>SAMEA3663069__coassemble_450_pt1 | contig 120301 bp, 95 predicted proteins | sample SAMEA3663069__metabat2_high_PE_005 | metagenome-assembled genome bin SAMEA3663069 (sample SAMEA3663069) | pig gut metagenome | biome: pig gut; feature: pig-associated habitat; material: faeces | place: France | collected 2012
ATTGTGGTTCTGAATGTCGTGGGTTCGAGTCCCACCTTCCACCCAAGATAAACCCAGTAAATCATTGATTTACTGGGTTTCTTGTTTCTACTTTCTATAAAATGGTTTATCATTTGTCTTTTTTATTCCCCCATGATTGTGGCGATGAGATGTCTGCTGCCGCCGCCTTCTCTAAACTCGCATAGGTATATCCCCTGCCAGGTTCCGAGGTTCAGTCTGCCGTTTGTGATCGGAATCGTCAGTGAAACTCCTACCATACTTGATTTGGCGTGGGCAGACATGTCCGTTGGACCTTCATCTTGGTGTAGGTATCTCGGATCTCCATCTGGCACCAATCTCTCAAAGATTCCCTTCAAGTCGTATCGCACATCTGGATCGAAATTCTCGTTAAGTGACAATCCACAACTTGTGTGTCTGACGAAAAGATTCAGTATTCCAGTCTTTGGCAATGTGGGTAATTGACGGAGTACTTCGCTCGTGATGAGATGAAAGCCACGAGGAAAAGGACGCAATGAAAATTCAACTTGTTGTATCATATTTTTTTTGTTTATATTCTTATAATTCCTTTTTCAGCCATTCACCAAAGAACTTATCGTACAATTCGTAGGTTCCATCTGTTTCTGTAACAAAATCTTTCTCCAATAATCCTTTGATGCCACCTTGTACAAAACTGGCGGAAGGAAGATTGTGCTTCTTGATGAATGCCGACGACATGATATTTTGAGCCTTGCCAGCGTTGCAGATGGCAAAGAGAAGTTCCTTTTGCTTAGCTGGCAATTGAAAGAGAAGGGCTTCGTATGCAAAAGCACTCTCGTCTATAATCGAGTTGAGCGCCAGTTCCATTATCTTGCCATCAGCCTTTTCCGTCATCTTGCCATCAGCTATTTCCGTAAGTGAGAAAATCTTATTGAGCATTCTCTGAAGATACCAGGTGATGCCGTCAAAACGGTCGTATATCTGATAAATGGTTTCTCGTATGATACGCTTCTGTCTTTCCTCAAAAAGGCGAGTAGCGAAGTCGGCATATACCTCTCTATCAATAGCTTTCAGAGTTTTAATGGAGGTGCTCTGATAGAAAGGACGGGCATGACTCAAAAACATCTCCGACATCATGTTGCGTTGAGATCCGGCAAAGATGAAACTGGCATTGTGACAGTGCTGGATGTAGGTGCGTAGTATCGCTTCTACATTCGCTTCTCTATAGCTCCTGATGGTTTGGAATTCATCAATAGCCACAATGCAAGGCTTATCAGCACTCTCTAGATAATGGAAAATTTCATCGAGCGTTGTAGTTGGACTGGTGATTTCTCCCAAATCCACTCCCCACGAAGGCACGCCATTCATATCGAAGCTGATGGATGAACGGAGTGAGTGGAGACAGTTCAGAAAATGTTCCACTACTTTGGTGCCTTTGGATTTCAGACTTTGCAGAATACTTCTGCCTAGTTCCTGAATGAAGTCGGTTAGGGTCTTCGTGGCATAAATATCAACCAGGAATGTATAGTATTTATCCTTGATTTCTTCTTGGGCATAGACGTGTTGAACCAACCCTGTCTTGCCGATTCTTCTAGGTGCAATCAGGGTGATATTATTGCCATTCTTGATTTCTCTTATCAAGTCGATGGTTTCCTTTTCTCTATCACAGAAGTAAGCGTCGGATATGTATCCTCGCAGAATAAACGGATTCTCTATCATTGTATATAATCTTCTTTATTGTCTTTGAATAGTCTTATATCTTTCTGATAATCATGGTACAAAGATAATTATAATATTGTTATAATAATACTATTATAATGTAAATATAGGAAAGTTTAACCATTCTATTTTATCTCTCCCGATTAAGTGGTGGATTTCCTTGCTATCTGGTAAACCTCGAAAAATCTTCTTCTTCGAAGAAGGGAGAAGGCTTTAGAAAAAAAACGAAAAAAAAATTTGGTGGTTTCAGAATAAAGATGTACTTTTGCAATCGAAATAAGCATTAAGAGTTGCCCAGTTGTGGCACACCAACCGAGTTTCGCATAGAGATAACCACGGTGGTAAAAGAATGTGTAAGTGTTTAACAACTTAAAATAATTATCTTTATGAATCCAAATTCAGATTTAAAGAACAATGAGAATGTGATGGCAGCTAATGCCGAGTCTTCAACAATTAAGCCAGCTACAGCTGGGTCTTCAGCTGTTGATGCCGGCTATGCCGAGTCAAGAATTTCAGAGTATGCAGTCCGCTTTGCCGCATATAGCGATGAACAACTAAAGCAGACCGTAGATCACGAGCGCAAGGTTCGTGGTTGGGGCAGCGAGCGCAGTTACTTCCTCGCTGCTCTGCGTAAAGAGTGCGAGAAACGAAGGATACCATATTGCTGGTAATCGTATCAGGAGATTGCAAAAATACGATTATCTTTGCGATCTCCCTGTTTTTTTTATGATTTCTTTCTATATTTTACTTACTTGTTTTAGTCAAGTGGCACTCACAAAGTGGATGAAAAAACAGTTAGAGAAAAAGTAGAAAAAAAATGAGGCAATTTGAGACGTTTTTTTGGATTTTTTTATACAAGAGCCGTTAAAGGTCATTAATTTATGGGGCTATTAGGTTCTTATTCTGAGGAAAATACTTAATTTTGCAGCCAGATAAAAGGAAGGTGTGCAAAAAAATAGGTATGAAACGTTCGCTCAACATATTGATGACTTTGATGCTCTCGTTCATGGTGGTTTACCTGAGCGTGGGCACTACAGTCATGCACTGCCTTCGTTCAGACAAGGTGATGGTGGGTATGATGGCTGACCAGAGTCTTTGCCCAATATTGCCCAAGGTCTTGGGCATTTGTGCCCGATGTGGGTGGTTAAAAGTACTCGTAGTCATGGGCGTGAATGTTCGTTATGATGGGCACAAATACCCATATTCGTGGGCACTATCATCAGAACGTCATTTCTTTTAATAATTAACCTCTTCTGTATATTTATCGAAATTCAGGTTGGTGTATCCACGTGCCTTACACCAGTTCAGAACATACCGCTGCTGTTCTGGCAAGAGGCCGGTCTGTCCTAATTTATATCTGTAATATGAAGTGTTGCTTCCGAAGTAGGAAGTCATGTGGGTTCTGAAACTGCCTCCGTCTTTGCGCTTCAGTTCGTCGAGAAGTTTCTCAAAACCGTATGCCATTTTCATCAGTCGTAGTTGCAGGAAGTGTTCGCACTTATCGTCGTGATAAGCGTCGGGAAACACAGCGTAGCCGATGGTGTGCTCCGGATCTTTATAGGTCACGGATAGATAGCGTGCGCATTGCTGGGCTAGTGGACATTGCTGATTGAAGCAATAGGTCCATGTGCTGTGACTTTCGCCGTTGGCGAAATAGAGTCTTACTAAATCTGCTTGACTCATAGGCTCATCTTGTTTTTAAGTTTGAGTTGTGGTTTCACAGGAGTCATGAGCTTCTATGTGGAATTGGCAAGAACTTTTCTTGCTGGTTGCAAAGATACAAAAAATGAGTCTGAATGCAAGCTTTTTCCCTATTTTTTTATGTTTTTCGAAGAAAAAAATATAATTTTCATAGTTTTGTGGTAGTAAAATGGTAATCTGTGGCATTAAAGTGGCAATAAAATGGTAATCTGTGGCAATAAAAAACGCCCTTATTGCCACGCTTAAACGATTAAATTCCAAATAGTTATCTCGTAGCGTGGTAATAGTGGTATTAAATTCAGAAAAACATTATCATATAAAGATGCTGTTAGCATCATTTATCACCTTATCATAATTATCTGCTTTCGTAATCCCCAAAGCGTAAGTTTTTCTCATTTTATTTGCTTGGATGAAATATTTTCCGTACCTTTACACCCAAATAAGAGAAAATAAAAATGGCAATAAAATATGATTCAAGTGTAAATGTCTTGGGGAGTATTCCCGATTATTCGTCAATGATGGATTTCATCTGCGAATACATGGGGCGTATGCCCGATGGACAGGGAAGTTTTTCTTTCCGTACCCACAAGACATTCACCCGATTCCTGGCTGCCATCAAAACGGCGATTCTGACTTTTGCCAGCGATAGGCATAAGCAGCTTTTCTTGGATGCTTTGTCTTCAAAAGAATTCTCCTATCGGGAGAAACTGATGGTGCTTTATTGGCAAATCGTGTATGGCAACCTGCTCTTCCGGCGAATTTCAGAAGAAGTGTTTATGCAGGCTGTCTATCAGGGACGAACCACTTTGTCGGCTCTCGATGTCCTAGCCTTGCTCCATCACATCAAGGAAACGGAAAAGGGAGAGTTCAATTGGTCGGAAGCCACTTTGAAGATATGCGCATCTAAATATCTCACCATCTTGAAGAAACTGGGGTTGACAGATGGAGCCATCCGAAAGCAAATCCTTTATCCGCCGATGACTTCGCAACTGTTTGCTTATTTCATAAGAATGGCAATGGCGATGTTTCCAGCCCAAAACAGTCTGGATAATCCGATGATGGTGTTTAGCTTCTATGATAAAACTTCTCTCATCGCTAAACTGAAGCGAATAGAGTTCATGCCTTTCTGGAATATTACCCAGATAGGAGATGAGGTGAAGATAGAAGTAAGGGAAAAAGAGTAAAGAACAGAGAATTCAATTGTGAAATGATAATATGACAATGATGCAGACTTTCGATATAGAGCACAATCGCCTTTTTAATGAACTGACAGCAACGCTCAAGGAAGACATTGTGAAAATAGCAGGCAAATGTAATGGTGGAAAGAGCATACTTTTTGTTTATCCACCCAGAGACGAAGATTCCTATGTGGCTAAGGCCCGTGAGGAATTGACTGATGGATATAGCTTCATTGATGTGCGTGAAAGCTTCAGACTGTTCCTGGATGAAGCAGGCATAGACACCTTTGAATCCAATTATAAGGATTTCGGCCAGGAAGTATTCTTCAGTCAGAATTTTGAAGAAGGTACTTTCTTTTACGCACTCATCGAACAGATTAAGCAGGTGTTTGCTGAAGGAAAAGTACCGGTACTTGTACATACGGGTGCGCTTTATGGCATGAATTTCTCGAATATCAACATCATGGAGCATTCGGCGGTGATGGACTCACACATTCCGCTCGTGGTGTTCTATCCTGCCACTATCGAAGGCGACCAAATCATGTTTCTCGGCAAGCAGCCTGCCTCTAAGTATCGCTGCATTGTCATCAAATAACAAACTAACAATAAAGATGAAAATCAAAGATATTCTGTCCATCCAGTTGGACAATGACATCAAGAATGTAATCGACCTCAATTTGCAGAGCGAGGATGAAGTAAAGGAAGAACTCGATGGTTTTATCCTTACCGAGAGTCTTGCCATCCACTTGTCTGATTTCCTCGACAAGTTTACTTCTGATATGAAGGAAACGGGTGTCTGGCTCAGTGGTTTCTATGGTTCGGGTAAGTCGTACTTTGCCAAGATGTTGGGCTTCCTGATAGAAAACCCGTCTATTCAAGGTACCAGTTTCCGGGAGAGATTTTCCCATAAGCTGGTGGGACTCAAGAATGAGGACTTTATCAGGAATCAGATAGATTCTCTTGCCAAGTCGAAATACCAGGTAGTTTTGTTCGACTCTGCAAAGGTAGATAACAAGCAAGGAATAGCTCACATGGCGATGAGCCAGTTCCTGCTCTCGCTTGGTCTGATGGCCAACTGGATTGGTTTCATGGAATATCATCTTTTGTTGGGTGGTCAATATGCAGCCTTCCTCCAGAAGGTAGAAGAGCAGAACAATGGTAAGAAATGGCAGAATCTTCGCCGCAATATGATGACCACTGTGCCTGTTTTCAAGAAGGCGATTAGTGCCATCATTGGCGATGAAAACTTTTTGGAAACCAAGGCCATGGTGGAAGAACGTATCAGTTCATACGATGCCGATAAACTGAAGGAGGATCTTTCCCTCTATCTGGATAAGCATCCTCAGGAAAAGATAGTTTTCTTCATTGATGAGGTGAGTGAGGCCATCACACAGAAGAAAATCAACCTGCTCGACCTGGAAGGTCTCTCTGAATCACTTTCAGCCCTGGGCAACCGTGTCTGGACAGTGGGCATTGCCCAGCAGGCTTTCAATGATGTGCTCAATGCGGCAGGCTTGAACCTGCATCTGCTCAACAAGGTAGAAGCCCGATTCAAGACCCGTATTCCTATTGCTGCCGAAGAAATCGATAAGATTATCCGCAAGCGACTGCTCGACAAAACCGATGCAGGCAAACAGGAACTTCAGAAATATTTCACCAAGAACAGTGGTATGATTCAGGCGGTTACCAATATCTCCGGACTCGCCCTGAGTGCTACCAAGGATGGCGAAACTTATGCCGATTATTATCCTTTCTTTGAGCACCAGTTTACCATGCTGCAGTATTTCCTCTTTGGTTCTCGCGATACGGTGACCAGCCAGATTGGTACCCGTGGTATGCTGATGTCGGTGTTCGATGTCTTGAAGAAAGAGTCAATGACAGAAGAGGAGGTTTATACCCATGTATCGGCTGTGGAACTCTGTAATCAGGCAATGGATAACGTTCCTGTGTCGCTCGGCATCCGTTACAAGCAGGCTGAAGATCATATCCAGGCTGATGGCAGTTTTAAAATCGTGAAAGGCAAGCAACTCTTGCAGGTCATCTATTTCCTTGCCAAGTCGGATGCCCGTACCACGGTAGAGAATATCACCAGTTCGTATGCCCGCCGCCCGGAACAGTATTATGAGATTCTGGACGAGGTGAAGCGTGCCGTAGCTCTGTTGGTAGAGAACAATGTGCTTCTCCAGACAGCCGACCAGTATCGCATCACCAGTCAGATAGAGCAGCAGATTATCGACGATATGAGCAAGTACGATATTCCGGTTTATCGTCAGAAGGCTGAAATCATCAGCCGCATGAAGCAGTTGCGCCTGGTGAAGGCGGCACAGGGCTTTACGCTGGATGGGGTGAAGTACAGTTTCTGTGTGGAAACCAGCAATGGCGAGAACTTTGCCAACCAGGCAGAGCACTACATGAAGGTGGTGCTCTATGATGTTTTCTATGAGGATAGGGAACAGGTGATTGCACAGATTAAGCAGGATACCCAAGACGAGAAAGGCGTGATGTCGATAATTCCGACAAATACCTACGCCAAGCAGATTCTCGATTTGGCAGCAGAACTCTTGCGCATAGATTATATCGACACCAAGACTTATTCTACCGATGAGGAGAAGAAGGTGCAGCGTACCATTACTGATACCCGTGGCGACAAGCAGACACAGCTGGAGAACTTGGTACGCCGTGCCTATCAGGAAGGAACCATTGTATATGCCTATAATGCCTACCAGCTGACTGAAGAAAACTGTCTCAAGGAACTGGAGGAAGTAGAGCGCAGAATGGCTGGCAATGTCTATACCCGTCGTTTAACAGCTACGTTGGATGATTCCATTGCCAAGCAGGCATTAACTGTGCCTGTTGCCAAACTGTCCAAGCTCTTCGGACCTTCCGAAGAATTCCGGTTCTTCGATACATCAGGCAAGTTTATTGGTGATAATCTGGCTGTGGTTACAGAAATTCTGAATCGCTGCAAGTCGTTCAAGACGGGTGTTGACCTGGAGCGTGACCTTCTGGCTCCTCCTACGGGTTATTCCTATGGCGTAGTGGTAACCACCCTTGCAGCCTTGCTTCGTGGCAACAAGATTATCGTCAAGTATGGTGGCGAGGATTTTCATTCAGCCACAGATGAAGGTGTCAGCAAGGTCTTCGATAGTGTTCGTATCTTTGAGAAGGCAAGTTTCAAGGCTGTACTGCAATCGCTTTCTTACAAGGATCGCCAGGAAATCGTTGACATTCTGAAGGAAGACTGTAAGTATAAGAAGATTCTCCCTTCTGAGGATCAGCCTAATTACAACAAAAATGATTTCGAGATAGTAGATTGCATCCGCACCTTGTCAAAGGCTTTGTCAAAAATGGTTTATGACAAGATAGAGAGCGATGAGGATATGGCAGCTTTGTTCCCTACATCGGTCAAGGCCCGTGCCATCTTCAACCGTTTCAACAAGACGGTGACGGATACCAACTATCTCAATATGGCGAACGACTTCCTTGACGAAGCCGATGAGTATATCAAAGCCTTGGAGCGTGTGCAGAAAGACCTGCATTTCATCGAAAACCAGTTTGATGAGATTGAGGATGAGAAAGAATTTATCGCCGAAGTAAAGGATGAACTGGAGAAGACGGGCAGTGACATGACCGCCTTCAACCAGAAGCGTGACCTTTGGCGTCAGGCTCGTGAGAGTGACTTGGTTCGCAATGCTCAGATGATGCGACAGACCACCCAGGAAATCAAGGACCTCTATTATCATCTGATGCAGCATAGTGCCGAACAGCTTTCAGAGGCTTGTGTAGAGCTGCTCAACAGGGCTGATGCCTTGCGCCAGAAATGTAGTGCTTATCCAGAGGAGTGGAATGTGTCTATATATAATAAGGTGAAAGGAATAGAGCAGAGCTATCAGAAGCTTACTGCCATTGATGCCCGTCTGGGCGATGGATGGAGCATCCGCTGCCGCAATATCAATATGCAGCTCAGAGATATGGAGTATAAGTTGCAGCAGGTAAAGATTGATGCACAAAATCTGGACATTTGGGAGATGGAAATCAATACCACCGACCCGAATCCTGCTCTAAAACCTCAACCAAATCCGGTGCTTCAGCCAAATCCTGCTCCTGGTATCCCGCCACAACCCGCACCTCAGCCTGTGCCTCAACCAAAGGTATATAAGATGCACTCCAAGATGCCTCATGGTAAATGCTCTGTAGCTGAGTATCGTAGCTGGCTTCAGCAGCAGCTCATGCTCGTTTCCAAGATGGGCAAGGACGATGAGGTTGATTTTGAGGAATAAATAGTTATATAATGTTAATAAGTTGCATTTTTTAATGGAGGATCGGTTGACATTATAAAATATTTCGTACCTTTGTCAACAGGAATAGTTAAAGTTTGAAATATGTTGAACGAAATGGAAACTTTCGCTAAGCGATTACGTCAGGCGAGAGTAAAAGAAAAGATCTCTATGGAGGCTTTGAGCCGATTGCTAAATGGTTCAGTTTCCAAGCAGGCAATCTCAAAATACGAGGCTGCCAAGATGATGCCGTCCAGCACGATTCTCATAGCTTTGGCTGATGCACTTCGTGTGGATTTAGATTATTTCTTCCGTTCATTTGCATTTGATGTACAGGAAATGAAAGTTTCTTTTCGCAAAAAAACGAGTGTTGGAACGAAAGATATCGAGGCATTAAAGGTGAATATCCAGGATGAAATCGAACGCTATCTTGAGATCGAAGAAATCTTGGGTGATGAAGGTGGTTCTTTTGAAGGAATACCTTGCGAACAAGTGTTGCTGAGCTATAATGATATGGTTAAGTATGCACAATTTGTTCGCAATAAGTGGCAGTTAGGTTCAGACCCTATCGCTAATGTACAGGATATGTTAGAGGCAAATGGGGTTAAGTTCATTACAACTGAAGGACCTGATGGGTTTGATGGCGTGAGTGGAATGATCAATGGGAAATTTCCTGTAATTGTCTTGAACAGTAAAATAGGTACGGCAGAGCGTAAGAGATTTACTGCATTGCATGAGCTTGGACATTTATTGTTTAATGATAAATTCTCAGAGGAATTAAGTGCTCGCGAGATAGAAAATATGTGCAATGCTTTCGCAAATGAAATGTTGTTGCCTACATCTGTCATAACGAAAACGCTTGAAGGCAAAAATAAGATATCTCTAAATGAACTTATCTTTTTGCAGGAAACCTATGGGATATCTATAGATGCTATCATGTATAAACTCTTCCAAAAGGGCATTGTAACGGAGAAACGATACAAAAGTTTTAGGATCCGTAAAAATGTGGAAAAAGAAACTTTTGGGAAAGTTGTTGATAAAGAGCGTTTCCTCGAATTGCAGACGAAAAAGGTTTCTCGTTTCAAGGCAATGGTCTATAGTGCGCTGGCACAGCAATTGATTACGGCTTCTAAAGCTGCTTCTTTGCTGAAGTGTTCGGTTACTACTGTTCGTGATACCGTTAATGTAATATAGCCAATGGAGAAGATAGTCGTAAGTGATACAAATATATTCATAGATTTGATAAGCGTGGATTTGCTTACCGACTTCTTCAAGCTGCCTTGGGAAATCCATACAACAGACATGATTATTCATGAGTTGTTGATTGCCGAGCAGCAAGAGGCTATAAGGGTCTTTGAGGAGGAAGGAAGATTGCTTGTAAAAAAGCATTCTTCGAAAGAAATGGTTGAGCTGGCTGTTATGCGCATGGAAGCTTCAAAAACTTCTAATGCAAGTATTCAGGATTGCTCTGTGTGGAAACTGGCTAAAGATATGGGCTGTCCTCTTTTAACCGGAGATGGTAAACTCCGAAAAATTGTGCAGAAGGATGAAGTGGAAGTCCACGGAATTCTTTATCTGTTCGATAAGTTATTAGAGCACGACATCATTGATAGTGAGACTGCCATTGAAAGGATGGAAGCTCTCAAGAATATTAATACTCGTTTGCCAAAAGATGAAATCGATAAGCGAATTCATAGTTGGAAGATGAAAAAATAAGATTTTGACCCTGGAATTTTTCTATGAAAGTGCGTGGAAACTAAAAGTTTCTGCGCACTTTTTTAAGTTTCTATCTTTTTCATTGAATTATTTCCCATATTTTATGTATCTTTGTGCACTAAATAGATTTCGAAAAGTTCAAAATACAATAGATATGAAACTGATAGACCATGTTCTGAAAATTAGAGGCCTGATACTGCAGGCCATTGACAATAGATTCTCTCGACTGGGATTGCAGGAGGAGGCAATGCCGGTGGAGACGCTGTCGGATGAGCAGCAGCCTAAACGACGTGTGCTCGATACCATCATCGCTACACACCAGGCTGCGATGGGCAATTATGCTGAGGCTCGAAAGGAGGCTATCAAGGAATGTGTCTTTACACTCTTCAACCGACTGGCGGCTGTGAAGGTGATGGAAGACCGTGAACTCTTTCCTGAGGTGATTCGCCGACGTGCAGAACATGGCAATCTGTCTTATTCGCACAAGATGTGGCTCGAAGAGCACCCTGAGGAGAGAGCAGCTGAACGAATGGGACTGAAAAACTTCCTGAGAGACAAGTTTGCTGAACTCTTCGATGATTTCGGTATTCCGCTCTTTAAGGCAGACCATCCTTACGCCATCCTGCCTACTGCCGATGAACTCGACGAGATTATCACGGCTTTCAACAGCATCGAACTGGATGAGCAGTGCGGCGAGGATATCTGGAAGGGGGATGATATTCTGGGCTGGATGTATGAGAACTTCAATGCCGTAGAAAAGGTGCAGCTCAAGGAGAGTGGAGAGAAAATAGAATATGATAAGGTTTTTCTCCAGAGTCAGATCTATACTCCTCAGTGGGTAGTCAAGTTCTTGGTGGATAATACCCTGGGCAAGCAATATCTGGAGATGTATCCTGACAGCCGTTTTATGATTGATGAGGAAACCGGAAAGACCAAGTATCTGATTGCCAATGCGCCGAAGCAGCAGGTGCGCCATCCTAAGGAGAATGGGGTGCTCGATATCAAACTTATCGACCCTGCCTGCGGTAGTGGTAACTTCCTCATTTATGCCTTCTCTGTGTTCTATGACATGTATGTAGATCAGATGGAGAACTATGGTGCCGACTTCAGTCGCCGTGATATTCCAAAGCTCATCGTAGAGCACAATCTCTATGGTGTAGATTTGGACGAGCGTGCCGTGCAGATTACCCAGATAGCCCTGTTTATCAAGGCAATGCAGCTGAAGGGCCGTCGTGGCAAGATGCCTACTTATTGCAATGTGGTGTCTTCTCATTTCTCCTTGCCTGATTATGAGACGATTGAGGCTACATTTGAAATGGGCGATGCGCATTGGGATGAAAAGCAGCGAGAGGTGATTAAGGATATCTGGAATGACCTCTGCAATGCCCATAAGTTTGGATCGTTGCTCCGATTGAAGGAAAAAATAGAGGCGATGATGCCTAAGCAGGAGCGTAGTCTTTTTTATGACTACCAGATTCATGATTTCTTCTCTTTCAAGAACCAGGCGATAGAAATGCTTCGCAAGCAGGTGCAACTGTGGGGTGGAGAGGGCAGCAATGCCTATAGCCTTTCATTGGTGAATGACGCCATGACTTTCCTGGATATTCTTACCACGTCGTTTGATGTCGCCGTGGCTAACCCGCCATATACTGACAGCAGCGACTTCGGTCCGGAACTGAAGGAGTTTGCTGAGGCTAATTATAAAAAGCCGATGAAGTTCAACATCAACCTTTATGCTTGCTTTATCAAGAGATGCTGCGAGTTGACGGATGAATTGGGAAAGGTGGGAATGATTCACCCTCATACCTTTATGTTTATCAAGACTTTTGAAGATGTGCGTAAGTTCATGATTGAGAATACGCATATCAATACAATGGTTGACTTTGGTTTGGATAGAGTGAATCTTTTTGGACCAGGAGTTTTGTTGGATGCAACCTTCTATACTCTTGATAAGAAAGATGTAGAGAACACGCCAGGCGTATATTTTAATATAACAGCCAATCTTCAGGAAAAGTATAAGAAAGGTACTTTAGAGAAAGCTTATGCTGACTATTGTAATGGTCAGCCAAATGATCGTGTCTATCTCCTTCCACAAGATAAGTTGAAGGCTATCAAGTCATGGCCTTTTATCTATTGGATTTCGGATGAGTTCAGAGAGAAGTTTGGAAGTGATGCCATTCAGGATGTTTTAAAACCTGCACAAGGTGCTGCTACAACCAATAATAATAGATTTTTGAGATTTTGGTGGGAAGTAGCAAATAATGATATTTCGATAAATTATTCTGAAGATCATAAAAAATGGGTAGGCTATTCTAAAGGAGGCTCATTTAAAAAATGGTGGGGTAATGCTTGGCTATTAATTAATTGGAATAATGATGGTTATGAACTAAAGCATAGCAAGGCTGTATTGCGTAATGCTGATTGCTATTTTAAAGAAGGTATAACATACTGTGCTAGTGGAAGTAAAGGAACTTCTTTTAGATATCATAATGATAATTCTCTTTTTGATACTGGAGGTTCTTGCATTTTCATGAAGAAATATAATGATTTATATTATTCGCTTGCTTTCTTGAATAGTGAATTAAATGTATATATAACTACTTGTTTAAATCCTACAGTTAATACTCAAGTTGGAGATATGCAACGTGTGCCTTTTGTGATACCTGAAAAAAATGAAGAAAAACAGGTGTCAAAAATGGCCTTTCAAAATAGAAAAATTCAAGAGAAAATAGGTATCTATTCAATTGTTGAGCAGAACTATTCTCACTCACCAATCACTCCAGCCTCATCCCCAGAGTCTGAGCTCACCCGTTACTACAACTACGAGAATGCTCTCTTGACTCTGATTCTCTTGAACGAGGCCATCATCAACCGTATCGTCTTCGATGTCTATGAGTTGAGTGAGCACGACCGCCAGATGGTATTGGATAAGGAAGGCATTCCTGTGGGCGACCTGAGCGTATCGCAGGCAGCCCTGGAGGCATACAAGGCTTGGTTGAAGGAAGAAAACACCGAGTTCCCAGCCTCAGCAGAAGTTTGGGAGCATCTGGATTCCCTTGCCATCGACAACGAGCAGCCACAAATCACTGATTTCGAAAAGCTCTATCAGAACAACTATGGTTGGGAGGAGTTCTGCAACAGCGACAACCATCGCATGAACCCTATCGAAGTATGGTATCAGTTCCGCCATGCTGGGGTGCTTCCGCCTCAGCGAACCCAAAGCCTCTGCTTTGAGCTGATAACCGACGTGATCCGTGCCATCCTGAAGAAAGATGACGATGGCGTTATCCCACTCTGTGAACGTATGGGTGAGGAGCCATTGGATGTACGCATTGAGCAGGAACTGGTGGAGCGAGGCTATAGCGGGGCGCAAATCTCGCAGATAGAGCAGTTGCTCTGCATGAACCTGGGCACCGGCAAGAGTCTGAGAAAGTATCTGTATGAAAAGTTCTTCCAGCAGCTCAGCGACCATCTCAACCTCTTTATGTATCTGCCAAAGACACCATTCATCTGGCATCTTACCAGTGGTGACCCGGCAAGCGGTCATTCCGCCATCGACCTCTACGTAAGCATCTACACCTGGAGCCGCGACACCCTCTTCCGCATCAAGAGCGTGTATCTCGCCAACCGGGAGAGCGGTCTTTCCGACCGCCTTGCCGCCATCGACCCAACCACGGCAAACGGCAAGATAGAGGCAGCCGAAATCAAGGACCAGCTGCAGGAACTACATCAGTTTGCCGACAAGATAGATGCCCTCCTTGCCAGCGGCTACGATCCGAAGCTCGACGACGGTGTGGGCAAGAACATAGCCCCACTGCAGAAAGCCGGCTTGCTGAGCTACGAGGTGCTCAATAGCGGACAGTTGAAGAAATATCTCAATGCAGATTGGTAAAACTAAAAAGAATAAATAACAATGATAGACAAATGGTTCATTGACGATATAAACGAGGCTGCGGCAGGAGAGGGACGAGTCGTAGTGACCGATGCCAGAAAAGAAGGAAAATTCCTCTTGAATTATCTTCCTTCTCAGTTTGTGCTGCTGCCTGTAGCCAGCTCTGACCTGGATGAAATCAAGGCGAAGTATGAGGCAGAGACTCATCATGCTGGCGAGAAAGTGGTGTTTTATACCCAGAGAAGCAAGGGTGAACTGACTTTCCTCCTCGAATATGCCGAGACGCAAGGTTGCATCGTGCTTGATGATATGGAGACTTACATCCGCAAGCATTTGTTTGATGCCATCCAGATCAATACGCAGTTGCCAAAGGCGGAATTGCTGGTGGTTGCCAAGTTGAGCAAGGGAAAGAGCCTGAACTGGTGGAAGGGCATAGTCATGGGGCTGAACAAGCCGATGGAAACCGACAAGCTCCTGATGGATTTGCTGGCCGCACCTGCATCTACAGCCAAGAACATGGACAAGGATGTATGGAAGATATTCACTGCCGAAGTCTTTGCCATGATAGGCAAACCGCGGACGGAACAACCTGCAGAGGTGCTGGCTCAGACCGTGATGGATGCCATCTTTGATGGTCTGGTCAGCAATCAGATTTCAGCCTCCCTGCTCTCCATCTATCACAGGTGTACCAGTAGGCATGATATGGATGCAATGATGGCAGACTACATCGCCCGATATACCAGGTTGAAGGAGGCAGATCCGCTGAAGGCTCATCCCGACCATCCATTCCTGGCATTAGACCATGCCCTGTTCAAGCGCCTGAGCCATGCCATAGAAAACGGAGAATTTCTGGCGGGCTATACCCAGTATATCGATGCCCGCATCCAGAGCAGACAGGCTGTAAGCTATAAGGCAGCCTGGCTCAAGGATGTAAAGACCATCGTGGAGTTCAAGAACGGAGAACTCTACAAGGTGGCTTCCCTGCAGGATTTCGCCACTTATTACCGTGCTCATTTTGCGATACTTGATACGGCTGTGCGCCATCTCTATGCAGCCTGGCTGCACGATGAGAAATGGCTACGCCCTTTCCAGTATCTCTATGAGCAGGCAGAAAAGGAACTCCTGGATAAATGGTTTGCTTTGGCAAAGGATTACCAGCCTTCGCAGCAAGGATTACTGAAGGAGAAATTATCGGGTAAGGGCAGAATCGCCATCCTGGTATGCGATGGTCTGCGACTGGAAATCGCCGAAACCATCTATCAGCAAGCCAAATCGAAGAAGTCTAACGACTATGCCTTCGCCATGCTCCCATCCGTTACGGAAAACGGCATGAGTGCCTTGTTTGGCTGTGAAGGCGTGGAACTGTCGGCACAAGCCCGCCATGCCCATCTCAAGACTCAGGTGCCTGATGTTGAGGTGATACAGGCAGATAAACTGAACAGTAGCATCACCGCCCAGCATCTGGTATTGATGTATGGTGATATAGACCAGGTGGGCGAGAAGAAGCAGTTGGCGGCATTGAAGGACATCAATAATTATGAGAAGGAGATAGTCGAAAAGATAGATAGCCTGCTGGATATGGGATATGCCAAGGTGTATGTAACAGCCGACCACGGCTTCGTTATTACGGGTATCCTGGATGAGGCTGACAAGATTCCGGCTCCGCATGGTGACATCCAGAAACTGGATGAGCGATTCTGTCTGGCTAACGATCAGCTGACTCCTTCTTCCATAAATCTGATAGCCCGACAGGATGATTTCTGCGGATCAGCCTATCAGTATTATGCCCTGACCGACAAGCCGTTTGTAACCAAGGGAGCTTACGGCTATGCACATGGTGGCTTTACACCGCAGGAATGCATCATTCCTATCTATGAGTTTGGCAAGGATGCTGGTGTTGAGGCGCTGCAGGTGAATATCGCCAACAAGAAGGAACTGCAGCATGTGGCTGGTCAATACTTCAAGTTGAAGATTCAGGCAGAATCATCTTCTGATGTCTTCAAGCAGGAACGCCGCATCGAACTGCATCTCTATGAAGGAAGCCAGGAAAAATCGATGCAGATTGTTACCATCAAACCGGGGCAACTGCTTGACAACAATGAATTTGAAATGCCATCATCAGGAAACATAAAGGTGGTTCTGGTAGATGCAGCCACCAAGGAGCAGATTGATTTCTGCGAGGTGAAGTCGGCATCATCAAGAGACCTGGATGACTTGTTTTAAAACGTAGCCTGTAAAAGGGCAAAAACATGATAGACAATGATAGAATTAGATAGAAAACTCCTGGATTTATTCCAAGGCTTTGTGGTAAGAAAAGACATCGTTCGTGCCGTGAAGGTGGGAGCCAACGTACCTGTATTCGTATTGGAATACCTGCTTGCCAACAGTTGCAGTACCGATGATGAGGAAAAAATTAGGGAGGGAGTGGAGAGCGTGAAACGTGTGCTCCAGAAACATTATGTGAATCCGGATGAGGCGAATGTGGTTCAGTCGAAAATCAAGGAGGAAGGTTCCTACAAGGTGATTGACAAGATTTCCGTCCGTCTGGATGCATCGAAAGACAAATATTGGGCAGAACTTTCTAACCTCAATATCCGTGAGGCGAATATCGACGAGAGTCTGGTTACCCAGCACGAGAAGATGATGATGGGTGGCATCTGGGCCATCATCGACATCGACTATGATTCGAGCATGATGATAGGCAACAAGATTTATCCTTTCGTGGTATCCAAGATTCGTCCTATCCAGCTTTCTAATTTCAGCCTCGACCGCATTGTGGAAGCCCGCAGGGAATTTACCAATGAAGAGTGGCTGAACGTGCTGTTGAGAAGTGGAGGCTATGAACCGGAATCGGAGGGAATGACGGAGCGCATGAAGATGCTTCTGCTTTCTCGCTTTATCCCTTTGGTTGAGGCCAATTTCAATATGGCGGAGCTGGGTCCACGCAGTTCGGGTAAATCTTTCGTGTTTAAGGAGTTGTCTCCTTATTCCATGCTGGTGAGTGGCGGACAGGGTACTGCTGCCTCTCTGTTTGTGAACAACAGCAATGGTCAGATTGGTGCCATGGGCAAATGGGATGCGGTCTGTTTCGATGAATCCACCGATGAACTGTTTAAGGATAGGGAAGTGGTGCCGCTGATGAAAGACTACATGGAGAGTGGATCGTTCTCGCGTGCCGGTAAGAGTGGCGAGAAATCGGCCAATGCCTCCATCATTCTGAATGGTAACATCAACCAGCCAGTGGAGACGGTGTTGCAGACGAGCCATCTGTTTAGTCCTTTTTCAGACAAGATCAGCGATGATACGGCCTTTCTGGACCGTATCGGTTTCTTCCTGCCGGGATGGGAAATCATGAAGTTTGCTCCAGCCAACTTTACCAACCATATCGGTTTCAGTACCGATTTCTTCAGCGAGATGCTGCATCATCTGCGTAAGGACAACTATACCAATGCGCTGGACGATTATTTCACCTTGGGTTCACAGCTGAGACAACGTGATACCAAACCGGTGAGAAAGACGGTATCTGCCCTTATCAAGCTGATGCACCCGGATGGCAACTTCACCAAGGAAGACATCAGCAAGTATCTTACCTGGGCGATAGAAATGCGCCGAAGAGTAAAGGAACAGTTGAAGCGCATCGGCGGCATGGAGTTTTGGGATACCAATTTCTCTTATATAGACAAGGAGACCCAGGAGGAAACCTTTGTTTCCGTGCCGGAGGAACGTGGCAGCAACCTGATAGAAGATGCACCTTTGGCTCCAGGCACCTGCTATACGGCAACCTGCGATGGCGACAAGGTATCGCTGATTAAGGTTGAGGTGATCACCATGCAGGGCAATGGCAAGTTGACGGTGAGCGGTACTTCTTCTGCAGAGGTGAAGGAAGACATCCGCAACACATATAACTATATCCGTGCCAACGAGAGCAGTATTCTCTCGCAGAAACATTCGCTGATGCGTCTGGATGTAACGGTGCAGGTGACGGCATTGCTGGGAACCACGCAGGTGGGCGGTATCGGTTCGGCAGTATTTGCCGCCATCGTATCATCGGTATTTGGCAGAAACCTGAAACCGGCGCTGGGCATCATCGGTAACATTTCTATTGGTGGAGCGATAGTCAGGGCTACCAATTTCTCTGATAGGGTATCATTGCTATCAGAGAATGGAGCCAAGACGGTGCTGGTTCCGATGGATAATCTACAGGAAATGGCCACCCTTCCTGCCACAATTTTGGGTAAGACGGATGTGCCTTTCTATGCCAATGCACAGATGATTATTCAGAAAATCATATAAAAAACAGGATAAAAGGTATAGATTATGCAATACAAGAATATCATATTCGATTTAGGTAATGTCCTGGTGAAACTCAATCCGGAAGGATGCATCGGGGCTTTCAAGGCGATAGGAATGGGGGAGTTGGCTAATCCGAATCCTCAGAGTGAGGGGATGAAGCTGATGAGCAAACTGGGTGTGGGAATGATTACCACCGAAGCGTTCTGCGATGCAGCCCGTGAGTTGACAGGAGCTGATGTGACGAATGAAGACATCATCGCTGCTGCCAACAAGATGCTGGTGGAGATTCCTGATTACAAAAAGGAGCGACTTCTGCAGTTGAAGAAGGCTGGCTATCGTCTCTTCCTCCTGAGTAATACCATCGATATGCATTGGGATTATTGCGTGGATCATCTCTTCCCTTATCAGAACTATGGGGTAGAGGATTATTTCGAGCACTGTTTCCTCTCTCAGCGAATGCATCTGGCAAAACCTGATGCCCGCATCTATGAGGAGGTAATCAGGCAGGCGAACATCCATCCCGACGAAACCCTTTTCATCGATGATCTGAAGGAAAACTGCGAGGCTGCCGAGAAGCTGGGCATCCATACCTTCCAGAACGTGAAGTTGGATGATTGGCTTGCACTTCGGTTCTGACGGATATGTCAGAATCGAAGCTTTTATTCGTTAAATAATTTTGTGTTAATTTGCATTTTTTCTGATGAATAATCGCAATAACTCCACACTTTTTCTAACGAATATCTGTAGAAGTCCACACTTTTTCTGACGAATAACTAAGGAAAAGGCTGATTTATTCGCTTTTTCCAATAAAATGTTATACCTTTGTGGGCTAATAATAACTAACTTACAAAATCGAAATGAATTTTTACAAGACATTAGGATTGAAAAACAGCCGTATTGACGTGGCTGATGCCTTGCGAGGATTGGCTGTGGTAGGTATTATTCTCTATCACTCCGTGGAGCATTTCAATATGTACGACGGAAGTATAGCGCATGCTTATACGTTGGGGTGTGATGATTGGATGGCAGATGTGCTGGCTTTGCTGCTGTCGGGAAAGATGTATGGCATTTTTGCCCTGCTCTTCGGATTGAGTTTCTTCATCATGAACGATAACCAGCAGCAGCGAGGAAATTGCTTTTCGGGTAGATTCGCCTGGCGAATGTTCCTCCTGGCAATGCTCGGTATTGTGAACACCGCCTTTTTCGATGGCGACATTCTCTTCTCTTATGCCATCTATGGTCTGGTTCTCATCCCATTGAGCTATCTTCCTACCAAATGGCTCTGGTGGGTGGTTGCCTTCCTCTTTATCCAACCGATAGAAATCTATTCCCTCATTACCGGATGGCAGGTAGATGCATCGGCATTGGGAGAGGTGTATGGAAATATGTATCATGGTCATCAGCACGGCAGTTTTCTGGAGAATGCCTATGGAAACCTGCGATACGGACAGGTGGCTACCTATTACTGGTGCATGATGAAGGGAAGACATACGCAGACCATCTGCCTCTTCATACTCGGAATGCTGGTGGGAAGAAAGCGTTGGTTCTACAATGAGAACAACAACCTGGCTTTGTGGAAAAAGGTGCTGGCGGTTTCCATCCTGGTATTGATTGTGGGAGGCATCGCTGATGTGCGCCATATGGAAACATGGAACAGTTGGCTTTATCCTATCTACAACTTCTTCATCCTCTCGTTTGTAGTTTCAGGTTTCGTATTGCTGTGGTACGGTAAGGAATGGTTCAGAAAGGGATTGTCGTTCCTGCGCCAGTTTGGTAAGATGAGTCTGACCAACTACTTCCTCCAGTCTATCATCGGTTGCGGACTGTTTGCCTATTATGGTTTCAATCTTCAGACGAAGCTGGGCATCACCTACGCTTTCTTTGTGGGCATCGCCATGGTGGTAGTACAATGTCTGTTCTCTAACCTCTGGCTCAAGTATCACTCCCACGGTCCTTTCGAGGGAATATGGAAGAAGCTGACCTGGATTAAATTCTAAGTTTTCAAGATGATAAAATAAAAAAGGTGTGTCATGGACTAATGACACACCTTTTTATTTTTTATTGATCCTTTCTGAATATCTGATCCACAACTACGGCAATGGCACCATCGCCCGTTACATTGCAGGCGGTACCGAAACTGTCCATCGCAATATAAAGGGCTATCATAAGCGCCTGCATATCAGCATTGAAACCCAAAACTGAGGCTAGCGGACCCAGGGCTGCCATCACGGCTCCTCCCGGAACTCCCGGAGCAGCTACCATGCAGATGGCGAGCACGAAGATGAAATTGAGAAAGAGAGGGAGATTGCACGGCATACCATTGATGAGACAGATGGTTAGCGCACAGCAGGTAATCTTCATCATTGAACCTGAGAGATGGATGGTGGCACAGAGCGGAATGGTGAATCCGGCAATGCCATCGGTGACACCGTTTTTCAAGGTCTGCTTCAGTGTGACCGGAATAGTGGCTGCCGATGAGGAGGTGCCCAGTGCTGTGAAGTAGGCTGGTAACATATTGAGCAGCAGCTTGAACGGATTCTTATGGGTCAAGCCGCCTGCCAACAGATATTCGTAAAGTAATATCACGATATGGAGCACGAGAATCACGAGGATAATCTGTGCGAAGACCAGCAGGATATGGTAGGCTTCGCCCGAGAAAGTCATGCCCAGGAAGATGCCGAAGATGTAAAGAGGCAGGAGGGGAATGATGACTTTGGCAATGACACCGGAAACGATTTCCTTGAATTCCTAAAAAACGTTCTGCATGGTGCGGCTGCCTTTGTGCGCAATGCCCAGTCCGGCAATGAACGAGAAGACGAGGGCACTCATCACATCTACCATGGCAGGTATCTTGATTTCGAAGAAGGGTTTGAGTTCTTCTACCTTATCTACTGCCACATGGGCTGAGTTGGCTATCATGTGTGGAAAGAGAGCCGAACCTGTACCATAGGCAAGCAGACCCGCCAGGATGGTATCGGCAAAGGCGATGCCCACGGTGGCAAGGAGGAGTTTTCCGGCTCCATGACCGATGTCGGCAATGGCTGGTGTAACGAGACCAATGATGATGAGCGGTATCATAAAGCCCAGAAATTGGCTGAAGATACCATTGAAGGTGAGGAATGCTCTAACGGCAGCTTCATTGAAGAAATTGCCGAAAACTACACCCAAGATGATGGCAATGATGATTCTTGCCAAAAGTGGTGTTTTGACTTTTGCCAAAAGTGGCATTTTGATTCTTTTCATATTCGTAGTGTTGCTTTTTGATTGCAAAGGTACGTTTTTTCTTACTAAACCCCAATTTTTCTCGTACATTTAACCCACATTGCAGATACCCGTCATGTAACTCCTTGATTTCCAATATCCGGATTTTTTGAAGTCTGATTTGAGTGTAGCATGGATTTTCTTTTCCCGAGCGGCTTGGGGTTAATATAGAGCAAATTACATTATAAAATTTCCAGATGTTCAATTTCTGGCTTTCATCAAGGCTCGTCAGCAAGACATATCCCGAACATACGCTGCAAATTAGGATTCTTTATGCAAAATCAGCTAGGAAATTGGCTGAAAACTGCCAAAATATAGGATTTCGTTAGGAATCTTTAAGTTTTTCACCAAAGGCTGCTGCAATGTGGGTTAAGCTTTTATTTTATAAAGATGTGTCATAAGTCTATGTTGCAATTTATTGCCAAGTGAAGGCATAAAGATAGAGCCTTTTAGAAGTCGCAAGGCAATGCAGAGAGCTGTTGCATGATGGTCTTTGCCATACGAGCATGACCGGCATCGTTTGGATGAAGGCGATCTGTATCCATTTTGTTGAACATCTGGGCACCAGCGTCGTAAATAGGGAAGAGACCTGAAAGGGAGTTGAGATCGATGACAGGTACAGCCCAGACATTGCCTACTTCCTTAATCGCCTTCACATATTCATCGAAGAAGAGTCCACGGGCATTTTCGTACATTTCATCAGGCTGGATGTTCTTGTCGCTGCTGGCAAAGAGCGCACGGTGTACAGGAGTCATCACGACAATCTGTTTGGTAGGGTACATCTGTTTCAGTTTTGACATGGCAATGTTGATACGCCCTTTGAGCGTATTCTTGTCCATGGCAAAGTGGCGGTGGCGACGCTGTATCATTTCACTTGGTTTGTGGCGGGCAACTCTCACGCTGTCGAATGTCTCTGTGTACCAGTCTCCGATAGGCACACCATTATTGTAATCGTTGGTACCCATAAAGATGAGAATTGCATCGAAATTATCGCCATGTTCTTTCTTGAGTTTGTCCGCCTGGCGGGGAATATCATTCCATTGTCTGCCACTCACGCCATATACATAGGGAGTAATGCCAAGCCATTCTTCAAGAAATCCCCAGTATTTTACCTTTGATGCCTTGATATTAGGGTCGGTGATAGAATCGCCAAAGTAAGCAACTTTCTTTCCTTTCCATGGATGCTGGAGATTCTTGAATGCTTTTTCTTTTTCAGTAATTTCTTTCTTGGTCATTGCCTTTTGGGCGAAGGCGGGCATGGTTGGCATCGCCAAAGTCAAGGCGAGTGCCAGGGTAATCATTGTTTGTTTTTTCATTGCTAGTTTGTTTTTAATTTTTTTCTGAGTGCAAAGGTACGGCAAAAATCTCAAACGGCGCAACATTTATAGTTCAAATATCAGTCTTTTTCTGTTTTTTTTTTGTAATTTTGCAGCCGCTAATAGAAATGAGTATTTATAATAGGTATATTATTAAGGATGACAGCCAGTTTGAGTAATTTGAGTAATTTAAGTGATTTGGCGCGCAAGCGAGTGGCGGTTGCGGCTTATTATTTTGTTCCGGGAGTAGTGTTTGCCAGTTGGGCAAGCCGTATTCCGGATGTAAAACAGATGTTGCATCTGAGCAACGGCCAGTTGGGAACGGTGCTCTTTGCCATTCCTATCGGCCAACTCCTGATGATGGCTTTTTCGGGTGTTTTGGTCAGTAAATTCGGAAGCAAGAAGATGCTGGTTCTCTCTGAGGTACTCTATGCCCTGGTTCTTTTCTGCATCGGTAGCAGTACTACGGTTTTTCATCTGATTTTGAGTCTTATTGCTTTCGGAATGATGGCGAATCTGATGAACATTGCCACCAATACGCAGGCATGTCTGGTAGAGAAGATGTATGGGCGCAACATCATGTCATCGTTTCATGGTCTGTGGAGTCTGGGTGGATTCTCCGGTGGTATCATCGGTGCCATCTTTGCCAACACTTTGCTCCCGATAGATGTCCACTTTGGAACTATCCTGGCTCTGAGTATTCTCATCGTTGCTGTCGGTTTCCGCTTCCTGATTAATGATGCCATGGCGAAAGCAGAAGAGGAGGATGTTCCGAAGTTCTCTTTCAAGACCATCGACTCGATTCTGTTCCTTTTAGGATTGATGGGATTTGCAGGCATGTTCTGTGAAGGTACCGTTTACGATTGGAGTAGCGTATATTTTTCATCAGTAGTAAAACCCGATGAGGCTTTTATCCGTGCGGGCTATGTGGCTGGTATGGGTGCGATGACGTTGGGTAGATTCATGGCTGATGGGTTTGTTACGAAATACGGCCCAGCCAGAGTATTGAAGGTTTGTGGTGGTTTGATATTGGGCGGTTTGTGGCTGGCTGCTGCCTTGCCTTATCTCATTCCTGCCACCTTGGGTTTCCTGCTGGTAGGTTTCGGCATCTCTTCGTCGGTTCCTATCTGTTACAGTATCGCCGGAAAATTGGGAACCATCAAGGCGAGCATCGCCATTACCATCGTTTCGAGCATCAGTTTCTTCGGTTTCCTGGTAGGTCCTCCTGTTATCGGATGGCTTGCTGAGGCTACCGGTCTCCGCATTGCCATCAGCATTGCCGCCTGCCTGGGTCTGATGATAGCATTTGTTGCCGCAAAGGTAGGAAAGAGATTATCCTGAATATGATGAATATCCTGAAAATGAGATGAATATCAGAATAAAAATACAAAAAACCGTGGATGTAAGGAAGCATCCACTGTTTTTTATTCAATTGTTCTTAGAAAACCAATGAAAAGGGTGTGACTCATCGAAGAGGCACACCCTTTTTTAAAAAAATCATATTGTTGTGTTAGATGAACAAACTTCCTATCTGGAAGACCAGGGCTGATACTACCCATGCCAATAGCGTGGTGTAGCCGGCGGCAAAGCCTGTCCATTTCCAACTGCCCGTTTCGCCCTTGATGGCGGCTATAGTGGCGATGCAAGGGAAGTAGAGCAATACGAAGAGGAGGAAGCAATAGGCGGTGAGCGTTGCCTTCGCTGCTGCCTCGGCATCGCTGTAACCGTAGGTCTTCTTCAGGTCAGAAGTCATCTGCTTCTTCAAAACCTCGTATTTTCCGTCTTCATCGTTGTAATCCTGGTCGTCAGAGAAACTGTCGTTGTTGCTGTAGAGCACACCCATTGTTGAGGCTACGATCTCCTTGGCACCCACACCGGATACCAAGCCCACATCCAGTTTCCAGTCGAATCCCTGTGGGGTAAAGATTGGCTCGATGGTCTTACCGATTCTGCCGATATAGCTCTGCTCCTGCTGTGTCTGGGTATCAAGTTCCTCATTGTGAGGGAAGTAGCCTAATGCCCAGACGATGATACTTGCCACGAGGATGATACCACCCATCTTCTTCAAGTACTGTTTACCCTTCTCCCAGGTATGGCGACCTATCGCCTTCCAGGTAGGGAAGCGGTAAGGAGGCAGCTCCATCACGAATGGGGTATCTTCGCCCTTCACCACGAAACTGGCAAAGATGCGGCTCAATATCACGGCAAGGAAGATGCCGATGAGATAGAGCGATACCATGATGAGCGAACGGTATTGGATGGCAAAGAATGTTCCGATAACCATGATGTAGATTGGCAGACGAGCCGAACAACTCATCAATGGCAAAATCAGCATCGTTATCAGACGGGAACGGTGACTCTCGATGGTTCTCGTTGCCATCACGGCAGGCACGTTACATCCGAATCCCATAATCAGCGGAATGAATGATTTGCCATGCAGGCCCATCTTGTGCATCAGTTTATCCATGATGAAGGCGGCACGAGCCATATATCCCGAATCCTCCATGTATGAGATGAAGAAATACAGAATCAGAATCTGTGGCAGGAACACGATGACCGCACCTACACCACCAATCACACCATCTACCAGCATGTCCTTCACTGGTCCGTCCGGCATCGTGGTACTGATGAATTCGCCCAGCCATGCTACGCCGTCCTCAATCCATCCCTTAGGAATCTCGCCCAGTACGAAGGTGGCTGAGAACATGATGAACAGCAGCAGGATGAAGATAGGGAAGCCTACATATTTATTGGTCAGGATTCTGTCGATGAGATGGGTTATCTGATAGGTATCCTTTGCTTTGCCAGGTTCATAGCCTGCTTCCTGCAATGCTCCATGAATAAAACCATATTTGGCATCCATGATGGCTGTTTCACTATCTTCCAATGTCTCTTCCTTCACACGCTTGGCTGCCTCATCGCGGGCTGCGAAGATTTCCTTGGCCGATTTCAGATGACTTACGTATTCCTCGGCGTGTTTGTCGTTCTCCAATAATTTGATAGAAAGATATCGTGTGGAGTAGCGCTGGCGGATGGAATCATCTACCTTCAGATACTTCTGGATATGTTCGATACCATGTTCTATCTCATGTCCGTGGTTGATGTGGATGTGGCGGTAGTGAGCGTTAGTGTCTTCTTTTCCTTCGTAAAGTTCGATGATGGTCTCGAAGAGTTTATCCACGCCTCGACCATTGGTGAAGACGGTAGGTATCATTGAAATACCGAAGAGTTCACCGAGTTTGTCATAGTCGATATTATCGCCACGCTTCTCAGTTTCATCAAACATATTGAGAGCGCAGACCATGCGGATGTGCATATCTATCAGCTGGGTAGTGAGATAGAGGTTGCGTTCCAGATTACTGGTGTCGATTACATTGATGACGATATCTGGCGTGTGCTCGATGAGCTGCTTGCGCACATAAAGTTCTTCTGGTGAATAAGCAGAAAGAGAGTAGGTGCCTGGTAAATCAACAAGATTAAAGTGATAACCGTTAAAATCGGCTTCACCTACCTTGGCATCTACGGTTACACCACTATAGTTGCCCACACGTTCGTGAGCACCTGAAGCAAAGTTGAACAATGATGTCTTACCGCAGTTAGGGTTACCTACCAAAGCTACGTTGATGACATGGTGAAGTCTCTCAGCCTCTTGTTCTGCAATAGCCTCGTTACTGGCATTGTCTTTTTTTTCAGCCACTAACATCTTATCACCGAGTGCCAACTCATCGTTATCGTTGGTATCTACTATTTGCGAGTTCATTACCTGTTGGCGGTCTTCTGCATCCGCCTTGCTCAGTTCTGCATCATGCTTAGCTTCATCGATGGAAACAACTTCGATATGATCAGCTTCGCTGTGGCGAAGTGATACCTCGTATCCCATGATTTTGTATTTTACTGGGTCCTGGAGTGGGGCATTGAGAAGTACATCAACTTTTTTGCCTTTGATAAATCCCATCTCGATGACTCTCTTACGGAAGCCACCATGACCGGATACCTTGACGATAACGCCACTTTCACCTGTTTTAAGTTCTGATAATTTCATATATCTTTCCTCGTTTTATTTTTCTTTGAGCATGTCCTTATGATATGCTCTTATTCTTTTAGACTGCAAAGTTACTAATAAAACTTTGCAACTTGATAGCAATCATGTCATTAAATAAAAAAAATACCAGGAAATGATGAGAGTATCATCAATTCTTGGTATTCTTATCATTATTTCTGATGATGTGTACCTCTTATACCTTATTATATATATAAGAGCATCACCATTTCTTGTGATTACAAGTTTCTGCCGTGGCAGTTCTTGAACTTCTTGCCGCTGCCGCATGGACATGGATCGTTTGGACGAGGCATGCGCTCTGCACGGTAAGGAGTGTGGTTTGCCTGGCTTGCGCCTTCACGAGTGTCTTGGTTGGCTGCAGCCTGTTGAGCAGCACGCTCTGCACGTTCACGCTCTTCGTCAATGTCAACCTTAGACTCTACATAGTTCTGCTGTGTAGGCTGTTCAGGAGCAGCCTCTTGTACAGGCTGTTGTTCCATCACAGGAATCTGACCACGCATCAGGATGCTTGAAATACGATCGTACATTTCGTTGATCATTGCGTCCCAAATCTTGGCACTCTCCAGTTTGTAGATCAACAATGGATCTTTCTGCTCGTAGCTGGCGTTCTGTACTGAGTGACGGAGTTCGTCCAGTTTGCGGAGATTCTCTTTCCAGTCATCATCAATGATATGGAGCAAGACGCTCTTCTCGAATTCCTTCACAACACTCTTAGCCTCAGACTCGTAAGCTTCCTTGAGGTTGCATGGTATCTGGTACATACGCTTACCATCTGTCAGTGGCACCATGATGCGCTCGTACATTGCACCCTGGTCTTCAAATACTTGCTTGATGATAGGGAATGCAGTAGCCTGAATGCGGTCTGTCTTGCGCTTGAACGCTGCCATTGCCTCCTGGAAGGCACGCTCTGCCAAATCTTCACGTCTGCCAGATTCGTATTCTTCCTCGGTAAATGGAATCTCCATAGCAAGAACCTTGAGGAACTCTTCCTTTGCACCATCGAAATCATTGTTATTGATGATATTCAAGCAGCGGTCCCAAATAATGTTGGTGATATCCATGCCGATACGCTCACCCATCAAGGCGTGACGACGCTTTTCATAGATAACGGTACGCTGACGGTTCATCACGTCATCATACTCCAGGAGGTGCTTACGGATACCGAAGTTGTTTTCCTCAACCTTGCGCTGGGCACGCTCGATGCTCTTGCTGATCATAGGACTCTCGATACGCTCGCCATCCTCGAAACCAAGACGGTCCATTACCTTTGCAATACGTTCAGAAGCGAACAGACGCATCAGCTTATCTTCCAATGATACATAGAATACAGATGAACCTGGGTCACCCTGACGACCTGCACGACCACGGAGCTGACGGTCAACACGACGGCTCTCATGGCGTTCTGTACCGATGATAGCAAGACCACCTGCAGCCTTTACTTCTGGAGTCAGCTTGATATCGGTACCACGACCTGCCATGTTGGTAGCGATGGTTACGGCACCCTTGCCATTTGTTGAGCGACCAGCCTCGGCAACAATCTGAGCCTCCTGCTGGTGCAACTTAGCGTTCAACACGTTATGAGGAATGTTACGCATCTTCAACATCTTGCTCAACAACTCTGAGATTTCTACAGATGTTGTACCCACCAAAACAGGGCGACCGGCATTGCGCATTTCTTCAATCTCATCAATGACGGCACGATACTTTTCACGGGCTGTCTTATAGACGCGGTCGTCCAAGTCGTGACGTGCAATAGGACGGTTGGTAGGAATCTCAACGACGTCGAGTTTGTAAATATCCCAGAACTCACCAGCTTCTGTGCTTGCAGTACCGGTCATACCAGAGAGTTTGTGGTACATACGGAAATAGTTCTGGAGTGTGATAGTTGCGAATGTCTGAGTAGCAGCCTCAACCTTTACATGCTCCTTAGCTTCGATAGCCTGATGCAAGCCATCGCTCCAGCGACGACCTTCCATGATACGGCCAGTCTGTTCATCGACAATCTTCACTTCGCCATCCATGACAACATATTCGTCGTCCTTATTAAACATGGTATAAGCTTTCAGCAACTGCTGAAGTGTGTGAACTCGTTCACTCTGTACACCATAGTGTGCCAACATCTCGTCTTTCTTGTCGAGACGCTCCTGGTCAGAGATGTCTGTGCGAGCTTCCAACTCACTCATCTCTGTAGTGATATCAGGCAATACGAAAAGTTCCTTATCGTTTACCTGTTTTGCCAACCAGTCTGTACCCTTGTCGGTAAGGTCGGCTGAATTCAATTTCTCATCTACCACGAAATACAAAGGTTCTACAGCCTTAGGCATCTCACGGTTGTTGTTAGCCATGTAGTATTCCTCGGTCTTCAACAAACCAGCCTTGATACCTTCCTCAGAAAGGTACTTGATCAATGGCTTATTCTTAGGCAATGCCTTGAATGAACGGTAAAGAGCCAAGAAACCAGCCTCAAGTATTTCCTGATTCTTGGTCTTGCTTCCTTCGCTAATTTTCTGCTTAGCTTCTGCGAGCAATTCTGTTGCCTGTTTGCGCTGTACTTCATAGAGACGCTCTACCAATGGCTGGTATTCCTCAAACATCTGATCGTCACCCTTTGGGATTGGACCGGAAATGATAAGTGGAGTACGGGCATCGTCAATCAAAACGGAGTCAACCTCATCGACGATTGCATAGTTGTGCTGGCGCTGTACCAAGTCTGCAGGACTTGTTGCCATATTGTCGCGCAAATAGTCGAAACCAAACTCATTGTTTGTACCAAAGGTGATATCTGCCAAATATGCTTTGCGACGCGCGTCAGAATTAGGGCGATGCTTGTCGATGCAATCTACAGAAAGACCATTGAACATATAGAGAGGTCCCATCCACTCAGAGTCACGCTTTGCCAAGTAATCGTTGACAGTAACGACATGTACACCATTGCCAGTTAAGGCATTCAGGAATACAGGACAGGTACCAACGAGTGTCTTACCCTCACCGGTAGCCATCTCGGCAATCTTACCTTGATGCAAAACGACACCACCGAAGAGCTGAACATCGTAGTGAACCATTTCCCATTTCAGGTCGTTGCCACCTGCTGTCCAATGGTTGTGATAGATAGCCTTATCTCCATCAATGGTGATGAAGTCATTCTTAGGGTCTGCTGCCAACTCACGGTCAAAATCAGTAGCTGTAACGATGGTCTCCTCGTTTTCTGCAAAACGGCGAGCTGTATCCTTTACAATACTGAATGCAGTAGGGAGCACTTCATTGAGGGCAATCTCATATTTGTCGAGTGCCTCCTTCTCCAACTTATCAATCTGGTTGAAGATACCTTCACGCTCGTCAATAGGAGTTTCTTCTATCTTAGCCTTGAGTTCTGCTATCTTAGCTTTCTCCTCGTTGGCATACTCCTGTACATACTTCTGGATTTCTTTTGTCTTAGCACGAAGCTCGTCATTGCTCAAGGCCTTGATATTAGGATATTCTGCCTTGATTTTCTCTACGATTGGCTGGATCAACTTCATGTCGCGAGTTGATTTGTTGCCAAACAATGACTGAAGAATTTTGTTAAAGTTCATTGTTATATTTATTTTTTTTGTTATTCGAAATTTATCGGGAGTAATTGAAAATAAAGGAGTTATGAGTCATTTGACAAGTACTTGTCGCTCTCTTTTCCTCTATTTCTTTCTCCACATTATATTTATTGTCTGCAAATTTACAAAAAATATCTGTAAATCAGCAATGTTTTGTTAATTAATGCTCGTTTGCAAGTGATATTTGTGAGATTCTGTCCTTATATGACTTGCAATGGGATTAAAAACAATCAGGTCCTCGAATAACAATACTACCATAAGGAGCCTTGTATTTATGCTCCAGAATAGGGTGGAAATAAATATTAGAATGAATGTCTGTCAGAATGTCAGAAGTATCTGCTGTTAATGAAGCAGATACTGAGTGAAACTGAGGTCTTGAATGGTTTTCATCAGAGGCTTCTTTAATAGCCTTGATGACATAGAGAATGTCTTCCTCTAATGCCTTCGCCTCAGGTTGCTGGATAAATTCGTCATAGGATATATCTGTCAGCGCAAACTTCAGTGCCTGCTGATAAGTCTGCGCTTCCATGCCTGTTGCCGCTAAGACAACCAGGAGGGCGGTAATATATCTGTTGACAATCATAAATCCTAATTTATTTTATTTGTTTAATTGTTTTTTCTGTTTACGGAGTTCATATACTATAGATCTTATGACATATCGCATTAGCAAAGATAATGCCAAGATTTCCATACCTTCTGCATAGTGCTGCCAGATTTGCATAAAGAGGGACACGAAAAGAAGTATTCCCCATATATTATAGTACCAATATATTTTACCTTTATACAGATTTCTGCAGGTTTTCCATGCAAAGATGAGGTTGAGTGGATTCAATATCAAAATCTGGAAATTGATCTGAACGGTAGGGTGCTCTGAGAATATCATCGCCAGAAGTGTAAATCCTGGAATACCTGTAAGTATCAGAAGAGTCATATCTAGCCACCAGAAGTTCTTTCGCTTGAAGACTTCTATGATGGATAATAAGAATATGACTGCGCCCAGAGCGAGCGCTACTCTGAATGGAGTGATGCTTTCGCTTTCTGTAGCATGGTCTGCTTGTACCGGTATCAGGTAGAATGTACTATCTACTAATTTGATATATCTTGTTTTAGTTGGATATACTTCCGCCATCGTTTTTTGAACGGTTGTGTCCTTTCTTGCTTCTGTAGCAAAGTCCTTACTGAGGTTTTCTGGCAGGAACTCCCATTCTTGTTTACTGATAGGGCGGTCTGCCATGAATCCTAAAAGTAAATCATTTCCGAATCTGGCCCATTTATGATTTTCGTTCAGACGATGGATTTCTTTACGATAGGTTGATTGGGCATCAACGTCCTTGAAATCTGTGATATGTTGTCCGAGATTTCTGATAATCATATCACGGGCTCTGGTAGTACAGTTGTCAAAGAAGAAATTGTAGCGGTAAGTGCGATTCTCTTCTTTGTTATTCTCGTCAATAGCAGAGAGAATCTTTATCTTCTCCTCTCTGGTGAGTGCCAGTCTTTGTTGTCTTACCCATCTTCCTTCGCTTGAATATTCTGCTATGAAATGCTCCATAGGGAATATACCTATCTGATAGTCGGTCATGCCGAACACAAACCGAAGAATGAAAAAGGCCTGCTTAAAGGAGAACATTCCCCAGTTGACTGCAAGGTCTGTACCGTGGACATGGTCTTCAATGCGAAGGGCGGTGTGTCCATAGTATGACCATACTTCTTGTCCTGGTCCGCAAGTCAGGAGAGATATATCTACAGAGTCGAGCCATGCGTGTGACTCTGGGGATGACATATAGTTTCTCTCAGAATTTTCTTGAGGTCTGTTACCCTGAAAATCCTGTGCGTTAGCCAAAGTCGTTAAATTGATTAACAAAACGGCTAAAAAAGCTCTAAAAATATACTTAAATCGTTTCACGATGCAAAAATACCTTATTATTTTCAATTATCCTTCTTTTTTTCTAATTTTTTTTAATACTTTTGCACTCTGAATATAAATTTGAATGATAATTATCAATGAGAAAGCTTATTTTAGCTACCCTTTTGTTGGGTACAGTTATTTCGGTTAATGCCCAAAGTGGTACTAATTCTCCATACAGCCAGTATGGTCTTGGCGTGTTGTCAGACCAGACTTCTGGTTTCAATCGTGGTATGAATGGCGTTGGTCTCGGTTTTCATGAGCATAACCAAATCAACTATTTGAACCCTGCTTCATATTCAGCCATAGATTCCTTATCTTTTATTTTTGATGCAGGTATCTCAGGTCAGATTACCAATTTCGAAGAGAATGGAGTCAAGAAGAATGCTAATAATGCTAACTTTGAATATGTAGTTGCTGGTTTTAGAGCTGCCAAGCATTTAGGTGTTAGCTTTGGTGTGCTGCCATTTACTAATGTAGGTTATAACTATACTTCTACAGAAAAAGTAGGCTCACAGTTTAATGATGCTACTTATACCAATACTTATAATGGTGAAGGTGGACTTCATCAGGTTTATCTCGGTGTCGGTTGGGCTCCGGTTAAGGGCTTGGCTGTAGGTGCTAATGTGGCATATATTTGGGGTGATTATAATAAGTATGTTTCTAATGCTTATAGTAACTCCAATTATAATACGGTGATTCGTACTTATTCTACTCAGGTCAACAGCTATAAGTTGGATTTTGGTATTCAATATACAGCCAAGCTCTCCAAGAAGAATTGGGCAACAATCGGTGCAACCTATTCGCCAGGACATAATCTTGGTGCAGCTGCCGACATGAACATTATATCTAATAATTCTCAGACAAATGCATCGGATACAGCCTTTTTCTCTATTGATAAAGCATTTGAACTGCCTCACATGTATGGTGTGGGTTTGATGTGGAATCATAATGATCAGTGGAAAATAGGATTTGATTATACCTTGCAGAAGTGGGGTAGTCTCGAATATCCTCGAAGATATGTAAATGTCAATGACAAGAATCATGTCCTTGATGTGGATGGTGCTTACTCTGACCGCAGTAAGTTCAATTTAGGTATGCAGTATTGTTATGGAGAATATAACCGTCATTTCTTCAAGCGTTTGAGATATCGTGCCGGTGTAAGCTATGCAACTTCATATTATAAGGTAAATGGTATTGATGGGCCTAAGGAAATCTCTGTCAGTGCAGGTTTCGGTATTCCAATTATGAACAATTACAACCACCGTTCTTTCCTCAATATCAGTGGACAGTGGGTGAAGAGTTCTGCAAGGGATTTAATTAATGAAAATACTTTCCGCTTGAATATAGGCTTTACTTTCAATGAGGAGTGGTTTAGAAAGTGGAGAATGAAGTAATATATAATAATGTATAAGATAAAAAGCACTTTTTTAGGATTATTGATGTTCATTTGTTTGGTGGCTTGCCAGGAACAAGTGGAACATACTGCACCTGCAATCTTGGCGCGTGACTCTGTTGCCATGATGACTTCGTATGGTGTTAATACGCTCATCAGTGATTCGGGTGTAATGAAATATCGTATTGTTACGGAACGATGGGAAGTGAATACCAGCAAGAATCCTTCTCAATGGATTTTTGAAAAGGGTATTTTGCTGGAACAATTCGATGAGAAGTTTCATGTGAATAGTTATATTCAGAGTGATACTGCTTATTATTATGACCAGCAGAAAATATGGAAACTTTATGGAAGAGTCCGTATCTTGACTAAAGATGGATTGAAATTTACAAGTGAACAGCTCACTTGGGATCAAAATAAGCATGAGCTTTCGAGCAATGTCTTCAGTAAATTAGTTACTCCTGAACGTACCCTGCAAGGGTCATATTTCTGGAGTGACGAGAAGATGACGCGTTATTTTGTTAGTAATTCTAAAGGTAGCTTTGAAAAGGGTGATGTGGCTGGTACACAGAGTGATACCATCTCTTCTCAGCCAGATTCTGTAAAGCAGAATTTACGTCCGCAAGCTACTCCGCGAAGTGCAACAAAATCGATTCCGCTTATGCACTAATATTGAATAAAAAGAACATGGAAGAAATAGGGATTAGTCTCATAATTGGAATCTTGGTGACAATGGTTTTTTCTGCCTTTTTCAGTGGTATGGAAATAGCCTTTGTTTCATCCAATCGTATGTTGGCTGAGATGGATAAAGAAAAAAACGGATTTACACAACGTATTATTTCTTTGTTTTACTCTCATCCTAATGGTTTTGTCAGTACCATGCTTGTGGGTAATAATATTGCCTTGGTTGTGTATGGTATTCTGATAGCCCGACTCTTTGATAATACGATTTTCAGCGGCTTGGATGATGGACTGAAGGTTTCTGCTGATACGATTTTATCTACATTAATCGTGCTTTTCACGGGTGAGTTTTTGCCTAAGACTTTTTTCAAGTCCAATCCTAATAGATTGTTGTCTCTTTTCAGTCCTTTAGCTTACTTATGTTATGTCATCCTTTGGCCTATCAGTAAGTTCAGTACTTTTTTGAGTAAGATACTGTTGAAGATTCTTGGTGTTAAAATGGATGATGAGACTGGGGATGAAGGATTCTCTAAAGTGGATTTGGATTATCTTGTCCAATCCAGTATAGATAATGCAGAGAAGGATTCTGATATTAACGATGAGGTCAAGATATTCCAGAACGCTTTGGATTTCTCGGATACCAGAGTAAGGGATTGTATGGTTCCTCGTACTGAAATTCAGGCGGTTGGACTGGATGCAACGCTTGAGGACTTGCGTCAGAAATTCGTGGAGAGTGGTAATTCTAAGATTGTGGTATATAAGGATGATATCGATCATGTAGAAGGCTATATTCATAGTTCCGAATTATTCCGTAATCCTAAGAAATGGCAAGACCATATTCGTACGATGCCTTTTGTTCCTGAGACGATGCAGGCGCAAAAGCTGATGCAGATTTTCCTTCAGCAGAAGAAAACATTGGGTGTTGTCGTAGATGAATTCGGAGGTACCAGCGGACTGGTCAGTTTGGAGGATATTGTGGAGGAAATCTTCGGTGATATTGAGGATGAGCATGATTCTGCTAAATATGTAGCCAAACGGACCCCAGAAGGTGATTATCTGTTGTCAGCTCGTCTGGAAATAGATAAGGTAAATGAAATGTTTGATTTAGACTTGCCTGAAAGTGATGAATACATGACTGTCGGAGGCTTGATACTTCATGAATATCAGAGTTTTCCAAAGTTGAATGAAGTTATCAAAATCGGTAAGTTTGAGTTTAAAATCATAAAATCAACCTCTCGAAAAATAGAATTAGTTCACTTACATTTGCTGAAGTGAACTCCTAAAAATATAGCAAAAAGCACTTGTCATTTGCGATAAGTGCTTTTTTCTTGCTATTTTTTACTCTTTTTGGCATGTATGTCCAAAAAAGACATTAAAAAATTCCCTTATTTCCAATTTTCTTTGTATTTTTGCAAACAATTGGCTAAAGTCTTCCCTTGCTTTCATCGATTCGAAGCTTGGATATGGAAAGAAAAGTCTATATAATATAGAGAAAATAAACAAAAAATAAAAATAAAATTAAAACGTAATGGCAGCATTAGGAACAATTAGAAAAAGAGGCGTTATTCTGGTTTGCATTATCAGTTTCGGTCTCTTCGCCTTTATTGCCGAAGAAGCTTTCCGTTCTTGTGATTCTGCGAAAAACAACGAACGTCAGCAGATTGGTGAGGTATTTGGCGAGAAAATCAGTGTACAGGAGTTCCAGAAACTCGTAGATGAGTACACCGAAGTAATTAAAATGCAACAGGGACAGGACAATCTCCCTGAGGAGCAGATGAACCAAGTCAAGGATATGGTTTGGAATTCATATATCCAGAACAAGATTGTTGCTCATGAGGCAGAGAAGTTGGGTCTCACAGTTACTGATGCAGAACTTCAGGATATCTTGAAGACCGGTACCAGCCCAATGTTGGCTCAGACTCCTTTTGTTAATCAGCAGACAGGTCGCTTTGATGTTTCTGCTTTGCAGAAGTTCTTGGCTGATTATAAGGCTCAGAAGGCTAATCCATCTGCAAATGCTCAGATGATGGATCAATACACTAAGATTTACAACTATTGGTCATTTATCGAGAAGACTCTTCGTCAGCAGACTTTGGCTCAAAAGTATCAGTCTTTGCTCGCACACTGTTTCCTTTCAAATCCTGTAGAGGCTAAGATGGCTTTCAAGGAGGAAAACGAGGAGAGCAAGATTCAGTTGGCTGCTTTCCCTTATTCTGATATTCAGGATGACAAGGTGAAGGTTGTTGAAAGTGATTTGAAGGCTAAGTATGATGAGATGAAGGCTCGTTTCAAGCAGCCTGTTGAGAGCCGTGATATCAAGTTCGTTGATATTCAGGTAGAGGCTTCTCAGGCAGACCGCGCTGCTCTTAACAAGGAATTTGCTGGTTACCATACTCAGTTAGCTGCAGCAGCAGATCCTACAGAGGTTGTTCGCAAGTCTGCATCTACAGTTGCTTACTTGGGTATTCCTGTTGCTAAGGATGCTTTCCCTTCAGATATCGCAGCAACTCTTGATTCTATGGCTGTTGGTGCTACTACTGCAGTGAAGGCTAATACTGCTGACAATACTTTGAATATTGTCAAGTTGGTTAACAAGCAGCAGTTGCCTGATTCTATTCAGTATCGTGTGATTCAGGTAGCCGCAGCTTCTGTTGCTGAAGCTAAGACAAAGGCTGATTCTATCCAGGGTGCTATTTCTGGTGGTGCTGATTTCGAGGCTATCGCTAAGAAGTATGGTCAGACTGGTGAAAAGGCATGGATGACAACTCGTCAGTATGAGTTTGCTCAGTCTATGGATAAGGACAATAAGGCATTCATTAACGCTTTGAATACTCAGGCTGTCAATGCAACTTCTCAGTTGCAGTTGGGACAGGGTTATGTGATTCTTCAAGTTTGTGACCGTAAGGCTATGATCGAGAAATATACAGCTGCTGTCATCAAGAAGAATGTTGATTTCTCTCAGGATACTTATCGTACTGCTTACAACAAGTTCTCAAGTTTTGTCAGCGCCAACCAGACTGCTGATGAGATTGTGAAGAATGCTGCAAAGAGCGGTTATAAGGTTCAGGATTTGAAGGATATTACAACAGCTACTCACTATGTAGCAAACATTCATTCTACTCGTGAGGCTCTCAAGTGGATTTTTGAGGCTAAAGAGGGTTCTGTGTCTCCTATGTATGAATGCGGTAACAACGATCACCTTTTGGTTGTAGTACTTGATAAGATTAATCGTATTGGTTTCCGTGGCTTAGATGATCCTCAGGTTAAGGAGATGGTTAAGGCTGAGGTAATCAAGGACAAGAAGGCAGAGATGATTGAAGCTAAACTGAATGGTGTTAAGAATATCGCTGCAGCTAAGTCTAAGGGTGCTAAGGTTTCTGAGGTTAATCAGATTACTTTTGCAGCTCCTGTATTTGTCGCTTCTGTTGGTGCAAGCGAACCTGCTCTTTCTGGTGCTGTTTCTGCCACTAAGAAGGGTGTATTCTCTGCTCATCCAGTAAAGGGTAATGCTGGTGTATATCTCTTCTTGGTTACTAATAAGTCTAACAGACCAGTTAAGTTTGATGAAAAGGCACAGGAGCAGAAATGCCGTCAGAAGTCTATGCAGTATGCTGGTAACTTCATGAACGAGCTTTATCTCAATGCAAATGTCGTAGATAACAGATATCTCTTCTTCTAAGTATAAGAGATTTTCATATAAAAACAAAAGAGCGTGGCTTCATTTCGAAGCCACGCTCTTTTGTTTTTATATATCTTATGATATGTGATATAGTTTATCCTCGACTCCACCAATGCTTTTTCTTGGGTGGTTCTTGGTTCGCTCCCATGCTTTCCTTGATGATGCTTCTATAGCTCTTTCCCTGGCTTATTATCTGGTAAATTTGTCCCCAGTCGGGAAGTCCGCCTATATTTCTGTCATCAATGAAATAGTCAGCTTTCAGTTTTCTTGAGAAGTGATTGTTGTTTTCAAAACGTTCTTCTGGATAGTCCTTGTTAACTGCCCAGAATTCTACTCCTCTCTCTTTGCACCAGTCAACTGCTTCCTGCAAGAGTTGCCCTTCACGGACACTCCACAGGATTAAGCGGTGATGGTCTCTGATCAACATTTTTAAGGTTTCGATGGCAAATGGTATCTCGGTACCAATCTTTGGGTATTCATGAGTTACAATTGTGCCATCGAAATCAACTGCAATAGTTGCCATTCTTTACATTTATTTCTTTACGCTGTCGTCATTGATGTCGCCATAATGACTCTTGCTGTAATTACCATAGCTACCATAATATGAACCATAGCTTCCATAGCCGTAGCTCTTGTAGCCATATTTTCCCTTGCTGCCGTACATAGCGTAGTTGCCATACTTTCCGTACTTTCCGTACTTTCCGTATCCGTAATAGTAACCATACTTCTTCTTAGACAGGTCAACGCCATTGAGAACAATACTCATATTAGGCAATTTCTTCTCCATGCTCAAGCTGTTGATGAGACCAAAACTTGCCTTCTGGGTGAAGTCTGCACGACAAACATAAACAGTAGCATTTGAGATTCGGCCCAATGCCAATGTGTCTGTTACAAGGCCTACAGGAGCTGTATCGAGCAAGATATAATCATAGTGCTCTTTCAAGTGCTCTATAGTTTGTTCGAGGCTTTCTCTTGTTACCAATTCACCTGGGTTAGGAGGTACAGGACCTGCCATGAGGATATCCAGGTTGTCATTAATGCCAGACGGGGTAATCTGTTCTTTTACGTTATTCCAGTTTACTTCGTCTTTTACGAGCAAATTAGTAATACCATGGTTGTAATTGTCTATCTCGAACAATTCAGCCAGACGAGGCTTACGGATATCCAAACCTACTAAAACAACCTTCTTGCCAAGGAGTGCGAAACTGATTGCCACATTGGAAGCAATGAAAGTTTTACCCTCACCAGATGTAGTAGAAGTAAACATGATCACCTTGTCATGTTGCTTGAGTAAAAACTGCAAGTTAGTACGTAAGCTACGGAAAATTTCCTCCATTAAGTTGTTCTTATTCTCATGTACTACGATATCAGCCTTGGTCTTAGCTCGTTCACTTGCGATGGCTACATCAGCGATGATAGGCAAGTTTGTCAATTTTGCAACATCGTTATGTCCCTCAATCTTGTAGCGGAAGAATTCCAAGAGGAAGAGGATACCTGCAGGAATAGCCAAACCAAGAATCAAAGCAATCAGCATAATCATAGAATTCTTAGGAGTTACCTTACCTGCAAACACAGGGTTGTCGATAAGCTTACCTTTATCTGCTGTAGCTGCTAATGAAATAGAGTTTTCCTCACGCTTCTGGAGCAACATCAAATACAAGCCTGATTTTACTTCCTGCTGGCGACCAATCTGGGTCAACATTCGCTCTTGTTCTGGAGTATTGTTGATTTGTCCTTCATACTTGCCTGCTTGAGCTGCAATGCTGTTACGTTGAATTTTCAAACCAGCACGGGCTTGTGTCATTGCACGCTTGATAGATGAATTCAAGTCGTCCAATTGGGCTGTCAATGGTGTTACTGTAGGCGAATTCTCACTTGCACTATGGAGTAACTGATTGCGCTGCAAGGCAATTCTGTTATATTCGTTGATAAGGGAAGTAGCACTCGCATCAGACAGACCTACATTTGATGGGATAGGCTGGTGACGGTTGCTTGGCTCATTCATGTACTTAGTCAATTCATCCAACAGAGCCACCTGTGTATTGGCTTCGTTCAACTTCTGGGCATATTGGTCTGCGTTTGCAACAGCCTGAGATGCATTCATCTTCAACTCAACCATATTGTTACGCTTCTTGTAATTCTCCAATTGTCCTTCTGTATTACCCAATTCTGTGTTGATTTTTTCCAATCGCTGATTGATAAACTGCTCGGTGCGTACTGCAATTTCGTTTTTGTCTTCGTTGGCTTGTCTGTTATATACGATAGCCAACTGCTTCAGATAATCAATAGCTCTTTGTGGAATCTCATCGTTCAGCACCAAATCAACAATGGTCGTAGTTTTAGAGGCCTGTGCTACGTTCAGGCTTCCTACATATTTGCCTGCAGCTATCTCTGGAGCAATCATGGTAGCTTTGAGAGATTCACCATCTCTCAACATATAGTTGCCGTTTAGTGTGAATTTTACTATGCCTACTCTTGTACCGATAGTAGCAGGAAGTGCTGAGAATGTCTTGTCTATATTGACAGCTTCAGGGTTGAATGAGTTGTTATCTATCGGAACATAGTAAGAGCCTGTTACATGATAGTTTCTACCTTCTCTTGTAATCTTGAAGTTCATCGGTGCATTCAGTTTCTTCAAATGCTCCAAGTCCATATCAATGTTCACTTCCTGATCACCATAAAGAACATGGTCTTTCAACTTGCCTTCATGTCTGTAATTCACATAAAGTTTCAAGTCATAGACAGCTTGTTGAGCCAGGGTTCTGGACTTCAAAATTTCCATCTCGTTATCAATACCATTGGAGTTTGATATGATACCCAAGTTTGTGGCACTCTGGATAGAATTACCACCTCTGCGGCTTCCTGAGCCTTCGTCATCCTTGATCAAGAGTTTGGCTGCAGATTGGTATATTGGCGTTGCATAGCGCAAATATATGTGGGCTGCGCCCATACAGATGATAAGGGAGAGTACAAACCACTTCCAGTTGAGTATGAGAACCGTGTAGATAGTGGCAAAGTCAAAACTTGACTTCTCCTCGTTCTCCTGGATACTCTCCAATTCTAAGTTCTTGTTTTCTTCCATTATTCAAATGTCGTTTATTATTATATAATATGTATTATCTCTTCTTATACAATTTGCCTATTTAGTAGTGGCCAATTCCATCAAATATTGTCCATAACCATTTTTGAGCATCGGTTTGGCTAATTTCTTGAGTTGTTCAGCGTTAATCCATCCCTGTTTGAATGCAATTTCTTCCAAGCATGCAACTTTCAACCCCTGACGCTTTTCGATGACCTCAATAAAGGTGCTGGCTTCGGAAAGGCTATCATGTGTTCCTGTATCAAGCCAGGCAAATCCACGCTGTAAAGTCCTTACCTTAAGTACCTTTTGTTTGAGATATTCTTGGTTCACGGTGGTTATTTCCAGTTCTCCACGAGCACTTGGCTTAATGTTCTTGGCGATTTCCACTACGCTGTTAGGGTAGAAATACAGACCAACTACAGCATAATTGCTCTTAGGCTCAGCAGGCTTTTCTTCGATGCTGAGGCAGTTGCCTTCTTTGTCAAATTCTGCAACTCCATACCTTTCTGGGTCGTTCACATAGTAGCCGAAAACACTGGCCAGACCATTTTCAGCAGCCTTAACACTATCTTTGAGAAGGCCTGTAAATCCTGCACCATAGAAAATATTATCTCCTAAAACCAGGCAGACATTATCTTTTCCAATAAATTTTTCACCAATGATGAAAGCTTGAGCCAATCCGTCTGGTGAAGGTTGTTCTGCATATTCGAAATGAATGCCAAGTTCACTGCCGTCACCTAATAATCTGCGGAACCCAGGTAAGTCGAATGGGGTGGAGATAATCAGGATTTCCTTGATACCGGCAAGCATCAAGACTGAAATCGGATAGTAAATCATCGGTTTGTCAAAAATCGGAATCAACTGTTTGCTGATACCTTTTGTGATGGGGTAAAGGCGAGTGCCTGATCCACCTGCTAATACAATACCTTTCATATTTTTATGTGATTTTATTAATATGCATTCTTATCGTGTATGATTATACTCTTGGCTGTCAGGTAGATAATGCGCAGATCTAACCAGAACGACCAATTTTCAATATACCATATATCTCTTTTTATTCTTTCTTCCATCTGCCAAAGCTCCTTGGTCTCACCACGGAAACCTGTCACTTGTGCCCATCCTGTAATTCCTGGCTTGGAGAAGTGGCGTACCATGTATTTGTCGATGATAGAACCATATACTTCAGTATGATGGAGCATATGAGGACGTGGTCCAACTATGCTCATGTCTCCCTTAAGTACATTGAAAAACTGTGGGAACTCATCTATGTTGGATTTTCTCATAAAGTTTCCGAAAGCAAACTTTCTTGGGTCGTTTTCTGTAGCTTGAGCTGTATCTGCATCTTTGTTGACATGCATTGAACGGAACTTCAGACATCGGAATGTGTTACCGTTGAGACCCGTTCTTGCCTGTCGGAAGAAAATCGGACCAGGACTTTGTATCTTAATGATGATAGCTATGATAGGTAAAAAAGGTAAGATACAGAGACAAATAATAGAACTTACAGCGATATCAAAACAGCGTTTAATAACTCTGTTGCCTAATTTTGCCAAAGGCTCACGGCGATTGGTAAATACACTTTTCCCAAGATAGAGTTGTGAATCCAGGTGCAAGCTATATTCTCCGAATTGGCGTGGCATATAATAAAAATGAATAACGTTCTTGTCACAGAACTGCATAATTCGTACTATCTCATTGGAGAAATCGTGAGATAGGCAACAGAAGACTTCTTCAATATTGTTTGGAATACCATTGATGGTATTATTGATGCTTTCTGCCATCACTTTATTGAGGTGTTCCATATCCCCCAGCCATTTAAACTCTTTAGGAGCATTAGCTATCGGTTCATTTGCATAATATCCGTGTACACGATATCCGGCAGATGGGTCTTCCATCAGCGTATTGTACATTTCTATGACTGCAGGGTCGTTTCCGATAAATAAAACTGTTTTGCTGTTTCTACCTCTTGATCTGTAATATTTAAGAATGTTCAATTCTGCATATCGAGAGAGAATTAAGCAGATGTATGTAGCAGCTGCAAAATAGATGCTGAATTTGATTAAGTCGTAGCCACCCTTCAGCAAATAGGACATGGTAAAATTGAAGATAAGTATCGTGGCGAAAATCAATTTGAAAGTTCTGCCCAATACCTGTATAAACCTTACCTTACGAATGTGGATAATGGGCTCGAAGAGTAGTTCTCCTAAGAAAAGTGAAACGTTAGCTACAAAATAACATATCTTGCTTGCGTGGAAAAAGACTATTGGAACTGAGATCTTATCCCAGTTGATAGCCAGAAAAAGAACAAAGTTGAGAATGATAAAGTCTGCGACTATTACTAACCATCTCACTAAATCACTACTTTTATAAGCTTCTTTCATGTGAATGTGGTATTTCTTTTATTGCTAAGTTAAAAGATGCATCATTTAAACGTGCGCAAAGTTAGCGTTTTTTTTTCATATTTTGAAACTTTTATGGTTAAAACTTTGTTTTTGGACACAATTATTTCATATTATTGCAAAAAAGAAGCCTTGAATTTTGATATTTTGCGATTTTATTGTATTTTTGCAGAACAAATTAGTAAATCAATTGAATATTTAAAAGTTTAAAAGAATAAGAAATGGGAATATTTTCAAAATTATTCGGTCATAAAAATGAAGAAAAGGTTGGAGGAATGGAAGATTACATGACCTTGGTGCGTGTTTATTTCCAGGCAGCCTTGGCTTCTCAATTAGGTATCACCAATTTGGCAATGCTTCCTGACCTTCGTGTTTTCAAGAATACCTTCCATGTTCCTACTGTCAATAATCGTTTAGGTATTGGCGAAAAAGCTCATGTGAAGAAGATGATGAAGGGTGTCTATGGAACAGAAGAGGATTATTTCAAGGAAATAGACCAAAGTATTCGTAAGAATTGCCGCAAATTGCAGGATGTCAATGTTTATTTGATTCAGTTCCAAACATTTACACAGGATTTGATGATGTTGATGGGTAACTTGATGAAATTTAAGTTGCGTTTGCCTTCTTTCATGAAGAAAGCATTATACAACATGACTCAAAAAACGGTAAATGATATTTTCAATAAAAATGATTTCAATGATGCCAGCGTCTTGAAGACTGTGGCACAGTTGAGACAGTTGAACCAACGTTTGGGATTCAGTCAGAAGTGGGTAACTGATTTTACTTACCAAGTAGTCATGTTGGCTAAGAAAGAACCACGTCCTTCTGATGAAGATGTGGAAAAAGCCAAGGCTAAAATGGGTAAGTAATACCACTTTTTCATTAAATTTAATACAAATATAGAGGAATATTTGTTCTTTTCAAATTATTCCTTTATATTTGCAGCCAAAAAAGAAGTGTAATGAGTGCTAATGAGAAAAACATCAATACGTTTGCTACAAGAGTAAGGCAGATGATTCTCCAGTTTGAAGAACTCAAAAAGGAGAATGCTGAATTATACTCTATGGTGGATGAGCGTGATGCAAAAATCAAACAGTTGGAGGATAAGTTATCTCAGTCTGAGCATGATTACAATAGTCTCAAAATGGCTAAGATGATGACGATTTCTGATACGGATATGGAAGCTACGCAAAAACGTATAGCTAAACTTATCAGGGATGTTAACAAATGTATCACGTTATTGAGTGATCAGTAAAACTATAAGCGTTATGGCAGATCAAGGTGAAGAGAAATTATTGATTAGATTACATGTCTATGACACAGACCTCTCTGTGAGAATTCCCAGAGAGGATGAAGAATATTATCGTAAGTCTGGAAAACTGATTGATGATATTGTCAATTCATATAATAAAATTTTCAAGGGAAGAAAAAGCGACAAGGAAATCCTCTATATGGCGCTTATTGATATTGCCTTGAGATATGAGAAAGAGGTTGGGCGCAATGATACCGAACCTTATGATGATCTTCTCAAAAAGCTGACTGCCGAAATAGAAGATGCATTAAAATCATGATGCATGTTAGAAAGAATGTTCTATAAATACATATTAATATAATATATAAATGGTAGAAATAATTATCGCCGCTCTTGTGGCTCTTATCTTAGGTGGAGCTGCAGGGTTTTTCATTTTCCGTTATGTTATTAAGGGAAAATATAATGAAATGATAGAAGCAGCCAATAAAGAGGCTGAGGTAGTTAAAGAGAAGAAACTTCTTGAGGTAAAGGAAAAATTCCTGAACAAGAAGGCTGAGTTGGAGAAGGAAGTGCAACAGCGTAATTCCCGTATCCAGCAGAGTGAAAACAAGCTCAAGCAGCGTGAGATTTCTCTCAATCAGCGCCAGGAAGAACTGGGTCGTCGCAAACAGGAAGTGGAGCAGAACCAGCAGCGTATTGACAATGAGAAAAAACTCCTCACCGTCAAGCAGCAGGAACTCGAGAAGATGCAGAAGATGGAGCAGGCTAAACTGGAGGAACTCTCTGGTTTGAGTGCTGAGGAAGCGAAACAGCGACTGGTAGAAAGTCTGAAAGATCAGGCTAAACTGGATGCTGCAAGTTATATCAATGAAATCATGGATGATGCTAAGCTGAATGCTAACCAGCAGGCTAAGAAGATTGTCATACAGACCATCCAGCGTGTGGCTACTGAAACTGCTATAGAGAATTCTGTTAGTGTTTTCCATATTGATAATGATGAGGTGAAGGGACGTATTATCGGTCGTGAAGGTCGTAATATCCGTGCCTTAGAGGCTGCTACAGGTGTTGAAATCGTTGTTGATGATACTCCTGAGGCTATCGTTATTTCAGCTTTCGATCCGATCCGTCGTGAAGTTTGTCGCTTGGCTCTCCACCAGTTGGTTGCTGATGGACGTATTCATCCTGCTCGTATTGAGGAAGTTGTGGCTAAGGTGAAGAAGCAGTTGGAGAATGAGATTATCGAAACGGGTAAGCGTACTGCTATTGACCTGGGTATTCATGGTTTACATCCAGAGTTGATTCGTATTATCGGTAAGATGAAATATCGTTCTTCATACGGACAGAACCTCTTACAGCATGCTCGTGAGACAGCCAATCTCTGTGCAGTAATGGCTTCTGAGTTAGGATTGAATCCTAAGAAGGCTAAGCGTGCTGGTCTCTTACATGATATTGGTAAGGTGCCTGATGAGGAGAGTGAATTGCCACACGCTTTGTATGGTGCTAAGATTGCTGAAAAGTATAAGGAGAAACCAGATATCTGCAATGCCATCGGTGCTCACCACGACGAAATGGAGATGAATACGCTCTTGGCTCCTATTGTTCAGGTCTGTGATGCCATCTCTGGTGCCCGTCCGGGTGCCCGCCGTGAGATTGTTGAGGCATACATCAAGCGTTTGAACGACCTTGAGGCTATCGCAATGAGCTACCCAGGTGTAACCAAGACTTATGCTATTCAGGCTGGTCGTGAACTTCGTGTGATTGTGGGTGCTGACAAGATGTCTGATGATGAGAGTACAAAACTTTCAGATGAGATTGCAACCAAGATTCAGAATGAGATGACATATCCTGGTCAGGTGAAGATTACTGTCATCCGCGAGGTTCGTAGCGTTGCTTATGCTAAATAATGAAAGCTAAGTATATTGATTAAGATACAAAGCCGCTGTTCTTTTGGGCAGCGGCTTTTTATATCTTAAATGTTCATTTACATCTTATTAAATTTGAAGTTATGATGGTGGAACGTAAGGTTTTAAAACAGTTTAATAAAGGTTGTGTGGATTATCATCTTCTGGAAGATGGTGATCGCATTCTGATTGCTTTGAGTGGTGGAAAGGATTCTCTGGAACTGGTCCGCTTGCTGGCTCAGCGTGCCCGTATCTATAAGCCACATATCGAGGTGGAGGCAGCGCATATCATCATGGATAATATTCCTTATGAGACTGACCGTTCTTATATTCAGCATTTCTGTGAAGAGAATGGCATCAAACTTCACATCCTGCATAGTTCGTTTGATGAATCTACTGATCCTCGCAAGACTCGTTGTTTCCTCTGTGCCTGGAACCGCCGCAAGACGCTCTTCGAGTTTGCGGTAAATCATGGCTTCAACAAGATAGCTTTAGGGCATCATATGGATGATATTCTTGTAACGCTTCTGATGAATATTACCTTTGAGGGTTCACATTCTACGATGCAACCCAGTCTTTCTTTAAAGCATTATCCGCTAACTATTATCCGTCCTCTCTGTCTGGTTCATGAAGCTGATATCAGGCTGGTTGCCGAGGAATTACATTTCAGCAAGCAGAAAACATTGTGTCCTTACGAAGAGGCTACTCGTCGTGCTGATATGCAGGCTATTTTCCAGCAGTTGGAGCAGATGAACCCCGAAGCCCGCTACAGTCTTTGGCGCTCTGTTTTTGTGAATAAAATATAGTAGAATTGCTGAAAAAACGAAAGTACTTTCATGTTGACATGAAACTACTTTCGTTGGACAATGAAACAGGCTTCGTTGGCAAATGAAGTCTGTTTCATTTTTTATGCATACGAGTGCATGCCTGTAAGGAAAAAGTTGACACCGAAGTACGTCATAGCAATGCTCAGGAATGCCAGAGATATATAGATGTGATAGATGAGTGGTTTGCGGAAGACAGGCAGACTTTGCGTATGTACCACCACGGCATAAATCATGAAGGTAATGAGTGCCCACGTCTCCTTGCTATCCCAGCTCCAGTATGTTCCCCAACTGACATTCGCCCAGATGGCACCGATGAAGATTCCCAATCCCATCGTAGTAAGGGCAGGGTAGAGGAAGAGCCGGCTTAAATCCTGCATCCTTTCGCGGCGAGAACGCCAGCAGATACCCATAATGCCTGAGATGCAGGTAAGCATCAGAAGAACATAACTCATCATGATGACACTGACGTGAACGCAGAAATAAGGACTGTTTAATATCGGAGCATGCTCGCCATCCGAAAAGTCGATATGGCTAAAATGATAAATAAGATAAATAAAACCTATGCCTACGAGACTGAATACAACAATCAACAGATTTCTAAACTGTTGCCAGGAACGCTTGAGCAACTTTCTGTATCCGCCCTTCTTATCGATAAGAATCCATATCAGCGATATGAAAAGCAGGAAATAACCACAATAGGTTATGGGAATACCAATCGGGTCGGAATTGATAGCAAGAACGCTTCCCATCTCATCCTCATCGTAGGATGCCTGATATAGCCGATAGAAACCATGAGTATAAATCTTGTTGAGCGATACTTTTGCTTCCTCCATCTCATAGCCATCTGTTACCAGAAATTGCGAAGAATAATCTTTGATATAGTTCGTGCCTTCATACAGATGTATGTCGAACTTCTGAAGACTTAGGGTAAAAGGTAGTTTCCTCTGCTGGATTCCCTCTGTTGGGTCGTTGGTAAAATAAATATCCGAAGGTTCTCCGATGCGTAGATGCATCATTCCCTGTTTACCATTGATATGCGTGATGAAGGCTCCTATTAGGATGATGACAAAAGAAAGATGGAGCGCCCAGGTAGAAACCGGCTTCACTTTGCGCTGAATGATATAGAAAATGCCCAGAGCGGCAAGTAAAGCCCAAATCAGGATAAACCACCAGGTTCCATAATAGTGGGCATGTACATAATCTGTGCCTTCTATTTTCTCTACGATGCTGGCGGCTGCCATGCATACGAGTATAAGTATGTAGAGGATGAATAATATCTTTTTTATCATTGTTCGTATCGAAATCTTTTTAGTGTAATCTTTCTGCAAAATTACTATATAATTCTGAGATAAGCAAACTTATCCAAATGTTTTTGGATCATATTTTTTTAACAGCCAGGTATCTGTATAAGGTACACATGATAGAACTGGAACGGACAAAAAAAGAAAAGTGCGGTTGTCTGCTTGCGGTCTCGACTTCAAGTGGGTTATCCTTATATATATAGGAACACAGCACTATCCACTCGGGAGTGGCAAGCATCACCGCACTATTCTGATTTCGGGTGCAAAGGTACGGAGTTTTAAAAAATCTTGCAATACCTAAAAATCGGTAAACTTTAGCATCCCCATTTTTAGGTATTGCATGTTTCAGAGTTTTTTTGTATCTTTGCCGCCGAATAGCAGAATGAGAGTTTTGCTGTTGGGAAACTTGACATTATGAATGTTTTCAAAATAGGTGACAAAGATGAAAAATCAAAAGATGTATGAAGCTGATGATAAGATGATCAGCATCATTAGAGACAATTATAACATCTTGCAGAGTCTTGGTAGCTTCGGCATCAATCTGGGATTCGGCGACAAGACGGTAGAAGAGGTATGCGCGGAACAAGGAGTGGATACTTATACCTTCTTGGCTGTAGTTAACTACGCTATGAATGGGTATAAGGAATATGATAATGCTGAACGTTTGTCCTTATCAACTTTGTTGCATTATCTCAAGGCTTCTCATGCTTATTACATTGATTTTCAATTACCTTTCATCCGTAAGGAATTGGTTGAGGCTTTGGATGAAAATGACAATTTAGCGCGTCTCATCCTCAAACTTTATGATGAATATGCTCATAGTATCATCAATCACATGAAGTATGAGGAAAAGTCGGTATTCCCTTATGTACAGTCACTTATAGAAGGTAATCCACTTGCAGATTTCAATATAGAGACGTTCTCTAAGCATCATGTTCAAGTGAATCAGAAACTCAGGGAGTTAAAAAACATCATCATCAAGTACCTTCCTTCTGATGGCTTGCATAATAATCAGCTAAGTACTACACTTTATGATATATACAATAATGAGGAATGGCTCAGGCACCACTCTGAAGTGGAGGAAGAAATCTTTATTCCTGCCGTAAGAAATGCAGAACGGAAGTTGAAACAGAATGATGTCAGCGCGAAGATCTCTAATATGATATCCCAGACCCCACAGAACGATGAACAACTGAGTGATCGTGAGAAGGATGTTATTGTTGCTTTGGTTCAAGGTATGACCAATAAGGAGATAGCTGACCATCTCTTTATCTCTATCAATACGGTGATTACGCATCGAAGAAATATAGCACGAAAGCTTCAGATTCACTCACCTGCAGGTCTTACCATCTATGCGATAGTGAATAATCTCGTAGATATTTCAACGGTCAAACTATAATTCTTTCAATAGAAAGCTCTTGGATAGATTCTTACTATCCCTATTTTTTAGGTATTGAAGATATACAATAAAGCCTCCTATCAAAAAAATGATGGGAGGCTTTATTGTTTTTTATCGCAGTTTATACCTATTTGTGATGAGGCTTATATATGATTGATATCCACAAAACCGTGCATGACAGCATAAATGGTAAGAGCAGATACCGATTTGATACCTAATTTTTCTTGAATATTCTTTCGATGTGTTATCACAGTTGTCAATCCGATACATAGGAGGTCGGCAATTTCTTTGTTAATTTTTCCTTTTGCCACCAATGAAAGTACCTCAATTTCCCGGTCGGTGAGTGTTTTTTCCTGTGTATGCTCCAATGTTTCTGGCAAATACTCTCCATGAGGATGTCCTTTTTTTTGTAAACTGATGAGTTCCTTGATGAGTAACCCTTCTGATACATTGACGCATAGACAATGGAAATCATTCAGTTGTGACATAGGATCATTGCTGGGAGTGAGGACGATGGTCTTGTGTTTGTAATCTAAAAAGAAATTCCGATTGGCAAGTACAATTTGCATGGATACAAAGAAGTGGATGAAATGCTCTGGATTGGAAGCCTGCAATTCACCAAATGTACCAAATGCCTGAATTTGTGCAGAGGGGATGGCAGACTCGAGCAATTGCCTGAGTCCCATTACTGCCAGCGTGTTGCTTTCTACTATAGCAAACGCTGGTATTTGTCTGCCAATTTGTTGTTTCTTCATTTCTTCTTTCATTCTATATCTCTGTTTTTCTCCTTGTTAGGAATTTATAAAAAAGGTGTCAGCAGTTTGGCTGCAAACCATCCTTTGAATCTTTGCCAGCCTGTTCTCCATTCCCGCCAATTTTTCTCATTGAGCAGGAAACTGTCTTTCTTCTCGCCATCGAAGAGATCTACAAGCTGGCGGGTTGTATGTGGGTCGATGATAACTGCATTTTCCTCATAATCCCAACGAAGACTTCTCGCATTGAGGTTGGCGCTGCCCACTGTACAGAATCTGCCATCTACCATGATAATCTTGGTATGATGGAAGCCCGGGGTGTACATCCAGATATTGCAACCTTCTTTCATCAACTTATGGGCATTATAAAATCCACAGTCGGGTGTCAGCGGTATATCACTCCTTGTACTGAGCATAATCTCAACCTTCACTCCTCGTTTTACCGCATTCTTTAATGCTTTCTTCAATTTGCGGCTTAAAGTGAAGTAGGGACTGATGATTTTGATACTGTCTTGGGCATCATTGATGGCATTCACGTAGAAGTATCGGATGATGTCCTTGGAAATGTGTGGTTCACGGTTGATGATGCCCACCATCTTATGATAGGCTGTTGCGGTAGTGTCTGGTTTCAGATTCTCTACCAGATATTCCTTTTTGGCTGCCCGATAGTATTCTGCACCATGTATGTTTTGTCCACTTACTTTGTTCCACATCTTGAGGAAGATTTTCTGCAGGGTATTCACTTCACTACCATCAATGCGGCAATGCATGTCGTGCCATTCACCCACTACCTTTGTACCTTTTATATAATAGTCGGCAACGTTCATGCCACCTGTATAGGCGATTTGTCCGTCGATGACTACAATCTTTCGGTGATCACGGTTGAACACTCCATGTACCCATGGGAATTTCATCGGTTTATATTCATAAATCTCGATGCCCATATTGCGTATCTTTTTGAGGTGCTTCTTTCTGAGCGGTTGATTGTTGGAAGCATTTCCGAAACCATCATAGAGTGCCCTTACCTTGACACCTTCCTTGACTTTCTCGCCAAGCAGATCAAAAAGAAGTCCAGCAATACTATCGTTTCTGAAGTTGAAGTATTCCAAGTGTACGCTATGTTTGGCCTGTCGGATAGCCTGGAACATATCATCAAATTTCTCCTGACCGCTCATCAGAAGTGTAACAGAATTATCGTGAGAAAAGCGGATGCCTTTCCCGCGAAGCTGATTTACGATCAATGAATCGCTTGTCTGTGCGCTGCACAGCGAACAAGACAGCCACAATGTCGCAATGAATAATAAATATCTCATCTTATTAATCAATAACCTCTAAAATCAATAACCCATGAAAGAATCCCTCACAAAGGGAATCCCCGCGTAAAAAACGTGTAATCTGTGTCAAAACCTCCTATACCATACATGCATAATGATCGACGATTCCCATGAGATGGCTTTCCTGATCTACTACGAGTACAGTGTGAACCTTGTATTTGTGCATGGTGCGTTGTATCTCGGAGATTTTGGTGTTTGGATTTACCATCTTCGGAGTAGTTGTCATGATGTCGCTCACAGTCTTGTTGAAGAATTCTGCCTGCCATTTTTCCATAGCACGACGGATGTCACCATCGGTAATCAATCCGATGACCTTTTTGTCCTCATCGAGCGATATTCCTAATCCTAATTTGCCCTTACTTACATGGATGATAGCTTCACCGAGATGCATTTCCTTAGGAATGATAGGCAAATCGTCGCTTCGCATGACATCCTCTGCAGTTGTCAGCAATCGCTTTCCTAACTCACCGCCTGGATGGAATTGTGCAAAATCACGAGGTTGGAAATGGCGCACCTGCATCAGCGCAATAGCCAAGGCATCACCCATGGCAAGTGCTGCTGTTGTGCTACTTGTTGGGGCGAGATTTAATGGGCAGGCTTCCTTCTTTACCTTTACTGTGATATGAAAGTTGGAGTATTTTGCCAACAGTGACTTCGGATTACCAGTTATGGAAATGATTGGGATGTTCATGTGAAGTACCATAGGAATGAATCGGAGCAATTCGTCAGTCTGACCGCTATTGCTCAAAGCTAATACCACATCCTTATCTGTCATGACACCCAAATCGCCATGATACACATCGAGTGGGTTGATATAGAAAGCTGGTGTTCCGGTTGATGCAAGTGTAGCTGCTATTTTAGCTCCTACATGTCCACTTTTACCTACACCGGTTACGATGATTTTTCCCTGGCAGTTGTACATCATGTCAACTGCTTTTTCGAAGTTCTCGTCCAGGAAAGGGATTTGGTCAAGAATAGCCTGTGCCTCTTCTCGAAGTGCCTGTTCACCATAGGCACGGACGGTTTTGTCCTCTATATGGTTGTTCTTTTCTGTCATGATTGATGATTCTTAAACTGAAATGTTATGTGCTAAGCCAATAGATCGGCGATTAATGCTTCAAGCTTGTCCAATTCCAACATGTTAGCAGCATCGCTTTTTCCATGGTCTGGGTCTGGGTGTACTTCAAAGAAATAGCCTGTAGCACCGAAAGCTTTAGCTGCTTTAGCCATGGCTGGTACAAACTTACGGTCTCCAACGGTTTTTCCGTCACCAGCACTTGGACGTTGTACGCTATGGGTACAATCCATGATGACATTAGGTACAATCTCCTTCATATCTGGAATGTTACGGAAATCAACAACCAGATTGTTGTATCCGAAACAGTTGCCGCGTTCTGTAAGCCATACTTCCTTGGCACCGCTATCCAGTGCTTTCTCCACAGGATAGCGCATATCTCTACCGCTCAAGAACTGAGCTTTCTTGATGTTTACAATTTTACCGGTCTTTGCTGCAGCCACTAATAGATCGGTCTGGCGGCAGAGGAAAGCTGGAATCTGAAGTACATCACATACTTCACCTGCAGCTTCTGCTTGATAGCTCTCGTGAATATCAGTGAGTACACGTAAGCCGTACTTCTCCTTGATATCGCTGAGCATCTGCAAGCCTTTTTCTATGCCTGGTCCACGGAAAGAGTGGATAGATGTGCGGTTAGCCTTGTCAAATGATGACTTAAATATGATGTCTGTTCCCAACTCCTGGTTGAGGCGTACCAACTCCTGGGCTACTGTTTCCAGTAACTCCATGGATTCAATGACGCATGGACCTGCTATAAATGTTGTTGCCATATCTTATTATTTTTTAAGTATCTAATTTTAATCTCCTAACTCTTGTTTCTTGACTCCTAATTCCTCTGTCGTTACGTTCTTGATTGTTATTTCACGTTGTGGGAAAGGAATCTCAATATTGTGCTCGTTGAGCGTATCGTAAATGCATTCCATGATGATACCATCGTCTGTATACTGTGTGAGTACGTTGACCCATACCAATATCTTAAGCGTGATACAGTTGTCATCAAAACTCTTCAAAACGATGCGTACACCTTTTTCATGATAGATGCAATCGAGTTTGTTGAGTGCCTCAATGAGTATTTTCTTAACTTCTTTTACGTTGGTACCGTATGCCACACCTACTTCTAATATGTCCAACTCATAACCATGATTTCGGGTCATATTTTTGTAGTTCTTGGCAAAGAGTTGAGAGTTCTGGAATGCTATGACGGAGCCGTCTGTAGCCTCCAGCATCGTGGAAGTATAGCTGATACTGCTTACGCGTCCACGGGTTCCTTCACAAATGATGTAGTCGCCAACTTTCACGCGACCCATCATGAGGGAAACGCCATAGTAGATGTTCTCCAAGATGTCTTTCGATGCAAACCCCAGACCCGTTGATAAACCTGCGAAGATGGCCAATAACCAGGATTTGCCTACGTGGAATATCGTGAGAGCTATCATCAGCCAGATGCCCCAGACCACTACCTGCAGCACATTCTTGAACATCATAATCTTGGAAGCTGCAGACGTCGGATCTGACTTCTCGAAATGATGGCGCATGATATCGGTGGTTGTGATATTCAGATAGTTGAACAGGAAGTAGAGGCATGCTACAAGACTTAAACTGTATAGAGATGCCGAGAAATTCTCACTGTCGATATAATGCTTGTTGAAAATCATCCAGGTAGTGTCGCTCATGTTGAATACCGCTGCCGCCCAGTAGATGGCAATAATAAATGAGAATACACCGGCTACAGGTAAAGCCACCTTATTGATAAAGCGGAAGAACCACTTGTCTGTAATAGGTTTGTGCTTTAAATTCTTGCGCTCTGCATATACCCCCAGCCAGTCTTTGATACAGGTGATACTCAGAATACAGGTAAGCTGCATCATCCACCAGATGATGATCTGTACGGCAAGCAGGGTAAAACCAATCCACGAACAGAATGTACTGACGGTGAATACTGCCAGTGATATCCATGTGTAAATCATGTCCAGACGTGGTACTTTCTTGTTGTGTCTTAGGATGACATTCCACTGCCATAAAGTGCAAAGCAACAGAATAGGTGGAAATATGAAGTTGACCAAATCGTTTGGAATCAGGATAATACGGAACGTAATGACGAAGAAGCCTATCAGCATCAATGGAGAATAGATGCGGAAAGCACTCTTGATCTGGTCATTGCCTACACGGAGTAGGAGGGAGATGAGAATCACGCCTACCAACCAGGAAAATTCCACCAGCAAATCGCTTGCCATGATGATGAAATTCTGCTTGGTAATCATTCTGATAATCCCTAAAATTGCTGCAAAGGTAACAACGGTCATTGCCATGATGATACATGGACGCTTGGCCATGAAACTCTCCTTGATGCTTTCAAACCATCCTTTCTTGATGAGGAAAGTCATCAGACAACGAATGGTCAGCAAGTTGAGGAAGACGGAAATGAGTCCATAGAAAATGATGATGCCGAAAAGAATGAAGATGATGCGTACATCCCATTGTGACATCATACCTGGTGCTGGCTTGTATTTCTCGGTGACTGAACTTTTTGCTTCTCTATAGTTGTTGCCTAAGTTGCCTAATATCTTGAAATAGTTTTCTCCTCCATTCTTGAAGATGCTGGTTTGTATTTCGGAATATCTGATATTGGCATAGTCGTTGAGAGCTTTCAGCTTTTTGTCGGTTACATCGTATGCCTTGATGTATTCGTTGAGTTGCTGTTGCTTTTCTATCAGTTGCCTTCTGATATTAACAGCAAGGGTCAGATCCACATTGCGATTCACTTGGGCTTCCTTGGTCATGAAGATGGTGTTCATGCCGTAGAGATAGTTGATGAGCGAGTCAAACCGTGCCACCTCAATATTATTTTGGTTGATCATATTGCGGAATGGGGCAGCTTTAGACTTAAATTTTCTGAACTGTTCTGTAGCTTCGTTGCAGGCATAGGTCAAGTCAAATATATAACCATTTCTTTGTGAATAGAGCATAATGGAGTTCTGGTCTGCTTGCATCATGATATGAATAAGCTCTTTGATGACAGCTTGCTGCTGAGCCTTCGCCATTCTGTTCTGTTTTTCCAGGTCTATATGGTATTGTGTCAATTCAGTACGAAGCATGAAGAGTGTCGTGTCAAGGTTAGCTTCCTTCAGCACGGCATGAGTTGGCAATAAACACACAACCAACAATAAAAGGATAAACAGAATTTTCTTTTTCATAACAAATTTCATATTTGAGTGCAAAGTTACTCAAAATCAGAGATAATGCAAAATAATCGATAAACTTTTTCGTCTTTTGTTTGGTAATATTTGTTTCTTTTCTTAATTTTGCATAGAGAAAGTGCCTGATGAATTTAGAATATGGGTGCTTGTCGTATTATTGTAGTAAGTGAAATATTCAAATTAATCATATAAGTATGTTGTATTTGATAGCTGATAGTGGCAGTACAAAAACTGATTGGAACTTGGTGGAAACTGATGGTCGTGTTCTGATAACCTGCCAGTCGCAGGGATTGAATCCTTATCATCTTCATGAGGATGAGATTCTCCGAATTTTGGATGAGGATGTGAAAGTTCCTCTTTCAAATAAAATAGGTGAAGCATTGGCAGGTCAGCTGATGGTCTTTTTCTATGGTAGCGGAATTACTGATGCCATGAAACCGAAGATGGAGGCTTTGCTTCATACTTCTTTTCCTGGAGCAACTTGTATAGCGGAGAGTGATATGCTGGGTGCAGCCCGTGCTTTATTGGGAAGAGAACAAGGTGTGGCAGTCATCTTGGGAACGGGTTCCAACAGCTGTTTCTATGATGGAGTAAATATTGTTCGGGGAGTTCCTCCGTTGGGTTATATCCTGGGTGATGAGGGTAGTGGTACTGCAATAGGAAAGGCTTTCCTCAGATTGATTTTGCGTGAACCTGTCATGGCTGCTGTAAGGGAAAGATTCTTTGCGTGGGCAGGTATGGACTATGCTGATATTATTGATAGGGTTTATCGACAACCTTTAGCTAATCGTTTCCTGGCTTCCATCTCTACGTTTGTCGGTGAATTACTTCAAGGTAAGGCTGATGCTAAGGTTGGATTAACGGATGAGGAGTATAAACTCTTGAAAGAGATGTTGGTTCAGGTGTATCGTGATTTTGTTTCTCATATTTTATGTTCTTATTCCTTGGCAGAAGATGCTGTTGGATTTGTAGGCAGTATTGCTTTCTATTTTCAGAAGTTTATCTTGGCTGCAATGGAAGAAACTGGAATGAAAATGGGAGTAATTATGAGGTCTCCTATGGAAGGTTTGATTCGCTATCATTCGTCTAATTCCCCAAAAAGTTGATCACTCAATAGTTGCTTGATTTTAAACAGGTCTTACTTTTTAAAGTGGGCCGGCTCAGTAAGGGTATTGTTATTCAAAATGGCAAGAAATTCGTTCAGAAATAGTTCATAGATTAGATTGGTATGTATAATGGGCAAAATAGTATCATACTTTTTTGCCCATTTTTCGTAATTTTGCAAACGAAAGTAAATCTTTCGTGAGTTTTTACTCATGGAGATATGGCAAGTAACAATCTAAACAATGTATAAATGAGGAAAATATTCTTTTTACTGATGATGGCTTTAGCTACTGCTGGCAACATTTCTGCTAAGTCTAACTTTGTGAAAGTGAAGGACGGACATTTCGTTCGTGATGGTAAACCTTATTATTATGTAGGTACCAATTTCTGGTATGGTGCAATCCTCGGTTCAGAAGGACAGGGCGGCAACCGTGAACGTCTCTGTAGGGAACTCGATAAGATGAAGGAGATGGGCATAGATAATCTCCGCATCCTGGTGGGCTCTGATGGAAAGCGAGGAGTGAAGACCAAGGTTGAGCCGACGCTGCAGGAAGCTCCGGGCGTTTATAATGATACGATTCTTGCAGGTCTTGACTATCTTCTGATGGAGATGGGCAAACGCAAGATGCTGGCTGTGCTCTACCTGAACAATTCCTGGGAATGGAGTGGCGGTTATGGCTATTACCTGGAGCAGGCTGGGATGGGGAAGGCTCCAAGGCCTAATGAAGATGGATATCCTGCCTTCATGAACTTCGTCGCCAAATATGCATCCTGCGAAAAGGCGCATCAGCTATTCCATGATTATGTGAAATTCATACTTACGAGAACCAACAGATATACAAAGAAGAAGTATAAGGACGACCCGGCTATCATGTCATGGCAGATAGGTAACGAGCCTCGTGCTTTCAGCAAAGAGCAGTTGCCTGCTTTCGAAAAGTGGCTGGGTGAAGCGAGCAAGCTGATCCGTTCGCTCGATAAGAATCATCTGATTTCTATCGGTAGCGAAGGTAAATGGGGATGTGAAGGTGAACTGAACTGTTGGGAACGGATCTGTGCCGATAATAATGTAGATTATTGCAACATTCATCTTTGGCCATACAACTGGAGTTGGGTGAGAAAAGACCATTTGCTGGAAGATTTGCAAATCTCCTGCCAGAACACCAAGGAGTATATTGATGAACATCTTGAGGTATGCGGACGTATCAGGAAGCCATTGGTGATGGAGGAGTTCGGCTATCCTCGTGATGGCTTCTCTTTCTCAACTTCTTCAACAACAGAAGCACGCGATAGATATTACAAGTATGTGTTCAGTCTTGTTGGCGACAATGCTGCATCCGGCGGTTACTTTGCCGGATGCAATTTCTGGGGATGGGGCGGCTTTGCCAATCCTAAGCATGAGCAGTGGCAGGTAGGTGATGATTATACTGGAGATCCTGCTCAGGAAGCACAAGGATTGAATTCTGTATTTTCATCAGATCATTCAACTCTTCAAGTTGTTAAAAGCCAAGTTGATAGAATGAATAAAATAGGAAAATAGAAAAAGTTTTATTGTATAGGTTTTGTTAGTTAGAAAAGGTCTTACCGTTTGATGGTAAGACCTTTTTTTTGAATGGTTTTGTTGTAAATGTCCTTTGAAATAGAACTTTTTTGTTAATATATATTTTTCTATATTATTTGTTATAGGCCTTTTGCATAGCATCTACTACTGTAGGGAGTGTCCATTGTGGTACGTTTCGATCTTCGCCATCAAATATACTCATCCAGTAGAAGGTCGCTACGCCGTAAGCCTTTGCCTGTTTCACGATGTCGGCAGCCTGGTCGGCAGCAGCCTGAATCTCGCTGGCAGAACTATTTTTGCTGACACTCTTGCTTCCGTGAGTACCATATTCACCGATGATGCAAGGAATGCCCTTGCTGATGAACTTATTGTTCAGGCGGGTGAACATATTCTTGATTTCATTGCTGCAGGAAGCATCCCACTTGCCTTTCTGGGCAAACCAGTCCCATGGAGCATAGGTGTGAACTTCTACTGCGATATGGCCATCCACCTTGTCGGTAGGGATGGCGAGGTTGTTCAATACGTCGTCACCATTAGCTGCAGCATAGGTACTGATGATGAGGTTGCGGGTCTCGTTGTTGCCACCGGTAGCACGTACTGCATTCACGAAACTCTGGGCATATCCGTTCAAACCCTTATAGCTGCTTGCGCTCTTTGGTGCATTCCAGGTGTTGTTGGCATCAATCATCTCGTTGTAACCTTCGAACACCAGGTGCTGGTCGTAGTTCTTGAAACGGGTGGCAATCTGGGTCCAGAGATATTCAAACTTCTCCTTGTTCTCCTTGTAGTTGGCTTCATCAGCCTTGATCCAGTGCTTCACATCCTCATCGTCTGCACCTGTATCATGGTGAACATTCAGGATGCAGTACATACCGTTATCAATCACGTAATCAACGATTTCCTGTATTCTGTTCATCCAGGCTTCATCTACAGTTCCGTCTTCTTTCATGTGCTGGAACCAGGTAACGGGAATGCGGACTGAATGAAAGCCATTCTTCTTTAAGAAATCTACCATAGGCTTGGTGGTAGGAACCTGTCCCCATGCCTTCTCGAAATCTGTTACAGAGTTGTTATCCATGTTCAGCCACATGGCTATTACATCAGTGCAGTTGCCGAAATTGGTTCCTAACCCCATGTTCTTTACTGCCTCAACTGCATTTTCTTCTTGGTAGTCTCCTTGATGAAAAACAGTAAACGTTATATTATCGATATTCTCGATATCGTATCTTTGCCAGGCTTCTATGTTTTCATAGCCTTTGGCATATAGTTCTATTTTGTTTCCTTTGTGTTTGATAATGGATATATCTCCATTTTTGTTTCCTCCAGCAAGACTCCATTCTGCCGTTTTTCCATCTGTTGTTTTGATGGTAAATATATCACCTGCCTGCTGCGCCATGTGCGACAGTGGTATCAAAATCATAATGAGTGAGAATATAACTTTCTTCATTGTCTTGCTATTTTAAAAGATTTGTTGTTGATAGTGATAATGTACATGCCGTGTGATAACTTGTCAAGACTGATGAGGGTCTTGTCATTGCAAATGATGGTAGTGAGTTTTACAGCCTTACCATCTTGCGTATAGGCACTAATCTTGTTGTTGCTGCCATCCACGATGATGCGATTCTCTTCCAAAGCGAATTTGTGGGTAGTTTTTAACTGATTGATGCCTGTAGTCGCTCCATAAGTGAATGTGTTGACTTTCCACAGTTCGTATGTTGCTGTCGTTTCCGTGGACTTTATAGTCATCAGATCATTCTCAAAACTGATGTCAGGCATTGTGGTGAGTGCAAATTCAATCTTTTGTCCATCTTTGAAAGTAACAAACAATGATTTACCATCTGCAGCCTTTGTAGTATAGCAACTCAATAGTAACATTAGGGATAATATGATTTTTCTCATCTTAATATTTAGTGTTAGTTTATTTAATATTACTTTTTTGCTTTTTCCTTTTCCAAATATAAGCCATTAATATCATGGAGGAATAAGGTTCTCGGTTCGTTGTAGAACTTGACGAAATTTTCCGTTGATCGTTGACCTGGGAATGGTACATAATAGTGATTGGCAAGTTCGTGTCCATTTCGCCAAAGCATGATATAGCTGATAGGATGTTTGCCAATGGCTTTAGATAAGTTGTTGGTCCACCAATTGTCACTCTTAATGCTGCGATAACCTGTTTCTGTAATAGCGACAGGCTTTCCTGCTTTTTTGCCCAGTGTTGTCAACATTGTTAGATTCTTATCCAATGTCTTTGTAAATGTAGCAAGTGCTGCAGTATCACCTTCTTCTGCATGACAATAGTAATTGATGCCTAGTATATCTACTTGTTCATCTCCCGGGTATCGAGCTAAATAATGCGATTCTGATGCATCTTCTGTTGCTACTGGTGAATAAGCATAGAGTACATTTACTACATCATTTTCTTTCATGCGCACTTGCGTCATTTGCCAAAGAGCAAGATATTGTTCTTTTGTGCAAACTGAGTCATCCCACCAAAAGTGATTCTCTCCATTCTCTTGCCATGGTCGGAAGATGACTGGTACTTTCACACCATAAGGAGTTTCGAGCGAATTTATGAAATCTGCTACTTTGTCAAGCCATCCTAAAAAAGCTTCGTGTTTGCAGCCCCCTTCCATGATGTCATTGATAGAGCCTTCTTTAGCAGGATTTTTGCATTGCCATGATAGGGTAACAACACCTGCACGATCAAATTGGTTGATGATTTCTTTGCGAATGCGGTTGAATGGGGTAGAGTAGATGTTGAGTGAATCTCCTGTTTCTATTCCTCCTATTTCAAAACCTACTATGGAAGGCATGTCGCCACAGATGGTTTTAATGTCAGATCTGGCGCTATCATCTGCCCATCCTTCCCCATAAAGGGTGGCATCCTGCTGTCCGAAGAGATACCCTCGACTGGAGATTTCTGTAAGGTGATATAGGAGGTTTTCCGTGCGTTGGGTCCTGCCATTATCACCCATCGGATCATCAGCTTTTTTCTTGCCGCAAGACCACAAAAGGCATGCCAGAAGGCATGCCGTTATTATTTGTATTTTTCTCATATAATCATGAATTTACTTCAAACTTGGTACTTGATCACGTGTAATGATATTAGGTTGAGACATAGCATCCTGCCACCACTCCTGTGTAGAGTGATAAGTCTGACTGCTTTCGTCATTATACCATACCATAAACCAGCTCCACTTGGCACCTGCATTCCATTGTTTGCTAACAGTTGCAATCTGACTATTGGTATAGGTGCTATAACCGCATTCACCAAGTGTAACTATCTTATTGCCATATGTGGCACTGAGGTCTGCATATTCCGTAGCACATTTTGCATCATCTTCTCCATAGAGGTCACGTGCTACAATATCTACGTATGCATCACCAGGATACCAGTCGTTATCATTTCCGCAACTGGTCCATACCCAGATGAGATTGTCAAGACCAGCTTCTTTCAGTTCGTTAAACATGGCAATCCAGAGTTTCTTAAAGCTATCTGAATCCTTACCCCACCAGAACCATTTGCCACTTGCCTCGTGAAATGGGCGCCAAAGTACAGGGATATTGGCATTCTTCAAGAGTGTGAGGTACTCTGTAAGAGTCTGCATGTCGTCTTTCCATACTTGATTCTCCCAAGTTCCTTCTGTCAGTGCATTTGCTGCATCAAATGTAGTGCCTTCTGGGTAGGATTCAGACTTCAGATAAAAATTGTAATCCTTGTTAGGATCAAGATTTGCTGTTGGTTTATAGAGTTGTGTGCCCTGAGCCAAGTCCTTGTTTGCCGGTACGATATAAACGCCTGTCAAAGTATAGTCATGACCGGAAAGAATGAAACCGTTGTTCTTCATGTCTGCCAGTGTAGTTGCATCAAGAGTCATAGAATATTGGTCTCCACTGATATCAAAGTATTCCCAACTGGTACCAGCTTCGTCTGTAAAGCCTGTCCAGGAAGAATTTTTGATAGAACCTTGAGCACCGTCTGCCACGTCAGCAATGGTAGCTACAAGTTTGTCGCCTACCTGTGCATTTCCAATCGCAGCCTTTACAGCATCGTTGGTCAACTGGAGGTTAGCGCTCCAATCGCTGAGCATCTCGATTCCTTTACCTGCCTGTGGTTCATTCTTTGGAACATTCCAGTGCCACATCATCTGTACGATTCCATGATTGTCGCTCCAGTTCTTTACTGGAGTAATGTCTTTGTAGTTTATCCAGTTTGCACCGGCCTTGGATGCGGGCATGTGTCCATAATCAAAACCATTGATCGCAGGGTATTTTCCTGTCCATTCGTTCACCTTGTCAGCACATTCCTGGTTCCAGGCAACATTGGCCATCATACCTGAGATAATCTTATTGTCCACATTCTCTAAAAGGTAATTGTAAAGAGCTTTGGCTGATGTACTTGTTGCCATAACAGGAGTCTTGTCCAAATCTGTAGTCGTGAAGTTTACGTTGACAGATGCTGCAGGTTTACCTTGCCCGTTTGTGACCAATCCTTCTGGAATGGTAATGCTTACTTCCTGACCGCGTTGTGGAACATTGAGGGTCATGGTGAGCAGACTGTCTGCGCCATAGACAATGGCATTGGTAAGAGTACCGCCATCTACTACGATCTTATCTTTGTCCTGCGATGCGAAGAAAACGCGCTTGTCATATTTTACAGTGACTGTAACATCTCCACGTTTTACGTTGTTTGCACCTGCTACTGGGGTAGAGGCTACAAATTGAGGTGCTTCAACATCAGGAATGCTATATTGTGCATCAGTGTCAGCGCAAGCAGTGACCCCGAAGGTCACTGCTGCCATTGCCAGCGCTGATAATATATGATTCTTTCTCATAGTTATATTGTTTTAATATTCATATTTCTAGTTTACTCAAGGGTAATCTTAGTGAATGTAAAGTTGTCTCCTGTAATAACGAGACCACCATTAGCCACTAAATCATTGATTACATCCTCCGTTAAGGTTACCTCATACTTTCCTGAGTCATCAGGAAGATCGTATTGTGCTGTGACTGGAGCTGGCAAGTTGCCCCAATTCTGACCATGTCGAAGGCTGACACATCCCCAAGTACCAGCTGTAACCTTGCTGTAGTAAATGCGCATGATGGTTCCAGGTTTCACAGTACTCCAGTCGTAACCACCCCAGGCGAGTGACTGATCGCCACTCCAACCAACAATACTAGATAATCCGCTCCAGATAGTCTTTTCCTGAGGAATGGTAATCTCTGCTTCTATCTTATTGATGATAGCACCTGTACCATTGAAGATGATGAGGCCACCCCAATTGGTAGATTTAGCCTTGAGGGCTGCAATCACTGTTGAAGAAAGTGGTAAGGAGAACTCTTTCGCATTAGCGTCCAACTTATAGACATGCTCTTTGGCCTCACCATTGTCGAGGTCAATTGCACCCCAACTTCCATCCTGACCCTTCAACTGAACATTGTCGGCTGTAGGAGTATATTTTATCTTCATAACAACGTTTGCGCCATCAGGAATGTTGTCTAATGCATCTTGTGCTATCAAGCCTTGCGTATTGGCACTCCAACCTGCAAGGTCGATAGGACCATTCATCAGCGTTCTAGTGATTGAACCAGCAGGAATCACAGTGATATCATACTCTATCTCGCCATTAGAAGAAACAAGCTTCAACTTAGAACTTGAGCTGGCATCCTTCGGAATAGCTACAGTCAACATAGATGTCTTTTCTGCGTACACATTATTTACTTTCTTGCCATTGATGAATACGCTTTCAAGTTTATCACCATTCTTAACAGGAACAGTCATGGTGCTTCCTGCTTCTGGAATGTTTTCCTTATTAGAGAAATCTGGCATTTCTGTGATATAGCAGAATATAGCCTCCTCGATATTTAATTCAATACCTTCTATAGAAGTTCCATTTGCCATCGTAAGAGTAGGCTTGCCAGTCTTTGCATTCATCGGAACAGTGAGTGTGATGCTCTTTCCGTCTTCTGCTGGTTTTACTTCTACTTCGTCTGAACCTTCACCGAATTGTACCTTCTTTACGAGGTCGAGATCTGTTCCCTTGATGGTGAGGACCCCACCTGCGCTTACTGTATTGTTATCGTAACCAGTAACTACAGGTTTCACGAGCGTGAAAGGAACTTCTACACCCTTGCCGTTCTTCATGCGCAATACAAGATTGCCCTCTTGAGCAGTTGCTGGTACGCTTTCGATGATGAGTCGGGTTCCATCAGGATTCACTATGAACTTGATTTCTTCCTCTGCTGCAACATTAGGCATTTCGATAGAATTGACAACGTCAAGATCTTTACCTGTGATGATTAGTGAAGCACCAGCTTTCACAGGAGAAGAAGCTGCTATACATTGGGTAGGAGCGACCGTTGTCAGAGTACCAACTGGAATCTCAACGCCAGAGCGAGCAACGAGTACAAAATCGCCATCAGCAACCTCTGCAGGAAGTGCAAAAGTCAAAGTCTTACCATCTTCACTTACAGTGAAATCTGATATCTCTACTTTTTGTCCTTTGGTATCATCCTCTTTTGGAGAGAACTTTAAGCTTTTTACCAAACCGAAATGAGCACCGGTTACTGTTATGGTTTCGCCTAATTTAGCAGTAACAGTACCTGTCAGTTCTGCCTCACCTCGTGGGGAAGCCCACTTGGTGATAGTAGGAGTACCTACATTGAGTGCATTTTCTGACTCTATGATATTGTAGAGAGCAACGGATGGATCTTCTACTGTTGTCAAGTCTAAGTCGAAGAGATTAATCTTTCCAGTCTTGGCTTCTTCTGGAACAACCACCTCTATCTTATAGCGAGAATGAGATACGAAATCCTTTTCTGGAATCTGCACGCCATCTGCAAATTCTATCATGTGTACGAGATTCAGATAGTCACCTTCAATAGTCAGCGTCTCACCCGGCATGATGCTTGCAGGAGAAAAAGATGTGAAGACGATTGGCTCCTCGTAAGTGAGTTGGGTTTTGGTCTTGATTTCCTCATCCGTCTTGGTGATAAGAGTGAGGTATCCAACAAGAGGTCCCTCCTCAGGCACTGTAATCTTGATTTCGCTTGGAATGCCAGCCTTTACAACTTCTATGTTTGTGATAGGATCGCAACCTGGAATCTGAATTTGTGAAATTTGGTCGAGGTTACTACCCAAGAAGCGGAGTTGACCACCACGCATTACAGGCTGTGGACCATATACATTGAGATGAACTCCCTTCTGATACTGGTTGGTATCGAGATCATCTTCGCTGCAGGCTGTGAGTGATAGTCCCATTAGGGCTACCACCAACAGTGCTAATATATTCTTGATCTTTTTCATGTTTGTTTCTGTTTAAAGATTATTTATTAGGAACCACACGGATGTTGTCCATCTTGATGATTGGCTTACACTCAGTACCATTTACGCCACCACCAACGACAAACATAGTGAGACTTGCAAAGTCTGATGGCAACTTAGGAACACTTGTCGTAGCAGCGCCTGTTCGGTCGAGGTTGAAATTAGTGAGTGGAATAGTAACGGTTACCCACTTGTCGCCCGTATCATAAGAACCAGTTGTGGTCCAAGGTCTATACATAGCACGTCCCCATTCACCTTCTTTGTTTGTGCCTTCGCCATTGAAAACGTATGCATTGGCACCAGCTACAGTTCCCTTAAATCCATCGATAGGGTTGCCTGATAAAGATACTTTGTCGAAGCCTTCGAAACAAATTTGCATAGCTCCTGCACTCCAAGGATTTGAAGAAGGGATGTACATTTCAAACTTCAATGCCATATTTTCGTAGTGGCTGAAATCAGCAAGGTTGTACAAAGCAACACCGTCGCCCTCGTTAACCTTCTGTGGATTATCCCATGAACCAGCCCAGTATTCGAACGAGAAGTCTGAATCTGCCCAGCCGCCATCAGCACTCATTACAGCAGAGCCATTACCCAACTGTACAAATTTGCCTTTCAATGCAGTGTCGTCTGTGATGATATCACGATTATGCCAACCATGATTACCCAATACATTTACACCATCCCAAGGAGTATCAAAGTCGAAGAGCATGCCGCGAGTATCCATGTAATGGAAAGTTGTTTTTGTTTCTCCGTACAGGGTCTGGACCTTCAATGAACCTTCTGTAGTGCATTCTGGGAGTGTAAATGTGATGGCACTCTGAGAGATGTTCTTGAACTCTGTGATTTCCTGTCCGTCAGGCATTGTTACCTTGAGAGGTACATTAGCATCATCCACGAAATAGTTTCCGTATAAGGTAACATCTTCACCAGCCTTGGCATATTCGCAAGACATAGATGTAGGATTTGGAGCAGGAACCACGATGTGGAAATCGTAATCTACCTTTTCTCCATCTCTTGTCACCATATAGATTTTATCTGTTACATCAGTAGGAATTGTTGCAGGAATCTGCACAATCATGGTGTGGTCGGTGATGTAACTGGTGTTCAATTGTGCCTTCTGGTCGTTGAAGTAAAGTTCCTTGATGCTTGTCAGGTTGTTACCTACAAGGCAAATAACAGACGAAAGACTTGCTTTATCGAGCAGAGAGTCTGCCTGTGACAAATAAGGCATACGGATGTAATTCACGGTAGGAACACCCCCTGTAAGTTCGAACTTATCTGGCTGGTCTTCGCATGAGGTCAGCGTGCTGGCAGAAATCGCCATCAGACCTACAAACAACCAACTGAATATTTTATTTAGTTTCATATCATGTTCTTTTTATAGTTCATTAATAAGAGAATGCTTCTCTAACATCTACATGCTGTGCTTCTTCCATCAGGTGAGGATTGTAAACCACGTCACCCTGTGGGAATGGCAAGGTAAAGATAGAGGCTGTTACGTTTGGCTTTGGAGTATATGTATCGTAGAACATCGTGCTCTCATCTACATTCCATGGACCATTATCGTTACCTTTATTATAGTATGCCTTGTAGAGGTCGCCCAAACCATTATAAGCATTACGCTTTTGGTTCTTGATGATATTTATCGCCTTTTCTACATTGTAGTAAGACATGCGTACAAGGTCAAACCAATAGTCGCCTTCTAAAGCAAGTTCCAAACGGCGCTCTTTCAACACTTCATCCAGAGTGATGCTTGATGGCTTGTCAAATAGGGTAGGTCTTGCTCTGTGCCAAACCTGATAATAAGCATCAATGGCACTTTCATCAGTTGTAGAACCAGCATTGCCGATTTTAGCTTCTGCATAAATCAGATAAACATCAGCAAGGCGCAATACATGGGTGGAGAGATCTGAAGTCTGCTTGCCTGCACTTCTTCCAAAAGCCTTGATGTGGTCTGCATCGTCTCCATAAAGGTGTTTGGCGATGTTGGCTCCGGTACCAGACTGAAGACCATCATTGCTTCCTGGCGCATACTTCTTGTCGTAGAGGAACTTGATATAATTGAAGCCACCCTTGTCTTGCCACCATTGACTATATGTATCACCAGCCATCATCATGGTAGCCTTACGGCGTTCATCCGTAGCAGGACGTGAATTAGGGTTTTGAAGAGGGGTTACGCCAAATGCTTCTTCCAAATCTACTGAAGGTGCAGTCCAGTCACCCCAACTCTGATACTCACAGAAACCAGAAGGAGCCAACTCTGAAGTCAAGCAGTTACCGCAGGTATAATTCAACTGGTCTGCGGTCCATCGCCATCCTATCAGACTTTCTTCGCAGTTGTTGTTTTCACCCCTGAAGATATCAGCATAATGCTCCATGAGTTTTTTGCCAGAGTTATCAATCACGTCTTTGGCAAGTTCAGCTGCTTTGGCAAGATCATTCTCGTCACGCTGTCCATTTCCATTGCAATTGATACCACTTTTTGCAAGATAAACTTTTGCGAGCAAACCCTTTGCACCCCATTTGTCTATTCTTCCTGCAGAGTTGGTATTAGGAAGTAAATCGATGGCTTTTTCCAATGTCATCACGATATACTCGTAAACATCGGCTGCCTTTACCTTATATTTATTATTATAGTCGCCGGCAGCAATCTCAGAACTGTTATTGTGTACGATAGGCACATCACCCCAAATACGAACCAGGTAGAAATAAGCCATTGCTTTCCATGCCAGGCACTCGCCCATAGCCGTGTTCTTGGCACTTGCTGATGCATTGGCTGTCTGTAGACGGTTGTAGATGGTATTTGCCTGTGCATTTACTGCCCATAATGAACAGGAAGTGGAAGTAATGTCAGGATCACTACCATTTACAGTAAAGGTAAGATATGGTGATTGACCCATATACAAGTTGCCTGACATCACTTCAGGAATCTTGTAAAAACCACGGCTCAGAAAGTCGTACCAAGGAGAACTGTAAAGAGAGTTGGTACTCACTTTCACCTGGTCGTCATTTGCATAATAGTTAGCATCATTATAGCTATCTTCGTTTGGGCGATCGAGAAAGTCCTCACAAGAGGTGAGAGTGCCGCCCAATAAGAGTGCAAATGCTATATATTTTAAGTTCGATAATTTCATATTCTTTATTTTTTAATGTTAGAATGACATGTTCAAACCAAAAGAGTAGGTGGTAGGTGAAGGATAGCGACCATAGTCTACACCATAAACATTAGGTGACATGGTGCTGACACCGATTTCTGGGTCGTATCCATCATAACCGGTGATGGTGAACAAATTCTGTATGTTGCAGTAGAGCCGCAGGTTCTCAATACCCAACTTGCCAATCAACTTCTTAGGGAAGGTATAACCAAGAGAGATATTCTTCATTCTCAGATAGGATCCGTCCTCCACGTAGCGGTCGCTGATGCGGTCGTTGTCGTTAGGGTCGCCAATAATAGCGCGTGGAAGAGAAGCATTTGGGTTTGCAACACGTACATTCTCTATGTGCTCATACCATTTGGTGCCATCAGCATAAACAATAGATGCATCGATAGGCTCCAGGCGGGCACGATTTAATACATCGGTATGCTGGTTACACCATACACTACTCATATTAGTGAGTCCGCGCTTGGTCAAGTTCATTACCTTGTTGCCATAACTACCATTGATAAAAATGCTCAAATCGAAATCCTTATAACGGAATGTGTTGTTCCAACCGAATGTAAATTTAGGCATTGGAGAACCTATGTTGGTCTGGTCAAGTTCGTTGATGATTCCATCTCCATTCAGGTCTTTATATTTAATATCACCTACATAGACCGTGTTGGAACCATTGAATACGCCATCTGTAGGGTACTTCTCTGGTTTAGGTGAATGTTCGATATCTGCCAAATCCTGGTAGATTCCATCTGTTACATAACCATAGAAACTATAAAGACTCTGACCTACGTCGGTCTTGCTAACTTGGGTTTGTCCCCACTGAGCATAGCCCATGATAGCGGAACTGGCAGTACCATTCAGTGCTACCAACTTGTTCTTATTCCAAGAAATTTGAAACTCAGTATCCCACTGGAATTTGCCGATGAATGGATGACCAGTCACTGTTAACTCAAGACCATTGTTGCGGATATGTCCATAGTTACCCATAGGAGCTTTCAACTTGGAATTATCATTGCCACTGGTTCCCATGTAAGAAGGTAACTGCATCTCCATCAACATATCTTTAGATTCCTTCTGATACCAATCGAGAGTTAATCCAATGCGGTCGTTGAAGAAACCAAGATCGATACCAAGGTCAATCTGCTCCTGCTTTTCCCATTTTACATCCAGATTAGGAATATTCTGTGGACGGTAACCTGCACCGAGGGAACTATACACTTTCTGCATGTTTACACCCCAGGCAAATGAGTTGATATTGGCATTACCAGTTTGTCCCCAACCGATACGAATCTTACCATTACTTAACCATTTTCCTGCCAAATCCTGAATGAATTTCTCGTTAGAGAAACGCCAGCTGGTTGCAAAAGAATGGAAACCTGCCCAACGGTTGTTTGGACCAAAGTTGGAACTACCATCATAACGGTAGGTATAAGTAGCATTATAACGGTTGTCATAGCTATATGTCCAGCGAGTAAAGAAGGAAGCCATGGAACTACTGCCGAATCCTGCTGATATGGTAGGAGTACCCGTACCCAATATAGGATTATGTACAGCATCAGAAGGCAATTTGTCGTTTGCTACCTTCGTGTAATCCCATTTGCTTTCCCAGCATTCCTGTCCAACCATTGCAGTAACCGAATGCTTCTTGGCGAATGTGTTGTTATATGTTACATAGTTCTTAATCTGCCAGAAAGTACTGTTGTTCTTCTGGATGCTGCTCTCATTAGGCTCCTGCCAGTTGTAGAGATCAATTGTGTTATTGAAAATCTCTGCCTTGCTGTAGCTGAAATCATAACCCAACTCTGCATGCCATGTAAGATGTTTGATAGGGGTAAGTTCTGCGTAGATATTACCTGTCAGTTTCTTACGATTCAACCAGTTGTTCTGTTCCATCGCCTTGGCGATAGGGTTGTGAATATTGTAGTTTTCGCGAGCAAATGAAGCATAATTACCATCAATATCATAAATAGGAGCTTCAGGAAGTGATGTCAATGCGAAACCTACGATACCCTCAGCTCCATCTGTCAGTTTGAGGTCATCGTTAGAATCCGTAAAGGTTGCGCTCAAACCCAATTTCAACCATTTCTTCAACTGTGCATCCAGGTTTGTACGTACAGAAAGACGGTCAAATTTAGAACCGATGATAGTACCATCCTGATTCATATAACCGGCAGATACATAATATTGAATTTTGTCTGTACCGCCCTGAGCTGCAATCTGATGTTGCTGTTGAAATGCAGTCTGGAAAATGGCGTCCTGCCAGTTTGTACCCTTGCCGAGTAAAGAGACATCGCTATAATATGGGTCTTCCTTGACACCACCGAACCCTGCAGCTACGAAATCGTTGTAATAATCACCGAATTCGCGAAGGTTCATCATGTCAAGGCGCTTGGTCTGGCGGCTCCATGCCACCATGCCATCATAAGAAAATTTAGCTTCACCAGCTTTACCTCGTTTGGTTGTAATGAGAACAACACCATTTGCTCCCTGTGCACCATAAATAGCTGTGGCAGAAGCATCCTTCAGAATCTCCATGCTCACGATATCTGCAGGGTTGATGGTAGAAAGTGGTGAAACAGAGGAAGCAGATCCATTGTCGAGAGCGTCACCGAAACCAAGGGAACTACCACTGGAGTTTCCTCCTTGGAAGATGACTCCATCAATGACGTAAAGTGGTTCTGCATTTGAGTTGATGGTTGCTGTACCACGAACTCGGATGGTTGATGCTGTACCAGGTGCACCGGAAGTACTGACAGCGGTTACACCTGCTGCACGACCCTGAAGTGACTGGTCGAGAGAAGTAATAATAGAGCCCTTCATCGCCTTTTCGCCAAGGCTGACAGAAGAACCGGAAATATCGCTTTTCTTCATGGTTCCATAACCTACAACCACTACTTCCTGAAGATTGTTGTTGTCTTCAACTAAGGTAATGTCATATTTGTTTTGTGCTCCAACCTTGAAATTTTTAGTGATATAGCCTACATAAGTAATTTCTACGGTTTGACCAGGGGAAACATTAAGCATATAGTTACCGTCCATATCGGTAACTGTCGCATTACTAGTGCCTTTTACTTTTACCGTAGCACCAATAATAGGTCCCATAGCGTCTGTTACGCTACCCGTGATTTTTTTAGTTTGTTGAACTGCTTGATTGTTGACAATCTGAGCTGCGTAAGTTTGCTGGGGAGAGATTCCTAGGATACCTAGGGCTGCTATGCCAGCAAGTAACTTTTCTCTACTTTTTGAATTCATACAATTTGTGTTAGTTTGTTTAAAAACTCTTTGACTTTCTTTTTGAGGGAAAGTTCAAAATTGAATTGTCTCTTTTTTCCTGCTTTATGTTTTGATAGAGTAGGATGGCAAGAAACCAGCTTTAGGTTGTTCTACTTATATGCATCGTTATGATTAATTTTGTTTGTATATTTATTTGTTTTATATTCTAAAATTAGGTTGGTTTCATTAACTGCTGCAAAATTACATATTTTTTTTAGAAATAAGTAGTTGTTTTTTGCTAATTGCTGATACTTTTCTGCTTATTCGCAAAAAAACGTATGATTTTGGACTATAAAGGTTAATGTTAAGTGCATTTTTAATGTCTTATTACAGTTTAATTGATTTAGGTTAAAGATCTGGTAATATTCTCTTTATTAATATTAAGGTTTGCGTACATTATTATTAATTGATAAGTGTATTCTTTCAGGTGACATGTATTCTGTTTTCTCAAGAAAAGTCATATCTTCTCTAATATTTGTTTATTTTTGCTTGGAAAAGTGTTCGAAGAATGTTTGTCTTAATTGTTATTTTCAGTTTGCTGCTTGGCAAATATTTTGTTTTAGAAATTTCAATGTTAAGCTTGGACTCTCCTTAATTAGGTTGCAGGATTTTCTTAATGATTTGTTTTGGCCTATCAAATGACTTGTTTAATCGTGCTAAATATACCATTTATAGGTTATAAATATCGCTTTTTCTTTGATTTGCAAAGAAAGTGTAAGCATTTAGCAAAATAAGGCAAGTTGAATTGGAAATTTAGTGCTAATTTTGCAATCGTAAACCAAGAATGACAACTAACATGTTTAATTTAGCGTTTCATCGCTATATAAAAACCATTTAATATGAAGGATTTTAGATTAATAATTATAGGGATTCTTTTCTGTGTACTGGGTTCTTTGAGCATCAGTGCACAGATTAGGGGAACTAATATCGTAGTCTCGGTAACACCTGATCATCAAGATTGGAATTACAAGGTAGGCGAGAAGGCTTCTTTTGTAGTGAATGTTCGGAAATCAGGAACTTTGCAGAATCAGGTAAAAATTGATTATGAGGCAGGTCCTGTAATGTATCCGAATACGAAAAAGACTTTGATTTTGAAAGATGGAACGATGAAATGGAGTGGTGAAATGAAGACTCCTGGATTCTACCGCCTCAAAGTAGTGGCTCATGTGGATGGAAAAGATTATGAGGGACTTTGTACAGCTGCATTTTCTCCAGAAAAAATAAAGCCGTTTGCTCAAGAGCCAAAAGATTTTGATGACTTTTGGAAAAAAGCTCTTGATGAGGCTCGACAAATTGACTTGAATCCTACGAAGGTACTGCTTCCTGAACGATGCACCAAGGACGTAAATGTTTATGAGATAAGCTATCATAACAATCGCTGGGGATCAAAAATGTATGGAGTTTTAAGTGTTCCTGTAAAACCTGGTAAATACCCTGCTTTGCTGAGAGTTCCCGGTGCAGGTGTTCGTCCTTATAGTGGAGATACTTATACAGCAACAGGCAAGTGTATTGTTTTGGAAATCGGTATTCACGGAGTTCCGGTTACTATGGAGCAGAAGGTATATGATGATCTTGCCAATGCTGCATTGAACGGTTATTGGGATACGAATCTTGAAAATCCAGACCGTAATGCCTATAAAAGAGTCGTAACAGGTGCTGTAAAAGGTGTGGATATGATAGCATCTCTTGATGAATGGGATGGAAAAACCTTGGGCGTAACTGGTTCTTCACAGGGAGGATTCCTCTCTTTGGCTGTGGCTGCACTGGATAAACGAGTTACTTTCCTGGCTGCTGTTCATGATGCCATGTGTGACTATGAAGCAGAACTCCATGGTGTAGCAGGAGGTTGGCCTCACTATTTCTATCACGCAAAGATGAATGCCATTACCAAGGCACGTCTGGAAGGTGCCCGCTATTATGATGGCGTCAACTTTGCCCGTCGCATCACTGTTCCTGGCTGGTACAGTTTCGGTTATAATGATGAGGTGGTTCCGCCAACATCATCTTACGGCCTTTATAATTCGGTAAAAGCGCCAAAGACATTGAGTCTGTATCAGATGACTGGTCATTTCTGGTATCAGGAACAATGGGATGAGTGGCAGGAATTTCTTACTAATCATCTTTTGGGTAAGTAGTATGAACGGTTTCTTTGTTACTAAATTACGAGATATTTCCAAATTGAATATTTACTAAACTACGAGATATAAAAACATGAAAATTAAAAGAATGTTGATGGGAGCAGTTTGTTGCCTTGCTTTTGAAGGCGCTTTTGCGCAGTCTCCTGGCAGTAGCGCTACAAAGCAGGGCAATGCAACTTGCTGTTCTGGATGTGCTTCGGTCTCAACTCAAAAGTATGGTAGTTCATCTGCCAAACAACTTTTGAATCGCTTGAGATTGTTGCAAGATCAGGGAATCATGGTGGGGCATCAGGATGATCCTGTCTATGGTACTACCTGGAAATGGGACGAGGGAAAGAGTGATGTGCTTCTTACTACGGGTGATTATCCTGCAGTAATGGGATTTGACCTTGGTAAATTAGAACAGGATAGCAAAGAGAACTTGGATGGTGTTCCTTTTGATAGAATGCGTCAGGAAATTATTGCTCAGTTCAAGCGCGGTGGTATTATCACTTTGAGTTGGCACCCATGGAATCCGGTGACAGGAGAAAATGCCTGGGATCCGAAGGGTGATGCGGTGAATGCAATACTCGAGGGTGGTGCTCAACAGAAGAAATTTGAGTCTTGGCTGAAGAAGGTTGCTGATTTCATTAATTCTCTCCAGACCTGTTGCGGAAAGAAAGTTCCTGTGATTTTCCGTCCATGGCATGAGATGAATGGCGGCTGGTTCTGGTGGGGTGCCAATAGTTGTACTCCTGAGCAATACAAGATGCTTTACATCAAGACCTATGTGACTTTGATGAAAGCTGGTTGTGATAACATCGTATGGGCATGGTCTCCTAATCTGAGTGACAAGAAGGATGTGGATTCTTTCCTGAAATGTTATCCAGGCGGTGATTTTGTTGATCTCATCGGTGTTGATATCTATGAATTTGACGACAGTGATGTCAACTATCAGAAGAATCTCGTCGAGACTTTAGATGTGATGAAGCTTGCAGCAGAGAAAGTGGGAAAGATGGCTGCGTTGACAGAAACCGGTTGCCGTGGTATTTCCAAAAAGAAAGACTGGTTTACCAAGACGCTTTGGCCAGTTTTGCAGCACTATCAGTTGAGTTATGTGCTCTTCTGGCGCAATGCTTGGGATAAACCACAGGAGGAAGCCTATCTTCCTGGAGTGAAGGATGGAGCCATTGTCAAGGATTTCAAGAAATTCTATAATGAATCAAAGGTTCTTTTTGTAAAGGATATAGTAGGTAACGAGTGAAGAACAAATAGTGAAGAATCCAATATATTTACTAATCATCAAACTCAAAGTATAAGAAACAATAAAATAAAGATAGAATATGACAACTTTTCAAGACAAAGTAAAAGCTTTGCGTGCTCATCATGAGGAATTGCTGTGCCGCAAGAATGAACCTGTAGAGTGGGGAAACGGAATCTACGAGAAATATAAGAACCCAATCCTCACCGCAGAACATACTCCATTGGAGTGGCGATACGACTTCGATGAGAAGAGCAACCCATATCTGATGCAGCGTATCATGATGAACGCTACCCTCAATTCGGGTGCCATCAAGTGGAACGGAAAGTATCTCCTCGTTGTCCGTGTAGAAGGTGCCGACCGCAAGAGCTTCTTCGCTGTGGCAGAAAGTCCTAACGGTATAGATAATTTCCGTTTCTGGGATGAGCCTATTACAATGCCAGAGGATGTTGTTCCTGCTACCAATATTTATGATATGCGTCTGACTGCTCACGAAGATGGATATATCTATGGTGTGTTCTGTGCAGAGCGTCATGATGATGACCAGCCAGGTGACCTGAGTGCAGCTACTGCTACTGCAGCTATCGCCCGTACCAAGGATTTGGTTCACTGGGAACGTCTTCCAGACTTGAAGACCAAGAGCCAGCAGCGCAATGTTGTGCTTCATCCGGAATTCGTAGATGGTAAGTATGCTTTCTATACCCGTCCACAGGATGGCTTTATTGATACAGGTTCTGGTGGAGGTATCGGCTGGGCTTTGGTGGATGACATCACTCATGCAGAGATTACGGAAGAAAAGATTATCAATGCCCGTCACTATCATACCATTCAGGAGGTAAAGAATGGAGAAGGACCTCATCCTATCAAAACAGATAAGGGTTGGTTGCATTTGGCTCATGGTGTACGTGGTTGTGCAAGCGGTCTCCGTTATGTACTCTATATGTATATGACATCTTTGGAAGATCCTACTAAAGTGATTGCAGAACCAGGTGGATACTTGCTTGTTCCAGAAGGTGGTGAGTATATTGGTGATGTAATGAACGTGGTTTTTGCAAACGGTTGGATTGCTGATGAGGATGGAACTGTGTTCATCTACTATGCTTCTTCTGATACAAGAATGCATGTGGCTACTTCTACTATTGATCGACTGGTGGATTATTGTATGAATACGCCTCAGGATGGCTACCATACGGCTCTGAGTGTGGAGACCATTAAGAAGTTGGTGGCTAAGAATAAGGCGACTTTAGGAAAGTAGTTAAGTAAAATATGAGATAAAGATTGTAGGGATTCTTTCTCCTCAAGCGTATTTTATAAAACGCTTGGGGATTGAGTCCCTATTTTTGTGGAGAAGTGTTTTTGCTTTGTCTCCTCTACGATATCTCATGAAGATACTTAACGCTTTCTAAATAACTTAATAATATTTTAAATTTAATGGCAAGTATAAAAGAAAAAATAGCATATGCATTGGGTGATGCTGCTGCTGGTGGTATAGTTTGGAAGGTGATGTCTATTGCTTTCCCTTTGTTTTTTACAAATGTCTTTGGACTTTCATTTGCTGATGCAGCAGTATTGATGCTTGTTGCCCGTATGTTTGATGTGGTGACAGATCCATTGATGGGTAGTCTTGCAGACCGTACTCAGTCTCGATTTGGTACTTATCGTCCATGGCTTATCTTTGGTGCGGTTCCTTTTGGACTGATTTTTGCATTGTTACTCTATACTCCAGACTTCGGACCTGTGGGTAAACGAATCTATGCATATACTTTGTATCTTCTGATGATGGCGGTATATACTATGGTAAATGTGCCTTATGGTTCCTTGTTGGGTGTGATGACCGATGATGACAATGAGACAAACCAGTTTTCATCTTTCCGTATGGTAGGAGCCTATGCAATGGGATTCATCACATTGCTTTCTTTCCCATATCTGCAGAAAATGGTGGGTGGTACAGATGCGCATCAATATGCTGTGATAGGTGCAGTTCTTGGTGTAGTTGCAGCCGTGATGACTTTGGCTTGTGGCCTTATGACAAAAGAGCGTCTGAAACCAAAGCGTGCAGAAAAGTTCTCTTTCCATCAATTTGTAGATTTGGTGCACAATAAAGCCTGGTTGTATATGACGGCCATTGCTGTATGTACCAATTTCTTTAATGGTTTCCGCTATGCTGTAGCCGGATATATGTTTGATTATTGCTTGCATGGTAATGTGACTGTAGAAGGGCTGATTATCAATTATACCGTTTTTATGGCATTTGGTGAAGTTACCTGTATGATTTTTGGTGGAGTGTCTCCTTGGTTTACTCGCTTGGTTGGTTCTAAGCGTATGGCTTTTTTCTGGGCTGCAGCACTTTGTTTGGTACTTTCCATTGTTTTCTTCTTTATCCCAATGGATCCATCTTATATTTGGGTTATGATAGTTTTGGTTGTACTCACTTCTATAGGTATTGGTATTTATTCACCATTGATGTGGTCTATGTATGCTGATGTGGCTGATTATCATACAGAACACTTCGGGACATCTGCAACCGGACTTATCTTCTCATCTGGTACCATGTCTCAAAAGTTTGGTACTGCCATCTCTGGTTCTTTGATTGCATTATTGTTGGGTATGGCTGGAGCTAATATGATAACTGATGCGATGGGTAATACGATGATAGATCCTAAGTCTGTGACAGATTCTGTGCTTACCATGGTATGGTCTCTGTTCTCTCTGTTCCCTGCTGTCATCGCCTTCTTGCTGATGGTATTAAGTTGGCTGTTCCCAATCAAGAAATAAAAATGATATTAAAACTAAATACCTCTATGGAAAATTTAAAATTGACAATGAAGGATATTCTTGAGAATAATATCCTCAACTATTGGATTGACCGTGTAACCGATCATGAGAATGGCGGTTACTATGGTCGTGTAGATGGTCATGAAAATGTGCATCCTCAAGCAGAAAAGGGTGCTATCATGAATGCTCGTATTTTATGGGCATTCTCTGCGGCTTATCGTGTATTGAAGAAGCCTGAGTATCTGGAGGCAGCTACAAGGGCTAAGGAATATGTACGTGATCATTTCTTGGATAAGGAGCATGGTGGTGTTTACTGGAGTGTCGATTACAAGGGCTATCCATTGGATACTAAGAAACAGACTTATGCTATTGGTTTTGCGATCTATGGTATGTCTGAATATGCTCGTGCCACAGGTGATAAAGAAGCATTAGAGATTGCCATTTCTCTTTATCATGATATAGAGAAACATGCATTTGATAGTGTGAATAATGGTTATATTGAAGCGCTGACTCGTGAGTGGAATCCTATTGCTGATATGCGTCTTTCTGATAAAGATGAGAATGGAAGCCGTACAATGAATACTCATCTTCACATCATAGAACCATATACTAATCTATATCGTGTATGGAAGTTTCCTGAATTGGAGAAGAGTATCAGAAACCTTCTGGATATCTTTACAGACAAGTTGCTCAATAAGGAGACTTATCATCTTGATTTGTTCTTCAATGATGAATGGGTAGGTAAGCGGAATATTGAGAGTTATGGTCATGATATCGAGGCCTCCTGGCTGCTCCATGAGACCGCTTTGGTTCTCGGTGACAAGGTTGTACTTCTCAAAATCGAAAAACTCATCCGTCGTATAGCAGAGGCTGCTGATGAAGGTTTACGTCCTGATGGCAGTATGGTTTATGAGCATTGGAAAGATAATGATAAATATGATTTGCAGCGCCAGTGGTGGGTGCAGTGCGAGAATATTATCGGCCATATAGATCTCTATCAATATTTCCATACAGAGGAGTCGCTGGAGACGGCCATCCTATGCTGGAATTATGTAGCAAAGCATGTGCTGGATGGGAAAAATGGAGAATGGTATTGGGCTGTGCTTGAAGATGGTAGTCTGAATCTTGATGATGATAAGGCTGGTTTCTGGAAGTGTCCTTACCATAATAGCCGTATGTGTCTTGAACTTATTGAGCGTGAATACTAATACTACTTTTTATAATAGAATTAAATGCCTGGAGATTTTTATTTTCAGGCATTTTTTTATAATATGCAAAAATAGTATTTTTTTCTATTTTTATCATATTCATCTTTTGGGATAAGTTTATTGGATTGCTGTTAATTGCATGAATATACTTCTATGTAATAACAATGAAATCATAGTTTTTTATATATTTCCACGCAATAAAGATGCTGTTATTATAGTTAAATACACTTAATTGTGTATGCGATATCAAGATATATTTGGACTTTTTGAATATTTATACTAACTTTGCATATAATATTAGATATATATTGTTACACACTATTTTGTTTTAACTTTTAATAAAAGAACGTCTTTTAAGTATGGATAAAGAATTTGAGGACTATTGGAATTTGCATCAGCGGCATTTGATATTAAGTGCACCTGGGAAGCTGCGCTCAGAATATATGGAAGCCGGCCGTTTGGATTCTCCTGCGGATTGGATTTGTTTTATCCTTCCTGTTGGAGTGGGTATGTTGTTGCAGCCATTTCTGAATTTTTCAAGTGAAATTCTGTCATGGGCAATAGTTTTAGTCGTCGTTGTTTTGTTATTTGTTCTCATGCAGATGATAAAGCCATATATTTCCAAGAAAAAGACCGAGGCTGAAGCCTTGGAAGAAATTAAGAAATATTATTATGAGCGTTATAAGAAAACAGGAAAGTTAGATACATTGGAACCTTGGAATAATTAGCTTCCTTGTGTTTCACAATTTATAAAAATTGGAGAATCGTTTTTCTTCGTAATTGCGAGAAACTCAAAGTATTGATTTCATGATTGCTTAACATTGTCGTTAAACAATCATGAAATCTCCCATGATATCGTCTGAAATGTAAATTCCTTCTCTTGTCAATGACAAACGATCGTTTTGTTTGTCCATTTTCATGAGTCCTCTTTTTATTTTGTCGTTTGCTTCGTCGAGCAATTTCTCCAGATAGCATTTTCCAAATTCCTTTTCTGTCTTTTCCAGATCAATGCCATCACTTGTTCTTAAGGCAGTCGTTATCAAATCATTATAACGTGTGGCAAGATCAAGGCTTTCTTTTTCCGAAGGCAAGATTCCTTGATGGATGCTATTGATATATTGTTGGATGTTATTGATGTTCCAGCTTCTGGTTACTTCCATGTTTCCAGATTGATTCTGCGCTCTACGATAGGAATGTGCTGCTGCGCCCAGTCCTATGTATGGAGTTTCGTTCCAATAGCTGCTGTTGTGTCGTGAGCGGTAGCCTGGTTTTGCAAAATTACTGATTTCGTAATGCTCATATCCTGAAAGAGTAAGCATGTCAACCAAGGTGTCGTACATGTTTCTGCTTAATTCTTCATCAATTTCTTCTATCTTCCCTTGTTCCAGCATTTTGTATAATGGAGTTCCTTCTTCATACATGAGGCTGTAGGCGGATATGTGTTCTACACCTAATTGTAAAGTCTGTTGAATATCATATTTCCAATCTTCTATGTTCTCTTTTGGAAAACCAAACATGAGATCGATACTGATGTTTTCTATTCCTGTATTTCTCAGAAGAGATACAGCTTCTTTAACTTCAGCAGTATTGTGACGCCTACGAAGAAATTGAAGTCTTTGGTCGGAGAACGTCTGTGCTCCCATGCTGACTCTGTTGACTGGTAGTTTCCCCAGAGTCTTGCAATAGGCGGGTGTAACATCATCTGGATTACATTCCATGGTGATTTCCATGTTCTTGGTAAACAAATCTCCATACGTCTCTTTTAGCATCGTGAAAATCCTTAGCAAATGTTCGTTAGACAGTTGACTTGGTGTGCCACCGCCCAGATAGATGGTTTCAATAGGGTAGTTGTCGCCCAATGCCTGGATTGCTGGCCGCAGTTTCATCTCTTTGCATAGAGCATCTACATAATCATCTTGCCATTTGAGAGATGTAGTACTGTAAAAGTCGCAGTAAATGCATCGACTTTCGCAAAAAGGAATATGTATGTAAATTCCTGCCATGATTTTTATATTTTAAATTTATGATATCATCGTCTTTATGTTCAGACGCGGTGCCTCTTATTTGCATTCTGTATTTCCTTATATAATAAGGTGTAAGCACGAAAAGAGTATTTAATAAGGTGCAAAATTACTAATATGTTTTAAAAATAGAGCATTTTTAGGTCGAAAATTTTGCAAAGGTCAGAAAAAAGTGGTAACTTAGAAAACGAATTCAGGAGAAGATGCCTTGGTGTCCTCTCCTAACTAACAATTATGTATAACCCTTAAAATCTATAAGCGTCATGAGAGTTTATAAGACTAATGAGATTAAAAACATTGCGCTGCTGGGCAGTGCGGGTAGCGGCAAGACTACACTTGCCGAGAGTATGTTGTTTGAAGCAGGCGTTATCAAGCGTAGAGGCTCTGTAGAAGCGAAGAATACGGTGAGCGACTACTTCCCAGTTGAGTTGGAATATGGCTATTCTGTGTTCCCTACAGTTTTTCATGTTGAGTGGAACAACAAGAAGCTTAATATCATTGATTGTCCTGGTAGTGATGACTTTGTGGGCGGTGCGATTACTTCTATGAATGTAACCGATCAGGCTGTTATCCTTATTAATGGTCAGTATGGTCCTGAAGTAGGTACTCAGAACAACTTCCGCTATACAGAGAAGTTGGGTAAGCCTGTTATCTTCCTGGTCAATCAGTTGGATTCTGATAAGTGTGATTTCGATAATGTCATCGCTACGATGAAGGAAATCTATGGTCCAAAGTGTGTTCAGATTCAATATCCTATTGAGACAGGTTCTGGCTTTAATGCTCTCATTGACGTACTTCTGATGAAAAAATATTCTTGGAAGCCAGAGGGTGGTGCTCCTATTATTGAGGATATTCCTGAAGAGGAGATGGATAAGGCTTTGGAATTGCATAAAGCTTTAGTTGAAGCTGCTGCAGAAAATGACGAGGGCTTGATGGAGAAATTCTTTGAAAGCGAGAGCTTGACTGAAGATGAGATGCGTGAAGGTATCCGCAAAGGTTTGGTTACTCGTAGCATCTTCCCTGTTTTCTGTGTTTGTGCAGGTAAGTCTATGGGCGTTCACCGCTTGATGGAATTCTTGGGTAATGTTGTTCCTTTTGTTGATGATATGCCTAAATTGCATAACACTCGCGGTGAGGAGATTGTTCCTGACTCTAATGGTCCTGAAAGTATTTATTTCTTCAAGACGGGCATGGAACCTCATATCGGTGAAGTAAGTTACTTTAAGGTAATGAGTGGTTGCGTGAAGACGGGTGATGACTTGACAAATGCTGATCGCGGCAGCAAGGAACGCATAGGACAGATTTATGCCTGTGCTGGTGCAAATCGTGTTGCTGTAGAGCAGTTGAATGCCGGCGATATCGGTTGTACGGTGAAGTTGAAGGATGTGAAGACCGGTAATACCCTGAATGGCAAGGATACAGAATGGCGATTTGACTTTATCAAATATCCTAATCCTAAATATTCCCGTGCTATCAAGGCTGTTAATGCTCAGGATACAGAAAAACTGATGGCTGCTCTTTTGAAGATGCGTCAGGAGGATCCAACTTGGATTGTTGAGCAGAGCAAGGAATTGCGTCAGGTTATTGTTCGTGGACAGGGTGAATTCCATCTTCGTACTTTGAAGTGGCGTTTGGAAAATAATGAGAAACTCAATGTTGTCTTTGAGGAACCTCGTATCCCATATCGTGAGACTATTACCAAAAAAGCCCGTGCAGAATATCGTCATAAAAAGCAGAGTGGTGGTGCCGGTCAGTTCGGTGAGGTTCACCTCATTGTGGAGCCTTATGCAGAAGGTATGCCAGATCCTACCTCATTCACTTTCAATGGTCAGGAGTTCAAGATGAATATCAAGAGCCGTGAGGAAGTTGATTTGGAGTGGGGTGGAAAGTTGGTCTTCCTCAACTCTGTTGTTGGTGGTGCTATTGATGCACGTTTCATGCCAGCCATCTTGAAGGGTATCATGGATTGTATGGAGCATGGTCCGTTGACAGGTAGTTATGCGCGTGATGTACGAGTTGTCGTTTACGATGGTAAGATGCACCCGGTAGATAGTAATGAGCTATCATTTATGTTGGCAGCACGACGTGCATTTAGTGATGCATTCAAGCAGGCTGGTCCTAAGATTCTGGAACCAATCTACGACTTGGAAGTTTATGTGCCAGCAGACTTCATGGGTGATGTGATGAGCGACTTGCAAGGCCGTCGTGCTCTTATTATGGGTATGGACAGTGAGGCTGGTTATCAGAAGTTGAGTGCTAAGATTCCTTTGAAGGAACTCTCCAACTATTCGATTTCTCTCAGTTCCTTGACCGGTGGTCGAGCTTCCTTTACTACAAAGTTTGCAAGTTACGAACTTGTTCCTAATGATATCCAGAGCAAGTTGATTGCTGATCATGAGGAGGAATTGGCTAAAGAAGCAGAGTAATAAAGATATAAGTATAAAGAGGCGAGCGCATTTCGTTCGCCTCTTTTTTGTTAGTTTGTTTACAGATAATTGCATATGTATAATTATAAACGCACAAATGTGTTAATAACACCAAAAACAGGTGATTTTATTAACGTAGAAGTGTTAACTGATTAAGAAATTTCATATCTTTGCCGCCATGAAGAAAAGAACAATTTGGACTATCGCAATCATTATGGGCTTTTCGTTCCTTGCTTTGCTGTTTCTGCAGTTGAGCTATATTCAGGAAATGGTGAATATGAAAAAGGAACAGTTTGACGAGTCTGTCAACAGGGCCTTATATCAAGCTTCAAGAAATCTGGAGCTTAATGAGACTTTGCGCTATTTGGAAAAAGACGTCAATGAGACGGAGCGTAGAGCCAATAAGAAAGATTCTGTAGGAACTCGTAGTGGGGTGCCTGATGGAACCATTCAGCATTCTCATCAGTATTCGGTAGTAGGAAAGGATGGTACAATCTATTCTTCGTTCGAGTTGAAGACCATAGCCACCAATCCTGGTAATATGCCAAAGGCGATGATATTGAGGAGTGATAAGAATTCTATTGATGAGACGCAGAAATCTTTACAGGAAATCGTCAAGAATAGATATGTTTATCAGAAAGCCTTGTTGGATGAGGTGGTTTATTCAATCCTTTACTCGGCATCAGATAAGCCTTTGAAGGAGAGAATCAATTTCAAGCAGTTGGACCAGGACTTGAAGGCTGAGATGATGAATAATGGCATTGATATTCCTTATCATTTTACGGTAACGACTCAGGATGGTCGTGAAGTTTACAGGTGTCCTGACTATACGGAGGAAGGTGAGGAGTATAGTTATTCTCAATTGCTTTTCCGTAATGATCCGCAATCGAAGATGGGGGTGGTTAAGATTCATTTCCCGGATATGAACAGCTATATCTTCTCCAGTGTGAGATTCATGATTCCAAGTGTCATTTTCACTTTGGTCTTGCTTATTACATTTATCTTCACGATAGTAGTCATTTTCCGTCAGAAGCGATATACGGAGATAAAGAATGATTTCATCAATAATATGACCCACGAGCTGAAAACTCCTATTGCCAGTATCAGTCTGGCGGCTCAGATGCTCAATGATAATTCTGTGAATAAGAGTGAACAGATGATGAAGCATTTGGGAAATGTTATCAATGATGAGTCCAAGCGCTTGAGATTCCTGGTGGAGAAAGTACTTCAGATGAGTATGTTTGATCGCAAGAAGGCTGTATTCAAGAAGAAGGAGTTAGACCTCAATGAAATGGTGGAGAATATTGCCAACTCCTTTACACTCAGAGTAGAGCATACTGGTGGAAAGGTTTATACGGATATTGAAGCTATTGATTCGGCTATCTATGTGGATGAGGTTCATTTCCAGAATGTGATATTCAATTTGATGGACAATGCTGTTAAATACAGAAAAACAGATGAGGCTTTGAATATCACAATGAAAACCTGGAATGATGACAAATTCCTCTATCTCTCAATCAAAGATACGGGTATGGGAATGAAGAAAGAGAACTTGAAGAAGATTTTTGATAAGTTCTATCGCGTTCATACAGGAAATGTGCATGATGTGAAAGGCTTCGGTCTCGGACTTGCTTATGTCAAGAAGGTCGTTGATTTGCATGATGGTGAAATCAAGGTGGAAAGTGAATTTGGTAAGGGAACGAAGTTTACCATTAAGTTGCCTGTCATTCATGATTAGAAAAGATAGATAATAAATTTAGAATATTAACAATTAAAAGATAAAGAATATGGAAGAGAAAATAAAGGTTCTTCTCTGTGAAGACGACGAGAATTTGGGTATGTTGCTTCGCGAGTACTTGGAGGCTAAGGATTACGATACTGTACTTTGCCCTGATGGTGAAGCTGGTTATAAGGAGTTCTCAAAGACCAAATTTGATATAGCAGTCCTTGACGTGATGATGCCAAAGAAGGATGGTTTTACCTTGGCACAGGATATTCGTCAGGCTAATGCAGAGATTCCAATTATCTTCTTGACTGCAAAGACATTGAAAGAGGATATCTTGGAAGGTTTCAAGTTGGGTGCTGATGATTACATCACTAAGCCTTTCTCTATGGAAGAACTTGTGTTCCGTGTAGAGGCAATTCTTCGCCGTGTTCGTGGTAAGAAAAATAAGGAATCAACATTGTATCATATCGGTGAGTTTACATTCGATACTCAGAAGCAGCTCTTGTCAATCCGCGACAAGCAGACTAAGTTGACAACCAAGGAGAATGAACTTCTTGCATTGCTTTGCTCTCATACGAATGAGATACTTCAGCGTGATTTCGCATTGAAGACTATCTGGATTGATGATAACTATTTCAATGCACGTTCTATGGATGTTTATATCACTAAGTTGCGTAAGCATTTGAAGGATGATCCACAGATCGAGATTATCAATATCCACGGTAAGGGATATAAGTTGATTGCTCCAGAACAGGAATAATGCTTAATAGAACATTAGTTGGTTGAAAGATAAAAGGATAGATGCTCTAAAACCGCATCTATCCTTTTTTTAATGAATAAACATAACCGAGGCATCCTGCTATGACGAGGAAAAGACCAGTGAGCAGCAATGCGTTGCTTCTGATGCTGAAAACAAACGTAGAAGCGAAAACCAAGATGCCCAAAATCACGAAGGCTATTCCCATAGAAGGAAGTGCTTGGAGTGATGATTGGATTTTCTTTCTTGAAATTTTAGAACCGAATTTCTTCATGACTTAAAAAAAATTAAAATGCAGTAATATATGGCTGATAGTACATAAAATGTGATAGATTATATAGATAAGAGCCACATTTTCTCCCTTAAAATGGTAAAATACTATAAAAGAGAGGTGTTTGTAATGCAAAAGTACAAAAAATATTTGGTTAATTCAAGAAAAAGTCGTAATTTTGCACCGCAATTCGCGAAAATAGGTGTTTTGAATACCTTTTTAGCGAAAAGCAAGAAATTTAATAATAACATTTTAATTAATTAAAGTAGTATGAATCAATACGAAACCGTTTTCATTTTGACTCCCGTTTTGTCTGATGAACAGATGAAGGAAACGGTCGCTAAGTTCAAGAAGCTGCTCACCGATAACGGTGCTGAGATTTTGAATGAAGAGGCTTGGGGTTTGAAGAAGTTGGCTTACAACATCGAGAAGAAGACATCAGGCTTCTACAACTTGATTGAGTTCAAGGCTGACCCAACTGTTATCAATACCCTCGAAGTAGGTTATCGCCGCGACGAGAAGGTAATTCGTTACATGACTGTTAAACTTGACAAGTATGCTGCCGCTTACGCAGAGAAGCGTCGTGCAAAGCTTGGTAAAAAAGAGGAGGCTTAATCATGGCAGATCAGAAATCAGAAATCCGTTATTTGACCGCTCCTTCTATCGATACAAAGAAGAAGAAGTATTGCCGTTTCAAGAAGAGCGGTATTAAGTATATCGACTATAAGGATCCAGAGTTCTTGAAGAAGTTCTTGAACGAGCAGGGTAAAATCCTTCCACGTCGTATCACAGGTACATCTTTGAAGTATCAGCGCCGTGTAGCACAGGCTGTTAAGCGTGCTCGCCAGATCGCTTTGCTTCCTTACGTAACCGATTTGATGAAGTAATTTAAGGAGGATAAAGACTAATGGAAATTATTTTGAAGCAAGATATTATCGGTCTTGGATACAAGAACGATATCGTGAATGTTAAGAGTGGTTACGGTCGTAACTTCCTTATCCCTACAGGTAAGGCTGTTATCGCATCTCCATCTGCAAAGAAGCAGTTGGCTGAGGATTTGAAGCAGCAGGCTCACAAGCTTGAGGCTATCAAGGCTGAGGCTGTTAAGAAGGGCGAGGCTCTCAATGGCATCGTTCTTACTGTCGCTGCTAAGGTAAGCGCTACAGGTCAGCTTTATGGTTCTGTAAACGCTGCTACTGTTGCTGAGGAGCTCGCTAAGAAGGGCATCGAGGTTGATCGCAAGATCATCACTATGAAGGATGTTAAGAAGGTTGGTGAGTACGAGGCTACAGTTCACTACCACAAGGAGGTTGAGGTTAAGGTTCCTGTTGTTGTTGTTGCTGAGAATGCTCCTGTTGCTGCTCCTGTAGCTGAGGAGGCTCCTGCTGCAGCTCCAGCTGAGGAAGAGGCTCCAGCAGCTGAGTAATTATACTCAACTATCGAGTAGGTTAACTACTCCGTTTTTTAGTACGATAATTTTCGCACTGTAAAGCAAAACAATATAAATCCCTTTTGTCAAAAGACTTAAGGGATTTTTTTGTTTTCCTATGTAGCATATCTTGTTGTGGACAGTCGAATTATCGAACAATCTCATAGTAAAATTGAACAATTTCGTCTGAAATGTCAATACAACCATTAATTTTTAATTAATCTCTGCGAAGTCTCGATTTTTTGTTGTATCTTTGCAGCCGAATTGAGTCGATGGTGACATCTTCTGTTTAAGTATTGAAGATGGTTATGCGACATTTCTGATAGAAAATATTAATATTAAACTTAAAATATAAATAAAATGAAAGCATTTGTTTTCCCTGGTCAGGGTTCACAGTTCGTAGGTATGGGTAAAGATCTCTACGATAACAACGCATTGGCAAAAGAACTTTTCGATAAGGCTGACGAGATTCTCGGCTTCAAGATTACTGATATTATGTTCGCTGGTACTGATGAGCAGTTGAAGGAAACTAAGGTTACTCAGCCTGCTGTATTCCTCCACTCTGTTATTTCTGCACTTTGCTTGGGTGATGAGTTTAATCCAGCAATGGTAGCAGGTCACTCTCTCGGTGAGTTCTCAGCTTTGGTAGCTGCTGGTGCTATGGCTTTCGAGGATGGTTTGAAACTTGTTGCTGCTCGTGCCAACGCTATGCAGAAGGCTTGTGAGGCTAATCCTGGTACTATGGCTGCTATCATCGGTTTGCCAGATGAGAAGGTTGAGGAAATCTGCGCTGAGGTAAGCACAGAAGGCAACGTGGTAGTTGCTGCTAACTACAACTGCCCTGGTCAGCTCGTTATCTCTGGTAACGCGGATGCTATCAATGCAGCTTGCGAGAAGCTGAAGGCTGCCGGTGCTAAGCGTGCATTGCCTTTGAAGGTTGGTGGTGCTTTCCACTCTCCATTGATGCAGCCTGCTAAGGATGAGCTTCAGGCAGCTATTGAGAAGACAACATTCTCTGCTCCTAAGTGCCCAGTTTACCAGAATGTAGACGGTAAGCCTCATACTGATCCAGCTGAGATTCAGCAGAACCTCATCGCACAGCTTACAAGCTCTGTACGTTGGACATCTTCTGTACAGGCAATGATTGCAGATGGTGCTGATGATTTCACAGAGTGTGGTCCTGGTAAGACTTTACAGGGTATGATTGGTCGCATCGATAAGACTGTAGCAGCTCACGGTATAGCTTAATCGTTTAAAAAATAATCCAACGTTTTATCTTCTTGGCAAAGGCGTTGCCGAGAAGATAAATCGTTTCATTTTTAGTAGAACCGCTAAATGAAGGAAAAAATTGTAATTTATCAAGTTCTCCCGAGGCTCTTCGGTAATCAGAATACCACACGAAAGGAGAACGGAACAATTGAGGAGAATGGTTGCGGAAAACTGAATAATTTCACCGATGATGTGCTGGCTCGCATACATGATATGGGTTTCACTCACATTTGGTTTACTGGAGTTATTCGTCATGCTACCCAAACAAACTACTCATCTTATGGTATTCCTACCCAACACGCAGAGGTGGTGAAAGGAAAGGCTGGCTCTCCATACGCTATAACTGACTATTATGATATTGATCCAGATTTAGCGGAGAATGTAAGCTTGCGAATGACTGAATGGGAACGTCTTATAGACAGAACCCATAAGGCTGGTATGAAGGTCATCATGGACTTCGTGCCTAACCATGTGGCCCGTGAGTACCATTCTATTTGCAAACCAGCAGGTGTACGAGATTTAGGAGAAGATGATGATACGAACATGCACTTCTCTACAAAGAATAATTTCTATTATGCCTGGGGTGACTTAGACCTGAATGAAGTCCGTCATTCCAAACCGGCAATGGTTCCTTTTTCCGAAAAGGATTCTAAGATTTTTGAACCATATACAGAAAGTCCGGCTAAGGCTACAGGAAATGATCGTTTTGACAATTGTCCAGGTTGTAATGACTGGTATGAGACCGTGAAACTCAACTATGGTGTTGATTATTGTGATGCAGGTGGCAGAAGTTATCACTATGAACCTGTACCAAGTACATGGGGCAAGATGACTGATATCCTGCTTTATTGGGCAGGCAAAGGTGTGGATGGTTTCCGCTGCGATATGGCGGAGATGGTTCCTACAGCCTTTTGGTCGTATGCTACTGAGATATTGAAATCCCGTTTCCCTCATATCATTGTGATAGGTGAGGTTTATGATCCAAGTCAGTATCGCAACTATGTGAAGGCAGGTTTTGATTATCTATATGATAAGGTGGGAATGTATGATTGTCTGCGTGGAGTAATCCGTGGTGAGCGTCCTGCTGCCAGTATCACTCATGAATGGCAGGTGGTGGATGATATCCGCGAGCACATGCTCTATTTCCTGGAAAATCATGATGAGCAGCGCATCGCCAGCGATTTCTTCTGTGGTAATGCTATGAAGGCGATTCCTGCAGCAGCCATGAGTCTCTTCTTCCAGAAGAATCCTTTCATGCTTTATAGCGGACAGGAATTTGGCGAGAAGGGTATGGATAAGGAAGGATTCAGTGGCAGAGATGGTCGCACCACGATATTTGATTATTGGAGTCCTGAGACTTTGACGCATGCTTATCAGGAAAATGCAGAGGACGTATATACCCAAGAACAGAAGTATTTGGCAGCCACTTATCGCCAGCTTCTACGTCTCGCCAATGAGGAGAAAGCGATTCGAGAGGGTGAAACCTTCGATTTGATGTATGTGAATCCGTGGTCTGAAGGCTTCGATCCGCGCACCAACTTTGCTTTCCTTCGCAAGAAGGATGATGAGGTGATGCTCATCGTACTCAATTTCTCTCAAGAGACTCGTCAGTTGCAGGTTTGCATTCCTGGTCATGCCTTCGATTTCTTCCAAATCAAGGAAGAAGAGGTTCTTGTCACAGAACTGTTCTCTGGTGGTAAGAAGAAGGTAGAACTGAAGAAGGATGGTGTGTTCCCAATATCAATGGATGCCAATGGAGTAAGAATTTATAAATTCAATGTCAAGATGGAGGAAATTGATTTCGTATTGAATGAGCACCACAAGGAGGAGTACCCTCCTGCTCATACGGCTGAGCATCTGCTCAACCAGTTGATGGTTCGCATGTTTGGTTGCGAGCGTAGTCGCAATGCCCATATTGAGCGTAAGAAGAGTAAGATGACTTTTGTTGTCGATCATAAGCCAACTCGTCAGGAGGAAAAGACGATAGAAACGGAAATGAATCGCTTGATAGAGGAAGATATGCCTGTGACCTATGAGTTTGTGGATCGCGACCATATTCCTGCGAATGTTAAGATTGATCGTTTGCCGGATGATGCAAGTGAAACTTTGCGTCTGGTACGCATTGGTGATTACGATGTTTGTCCATGTATTGGCAAGCATGTACGTTCTACGGCGCAGATTGGTAAGTTTGTATTGCTCGGAACAAATTGGGATGAGCATGCCCATTCATTGCGTATTCGTTTCAAGATCGTGCAGTAGTGATAAAATATAGTAACGATATAAAAAAAGCAGCAATGGCTATACTTTTCAGTAGTAGCTATTGCTGTTTTTTTTTCTTATATAGCAAGATGTGATTTTTTCTCCTGATATAAATTGTTTATGCACCAGGGAGAATTCTTCGTTCAGCGTCTTTGAATGTCGGTTCAGCGACTTTGAATGTCGGTTCAACGTCTTTGAACGGCGGTTCAACGTCTTTGAATGACGGTTCAACGTCTTTGAATAGAAATTTATCCTATAAGAGAGAAACATTTATTGAGGTATAGATGCTTTTCTATGCCTTTTGACATCTTTGTTAGTGTCAGTCTTATCCTATAAATACGTTTCTTTGTCTGTGCTCGTCTGATGGGCACATACGGACCAACTGATGGGCATCGATGGATCAACAGACGAGCACTCACTGCTCATCACGTGAGCATTGAGTGCCCATAGTATAGAGTGATTTTTGGGCACTTTGTGCAAAAAGAGCATCAAAAGTACGTCATTTATCAGGAAAAATAGAAAGGAAAAAAATAATCTCTTGAAAGCTTGCCAGTCTCATTCCTTTTTATTATTTTTGCAACCATAAATATCAGTATATTGAAGATAAAGGCTGATATAAAGGGTAAATATCATTATAATGATAGATAAATGAATAGAAGATTATGGCAGATTTATATGAATATTCTACTCCAGAGTTGGTACGCTTGTTGGGAATGAGATTCAAAGAATATAGAATGAGATGCAATCTCACCCAGAAAGAGGTTGCCGAGCTTACGGGGCTTGGTTTGACCACCATCCACAAGTTTGAGAATGGAACAGCGGGCAATCTTTCGCTTGCCACTTTTCTTCTCTTGCTGAAGGTGGTGGGGCAGATTGATGCCATCAATGATGTGCTTCCAGAACTTCCTCCATCACCTTATCTGATGAGAAAGGATGAGAAGAAAGCGCAGAGAATACGTCATACTAAATAATAACTGGTTATGGTAAATACGTTGAGAGTAATGCTTTGGGACGAAGAGATTGGTCGCTTGGCATGGGATGATCGCCGCAGGTTATCGTACTTTACATATAATCCTGAGTTCTTGAAGAAGGGAATTGATGTTTCTCCTCTTCAATCTCCTGTGCGTGGTATTCGTGCAATGACACCCGTGTGGGGAGAGGATGCCAGAATGTACCAAAAACTTCCTGCTTTTTTGGCTGATTCGTTGCCGGATGCCTGGGGTAATCAGCTTTTCGAGCTTTGGCGAATTCAAAATCATATTCCTAATGCTGATATAACTCCGTTGGATAAACTTTCCTTTATCGGTAAGCGAGGCATGGGGGCATTGGAATTCTTACCAGAGGTGGCAAAGACGGATAAGGCAGAAATGATAGATGTCAAGTCGTTGGCAGACTTGGCTGAGCGCATTTTCATCGAACGTGAAAATGCCCACATCATGCCAGAGGAATCTATCACGATGCAGTCCTTGCTTACGGTGGGAACATCGGCTGGTGGACGCCAGCCTAAGGCAATTATTGCCATCAATAAAGCTACGGGGGAAATACGAAGCGGTCAAGTGGCTGGGCTTCAGGATTATGATTACTACATATTGAAATTTGGTGATACGAAATACAGTTCTGCTGAGATAGAGATGACCTACTATGAGATGGCCATCAAGTCGGGAATAGATATGATGCCATCCAGACTATATGAGATAGAGGGAAACCGGAATTTCATAACGAAGCGTTTCGACCGTGATGGTGAGCGGAAATTGCATACACAGACCCTTGCTGCGATTTCTCCGGAAACCGATAGCTATGAGGGACTTATTGCTGTCTGCAGAAAATTACATTTGCCGGAGACTGATTGTCAGGAAGTATTTCGCAGACTTGTGTTCAATGTCCTTTCCAACAATACGGATGACCATACAAAGAATTTCTCTTTTGTGATGGATGAGGCGGGTCTTTGGCGTTTGTCGCCAGCCTATGACCTCACTTATATTATAGATACTGGAGGCTATTTACCCAATACGGGGCATTGTATGTATGTAAGGTCTAAGCTGCATCATATTTCTTACGATGATGCCATTCAGTTTGCCAAGGACAATGGCATTCGGCGTGCTGATGCAATCATCAGGGAAGTAGCTGATTCTCTGCGGCAATTCCGTGACATAGCCAAGCAAAATGAGGTTCAGGACAGATGGATCAGTTCCATTGAATCAGCGATAAATGCTCATCTCGTTTCATGGGGGTTGGAGGATAAAGACAACAGTTCTGCTTCTTTTGAGATAGATGGCAAAAGTTGTACTGATGTTCGCATAGAGCAGGCTTACAAAGGCAACTTCCATTTGTATGCAAGCATAGATGGGCGAGACTGTAAGTTTATTATCGGAAAGAACAAGCCCGAATATGCTACGATTCAAGAGACGGGATTGTCAAATCTTTCTAAATCGATGCTCATGGATTTGGTTGCGAAATATCTGGTGAGATAGAAGATATTTGATTTAAAGAATCGTATCTATTATTAGTTGATTATCAATGTCATACGCTCTAAACGGTAGAAAAGTGGCTATGTGGATTCTGTGTAGATACGAAAAAGGTGAAGATTTAACGTATTTAACTTTCAGTTACATCAAAATTACATAGATAAGGATTGGATGTGGGCGTTTGAACCGACCCCGTAATATGATAAAACGGAAACAAAGAAGACCATGTAAGGGAATGAATGATAGTAGCCATTCCACATGTTATTACCTCCATAATGGTTCCGTTTCCCATCCCTGCGGAAAGCCGAGAGCTTTTAAGTCAATTTCAGGAAACCGAATGAACAACCATGTTAGTTTGGATTGCATATCATTATTGGGGGATATAACATTAAGAAAGTACTTGATGATGCAAAGATCAAAGTAAGCACGCATGGAATCAGTTGGCTGCGTTATCCATTCTCCTGCGGGACTATTGGGAATTGCTGGCTGAATAGCATTCTGCTTGTTCCATACTCTTGAATGATGACCACAGGCATTTCGAGTAACAGCAATAACCGTGAGCCATGACTCAAACACATTGATAGGCAACCCAAAACGTTTGGCAATACGCTTGCGTATGCGATTTGGTTTAATGTTGCGATAAATGGCATTGACGTTTCCAATAGTAAGCAGTTCTCCTAAAATCCACGATGGTGGGTAAGGCTCTGAGTAGGTTCGTTTGAAATGGAGAATGAACTCCTTCTTGGATTTGCTGTATTCCTTGGATATAGCTCGCATTGTTTCATTAAACCTGGAACTATCCAAGAAGTAAGAAGAGTCAGTAAGCCAGAAAGGATTGTCTGTCATATCTGCTGTTATTTGCATCACCGCACGTCTGATAGCAATTTCAATCTTTTCTATTTCATTGAACATGAGTAGTCTCAGTTTCTTGTCAAAGCGATAAAGCATCATCACCTTTTTGAATGTTGAACCTTCCTTATACAAATGTGCTGTTTTGGGCATCTTCAACAAAGGATACATATAAGCAGACAATCTGTAATAACCAATATTGTCAAGGTACTGTATGGCTTTGTTTCTGTCACAAATCTGTAAACCTCGAGATTCAAGCAAATTAACGAGATTTTCAGAAGATTCAAACCGTTTTGTAAAGGGAATAAGATTCGCCATATTCAAAAGTGCATAAACAAAAAACGCCTCGCACGATTTGAGCATTGTTAAGAGGCTTGGCGAGGACTGACGATGCAAAGATACGAATAATCATTGATAATACAAACTTTTTAGCGAGAAAAATAGCACAAAAGTGGATTTCTTTGACATATTTATATTTAATAATGTTAAATCATGGCTTAAAATCATACTTTTACAGCCAAATAAAGTGGTTTCCAAGATAAAAGTGTTACCTTTGTAACGTCTATACCCATACCGGAAGCCCCGATGGGCAGAGGTTGGGCAGACATATATACATATAAGGCGTAACTGTACGCTTTGGTTTTGACAGTGTAAGAACTTCGCAAACTCTCAACTGCTAGTCAAGAACAAAGCAACGGGAACGCCTCATGAGGTGTATTATATACAGCCCTCATTGGATTCGGACAATTCTATTGTTCGTTGTCAAGAGTGCTTTCTATATACTTACACTGGCGTGGGGCTTTCGGCGTTGCTCGTTTCGACTGGCAGGGCAATGCGAAGGCCTTTACACTGTGGAACGAGTGACAGGACTGGCTCCACGTTTTTATTTGTATATCTATACACGGAAGAATATGAACATGCCATAAGGATGCCAGATGGCGTAAAGACACCATATTATGGCACAAAATGTATATATGGCTTCTGTGGCGTTCTTCGTCCCTGTCCGTAAGGTCATGGCGAAGAGCGAACTAACGCTTGCTTCCCCGGAAACGATAGATTTTGCGTCATTTGTTCTTTATCCTAATGCTTCTTGTAAAGCCTTTCGTCTGCGTAAAAAAAAGGAAGAAAACACCAGCACTCTGTCTAAGACATTGCAATATCAATCCAGATTTGATGGCAAACAAAAGATAATGCGTAAAGTAAATGTTGTGCCATATATAATAAAATTTTCTTTAGGCAAAAACGAGTGTCCTATGACCTTGCTCACACTATTGTTTTCTCTTGATAAGACTTGTGACAATGCAGAAATATCGGATAGCCCCCAATTCTATTACACAGAACTCGATATCATCTATTTGAAGAAGGCTGTTTTTGAAAACAGCTTGATTTCAAATTGTCCAAAAGAATGTTTTAACGATTGGGTTAGGGAGTTGTTGCGCAAGCTGGAATGTAGAAAACGAACAACTGTAAAAATAGAGTACTCTGTGACAGACATTTGCGTTTGGGATAGGTCGTGCAACAACGAATGTGCACCAGGAAAGATGTATGACACATACGAAAAAGCGACAGTAGCTTTCACGCAGAATTACTATGCCTATCATCTTACTGGCATTGATGATTTTCTTGAAAGCCGTATTGCGACCTTAAACAAGACATATCACCAAATAGATGTCCCGGAAAAGAATTTTGTCTATGGTCTATTGTCTGCTAACGACAACTTTATGATGGCGCATCATAATGCCGTTGACGAGGTCGTTGGTTATGGCTATACAAACAATGAGGTTGAGAAATACTGGGCTGGAGGAAATAGCATCTTGCACATAAAAACACATTCTCCGTATTATCTTGTAGATACGCAAGAAGAGCAGAGGCTTCATGCCGACATTAGAGGTGTAGATGGAACGGTAGAGATGTGCATGCTTCTTTTCTTGAAACGCAAGCTGAAATCGTTTGAAGCAAAATATCAGCACATGCGCTCAGAAGAGATGAGCAAGGCGCAAAGCAAAATCGCGAAATGCTTCTATACAAAGGTGTTCAATCAAGAAGATTTGGACAAGAAATTGAATTATTTCATCAACCAATTCCGCTTAAAGGAAACGTTCGATAGCATATTAAGCGTAACGTTGCCGATGAGCAGAGGTAGGGAAATCATAAAAACTTATAAGATAAGTATTGTAGCAATACTGATAGCAGTATTAAGTGTCATTGCTACGATAATTGTTGGACTTCACTAAACAAACAAAATTATGAATATGGATTTTATCAATGGAGCTATTCTCGTTTTGGCCATTATCTCTGCATTTTCATCGATAGTGTTGTTGATACTTGCATTTTTAATGCGTAGTGAAATAAAAGAAATGCGACGTGAACAAAAAGATGATGCAGTGTATGAGTAGCGAGTGTATTTATCACATTTTAATCGACCGCTTCTTCCCATCAGGAAAAGAAGATACAGATGGAAACTGGAAAGGGGGTAGTCTAAGGGATGTCATCCATCATATTGATTACATCCAGAGCCTTGGCATGTCTGGCATCATGCTGACCCCATTCTACAAGACGGCGGCATATCACGGCTATCATATCACCGACTTTGAACAAATTGACACACATTTTGGAACTAAAGCCGACTTGTTTGATTTGATTGAAGAAGTGCATCGGCGCAGTATGATTATCGTGGCAGACTTTGTGGCAAACCATTGTCACAAGAGTTGTGCGTTTTTTGCTGATGGCAAGCACAAAGATTGGTTCTGTTTTTACAAAGATGGATCTTATAAATGCTTTGCCGGAATAGGAGACTTACCAGTGTTCAACACTAAAAATCATGAGGTAGCAGAATATCTTACAGAACGTGTATTGAATCTTTGTGAACTTGGTTTTGATGCCATTCGGTTTGACCATGCCACAGGATCGTGTTATTCATTTTGGAAGCGTCTTCACAAGACAGTAAAGCAGCAATATCCTCACGTCAGACTTATTGGCGAGGTGTGGGGCGAGATAGATTTCAAGCCTCAATGTCGGGTACGATATTTCATCAACAAATTGCGCTATGATGCACAAGAGGCAAAACAGTTGGAATATTCAAATGTATTTGACGGCATCTTGGACTTTGAGTATCAACACCTGCTTTGCAAGGCTGTACATACAGGAAAAGCTATAGTTCGTAATCAAAAGCTGCATGAGGAGGTAAGACTTCATTTGGCTCGTTATCCAACATGGTTCCAGTTGTGGCTATTCCTTGACAACCACGATTTAAACAGATTTCTGTTTGAATGTGGTGGCGACAAAACATTGCTGAAAGAAGGTATTGCTTTCTCCAAACAATGGGGTATGCCTTACCTTATGTTCTACGGAACAGAGAAAGAATTAATTAACGAAAATTCAATTTTTGACGGCACACCTTACGCCGATGAAAGGGTGAGGATGTGCTTAAAATAAACAAATGTGTAAGATGAAAAACAAAACGATATTATGTCTGCTGCTGTTGCTTCTCAGCCTTCATGTCTACGCACAACAGCGCAAAAGAACAACAACACAGCGCAGAGTGACGACTACTGCCGTTAAAAAGCCAGCCCAGCTAGCAGTCACGAAAACACGAGAAGTTGGCAAAGATGGCTTTGTATGGTATAAACTAAAAAAAGGCAGTCTCTATGGCGCGGCTGACATTGAGGGGAAAACGATAATTCCTATTAAGTATTCGAATGTTATGTATATTGATTGGCAATATGATTGCCATTACTTTATAGTAACGGAAGGCGACTTCTGGGGAATATACACTCGTATGGGAAATTGTATAATTCCCACAGACAAACATTTTACGTATTGCTCGCTTGACATTGAAAAAAACAAAGAAGGCACCCTATTTTTGAGTGTACAATGCGAGACCAATGATGGACAAAGAGCCTTGTACGACGTGAGGGGGAATGAGGTTATACCTCCTGGAGACTATGAATATTTGAGGCTTTCATGCGTAGTGCCAGAAGTCATGTTCGTTTCATACAAACAAAACGGTTTGGATGGGGCTTTTGACCTTAATGGCAACAAGCTCACTCATGGTTCCTATTCGGAAGATACACGTTTCGATTATGGCAACTACGACAGGCTCTACTATCCGTATAATCCATCAAGTAGCAGCTCAAGCAGCTCGTCATCATCAAGTAGTTCTTCTTCATCAAGTTCTTCTTCGTCCTCATCTTCAAGTTCAAGCAACTCAAGCAGTGGCCACCAGCAACGCCAAGTATGGAAAGAGAGATGGAGAAACTGCACAGCTTGCGACCCGGACAGAAAAGGGTATTGCCGTAATTGTCATGGGCGAGGAGGTTACTACATTGGCAATATCTATAATGTCTGTGGCATTTGTGCAGGAACAGGCTCTTGCACAATGTGCGGAGGCAGAGGAGAATACAAGGAGACTTACAGCACGTGGGAGTAAAACGCTCACTATAAAGTTATTCAAAGCAAAATAGGTTTGCACTACTTATATAGCAACTATGGAGGAAGCTTCATTTTGAAGTTTTCTCCATTCTGCTCATCATAAAAATCATTGGATATTGGCTTAAAGTTACATATCCGATTAAAAAGGATTAGATAAAACTATTAATTATGATACATAAAATTAATTTTCTTTTAGCACTCATAGTGTTATGCTTTGTGTCTCAAAGATTAGAGGCACAGGATGTTATTGTGAAGAAAGATGGAATAACAATTCTATCAAAAGTGCTTGAGGTCAATGAGACAAATCTGAAATATAAGAAGTTCAAAAATCCTCAAGGACCTACATACAGCATATCCTTGTCAGAAATCATGTCAGTAAACTACGAGAATGGTGAGAAAGATGTTTTTGATGAGTTTAGAAAACACACTACAGGTTCAGAAGTGAACTCTATTGCAGTCTCAAAACCTTCAGAAAAGAATAATAGTATTATTTCAAAATATAACAAATTGTATTCTGTAAATGGACTATTTTCTGGAGGAAAAACTGCAAAAAAAGTATTCTTTAGCCTAGGTGTTAGTAACACTTCTGTTATGGCAAATGATGACTTGGAAATAACATTTAATAAGCAGATGAATTATAGCCGTACTGGGGCAGAAGAGGCTCTAAAAGGCGACAAATATGAGAATTGTGAAGATGGCGATTTACCATGGAATGTTGCTTTTGCAAATCCCAGATATATAACATATCAAATAATAATAAAGAATAGGACAGATAGAATTCTTTATGTCGATTTAAGTAATTGTTTTAGAGTAGACAACAAGCACACGTCAAAATCCTACTATGACGCATCGCAATATACAGTTGCAAATAGTAATTCTTCAAGATTAGGATTGGGGGTCGGTAGTATTGCCAATGTTTTAGGTATAAATGGTGTGGTTGGCACATTGGCAAATGGAATTTCTGTAGGAACAAACACTAGCAATGTCACATCAACTACATTTATAAATGAAAGAATACTTTCAATACCGCCTAATTCATTTAAGATTTTGTCTGAACCCAAATGGATTAAAGTACATGGGGCAAATTTAACAAGTCATGGAAAGTATAAAAATGTAGGAGGACATTACGAATCACTACCAGCCAATATATTAAATTCTACAAGGCGATTAAAAGAAGGTGAAACTGTCGTTTTTGATGAAAATAATTCTCCTTTTACTCAAAGATATATTATTACCTATTCTTTAGATCCAAATTTTAAACAATATAGTATGGTAGATATTAATCAGTATTTACGTCAGATTATTGGCGTTTCCAAATATTCATTGGATCAAATAAATGGTGTTAATGAATATACTGTGGGGGGGATTGTTAAATATTGATTAGCCATGCAATAAATAAGGGGGTGTAATTTAAACTGTGTCAAGGCTTGTTCTTAACTTTCATTCCCACTCCCTGCTGGGGGCATGCCCCCAGCAGGGAAGCCTTTTCGGCTGCAAAGTTACATAATTTTAAATCTATCTCCAAATTTTATTGCCAATTGTTGAGAAATTTGTCCCCAATTTGCCAGTGGCATAGTCCATTTCTTACGGATGTTGCGGTAAGCTAAGTACACAAGCTTCTCCAAAGAATTATCCGTAGGAAAGACCCCTTTAGTCTTTGTGACCTTTCTTACCTGTCTGTGATACCCCTCAACCGTATTGGTCGTATAAATGAGTTTACGGATGGCTGGAGTATATTGGAAATACTCTGTCAGACGTTCCCAATTGTCACGCCATGACTTGATGACAATTGGGTACATCTCTCCCCACTTAGACTCTAACAGGTCTAAATTAGCAGCAGCGGAGTCTTTGTTTACTGCACCATATACTGTTCTTAAATCCTTGATAAACTCCTTTTGATGCTTACTGCCAACATACTTGATAGAATTGCGTATCTGATGGACAATACAGAGCTGCACAGAACTCTCAGGAAATACGCTTTGGATGGCATCTGGGAAGCCTTTGAGACCATCAATACAACAAATCAAGATGTCTCGAACACCACGGTTCTGAAGATCCGTAAGAACTTCTAGCCAGAAGTTAGCTCCTTCACTCTTAGACACATACATACCTAACAGTTCTTTTTGGCCTTCCTTGTTGATACCAAGAATGTTGTAAATGGCTCGTGTGACAGCTCTGCCATTCTCATCCTTTACCTTATAATGGATAGCATCAAGCCAGCAAATGGCATATACAGGATCGAGCATGCGAGACTTCCAGGCGGTGATTTCGGGTAATACACGGTCTGTTATAGAGCTGATAGTATCGGCTGATAGAGTTGTGTTGAACTCACGCTCAAAGTAGCTGCTGATGTCACGTGTGCTGGTGCCCATGGCATACATCTCAATAATCTGGTCAGCCATGCCATTGGCAAGAATAGTCTCACGCTTCTTTACGGTCTCAGGTTGGAAAGTTCCGTCTCGGTCACGAGGAGTCTCTATAGTGACCTCACCATATTTTGTTTGAACCTTCTTACTCATCTTACCATTACGACGGTTGCCGGAAGAGCGTTCCTCTTCACTTAAATGAGCGTCCATCTCACCTTCGAGAGCTGAGTTGAGAATACGTTCTAACAATGGAGCTAATGCTCCGTCCTTGCCAAATAAGGCTTCACCACTACGCAACTGCTGAGCTGCTTTCTTGTAATCAATTTCTAAGTTGTCCATAATATAAAAACTGTGTTAAACTACTTTTATTGTAGCTTGACACAGTTTAGTTTACACTCTCTTTTTTCCTGTTTTGTGGTAATCTAGAAACCTCAGTTGTAGGTATCCGATACTTGATTGCCTGCACCTGAGGTCTTTGTTTATAATTCGAGCATATCGAAGTACATGGCTCTAGTGTACTTGTTGTCATCGTTCCTATCTGAATCAAAACGATAAATATTCATCCTAAAAGTGCATTATATGTTAGATTCCATTTTTTGTTGATTTCTTCGACTTCTGCATGTAGTTTCTCTCGATTAGCTCTTCTCTGCTCTGGAGTCAAGCTGTCCACTCGCTTCATTTCTTTAACGAAGCGTTCTGCGTCTTTACCCACTAGAATTGGGGGTTCTCTTGTTGGTCTTGCCATATTCATATCCTCCTATTATTTTAGATGTTTGTATATTTCTGTGACCTTCATTAGGTGTATATCGCTTATTGCTTAAATAGGTCATCCATCGTAATCTCGCTCTGTATCATGCCGTATTGGGCATTTCTTGCCACTCCGTAAGTCGTAACGAAGGTGAGGTGCAGAGCTTTGCTGGTACCAGTGGTTTCTCTGAACAACTCACGGCGATAGATGATGTGTTCCAGATAGGAAGGAGTAATCTCGAAGGGCTTCATCGAAAACTTCATTTCGCATAGGTTGATGGTCTGGTCTCGTCGGTCGATTACCAAATCTATCTGGGCGCCTTCTCGCTTCTTTCCCTCAGAATCCACGCTGGCAGGTGCCGACCATGAGCAGATGGATGCCTGAACCCCCTCAATGCCTAGGGCACGTTTGATTTGCCTGATATGATGCAGGCATACCTGCTCGAAAGCATAGCCGCACCAGGCACGATGACTTGGCGAATCAATGGTGTCGGTCCAGAATGTATCGTCCATGCCAGTGGAGTTCTTGATGTAGCGCAGGTGGAAGAGGGAGAAGAGGTCGGTGAGCTGATATACTGCATCTCGCTGCTTCTTGTTGATGGGGTAGTAGCGGCGGATGAAATCGCAGTTGCAGAGATCATCCAATACCTCTGATAGTCCGCCATTGTCAGGAATTTTGCATTCGCGGATGATGTCCTGTCGGGTCAAGCCCTTTGCCTTTTGAGAAAGTATCTCTACTACTTTACGATAGTTTCTGCTATCCTTAAAAAGCGAACGGAACAGGAAGTCGAACTCTCTTCTCAGTTCGCCGTTCTCCTCGAAAAACAGCTTGTTGATGTTTTGTGCCAGGCTTAAATGAGGTTTGAGCATGTTTAGATAGTAGGGCGTGCCACCTAGCATCATATAGCATTCTACTGTCTGATGGCGGTTGAATACGATATGATTGTTCTGCAGAAATTCCTCAGTTTCACCTAATGAGAAAGGTGCAAGATAGATGCTGCGGGTTACCCGGTTGTGCAGTCCTCCCTTGTCTCCCAGCAGCTTATTGACCATCCATGAGGTGGCTGAACCGCATACCACGAGCATGAGGTTCTGGTCTGAAGCCCATTGGTTCCAGAAGAGTTCGATAGCGCTGATGAAGTTGGAGCGTGGGGTGTCGAACCAAGGAAGCTCATCGATGAAAACCACTTTTCGTCTGTCACCGAGAGAAGCCAGATAGTCTTTTAGCTGGAAGAATGCTTCCAGCCATGTCTGAGGGGTTTTTCGTTTGACGCCAGAGTATGACTCCAGGGTCATCTTGAAGTTAAAGAGCTGATCTTTCTTGGTAGCCTGATAAGCTCCTGTAAAATAGAAGTCAAACTTTTCTTTGAAGAATTGTTTCACTAGGAAAGTCTTGCCGATGCGTCGTCTTCCATAGACTGCTACGAATTCCGGTTTGTTGGATTCATAGCAATCCTGCAGCGTTTTCTGTTCTTCCTTGCGTCCTATTATTTTTTGTAGCATAATGGTAAAGTCTTATTTTATGATGACAATTAGCCCTAAGGCTCTGATAATTGGCTACAAAGATAATATTTTTATTTGAATACCGCAAAGGATTTTAGATAAAATATGCTTGAACTAGGGCGGTAACTCGTTTTTTAAGGAAGTTACCGCCCCATTTCAAGCATGTTTTGTTGAATTGCGGTTCTATTTTTGCAGTGATATATTGTTAATAATCAGAAAAATGCTTGTTTTCTGAAATATTATCTGTATCTTTGTACATTAATTATTAAGAGTAAGATTATGGCTTCAAAGAGATATCCTTTGGGAATACAAACGTTCTCCGAAATCGTGAAGGGGAATTACTTCTATGCTGACAAGACGGCTATCGTCTATCAGTTGGCTCATTATGCCAAGTTTCATTTTCTGAGTCGCCCACGTCGATTCGGAAAATCCTTGTTTGTATCTACTCTCAAGGCCTACTTTGAAGGTAAGAAAGAACTGTTCAAGGGACTTGCCATCGAACAGATGGAGAAGGAGTGGACGGCATATCCTGTCATCCACCTGGATCTGAGCTGTGGTAAGTATTATAGTTTGGAGAATACATATTCAATTCTAAACGGAATACTAGAAGTAGAAGAGAAAAAATATGGTTTAAAAGTTAATCCAATAGATGAGAAGTCTTTTGGAGGTCGTCTTAAGAACATCTTGCTTGCAGCAGCTGCTCAAACAGGTAAACAAGTTGTTGTTCTCATAGACGAATATGATGCTCCTATGCATGATTCTGTCAGTGACGAAGACATACAGAAGACCATCCGCAATATCATGCGAGATTTCTTCAGCCCTTTGAAGCAACAAGAGGGAAACATCCGCTTTGTATTCATCACAGGCATCTCCAAGTTTAGTCAGCTCAGCATCTTTAGTGAATTGAACAATCTCAAGATTCTCACGTTGAAGGATGAATACAGTAGCTGTTGTGGTATTACCAAGAGTGAATTGACTCAGTATTTCCGTGAGGGAATCGAGGAGATGGCTGAGCATAATGGGCTTACTTATGAGGAGACCTTAGGGCAACTCAAGCAGCATTATGATGGCTACCATTTCAGTATCAATAGCGAGGATATCTTCAATCCTTACAGCATCATCAATGCTTTGGACGATAAGGAGTTTAATAGCTATTGGTTTACATCTGGTACGCCTACGTTCCTGATAGAACTGATGCAGCAGAAGAATTTGGATATGCTCAATCTGGACGATCTGTGGATACAGGCATCACGTTTTGATACACCTACGGAAAGGCTTGCTGATCCTATTCCTGTCCTTTTCCAAAGTGGCTACCTTACCATTAAAGGATATGAGAAGAAAGGCAAGCTGTATCATCTCTGTTTCCCAAATCAAGAAGTAAGACAAGGTTTCTCGGAAAGTCTCGTCAGGTATTATTCTGCGCAAGACATGAACAGATATGATGCCATCGTGTATGCTTATTCCAAGAATGTGCTCATCAATGACGACATGGGTGCCTTTATGCCTCACTTGAAGGCATTCTATGATAAGTTCCCATATACGATTATCAACAATAATGAGCGTCACTATCAAGCCGTGATATTCACCATCTTCACCATGCTTGGCGAAGATGTGAAGGTGGAGCATACCACTTCGGATGGAAGAATAGACCTTGTGCTCAAGACGGATAAGAGTATCTTTATCTTTGAGTTGAAATATAAGAAGTCTGCCGACATCGCCATGGCGCAAATCAGCGACAAGGACTATGCCAAGGCTTTTGCTGATGATGGGCGGAAGGTTGTGAAAGTGGGTATTAACTTCTCTGAAAACCAGCGAAGTATAGAGGATTGGGTGATAGAATAAATGAAATAGAAGAAAGTTGGTGGCCTTCATCTGATGAAGGTCACCACACTATATAGATAAAAATATATCTTAACAGGGGCGGTAACTCGATTTTTTAGGCAGTTACCGCCCTGTTTCAAGCATATTTCGTTCTATTTTACAGTAGTTGAACTTAGATAATCACCGCCGTTCCGCTGCATGTTACCATCAGCATGGAGCCGCTGTTGCCTACAGTTTCGTAATCCAGGTCTATGCCCACGATGGCGTTGCAGCCTAAGGATGCGGCACGGTCGGCCATCTCTCTGAGGGCTGTATCCTTAGCCTCGCGAAGGGTGCTTTCGTAAGAACCGCTTCTGCCGCCGATCACATCACGAACACTGGCAAAGAAATCCTTCACAAAGTTGGTACCGATGATGGTTTCACCAGTCACTAAGCCACGATATTCACGGATAGGGTGGCCTTCTATGGTTGGAGTTGTACTTAAAATCATAATCTTTTCCTTTCTTTTTATGTTATTACTCATGTTATCTTATAGCTTAGACGAAGAAGGAATAGAAAAGGTTGCATGGCATTTAAAAAAAAGCAAAATAAATAAAAGCTCCATTCGTATCATGTGACGAATGGAGTTTTTATCTATTATTCTATGCATGAGAAAACCCATTTGGTTTCAGTGATTATTTTGTTTCCTGTTCTTCCTGCATATCCAGATACTGGTTGTCCTTATCGTAGAATTCATACTGCAGGAATGCCAGTTTCTGTGAAGCAATCACATTAAATCCGAAACCATACTTGAACTGCCATTTGCGCTTCAATGAAATAAAGCCCTTATTGATAAAGGCAGCTACATAAGGATTCACATACAAAGTAAATTTCTTGACGCCAATCTTGTTGACTAAGCGGTCAATCTTTCTTTCCAATTGGTCGGTGAAGAGGATGCTGGATTTTATTTTGCCCGATCCGAAACAGGTAGGGCAGGTTTCCTCTACGTTTACGTCCATAGCAGGTCGTACACGCTGACGGGTAATCTGCATCAATCCGAATTTGCTCAATGGAAGGATATTGTGCTTGGCGCGGTCCTTCTGCATGTTCTTGCACATGCGTTCATAAAGCAATTGTCGGTCTTCCGCCAGATGCATATCAATGAAATCGACCACGATGATACCTCCCATATCGCGGAGTCTCAACTGTCGTGCCAACTCATCGGCAGCACCCAGGTTCACATCGAGAGCATTTGCTTCCTGACCTTTCTCACGAGTGCGGTTGCCACTGTTTACATCAACTACATGCAGAGCCTCTGTGTGCTCGATGATGAGATAAGCACCATGTTTGTAGTTGACAACTCGTCCAAATCCAGCCTTAATCTGTTTGGTAATGCTGAAATTGTCGAAGATAGGCACCTTACCAGTATAGAGTTTTACTATGCCCGCCTTTTCAGGGGCTATTAGAGAAACATAGTTTTTCACCTCGTTCATCACATCCTCGTTGTTTACGTAGATGTTCTCGTAAGATGGGTTAAACAAGTCACGCAGGAGAGCGACGGCTCTTCCGGTTTCCTCGAATGCCAGTTGCGGGCGTTGCTGTGTTTTCTGTACCTTGGCGATAGCATCCTCCCATCGCTTCACCAGAACTTTAAGCTCAGCATCGAGTTCTGCGACCCGTTTTCCCTCAGCTACAGTACGTACGATTACGCCACAATTCTTAGGTTTGATACTGTGGATGAGTTGCTTGAGTCGTGAACGTTCTTCACCGCTTTTGATTTTCGACGAAACAGAAACTTTTTCTCCAAATGGCATGAGCACCAAGTATCGACCTGCAAATGAGATTTCTCCCGTCAGTCGAGGTCCCTTGGTTGAGATGGGTTCTTTTACGATTTGCACCAACACTTCCTGTCCTGTCTTCAGAACATTCTGTATGCTACCTTCCTTCTCGAGGTCAGGTAATTTGGTGGCTTTAGAGAATGGGAAAAGTTTCTTTCTGTCGCTCTGTACTTGTTTAAGATACTTCTGGTAGGAATTAAATTGACTTCCTAGATCAAGATAATGAAGAAAGGCGTCGCGTTCATAACCTACATCCACAAAACAAGCATTAAGTCCCGGCATGAGTTTCTTAACCTTGGCGATGTAGATGTTGCCCACAGAAAAGGAAGCCTCGCGTGGCTCATTTTGATATTCTACTAATTGCTTATCCTCCATGAGCGCGATGGAGATGTCTTTCTGTTGGACGTCAATTACAACTTCGCTTGTCATTTTCTTCAAAAAATCTTTTAAATTAGTACTTACAGAAAAGGGGCATGTCAACACTTAAGAGCTGACATACCCCCTCAGTCACGAACTGACTGGGAGCAAAATAGGCTATAAAAGCTTACTTGCTCTTATGTCTGTTCTTACGTAATCTCTTTTTACGCTTGTGAGTAGCCATCTTGTGGCCCTTCTTTTTCTTTCCGTTTGGCATGATTTTAAAATTTTAAAATATTGTTATTTATAAATGTTATGTCCAAAGACTTAATTAATCCTCATTTTCAACAGCTTCACCCAACATCAAATCTACAAAACTCTTTGCAGGTTTGAAATTTGGAAGGTCGTGAGCTGGAATGGTGAGAGTAATGTTCTTGGAAATGTTACGCGCAGTCTTTGCAGCTCTATGCTTGATGTTAAAGCTTCCAAATCCGCGAAGGTAAACATTCTCTTTTCTCTCGACAAGACTGGCCTTAACCTGATCCATAAAAGCTTCTATTACTACGCCAACATCTTTCTTTGGTACTCCAGTTGCTATAGACACCTCGTTGATGATATCTGCTTTAGTCATGTTATTCTTACTATAATTATTTATTTGTTAATCTAAATCGGTGTGCAAAGATACAAGTTTTTTGCGACATAACAAAAAAGTTAGCGATTTTTTTGCAAAAATAATGCTCTAAGTATTTGCATATAAGGTTTTTATTGTGTATTTTTGTACCAAAATTGAAAAAATAATGAGATTTAAGCGTTTTTTTATATTGCTCTTGATGATAGTTTCGGTATTTTCTTCTTCATTTGCTCAACGCGAGTGGAGTGCTGAGAATGTGCCGATTCCATATCTGAAGGATTCTACACAATATGTTTCTGATCCAGATGGTTATCTGTCTAAGGACCAGAAGGATTCTGCCAATTTTTATCTTCAGAAATTGAATCTTGAATGTGGTGTTCAGAATGTCTTGGTCATAGTGGGACATGTGAAGGATCAGGATGCTTTCCGTATGTCACAGGATATCGGTGAGAAATATGGTATTGGTTACAAGAAAACCCGAAGGGGGCTTGTCATGGTGATTGCCGTGGAGGATCATAAGTACTTTATTGCTCCCGGTATGGGACTGGAGGGCGAGTTGACCGATGTGGATTGTGATGATATTGCCAGAGCATGTATCGTGGAGTATATGCGGCAGAATCAGCCGGGGATGGCAGTTGTTACCGTTAGTCGCTCTATATATAATAAGGTGAAGAGTGGTAGAACTGGTATTCCGGATGTGGATGATGGCCCTATAGGTGAGGATGAATGGGGATTTATTATCTTTTTTCTTATCATCTGTTTCGGCATTCCTCTATATTTATTAATAAGGTATATATTGGAGGAATGCGGCGTTATCAAGAAAAAGCCATCTTCCGGTAAATCCTCTCGTCAGCATAAAAGACATGATGATGATTGGTTTCCTCCGTTCTTTCTGGGTGGAGGAGGTGGTTTCTCGGGAGGCAGTTCTTCAGGCGGAGGCTTCTCTGGAGGTTCTTTCGGTGGTGGTTCATTTGGCGGAGGTGGCGCCGGCGGTGGATGGTAAATCAAGGTTGTTGGGAAAGAAAATATTCTCAAGTGAAATAAATATAGTATTAATTATAACATTAAATTTTGAAAGTTATGAAAAAAACTGGATGGATTATTCTGGGTGTCGTAGTACTTCTGGTACTATGGGGTTTAAGTTCTTATAATGGTATCATTGGAGTACAGGAACAAGCTACTACTGAACTGGCTAATGTGCAGACTCAATATCAGCGCCGTGCAGACATGATGCCTCAGTTGGCAAAAATCGTGAAGGCGTATGCTAAGCATGAGAAGGAAACGTTTGAAGCCGTGACCAAGGCTCGTGCAGCAGTAGGACAGGTAAAACTTGATGCAAGCAATCTGACTCCAGAAAAATTGAAGGCTTATTCTGACGCGCAGGGCGAGTTGGCGAATGCTTTCTCCAAATTGATGGTAGTGGCTGAAAAGTATCCGGAACTGAAGGCGAGCGATAATTTCAAGTCACTTCAGATACAGGAGGAGGGTACAGAAAACCGAATCAGTGAAGCACGCCGCAAATATAATGATGCAGTACAGCAGTATAATCTGAAGGTACGTAAGATGCCTACTGCCATCATAGCAAATCTATTCGGCTTCCAGACTATGCCTAAGTTTGAGGCTGCTGCTGGTGCAGAAAAGGCTCCCGATCTTGATATTTAAAAACGGGATAAATTGCAATTCGTAATTTCAGTTATCAGAATCAGGTTAAAATTTTGTTTAGACCCGCTCAAAGCAATACTTCTGGAATGATATTGGAAGTTTCTCAATAAAAAACAAAAAAAAAATCTTTTTAATTTTGTATTGTCTTGCTTTTGCAGTATCTTTGCAGTCAAATTGCAGAGAGCGTGTCTTTCTATAGGAAAATTTGAGAAAAAGAATAAGGTAATAAAGGATATGAAACAAACAAAAATCGTCGCTTCAATCAGTGATCGTCATTGTGATCAGGATTTCATCCGCAAATTGTTTTTTGCAGGCATGAACGTCGTTCGTATGAATACTGCACATGCTACAGAAGAAGGTATTCGCACAATTGTCAAGAATGTAAGAGCAGTGTCTCCTCACATTGGTATTATGATTGATACCAAGGGACCAGAGGTGCGTACCACAGGTGTGGCAGAGCCTATTCATTATAATGTGGGTGATGTAGTCAAGATTTTCGGTCGTCCTGAGATGGAAACTTCTCATGACATTGTCAATCTGAGCTATCCTGATATCGCTGCTGATGTGAAAGTGGGTGATGATTTGCTCTTCGATGATGGTGAACTTGATATGAAGGTCATTGATAATCAGGGTCCGATGCTCGTAGCTGAAGTTCAGAACGAGGGTTTCTTAGGTTCACATAAGAGCGTGAATGTACCTGGCGAACATATTGATTTGCCTGCGTTGACAGAAAAGGACCGTAAGAATATCCTCCTTGCTATTGAATTGGATATTGATTTTATCGCTCACTCTTTCGTACGTAATGCAGCCGACGTGAAGGCTGTTCAGGATATCTTGGATGAACATCACAGTGATATCAAGATTATCTCTAAGATTGAAAATCAGGAAGGTGTAGATAATATTGACGAGATTATTGATGCTTGTTATGGTATCATGATTGCCCGTGGTGACCTGGGTATCGAGGTGCCAATCGAGAGAATTCCTGGCATCCAGCGCCGCATCATCTCTAAGTGTGTGAAGGCGCAGAAACCGGTAATCGTGGCTACACAGATGTTGCATACCATGATTAAGAATCCACGTCCTACCCGTGCTGAGGTAACCGATATTGCCAATGCTATCTTTTATCGCACCGATGCGCTGATGCTTTCTGGTGAGACAGCAAGCGGTAAGTATCCTGTAGAAGCTGTGCAGACCATGGCACGTATTGCTGAGCAGGCAGAGAAGGATAAGTCTCCACTGAATGATATTGATCCAATGGAAGAGGGTAAGATTGACCAGAAGCTCTTCCTGGCTCATGCTGCCATTGAGGCTACTAAGAAGTTGGGTGTTGCTGGTATTATTACCGATGGCGAGACCGGTCAGACTGCACGCGACCTGGCAGCCTTCCGTGGCCCAAATCCGGTATTGGCAATCTGCTATAAGGAGAAACTTCAGCGCTGGTTGAATCTGAGCTATGGTATTATTCCAATTCATCAGAAGGATCAGGTTTCTACCAAGGCTATGTTTACCGCAGCGGTACGTATGCTTCGCCAGAAAGGCTACTTAGGTGAGGAGGATAAGATTGCTTATCTGAGCGGTAGCTTTGGAGAGGGTGGAGGTACTACCTTCGTAGAAATTAATAAGGTGAAGAAGATTTTTGATAACAGTTATACTTTCAACTTGCCATCTAACGGCATTGAGGAATAATTGTCTGACAAATATAAAGGAATCAGCAAATGTTTTTAGCTTAAATCATTAATTTTTGCTATAAACATTTGCTGATATTAAAAAAAAACATTATTTTTGCACCCAAATTTCAAAAATAAATTGTCAACGATGAAAAAACTATTATTTGCAGTCGTAGTCGCTATGACTATGGTTTTAGCGCTGAGCAGTTGCGGAAGTGCTAAACAGGTGGCTTATTTTCAAAATATTGATTCTTTGAATTTGAGCGCATCGAGAATGTTGTATGATGCTAAAATTATGCCAAAGGATCAGTTGTCTATCATCGTGAAATCTTCCAATGAGGATTTGTCTGAGCCTTTCAATCTTTATTCGAAGTCCATGGGAGGTTCTTCCCTAAACCAGAACCTTCAGTATTATTTGGTAGATAATGCTGGCTACATAGATTTTCCAATTGTCGGCAAAATCAAAGTTTTGGGCTTGACTGCAAGAGAGTGTGAGAATTTGGTAAGGTCTAAGATTCAGCCCTATTTCAAAGAGAGCGAGTTGCCTTTGGTCACAGTTAGAATGTCTAGCTTCCGTGTTGTAGTGACAGGTGAGGTAGGTAGCCCTGGCGTCGTAACAGTGCCTAATGAGAAAATCAGTATCGTAGAGGCTTTGGCGCAGAGTGGTGACATGGGTTTGCAGGGTAAGCGTAAGAATATCTTGCTTATTCGTGAGGATGCTACAGGTCGTAAGGAAGCACATCGTTTGGACATGACAGATGCCAATTTGATTAACTCTCCATATTTCTATTTGCAGCAGAACGACATCGTGTATGTTGAACCTAATGGAGCGAAGAAAGGTACAGCTGGCTTGAGTAACTCGGTTACATTCTGGATTGGCTTGGTGTCGTCGATTATATCCTTGGCGACACTTACTGTTAGCTTGTGCAAATAAGGAAGGCTTAATTTTGAATTATTATTTTTATTATGTGTGGTATAGTTGGGTATTTAGGAAAACAAGATGCTTATCCTGTTTTGATCAAAGGATTGAAACGCTTGGAGTATCGAGGTTATGATTCTGCAGGTGTAGCTCTCATCAATGATGATGGCTCACTGAATGTTTATAAGACAAAAGGTAAGGTTGCAGATTTGGAGAATTTCTGCTCCGATAAGAATATAACAGGCTCTGTTGGTATAGCACATACCCGATGGGCAACTCATGGAGAACCTTCTTCTGTGAATGCTCACCCACATTATTCTTCATCCAAGAATTTGGCGATTATTCATAATGGCATCATTGAAAACTATGCTGCCATTAAGAAGAATCTGATTGCTAAAGGTGTGACTTTCCGCAGTGATACTGATACTGAAGTTTTGGTTCAGTTGATAGAATATATTCAGGTTAAGAAAAATCTTGACCTCCTTACTGCCGTTCAGGTGGCTCTCCGTCAGGTAATCGGTGCTTATGCCATTGCTTTGCTTGATAAGCGTAATCCTAATCAGATTATCGCTGCCCGCAAGCAAAGTCCATTGGTAGTGGGTATCGGTAAGGAAGGTGATTTCTATCTGGGTTCTGATGCCAGTCCTATTATCGAATATACTGACAAGGTGGTTTATCTGGAAGATGGCAATATTGCTGTGATGCGCCTCGGAGAAGAACTTCAGGTGGTTAATATCCAGAATGTAAAGCTTAATCCTGAGGTCCAGACTGTGGATATCGACCTCGGTCAGATAGAGAAAGGTGGTTTCCCTCACTTTATGTTGAAGGAAATCTTCGAACAGCCTGAATGTCTGCGTAATTGTATGCGTGGACGTGTCGTAAGTCGTACGGTTGAAACCCGTGTGATGACAGACGATAATGAAGCTACTACAGATACTAAGACTGAAATGGGTGTGGTGCTGAGTTCTATCACCGATCACCGTCAGCAACTTCTCAATGCCAAGCGTTTCATCATTGTTGCTTGTGGAACCTCTTGGCATGCAGGACTTATCGGCAAGCAGATGATTGAGAATTACTGTCGTATTCCTGTGGAAGTGGAATATGCTTCTGAGTTCCGTTATCGCAATCCAGTTGTTACGAAGGATGATGTCGTGATTGCTATCTCACAGAGTGGTGAAACTGCTGATACCTTGGCTGCTATTAAGTTGGCTAAGGAGAATGGTGCATTCATCTATGGTATCTGTAATTCTATCGGCAGCAGCATTGCACGTGAAACCAATACGGGTACTTATATCCATGTTGGTCCGGAAATCGGTGTGGCTTCTACGAAGGCATTTACCGGTCAGGTAACCGTTCTCGTTCTTCTGGCTCTTGCCATCGGAAAGGAGAAGGGTACTATCAGTGATGTGGATTACCAGAAGATTACAGAACAGCTTTGGAACATCCCTTCAAAGATGAAGGAGGTTTTGAAGTTGAATAATAAGATTGCTGATTTGAGCCGTACTTTCACTTATGCCCGTAATTTCATCTACTTGGGTAGAGGTTTCCAATATCCAGTAGCCTTGGAAGGTGCATTGAAGTTGAAGGAAATCAGTTATATTCATGCAGAGGGTTATCCTGCTGCTGAGATGAAGCATGGACCTATTGCTCTGATTGACAGTGATATGCCGGTGGTTGTCATTGCCACCCATAACTTCATGTATGAGAAGGTCTTGTCTAATATCCAGGAGATCAAAGCCCGTAAGGGACGTGTCATTGCTATTGTTAGCAAGGGCGATGAAACTATCTCTAAGATAGCTGACGAAGTGATAGAACTTCCTGAGACATTGGAGTGCTTGGAGCCATTATTGGCTACCATTCCTTTGCAGTTATTAGCTTATCATGTTGCTGTATGTAAGGGTAAGGATGTTGACCAACCAAGAAACTTGGCCAAGTCTGTTACCGTTGAATAATATATAAAGGGAATCGTCATTTTTTGACGTTTCCCTTTTTTTAGAGGGGGACGCTAAAATGGATTTATTTCCTCAGTCCTCATAAATGAATATTCAAATTTAACTAATAAGATAAAGGATAATAGTGAGATGGAACCATTAAAACATGAATGTGGTGTGGCCATGATCAGGCTACTCAAACCGTTAGAATATTACCAGCAGAAGTATGGCACTTGGATGTATGCCCTCAACAAGCTCTATCTGATGATGGAGAAGCAGCACAACCGTGGCCAGGAAGGTGCTGGTATGGCTTGTGTCAAGCTTGGTGGCAAACCTGGACATGAGTATATGTTCCGTGAGCGTGCTGAAGGTAAGAATGCCGTTACCGAGATTTTTGGTAAAGCGAATGCCAACTTCAAGAATCTGACTCCAGAGCAGTTGGCTGATGCCAAGTTCGCTAAGGAAGAACTTCCTTTTGCCGGCGAACTCTATATGGGACATCTGCGCTACAGTACTACTGGCAAGAGTGGCATTCAGTATGTTCATCCTTTCCTTCGCCGTAACAATTGGAAGGCGAAGAACCTCTGCCTCTGTGGAAACTTCAACATGACCAACGTAGATGAAATCTTCGAGGAACTGACCAAGCAGGGTCAGAGTCCACGTATCTACAGCGACACTTACATCATGCTCGAACTGATGGGTCACCGCCTGGACAGAGAGGTGGAGCGCAACTTCGTGGCTGCTAAGGCGATGGAGATGCAGAACACCGACATCACCAACTACATCGAGGACCACGTGAAGATGAGCAATGTGCTCAAGACCACGATGAAGGATTTCGACGGCGGTTATGTGGTTTGCGGTATCACCGGTTCGGGAGAGATGTTCTCCATGCGCGACCCTTGGGGCATCCGTCCTGCTTTCTACTACAAGAACGATGAAATCGTGGTAGTAGCCAGTGAGCGTCCTGTGCTTCAGACCACTTTCGACCTGGAGGCAGAGGATGTGCAGGAGCTGATGCCGGGCACGGCACTTCTCGTGAAGAAGAATGGCGAGTGCAGCATCGAGCGCATCATGGAACAGAAGGGTGATTCTGCCTGCTCATTCGAGCGCATCTACTTCAGTCGTGGTTCCGATAAGGATATCTACCAGGAGCGCAAGCAGTTGGGCGAGCAGTTGACCCAGCCTATCCTGAAGGCAGTGGATTACGATGTAGATCACACCGTGTTCAGCTACATCCCGAATACAGCCGAGGTGGCTTACTATGGCATGCTGAGCGGTTTCAAGAAGTATCTCAACGAAAGCAAGATAGAGAAGATAGCCAGTCTCGATCACATCCCTTCGAAAGAAGAATTGTATGATATACTTGGCGACTTTGTGCGTTCTGAAAAGATAGCATGGAAGGATATCAAGCTCCGTACCTTTATTACCGAAGGAAATAGCCGCAATGATTTGGCGAGTCACGTATATGATGTGACCTATGGTAGCATTGAAGCAGGAGTGGATAATCTTGTGATTATCGATGACAGTATCGTGCGTGGTACTACTCTGAAAGAGAGTATCCTCCGCATCCTCGACCGTCTGCATCCTAAGAAGATTGTTGTAGTATCCAGTGCTCCTCAGATTCGTTATCCGGATTATTATGGTATCGATATGGCGAGACTGGAAGAATTCTGTGTGTTCCGTGCGGCTATCCAGCTTCTCAAAGAGCGCAATATGGAAAGTCTCATCGACCAGACTTATGAGGCTTGTAAGGCTGAACTTCAGAAACCGAAGGAAGAACAGATCAATCCTGTGCGTGCCATTTATAAGCCATTTTCTATTGAGGAAATCAATGAGAAGATTGTAGAGATGCTCAGACCGGAAGGCATGACAACTCCTATCCAACTCGTGTTCCAGAGTATCGAAGGTTTGCGCAAGGCGATTCCTAATCACAAGGGAGACTGGTATTTCACCGGTCATTATCCAACTCCTGGTGGTACTAAGCTTTGCAACCAGTCTTTCGTGAACTACATTGAGAATGTATATCATAAATAAGTGAAAAAAGAAGAATGAAGAATTCGTTTATTCTTATTAGTATGAAATAAAGAAATTATGTCAGATATGAAAAATGTAACCTTAGTTTTGAGCGATGGAACCAAGTTCCATGGTAAATCTTTCGGATACGATGCTCCTGTAGCGGGCGAGGTTGTGTTCAATACAGCCATGATGGGGTATCCTGAGAGTTTGACCGACCCTTCTTATGCCGGTCAGTTGATGACCCTTACTTTCCCTCTTGTAGGTAACTATGGTGTGCCTCCATTTACTTTCGAAGCAAATGGTTTGCCTACCTTTATGGAAAGTGACAAGATTTATGCTTCTGCCATCATCGTGAATGATTACAGCGAGCAGTACAGCCACTGGAATGCAGTGGAGAGTCTTGCCGACTGGTTGAAGCGCGAGAAAGTGCCAGGAATCACAGGCATCGATACCCGTGAGTTGACTAAGGTGCTTCGTGAGCATGGTGTGATGATGGGTAAGATTCTCTTTGATGATGAACCAGACAACATCCCTGAAGCTAACTACGAGGGTGTAAACTTCGTTGACCAGGTGAGCTGCAAGGAGATTATCCGTTATAACGAGGGTGCCGGTAAGAAGGTGGTACTCGTTGACTGCGGTGTGAAGGCTAACATCATCCGTTGCCTCATCAACAGAGGTGTTGAGGTAATTCGTGTGCCTTGGAATTACGATTACACCGATATGGATTTCGATGGCTTGTTCCTGGCAAATGGTCCTGGTGACCCAGATATGTGCGAGGATGCTGTGAATATTATCCGCAAGCAGATCAACCAGAGTCGCAAGCCTATCTGCGGTATCTGTATGGGTAACCAGTTGCTTTCTAAGGCTGCCGGTGCTACTATCTACAAGTTGAAGTATGGTCACCGTTCACACAACCAGCCAGTGCGCATGGTAGGAACCAACAATTGCTACATCACCTCTCAGAACCACGGTTATGCCGTTGATGCCAAGACATTGGGCAACGATTGGGAGGAACTCTTTGTCAACATGAATGATGGCTCTAACGAGGGTATCCGCCACAAGGTGAACCCTTGGTTCTCAAGTCAGTTCCACCCAGAGGCTTGCTCTGGCCCTGTGGATACTGAGTTCATGTTTGATAAGTTTGTAGAAACACTCAAGTAAGTGAAGAGTGAAGAATTCGATTGATTTTATTGTAATTTAGGAAAATAATGAAAGACGAAAATATAAAGAAGGTGCTCCTCTTAGGTTCTGGAGCCTTGAAGATCGGTGAAGCAGGTGAGTTCGACTACTCAGGTTCGCAGGCCCTGAAGGCATTGCGCGAGGAAGGTGTCGAGACTGTGCTCATCAACCCGAATATCGCAACCGTACAGACATCAGAAGGTGTTGCCGACCAGATTTACTTCCTGCCAGTGCAGCCTTACTTCGTAGAGCGTGTCATCCAGAAGGAGAAGCCAGACGGTATCCTCCTCAGCTTTGGTGGTCAGACTGCCCTCAACTGTGGTGTGGAACTCTATCGCCAGGGCATCTTGGAGAAATATAATGTCAAGGTATTGGGTACTCCAGTACAGGCTATCATGGATACTGAGGACCGTGAACTCTTCGTAGAAAAGCTGGATGAAATCAACGTGAAGACCATCAAGAGCGAGGCTTGCGAGAACATCGAGCAGGCCCGCAAGGCTGCTGCTGAGCTCGGCTATCCTGTCATCATCCGTGCTGCTTACGCCTTGGGTGGACTCGGTTCAGGTTTCGCAGACAACGAGGAGGAACTGAACAAACTCGCTGAGAAGGCCTTCTCTTTCTCTCCACAGGTATTGGTAGAGAAGAGCTTGAAGGGCTGGAAAGAGATAGAGTATGAGGTGGTTCGTGACCGTTACGACAACTGTATCACCGTTTGTAACATGGAGAACTTCGACCCACTGGGCATCCATACCGGTGAGAGTATCGTTATCGCTCCATCTCAGACCCTGAGCAATGCTGAGTATCATAAGCTCCGTGCCCTCGCCATCAAGATTATCCGTCACATCGGAAT
>SAMEA3663069__coassemble_459_pt1 | contig 79582 bp, 63 predicted proteins | sample SAMEA3663069__metabat2_high_PE_005 | metagenome-assembled genome bin SAMEA3663069 (sample SAMEA3663069) | pig gut metagenome | biome: pig gut; feature: pig-associated habitat; material: faeces | place: France | collected 2012
GCTGTTTTTTTCTTCTCGCTGAATATTAGTTTGTCACGCAGATTTCGCAGATTTTTTCTTATAGATTATTTTGTCCCACAGATTTCACGGATTTCCACAGATCTTCTTTGGCTCGCTCTTTTTTCTTCTTTTCCTTCATAATAAAAAACTTTTTCTTTCGTTATCTATTTAAGTTTCAATTAGTATATAAATGATTTGGACAGATAGAATAAGACAAGTTAAGATTTTATTGGTTTCTGCAGCTATCGTTATTGCTGCAGCATCTCTTGCGATTTCTCATTTTCTGGTAGCTGATTTGGAGAATGAGGAAAAAAATCGTATGGCTGTTTGGGCAGAGGCAATGAGGACTCTTAATAATGCTGATGAAAAAACGGATCTTAATCTTGTACTGAAGGTTATTAATGAAAATAATACAATTCCTGTTGTCGTTCTCGACTCACAAGGAAATGCACAGGTTTTCCGTAATGTCACTCTCAATGGAGCTGATTTTAATGACAGCCTAAAGAATGCGGCTCTATTGGGTAAAACTTTTCTTCGTAAGGGGAGACACATCAAAATTATGCTCAACCAAAAAAATAATGAATATATTCAGGTTTGTTATGATGAATCTCTTATGTTGAAAAGGCTGGCAGCTTATCCATTGGTGCAGTTGGGTATTGTTCTCATCTTTGTTGTCGTGGCCATCTTCGCTCTTCTTTCCTCTAAAAAGGCTGAACAGAATAAAGTTTGGGTAGGTTTGTCAAAGGAAACTGCTCATCAATTGGGAACTCCGATTTCCAGTCTGATGGCTTGGATAGAAATCTTGAAAGAAACTTATCCAGATGATGACTTAATTCCTGAGATGAATAAGGATGTGAAGCGGCTTCAATTGATAGCAGACCGTTTCTCTAAGATCGGTTCTCTTCCAGAACCGGTTCCTTCCAGCTTGAATGAGGTACTCGATCATGTCATAGATTATATGGATCGCCGTACTTCTAAATCCATACAGATGATAAAAGTGTTTCCTCAGCATGATATTATTGTCAAGATCAATGCTTCTCTTTTTGAATGGGTAATTGAGAATCTGTCTAAAAATGCGGTTGATGCCATGGGGGGAAAAGTGGGCAGGATTACGCTTCGTGTGGAAGAAACTGATAAATGCGCAGTGATTGAAGTGAGTGACACAGGAAAGGGTATCAAACGTAAAGATCTCAATAATGTGTTCAGACCTGGCTTTACCACAAAAGAAAGGGGCTGGGGACTTGGATTATCTTTAGCTAAGCGCATAGTAGAAGAATACCATAACGGTAAGATATGGGTGAAAAGTTCCGAAGTAGGAAAAGGCACTACTTTCAGGATAGAATTACCTCTTCGATAAGCGAATTTAATCGGTTGATTTCTATAAATATATTGAAATAACTGCTTAATATGCTATATTTTAGAGTTTTTTTCACTAAAAATTATTTTATCTCAAAAATAATTTGTAACTTTGCACCCCGAAACAATATACTAGTATTGTAATATGTGTAATATAGAGTCTTTTAAAATTGATCTGAAAGCGTTACCTCAGGGAGTTTCTACCCTTGAGTTTAAACTTGATGATGCATATTTTAAGGCAATTGATGCCCCTGATGTTCAGAGCGGAGAATTGTTAAGTAGTCTGTCAATCAGTCGTACAGATGATTTCTTCGAACTTAATTTTCATACTGAAGGCATTGTACACATACCTTGCGATATCTGTCTGGACGATATGGAGCAATCTATTGAGACTGATGACCGATTACTCGTAAGATTTGGAGAAGACTACTCAGAAGAAGATGACCTCGTGATTGTGGCCGAGAACGAAGGAATACTCGATGTCGCGTGGTTCATCTATGAATTTATAGCCCTCAACATTCCTATCAAGCATGTGCATGCACCTGGAAAATGCAACCCTGCTATGATTGAAATGCTTCAAGAGCATTCTGCCGCCCGAAGCGGCGAGGAAGAAGAGGAAATTGTAGATCCGCGCTGGGCAGCACTCTTAAAATTGAAAAAGTAAAAATTAAAATTTAAACATTTAAAAATTATGGCACATCCTAAAAGAAGACAGTCAAAGACACGTACACTTAAGAGAAGAACTCATGATAAGGCAGTAGCTCCTACATTGGCAGTTTGCCCTAACTGTGGTGCATACTACGTTTACCACACTGTTTGCCCAACTTGCGGTTACTACAGAGGCAAGGTTGCAATTGTTAAGGAAGCAGCTGAATAATGGGTAAAATTAATGCTGTAATTACTGGTGTAGGTGGATACGTGCCTGACTATATCCTCAACAATGAGGAATTGTCTCGTATGGTGGACACAACCGATGAGTGGATTACTACCCGTGTTGGAATCAAAGAGCGCCGTATTCTTACTGAAGAAGGTCTCGGAACCAGTTACTTGGCCCGAAAGGCAGCCAAGCAGTTGATTCAGAAGACTGGTGTTGATCCTGATACAATTGATGCACTTATTGTGACAACAACTACACCAGATTATAAGTTCCCATCTACAGCATCTATTGTCTTGGGCAAGCTTGGATTGAAAAATGCTTTTGCATTTGATTTTTCAGCAGCTTGCTGCGGATTCTTGTATTCACTTGATGTTGCTGCCAGCATGATTCAAAGTGGACGCTTTAAGAAGATTATTGTTATCGGTGCTGATAAAATGTCTTCTTTGGTAGATTATACAGACCGTGCAACATGTGTCCTCTTCGGTGACGGAGCAGGCGCAGTTCTTGTCGAGGCAACAGAGGAAGAAAATGTAGGTGTTCAGAACTCATACCTGCGTACTGATGGTAAGGGCTTGCCTTTCCTTCATATGAAGGCTGGTGGTTCTGTTTGTCCTCCATCTCGATTCACTGTAGATCATAGAATGCATTACCTCTATCAGGAGGGTCGTACAGTTTTCCGCTATGCGGTAACTGATATGAGCAATGATGTGATGAAAATCATGGAGATGAACAACTTGGCAGCAGACGATGTAAACTGGGTAATTCCTCACGAGGCAAACCTTCGTATTATCGAGGCGGTAACCAAACGTGCTGGTATTCCTTTGGACAAGGTCGTTGTCAACATCGATCATTATGGTAATACAAGTGCAGCTACAATTCCTTTGGCATTGTGGGATGCTGAAAGCAAACTCAAGAAGGGTGATAATGTCATCTTTACTGCTTTTGGTGCTGGATTTGTACATGGTGCATCGTTCTATAAGTGGGCTTATGATGGCTCTGCTTACGGAAAATAATAAAAAATAAATATCCAAAAATTAAAAAGACGCATCTCTTATGAGAAATAAGAAAGATGCGTCTTTTTAGCTTAAATCAAGTTTGTTTATGCATAAGGCAGGTTTCGTCAATATAGTAGGTAATCCTAATGTTGGTAAGAGTACACTGATGAATCAATTGGTGGGCGAACGTATCAGTATCGCTACTTTTAAGGCTCAAACAACTCGTCATCGTATCATGGGTATTGTTAATACCGATGATATGCAGATTGTGTTTTCTGATACTCCTGGTGTCTTGAAGCCAAATTACAAGATGCAGGAGATGATGCTTGCATTCTCGGAGAGTGCTTTGGCTGATGCTGATATTCTTCTTTATGTTACCGACGTCGTGGAAAATCCTGAAAAAAATCTGGATTTTCTGGAAAAGGTACGAAAGATGACTATTCCTGTCTTGCTGTTGATTAACAAAATTGATGAGAGTGACCAAACTAAATTAGGAGATATTGTTGAGAAATGGCACTCTTTGTTGCCTGATGCTGAAATCTTACCTATTTCTGCTAAAAATAAGTTTGGTGTAGATATGCTTTTGAAGCGTATCAAAGAACTACTGCCTGAGTCTCCTGCCTTTTTTGATAAAGACCAGTTGACTGATAAGCCAGCTCGTTTCTTCGTTTCAGAGATTATTCGTGAAAAGATTCTACTTTATTACGATAAGGAAATTCCATATTCTGTTGAAGTAAGAGTGGAGCGCTTTAAGGAAGATGAGCATAAGATTCACATCAACGCAGTGATTTACGTGGAGCGTGATTCTCAGAAGGGTATTATCATTGGTCATCAAGGTATTGCGCTGAAGAAGGTGAACACAGAATCACGCAAGGCTCTGGAAAAATTCTTCGACAAGAAAATTTTCCTGGAAACTTTCGTCAAAGTTGATAAGGATTGGCGTAGTTCTCAGAAAGAACTGGATGCTTTCGGATATAATCCGGAGTAATATTGATAAAACATAACTCCCTGAATGTAATCGAGGGAGTTACTCTCGCTGATTGGCGAGGGCTGGAGCATGGTCAGCTTCGGCAAATTTTTAACTTGGATGCAGAGACCACATCCTTGAAGCCTCCTAAAGGAAGGGGGAAAAATGACTTTTATGGCAAATTTAGTAGCAATTGTAGGTCGCCCAAATGTGGGTAAATCTACTTTATTCAATCGTTTGACGCAATCTCGTCGCGCTATTGTAAGCGATACGGCTGGTACTACTCGTGACCGCCAGTATGGTAAGTGCAGTTGGAATGGTAGAGAATTTTCTGTAGTGGATACGGGAGGTTGGGTTGTTAAATCTGATGATATTTTTGAAGATGCTATCCGTAAGCAGGTGTTGGTAGCTACAGAAGAGGCTGATTTGGTTCTCTTTCTGGTGGATGTAAATACTGGTTTGACGGACTGGGATGAGGATGTTGCGCTTATTCTCCGTCGTGCCAAATTGCCTGTAATCCTCGTAGCCAACAAAGTAGATAATAGTGCAGAATATTATCAGGCTGCTGAGTTTTATAAATTAGGATTGGGTGATCCTCAGTGTATTAGTGCTGCTACTGGTGGTGGTACTGGTGATTTACTGGATATGATTTTGGATAAACTCCAGGATAATCCAGAGGAAAGTATTGATGAAGATATTCCACGTTTTGCTGTTGTCGGTCGTCCTAATGCTGGTAAGAGCAGTATTATCAATGCATTTATCGGTGAGGATCGTAATATCGTGACTGAAATTGCAGGTACGACTCGTGATAGTATCTATACGAGATATGATAAATTCGGCTTTGATTTTTATTTGGTGGATACTGCTGGTATTCGTCGTAAAAACAAGGTGAGTGAGGATCTGGAGTTCTATTCTGTCATGCGCTCTATCCGTGCGATAGAAAATAGTGATGTATGTATCTTAATGCTTGATGCAACTCGAGGCATTGAGACTCAGGATATGAATATTTTCCAGTTGATTCAGAAGAATAATAAGAGTCTGGTTGTTGTAGTGAATAAATGGGACTTAGTAGAGGAAAAGAATCAAAAGGTTATTGATACTTTCGAGAATGCAATCCGCAAGCGTATGGCTCCATTCGTTGACTTCCCTATCATCTTTGCTTCTGCTTTGACTAAGCAGCGTATTTTCAGAGTTTTGGAAACTGCTAAGCAGGTTTATCAGAACCGTAAGGTTCACATCGGAACTTCTAAACTGAATGAGGTCATGCTTCCTATCATTGAGGCTTTTCCTCCTCAGAGTATCAAGGGTAAATACATTAAGATTAAATATTGTACACAGTTGCCTAACACAACGATTCCGTCGTTTGTGTTCTATGCCAACTTACCACAGTATGTGAAGGAGAATTATCGTAGATTCTTGGAGAACAAGATTCGCGAGAACTGGTCTTTGCATGGCTGTCCAATTAATATTTTTATCCGTCAAAAGTAATTGGAGTTAAGATGAAGAAATTCTTGTTTTTCATGATATTGGGCATAGGATTGGTATTTGCTTCGTGTAAGAAGGAAACTCCTGATCCTGGTTATTTTGCCGGGATTGCAGCCAAGGGTTATTATGACTTGCTCTTAGAGGGGAAATATAATGATTTTGTGGCTGGATACAATCAGCCGAATCGTATTTCTAAAGGTTATCATGAGCAATTGTTGCTGAATGCCCGGATGTTTATGGAGCAGCAGCAAGAAGAACATAAGGGACTGGCTGGTATTTATGTTCTGCATGCCAAGGCTGATACTGCTCGCCATGTGGCTGATGTTTTCTTACAGATGGTATATGGTGATAGTACTAAAGAACAGGTTGTTGTGCCCATGGTACTGGTCCATGGTGATTGGAAAATGAGATGAAAATAAAAAAGCTATCAGCTCTTTGCTGGTAGCTTTTTTATTTTCTGTATTATTATGGTTTCGCTTCTTTCATTTCTACTTCCTTTACCTTGCGGAAGAGGTCTGAAGCAAAGACAAGGTCGTTCAGCTTTTCATTTGTGGATGAAATGACTTCATCCTTGTTGCCTTGCCATTCTTTTTTTCCTTGGTAGATAAAACAAATATTTTCACCTATACCCATTACAGAATTCATATCGTGGGTATTTATGATAGTTGTCATGTTGTAATCCTTGGTGATGTCTGAGAGTAATTCGTCTATGACCAATGATGTTTTTGGATCAAGACCGGAGTTTGGCTCGTCACAGAACAAGTACTTGGGATTCATGACAATAGCGCGTGCGATGGCAACACGCTTCTGCATACCTCCAGAAATCTCACCTGGAAATTTGTGCTGGGCATCAATCAGGTTTACGCGGTCAAGACATTCCTGAGCTCTTTTTACTCTTTCCTTGTAATTCATGTTGGAAAACATGTCGAGTGGAAACATCACGTTTTCTAAAACCGGCAAGGAATCGAAAAGTGCTGCGCTTTGGAAAATCATGCCCATCTCTCGGCGCATGAATACCTTTTCTTTCTTAGACATCTGTACGAAGTTGCGCCCGTCATACAGTACTTCACCACTTGTAGGTTCTAATAATCCAACAAGATTTTTCATCAAGACAGTCTTACCTGAGCCGCTCTGACCAATAATCAAGTTGGTTTTGCCGGTCTCAAATACCATATTTATATTGTTGAGAACAGTCTTGTCACCGAAAGACTTAGTCAAGTTTTTAACTTCAATCATAATCTTATAGAATAATTTGAGGTATTTGAGTTGTTATGAAAGCACTTGGGTAAGGAATACGTCAGAGAAGAGTATTAAAACACTTGAGCTGACTACTGCATCCGTAGATGCTGTACCTACTTCTACTGAACCTCCTTCCACCGTATAACCGAAAAAGGATGATACACTGGCGATGATGTATGCAAAAAACAAGCTTTTGATGATGCTCATCCATACAAACCATTGATTGAATGAATGCTGAAGTCCCAATGTCAGGTCGTCTGGAGGTAGGATGTGTCCGATATAAGCAGTACCATACGCACCGATGATGCCCATACCTGAACTGAAAATTACCAGAAAAGGCATGATGGTAACCAAACCTAAGATTTTAGGTAAGATCAAATAACATGCAGAATTTACCCCCATGATATCCAGCGCATCAATCTGCTGGGTTACTCTCATGGTTCCCAGTTCAGATGCGATATTGGAACCAACCTTTCCGGCAAGAATCAGACACATGATACTGGAAGAAAACTCCAGCAGCATGATTTCTCGTGTGGTATAACCAGATACCCATCTTGGCATCCAAGGACTTTGGATGTTTAATTTCATCTGAATACAAATTACTGCTCCTATGAAAAATGAAATGAGCAGTACGATGCCAATGGAGTTGACACCCAACTGTGACATTTCTTTCACATATTGTTTCAGAAACATGCGCATACGCTCAGGACGTGAAAAAGCGCGCCCCATTAAAATAAGATATTTACCGAAGGTGGTAAGCCATTTTGATATTAACATGCTAATAAATCTCTGTTTGATGGTGCAAAAGTAACCAAAATCCTCTAAAAAACTACTATATAATGAATAGTTTTTTGATTTTATAAGTGATATTTGCTTGTTTTTTAGTATTTTTGCACCAAAAATGCGGAGAATGAATAGTTCTTCACTCTAAAAATGCAAATTATGGACGAAATAATTAATAATCAACAGCAATCGGATTGTAGCGATAAACTGGTTCTCAGAACTGAGGGTTTGGTGAAACGTTATGGTAAAAGAACTGTCGCCAATGGTGTTACCATCAATGTGAAGCAGGGAGAAATCGTAGGTTTGCTTGGACCAAATGGTGCAGGTAAGACAACTTCTTTCTATATGACTACAGGTTTGGTTGTACCTAATGAAGGTCATGTTTATCTGGGTGATCAGGATATTACCAATTATCCTGTGTATAAACGCGCCCGTGCAGGTATTGGCTATTTGCCTCAGGAGGCAAGTGTCTTTCGAAAAATGAGTGTGGAGGACAATATATTGTCTGTACTGGAAATGACGGGTAAACCACGCAGCTATCAGTTGGAAAAGTTAGAAAGTCTGATTAATGAATTCCGTCTCAACAAGGTCCGCAAAAACAAGGGTGATCAGTTGTCTGGTGGTGAACGTCGTCGTACCGAGATAGCCCGTTGTCTTGCCATTGATCCGAAGTTTATTATGTTGGATGAACCTTTTGCCGGTGTCGATCCTATTGCTGTGGAAGATATTCAGCACATTGTCTGGCGTCTGAAATATCGCAATATTGGAATTCTGATTACCGACCATAATGTGCAGGAGACGCTGACAATTACCGACCGTGCCTATCTTTTGTTTGAAGGTAAAATTCTGTTTCAGGGTAAGCCGGAGGATTTGGCAACCAATAAGGTGGTTCGTGAGAAGTATTTAAGTAATAGTTTTGTGCTTCGTAAGAAAGACTTTCAGCTCATTGATGAGCAGAAAAGAGCCAAAGAAGCAGAGGAAGATGGTTAAAAAAACAAATTTTTCTCTTATATATTAGGTATATTCACGAATTATGCGTAATTTTGCAAGCCAATCGTGTTGACGAACTATTAAAATATTAAGAAGAAAATAATTAATAATATAAAAACAAAACATCAAGATGAAAATTTCATTTGAAAATCCTGACAAGATTAATGGTCTTTTGACCCTCGTTGTCGAAGAGGAGGATTACAAGAATGATGTCGAGAAGACATTGAAGGACTATCGTAAGAAAGCTAACGTTCCTGGTTTCCGTCCAGGTCAGGCTCCTATGGGCATGATTAAGCGTCAGTTTGGTGCATCTGTAAAGATGGAGGCTATCAATAAGCTCGTAGGCCAGCAGATTTACAAGTATGTACAGGACAATAATATCCAGATGCTCGGTGAGCCTCTCACATCAGAGAAGCAGGAGCCTGTTGATATTGAGAAGGATGGTCCTTATACATTCATGTTTGACATCGCTGTAGCTCCAGAGTTCAAGGTTGCTCTTTCTGGTCGTGATAAGGTTGATTACTACAATATCACTGTTGATGATAAGATTCTTGATCAGCAGGTAGATATGTACGCTTCTCGTTCTGGTAGCTATGAGAAGGCTGAGGTTTATCAGGAGAATGATATGCTGAAGGGTGACTTGCGTGAGTTGGACGAGAATGGTAACACCAAGGAAGGTGGCATTACTGTAGAGGGTGCCATGATGATGCCAAGCTACATTAAGGTAGAAGAGCAGAAGAACCTTTTCAATGATGCAAAGGTAGGTGATATCATCACATTCAATCCTAAGAAGGCTTATCCAGATAACGATACAGAGGTAGCTCAGCTCTTGAAGATTGAGCGTGATTCTGTGAAGGATTTGGAGTCTGAGTTCAGCTATCAGATTACAGAAATCCAGCGTTTCAAGAAGCATGAGGTAAACGAGGAGCTCTTCAAGTTGGCTCTTGGTGAGGATACAGATGTGAAGGACGAGGCTGCTTTCCGTGCTAAGATTGCTGAGGGCTTGCAGGCACAGTTGGTAGGTGACTCTGACTATAAGTTCCTCCTTGATGTTCGTGCTCACTGCGAGAAGAAGGTTGGCAAGTTGGAATTCCCAGATGCATTGTTGAAGCGTATCATGTTGGCTAACAACAAGGATAAGGGCGAGGACTTCGTAGAGAAGAACTACGAGGAGAGCCTTAAGGAGTTGACTTGGCATTTGATCAAGGAGCAGCTTATCAAGGCTCAGGATATCAAGATTAACGACGAAGATATCAAGGAGACTGCAAAGGAAGCAGCTCGTGCACAGTTCGCTCAGTATGGTATGACCAACATTCCTGAGGAGTATGTTGAGAACTATGCAAATGAGATTCTCAAGAAGGGTAACTCTACAGATGCATTGGTAGATCGCTCTATCGACCGTAAGTTGGCTACAGCATTGAAGACTGTTGTTAAGTTGAACGAAAAGGAGATTTCTGTTGAGGATTTCAACAAGATGATGCAAGAATAATATTTTTTTAGAAAAAATATCAGATTTATTTCGAGGTTATCGACTTTTTTTATTATCTTTGTTCCACAGAACGAGATATAGAGGTCGATAACCTCGATTTTCGTATATAAATTTGAATAATAAATGATGTAATATGAACGATTTTAGAAAATATGCAACCAAGCATCTTGGCATAAATGGAATGGTGCTTGATGATGTCATCAAGTCGCAGGCTAAGTATTTGAATCCTTATATTCTGGAGGAGCGTCAGCTCAATGTAACTCAGATGGATGTTTTCTCTCGTCTGATGATGGATCGTATTATCTTCTTGGGTACTGAGATTGATGACTATACAGCAAATACCCTTCAGGCACAGTTGCTTTATTTGGATTCTGTAGATAGCGGCAAGGATATTTCAATCTATATTAATAGCCCTGGTGGTAGCGTGACTGCAGGTTTGGGTATTTATGACACCATGCAGTTTATTTCTTCAGATGTGGCTACTATCTGTACAGGTATGGCTGCTTCTATGGGTGCAGTTCTTCTTGTTGCTGGTCAAGAGGGCAAGCGTTCTGCTTTGCCTCATAGCCGTGTGATGATTCATCAGCCACTCGGTGGTGTTCAGGGTCAGGCTTCTGATATCGAGATTGAAGCAAAGGAAATTCAAAAATTCAAGAAAGAATTATATACGATTATTTCTAACCATTCTCATACTCCATACGAGAAAGTTTGGGCAGACAGTGATAGAAATTACTGGATGACAGCAGAAGAGGCAAAGGAATATGGTATGATTGATTCTGTTTTGGTACGAAAATAATATATATATATAATAAGGTATGCCAAAGAAAGTATGTAGCTTCTGTGGACGTAGTGAATCTGAGGTGAAACTGCTGATTACTGGTGTCAGTGGTTTTATCTGTGAGGATTGTGCCCATCAGGCCTGGGATATAGTCCAGTCAACAGGAGTTTTAAAGGATGATAAATCAAGTTCTTTTGAACTGAAAGATGTTCCAAAGCCTGTTGAAATCAAGAAGTATCTTGATGAGTATATAATAGGTCAGGATGAGGCTAAGCGCTATTTGTCAGTTTCTGTCTATAACCATTACAAGCGTTTGCAGCAGCAGAAGACTGATGATGGCGTGGAAATCGAAAAGAGTAATATTATTATGGTAGGAAGCACGGGTACTGGTAAGACTCTTCTCGCCAGAACCATAGCCAAGATGCTGGACGTTCCTTTTACCATTGTAGATGCCACTGTTTTTACAGAAGCAGGTTATGTGGGTGAGGATGTAGAGAGCATCTTGAGCCGATTGCTTCAGGTTGCCGACTATGATGTTGCTGCAGCAGAAAGAGGTATTGTCTTTATTGATGAGATAGATAAGATTGCACGTAAGAGTGATAATCCTTCTATTACCCGTGATGTAAGTGGTGAAGGTGTGCAGCAGGGCTTGCTGAAACTTTTGGAAGGAACGATGGTCAATGTTCCACCAAAGGGAGGAAGAAAGCATCCTGATCAGGATTACATCCATGTGGATACAAGAAATATCCTCTTTATCTGCGGTGGCGCTTTTGATGGCATAGAGCAGAAGATTGCCCAGCGCCTCAATACGCATGTTGTTGGTTATAATTCAGTTCAGAATGTCAGAAACATCGATAAGTCTGATTTGATGAAATATATCCTGCCACAAGACTTGAAGTCTTTTGGTCTGATACCTGAAATCATTGGTCGTTTGCCAGTTCTTACCTATCTGAATCCATTGGATAGAGCTGCTTTGCGCAAGATTTTGGTAGAACCAAAGAATTCTATTGTGAAGCAGTATGTCAAACTGATGGAGATGGACGGTATAGAATTGACTTTCGATGAGGATGCGTTGGATTGTATAGTTGATAAGGCTGTAGAATACAAATTGGGTGCTCGTGGACTCCGTTCTATTGTTGAAGCAATCATGATGGATGCCATGTTTGAGATTCCATCCAAGAAAGTTAAGAAGTTTAAGGTGACTTTGGAATATGCAAAGTCACAATTAGATAAGGCTCATTTGCAAAAATTGGAGTCAGCATAAAAGTTCAATGGGCTAATCCCCCATTGGACTTGTACCATAGAACATAAAATAGATTTTAATTGATAGGTTGAATATGGCAGAACAGGTTAATCTTACAGGTCAGCTTAAGCGCTATTTCGGTTTTGATAAGTTTAAAGGCGAGCAGGAAGCTATCATCAGAAATCTGATGAGTGGTCATGATACATTTGTGCTTATGCCTACTGGAGGTGGAAAGAGTTTGTGTTATCAGTTGCCTTCTCTCATCATGGAGGGAACGGCCATTGTCATTTCTCCATTGATAGCATTGATGAAAAATCAGGTAGATGTCATCAATGGTCTCAGTGAAGATGATGGTGTGGCACATTATTTGAACTCTTCCCTCAACAAATCGGCAATAGAAAAGGTGAAGGAAGATATCCTGTCTGGAAAGACCAAACTCCTCTATGTGGCTCCTGAGTCTTTGACAAAAGAGGATAATGTGGATTTCTTGAAGACCGTCAAGATTTCCTTCTATGCCGTTGATGAAGCTCATTGTATTTCTGAATGGGGACATGATTTCCGTCCAGAATATAGGCGAATCCGTCCGATTATCAATGAAATTGGTAATGCGCCTGTCATTGCCCTTACTGCCACTGCTACAGATAAAGTGCGAACTGATATCAAGAAAAGTCTGGGTATTGCGGATGCCAAGGAATTTAAAAGTTCCTTTAATCGCGCCAACTTATATTATGAGGTACGCCCAAAGCTAAAGGATATTGATAGACAGATTATCATGTTCATCCGTCAGCATCCTGGCAAGAGCGGTATCATTTATTGCTTGTCTCGCAAGAAAGTGGAGGAATTGGCTGAGATATTAAAGGCCAACGAGATAATGGCAGCGCCATATCATGCTGGTCTAGATTCTGCTACTCGTTCTCAGACTCAGGATGATTTCCTGATGGAGAAAATCGATGTAATCGTGGCCACCATAGCCTTTGGTATGGGTATTGACAAACCAGATGTCCGTTTTGTAATCCATTACGATATTCCAAAGAGTCTGGAAGGATATTATCAGGAAACTGGTCGTGCCGGCCGAGATGGTGGTGAAGGTATATGTATTGCCTTTTATGCCCGAAAAGACTTGAGGAAACTGGAGAAGTTTATGGAAAACAAGCCTGTGGCAGAGCAAGATATAGGCAGGCAATTGTTGCAGGAAACTGCTGCTTATGCAGAGTCTTCTGTTTGCCGTCGCAAGATGCTTCTCCATTATTTCGGTGAGGAATATTCTGAGGAAAATTGCCATAACTGTGACAACTGTCTGCATCCTACAACGAAGATCGAGGCGAAGGATGCTCTCTTGGTTGTACTTCAGGCCGTAGCTGCGGTCAAGGAGAATTTCCGTCAGGAGTATATTATCGACTTTGTGAAGGGTAGAGGTACGGATGACATCGTATCTCACAAGCACAATGATCTGGAAGAATTTGGAGCAGGTGAAGATATGGATAACAAATTGTGGAATCCAGTTATTCGTCAGGCCTTGCTTTGTGGCTATCTCAAGAAAGACGTTGAGAATTATGGACTTCTTAAACTCACTGCTGCGGGTAAGAGATTCATCAAGAATCCTGAGTCTTTTATGATTGTTGCAGATAAGGAGTTTAAGGAGGATTACGAATCTGAAAACAGTAGCGAAGGTAGTTGTGGGGCTTTGGATCCGCAATTATATGCTATGTTGAAGGATTTGCGCAAGAATTTTGCCAAGAAGCACAAACTGCCTCCGTATGTCATTTTTCAGGATGTTTCATTGGAGCAGATGGCTACTATGTATCCTGTCAATATGCAGGAACTTCAGAATGTCCAGGGTGTCGGTGCAGGTAAGGCAAAACGCTTTGGTAAGGAATTCTGTGAGTTGATCAAAAAATATTGTGCGGATAATGAGATAGAACGTCCGGAAGAACTCCGTGTACGTACAGTTGCCAAGAAGTCTATGCTGAAAGTGTCTATCATTCAAAGCATCGATCGCCAGATTGATTTGGATGATTTGGCAGAGGCAAAAGGTTTGGAGTTCGAGGAACTTCTTGACGAGATTGAAGCCATCGTCTATAGCGGAACCAAGTTGAATATCGATTATTTCATAGACGAAGTCGTAGATGATGATCATGTAGATGATATTTATGACTACTTTATGGAAAGCGAAACTGATGACTTGAATACTGCTGTAGAAGAGCTTGGAGAAGATTATTCAGAGGATGAAATTAGACTCGTGAGAATCAAGTTCTTGTCGGAACAAGCCAACTAATCACGTTAAATAGCTTTAATAAGGTAAGAAAATCGTAAAAAGTGCGTCTTATCTGAAATATTATTGCTAAATTTGCACGCAATAAATTTTTAAAAGGTTACAATATGTCATCATTTGTTGCAGATAAAATTGTAATGGACGGTCTCACTTACGACGACGTCCTTCTTATTCCTGCTTATTCTGAGGTACTGCCTAAAGAGGTAGAGTTGAAAACCAAATTTTCTCGTAACATCGAGTTGAATGTTCCATTCGTTACAGCAGCGATGGACACTGTTACCGAGGCTTCAATGGCGATTGCTATCGCCCGTGAAGGTGGTATCGGTGTGATTCACAAGAACATGACTATCGAGGAACAGGCTCGTCAGGTCGCTATTGTTAAGCGTGCTGAGAATGGTATGATTTATGACCCTGTCACTATCCGTCGTGGCAGTACAGTGAAGGATGCTCTTGATATGATGCATGATTATCATATCGGTGGTATTCCTGTAGTTGATGACGAGAATCACTTGGTTGGTATTGTTACAAATCGTGACCTTCGTTTCGAGCGTCATTTGGACAAGAAGATAGACGAGGTTATGACAAGTGAAAATCTTGTAACTACACATCTTCAGACAGACTTGATTGCAGCTGCCCAGATTCTTCAGGAAAATAAAATTGAGAAGTTGCCAGTAGTTGACAACGCTAATCATCTTGTTGGTTTGATTACCTATAAGGATATCACCAAGGCTAAGGATAAACCGATGGCTTGCAAGGATGAAAAGGGTCGTCTCCGTGTGGCTGCAGGTGTGGGTGTCACAGTAGATACTTTGGATCGTGCGAAGGCTTTGGTTGAAGCTGGAGCTGATGCTATCGTTATTGATACTGCCCATGGCCATTCTAAGGGTGTGGTTGAAAAACTGCATCAGGTAAAGGCTGCTTTCCCTAACGTAGATGTTGTCGTTGGTAATGTTGCAACAGGTGCTGCTGCTAAGTATCTGGTTGAAAATGGTGCCGATGGTGTGAAAGTAGGTATTGGCCCTGGTTCTATCTGTACTACTCGTGTGGTTGCCGGTGTAGGTGTTCCTCAGTTGAGCGCTATCTATGACGTATATTCTGCATTGCAGGGCACAGGTGTTCCATTGATTGCTGATGGAGGTCTCCGCTATTCAGGTGATGTCGTTAAGGCATTGGCTGCCGGTGGTAGCTGCGTAATGATTGGTTCACTTGTTGCAGGTACCGAGGAAAGTCCTGGTGATACAATTATCTTCAATGGCCGTAAGTTCAAGAGCTATCGCGGTATGGGTTCTTTGGAAGCTATGGAGCAGAAGAATGGTTCTAAGGACCGTTATTTCCAGGGTGATACAAAGGATGTGAAGAAATTGGTTCCAGAAGGAATCGCAGGTCGTGTTCCTTACAAGGGAACTGTTCAGGAGGTTATCTACCAGTTGATTGGTGGCTTGCGTTCAGGTATGGGCTATTGTGGTGCTGCCACTATCGGAAATCTTCACAATGCGAAGTTTACCCGTATTACTAATGCTGGTGTATTGGAGAGCCATCCACATGATATCACAATCACAAGTGAGGCTCCAAACTATAGTCGTCCAGAATAATTAATTTGATATGAAATTTTATGCGCTGATTTCTGCTATGCTTCTCTCGGGGAGCATAGCTTTTGCTCAAAATGATCCTACTGTTATGACGATTAACGGCAAGCCTGTTACTCGTTCTGAATTTGAGTACTCTTATAATAAGAACAACTCTAATGGCGTCATTGACAAGAAAACCGTAAAGGAGTATGTGGATTTGTTTGTCAACTACAAGTTGAAGGTTTTGGCGGCATTGGATGCGAAGGTGGATACCTTGACATCTTTTAAGAAGGAATTTGAAACATATAGAGATCAACAGGTGAGACCATCTTTTATCACATCGGATGATGTGGAGAAAGAGGCGCGTAAGATTTATAAAGAAACTCAAGAGCGTATAGATGGAGCAGGTGGTATGGTTAAGCCTGCTCACATCTTGATTTTACTTAACCAGAAAGCTACTCCTGCAGAACAGAATGCAGCTAAGGCAAAGGCTGATTCTATTTATAAGGTCTTGAGCCGTGGTGCTGATTTTGCGGAGTTGGCTAAGAAATTTTCTGATGACAAGGGAACGGCTCAAAAGGGTGGTGAGTTGCCTTGGATTACAAGAGGTCAGACTGTAAAGGCTTTCGAGGATGCTGCTTATTCCATGAAGGTGGGTAAGTTGCATGCTCCTGTATTGTCTGAGTTTGGCTACCATATCATTAAATTGAATGGTAAGCAGAATTTCTTCCCTTATGACTCCTTGAAGAATGATATTTATCGTTTTATTGATGCAAGGGGTATAAGAGAAAAAATTATTGATGAGAAATTGGATTCTTTAGTTAAAAACGAGCAATCTTCTTCTGCCAAGGAAACTTTGCTGGAGAAGAAGGCTGAAGAGTTGTCTGCTAAGGATTCAGACTTGAAATATCTGATACAGGAATATCATGATGGTCTCTTGTTGTATGAGATCAGCAATCGTCTTGTATGGGATAAAGCGGCAAAAGATGAAAAGGGATTAGCCTCTTATTTTGCCAAGAATAAGAAAAAATATAAGTGGGAACAGCCTCGCTTTAAGGGTATCGCCTATCATGTGAAGAATGAAGCCGATATCAAGGCGGTTAAAAAGAGTGTAAAGGGTAAACCTTTTGCTGAATGGGCTGAAATCCTGCGTAATACTTTCAATAAGGATTCCGTGATTCGTATCCGTGTTGAAAAGGGTATATTTAAGAAAGGTGATCATGCATTGGTAGATAAGATGGTTTTCCATAAGGATACTACGGTGCAGGCTGTCAAGGATTATCCTTTTGATGCCACTTTTGGAAAAGTTCTGAAAAAGGCCCCAGAGGATTATACCGATGTGAAGGCTTTGGTTGTTGCCGACTATCAGGACCAGTTGGAGAAAGATTGGGTGGCAACATTAAGAAAAAAATATCCTGTATTTGTGGACGAGAAGGTCCTGGATACAGTCAATAAACATTAAAAAAGAAAATTCATGGATCTTGAAAATAAAATAGGGCTGGCATTTGTTGCTTTGTTGTTCTTGGTTGGTATTTCTGCTAATGCCAACAAAGCTTTGCGTGGTTTTGCTGCACAGGATGCTGACTCTTCTCAAGTGGATGCAACTCTTGCTGATAGTCAGGTGATCAATGAAGCAAGTGTTGTGGATGAGGTGATATGGGTAGTAGGTGACGAACCTATATTGAAGTCTGAGGTTGAGGCTACCCGTTTGCAAAGTGAGGCAGAAGGAATCAAGTATGCTGGTGATCCTGATTGTTCTATCCCAGAGCAGATAGCCCTTCAGAAACTGTTCTTGCACCAGGCGGCAATCGATAGTATTGAAGTATCGGAGTCGGAGGTGATGAATGGTATTGATGAGCAAATCAATTACTGGGTTTCGCTGGCGGGTTCTCGTGAGAAATTGGAGGAATATAGAAAGCAGAGTATTTCACAGATGCGCCAATCCATGCATGATGATTTCAAGAATCGCCAGCTGATTCAGAAGATGAAGGAAGAATTGGTCAAGGATATCAAGGTTTCTCCTGCACAGGTGAGACAGTATTTCAAGAATCTTCCTGCCGACAGCATACCTTTTGTGCCAACAGAAGTGGAGGTGGAAATCTTGACCAACCAGCCTAAGATTTCCATGGAGGAAATCACTCGTGTCAAGAACGAGCTGCGTGAATTTACAGATCGTGTCAATAAGGGTGAAACTTCTTTTGCCACTTTAGCACGTCTTTATTCTGAAGATCCAGGCTCTGCACGCATGGGTGGTGAAATGGATTATGTAGGTCGTGGTATGTTGGATCCTGCATTTGCCAATGTAGCGTTCAACTTGACTGACCCTAAGAAGATTTCCAAAATCGTAGAGTCTGAGTTCGGTTTTCATATCATCCAGTTGATTGATAAACGAGGTGATAAAATCAAGGTCCGTCACATCCTTCTGAAGCCAAACGTATCTCAGGAGGCCATTGACAAGTCTTTGTCAAGATTAGATTCAATTGCTACCGACATCAGAAACAAGAAGTTTACATTCGAGGATGCAGCTACAGTCATTTCTGATGATAAGGATACCCGTTCCAACAAGGGTTTGATGGCCAATACAACTCAGGGAGGAACCCGTACATCCCGATTCCAGTTGAAAGATCTTCCTACAGAGGTGGCTCGTGCCATTGATACGATGAAGGTAGGAGAAATCTCCGCACCTTTCACCATGATTAATTCCAGAGGTAAGACAACTTGTGCTATCGTGAAACTTCTCAATAAAGTGGAAGGACATCGTGCTACCATTACTGAGGATTTCCAGGTGATGAAGGATGTCGTCTTGGCTAAAGAACGTGAGAAGACTTTGCATGATTGGGTGGTTGATAAGATAAAGCGTACTTATGTGCGCATGAATGATCGCTACAAAAATTGTAAATTTGAATATCAAGGTTGGGTTAAATGATGACTAAGAATTTTCTCAATAATAATAACAGGCATAGAATCAAGCTCCTGCTGATTCTATGCCTATTTGGATTTTGTTTGGTGCAAGCCATGCAGAGCCCCAAGAAAAAGGTGAAGCGCCCACAAGGCGACCGTGTTTACCTTCTTCATGCGGATGTGCTGAAGTATGATATGTTTGGTAGTAATCCTGATGCACAGATTGTCAAAGGTAAGGTCTCGTTCCTTCATCAGGGGGCGCATCTTACTTGTGACAGTGCCTATTTTTACCAAAACACCAATTCGGTGAAAGCGTTCGGTCATGTGCATTTCCGTCAGGGTGATACTTTGTCCTTGGTTTGTGACAGGGCAGAATATGACGGTTTGATGCAGATGATGAGAGCCCGCAAAAATGTGGTTCTGCACCATCGCAGACAAGTCCTCCGTACCGATAGCTTGGATTATGACCGTTTGTATGAAATGGCCAATTTCTTTGAAGGTGGAACGCTGATTGACGGTAAGGACCGCCTTGTATCAGATTGGGGTGAATATCATACAAAGACCCGAGAGGCTAAGTTTGTCTTCAATGTAAAACTCCGTAGCGGAAAGGACCTGGTGACTACCGATACCTTATATTATGATGTAAGGAAATCAACTGCCCACATGGTAGGTCCTTCCAGAATTGTCTCCGGCTCCAGTGTGGTTAATACCAAGGATGGCTATTATAATACCAAGACAGATCGTGCCCGGTTGTATGGCCGCTCCACTTTAGTGGATAAGGACAAGACCATTACGGGTGATAGTCTTTACTATGTGAAAGACGGAAACAGTCAGGGCTTCGGTAATGTGATTTACAATGATAAGAGAAACCGCAATACCCTTCACTGCAACTATTTGCGTTATAATGAAAAGACAGGATATGGTTTTGCCACCCGCAATCCGGTAGCCATTGATTATTCACAGAAGGATACTTTGTGGGTGCATTCAGATACCATGAAGATTTATACCTTCCATATCAATACCGATTCTGTTTATCGCAAGGTGCATGCCTACAGCAAGGTGCGAGCTTACCGACAGGATGTCCAGGCGGTTTGTGATTCCATGGTATTCAACTCCCAGGATTCATGCATGACCATGTATAAGGACCCGATTGTATGGAATCTGAATCGTCAACTCCTTGGAGAAGAAATCAAGGTTTACATGAATGACTCTACGGTGCGCATGGCTCATGTCATCGGACAGGCACTCTCTGTGGATGTGATGCCAGATAGCGTGCATTTCAATCAGGTAACTTCCAAGGAGATGAAGGCTTACTTTGAAAACGGACAGGCACGGATGGGCGAGTCTATCGGTAATGTCCAGACCATCTATTTTCTTACCAATGATAAGGATAGCTCACTGGTTGGCATGAATTATATGGAGACCGATACGATGAGAATGTACTTGTCTCCAGAACGTCAGTTGCAGAAAATATGGTCAAATAAGTCTATAGGCACATTCTATCCGATTACCCAGGTGCCGCCAGCCAAGTTGAAACTCCCTAATTTTGCTTGGTTTGACGATATCCGCCCCAAGGATAAAAATGATATTTTCGTATGGAGAGGCAAGAAGCAAGACCAGCAGTTGAGGGTAATCAAGCGCCATGCTGCGCCTTTGCAGGTTCTTTCCAGTAAAAAGAGCGAGATGCCCGTGAAGACAGAGTCATCTCGATGATTTAGAAAAATGTAATATTATAAAAGATGAGCGATATCATTCAATTATTGCCCGATTCTGTCGCCAATCAAATAGCAGCGGGAGAAGTCATTCAGCGCCCGGCTTCAGTGATCAAAGAGTTGGTAGAAAACTCTGTTGATGCGGGTGCTAAAAATATTGATGTAGCCGTTGTGGATGCCGGTCGAACCAGTATTCAGGTGATTGATGATGGAAAGGGTATGTCAGAAACGGATGCCCGACTGGCCTTTGAGCGCCATGCCACTTCCAAGATTCGCCAGGCAGAAGACTTGTTCAATCTGCATACCAATGGATTCCGTGGTGAGGCTTTGGCCTCTATCGCAGCTGTAGCTCAGGTCGTTCTGAAATCTCGTCAGGAAGGAGAGGAAGTCGGTACTCAATTGTCTATCTCTGGTTCTCGCTTCGAGGGACAGGAAGCTTGTTCTTCTTCAGTGGGAAGTGTTTTCTCAGTGAACAATCTTTTCTATAATGTTCCTGCACGCCGCAAATTCTTGAAATCCAATTCTACAGAATTAAATAATATCCTGACTGCATTTGAGCGCATCGTACTGGTCAATCCGCAGATTGCCTTTACGCTTCACAGCAACAATACAGAATTGTTTAATCTGAAGGCAGGTAATCTGAGGCAGCGCATCATCGACGTGTTTGGAAAGCGCATCAATCAGGATCTTTTGCCGGTCAATGTAGAGACGACCATGTGTAAGATTTCCGGTTTTGTGGGAAAACCTGAGTCTGCACGTAAGAAAGGAGCCCATCAGTTCTTCTTCGTGAACGGACGATATATGAAGCATCCTTATTTCAATAAGGCGGTGATGACAGCCTACGACAGATTGGTTCCACAGGGCGAACAAGTGCCTTATTTCCTGTACTTTGATGTTAATCCCAATGACATCGATGTCAACATACATCCTACCAAGACAGAAATCAAGTTTGAAAACGAACAGGCTATCTGGCAGATCTTGATGGCAGCCGTCAAGGAATCCATTGGAATGTTCAATGATGTTCCTTCCATCGATTTTGATACGGAAGATAAACCGGATATTCCGGTGTACAATCCGGATGTGGTTTCTTCTGCTTCTGCCCCGAAGATTAGTTTAAATCCGCATTACAATCCATTCAAGTCCTCCCCATCATCCGGGAAACCAACTGCGGTAAAGCCGGTGGATGAACAGTGGGAACAGTTGTATGAAGGATTGAATAATCAGGATTCGGTGGAAAGAGAAGCTGATATCTTCGAGTCGGAAAGCGAAACGGAAATCAATACATCCCAAAGTATTTTAGCCGAAAAGTCACCAGCACATTATCAATATAAAGGTAAGTATGTGATGACTGCGGTGAAGTCGGGACTGATGATCATAGACCAGCATCGGGCACATGTGAGAGTGCTTTATGAACGGTATCTTGAGCAGATTCAGCAACAGACGAGTCATTCCCAGAAAGTCCTTTTCCCAGAGGTACTTCAATTCCCGGTTTCCGACGAAGTGATCTTGGAAAAGCTTTTGCCGGAGATGAGTAAGATGGGATTTGAACTGGATAATCTGGGTGGAGGAAGTTATGCCGTCAATGCGATTCCTACCGGACTTGATGGCGTCAACCCTCTGCATCTGGTACAGGATATGGTTTTCTCAGCCAAAGAGAAGGGGGTGAAGGCCTTAGATGAGGTACATCAGTCGTTGGCTCTGACGTTGGCGCGGAATGCTGCCATTCCGCAAGGACAGGTATTGAGCAATGAAGAGATGGAAACCCTTGTCAATGACCTGTTTGCGTGTAGCAACGTCAACTATACTCCCGATGGTAAAAATGTGCTTTGTATTCTCAAACAGCAGGAAATTGAGCATCTTTTAGGTTAAAATGGGGGTAAAAATGGAAAAAAGACAACTTTTTTAAAAAAAAAGTGCATTTTTTTTATGAAAAAAGGGAAAAATAAAAAAATAAGTAGTAATTTTGCCCCAAAATATAAAAGGTGATTTCGTTTTAATGAATTATATATTGATTGTTAAATATTAAAGTTATGAAAAAGTTAATAGCTGTACTGGCATTTGCTGGTCTTTCATTGAGTGGATTTGCTCAGGATGCAACTCCTACAGAAAAGTATAGTGTTTCTACAAACTCTTTCTGGAGCAATTGGTTTGTTCAGGCTGGTATTGATTGGAATGCTTGGTATTCAAACGAGGAGCATGGTCAGAATTTCTCAACAAGTCCTTTCAAGAAGTTCCGTTCTAATCCTGGTGTTTCTGTAGCTATCGGTAAGTGGTTTACTCCTGGTATCGGTTTGCGTACCAAGTTGCAGGGTATCTGGGGTAAGCAGGTGTATGATATGGCAACAGGCGAGCAGGGTAAGTTTAATAAGTATTGGCTTTTGAATGAGCATGTCATGTTCAACGTCAGCAATTTACTTTATGGTTACAATGAGAACCGTGTTTGGAATGTGATTCCTTTCATCGGTGGTGGTATTGGCCGTACAATGACACACAACTTGTATTCAATGGACCTCAGTGCTGGTGTTCAGTCTTCTTGGAAGGTAGCTGAGAAACTCAACGTCTATCTTGAGGCTGGTTGGAACCGTATCGAGCACGATATCGATGGTGGTGTCGAGCGCGGACGCCGCGGTTGGGATTCTCATGACAACAACCTCTATGCAGAGGTAGGCTTGCAGTTCAATCTTGGCAAGTCAACTTGGAAGAAGACTCCAGACGTAGATGCTATCAATGCTCTCCATCAGTCAGAGCTTGATGCACTCAATGCTAAGTTGAACGATGCTAATGCAGAGAATGAACGTTTGAAGGAGAAACTTGCTAACCAGAAGCCAGTAGAGACTCCTGCATCTGTTAAGGAGTTTGTTAATACTCCAGTTTCTGTATTCTTCAACATCAATAAGACTAACATTGCTTCTCAGCAGGATTTGGTTAACGTACAGGCTCTTGCTAAGTACGCTAAGGAGAATGGTTCTAAGTTGCTCGTCAACGGTTATGCTGATAGCGCAACAGGTACTCCTGCTATCAACCAGAAGCTTTCTGAGGGTCGTGCAGAGGCAGTTGCTTCAGAGCTCGTTAAGATGGGTGTAGAGAGAAGTAATATCACAACTCAGGCTAATGGTGGCGTAGATGAGCTTTCTCCAATCTCATTCAACCGCCGTGCTACTGTTCAGATTGCAGAGTAATCTTATAACACATATTGCAATTAGGGGCGTCCGATGGGACGCCCTTTTTTGTTTGGATGGGGGCGCTTTATAAAGGTAAAAAGGTAAAAAGGTAAAAGGGTAAAAGGGTAAAAAGCTTTACTTTTTATGGGAAAATGAAGTTTTTTGGAGAAAAAATGAAAAAAGTTGCGAAAAAATTTGGTGGAATCAAATAATGTTCGTACCTTTGCACCCGCTTACGAAACGTAAGGGCGTTTAGCTCAGCTGGTTTAGAGCATCTGCCTTACAAGCAGAGGGTCGGCGGTTCGAATCCGTCAACGCCCACTATTAAGCTTTACGTAACGTAAGGGCGCTTAGCTCAGCTGGTTTAGAGCATCTGCCTTACAAGCAGAGGGTCGGCGGTTCGAATCCGTCAGCGCCCACAGGGGTGTTTTTCCCTGTTGGTCATACTTATGATGAGCGGGGAAATTTTTAGAGGGCGTTTAGCTCAGCTGGTTTAGAGCATCTGCCTTACAAGCAGAGGGTCGGCGGTTCGAATCCGTCAACGCCCACTAATAAAGGTTTCACGATTACTTGTGAAACCTTTATTGTTTTTTAAGCTAATTTATCATTATTTCTTCTGTCTTTTCAGATAATTTTTCTACCTTTGCAGCCTAATTAGATATATTAATACGTATTAGATATGAATTTAGATTTGTTGACAGCCATATCACCAATTGATGGCCGTTATAGGGGAAAGACAGAAGCGCTTGCTAATTATTATTCAGAGTTTGCGCTGATTCGTTATCGTGTAAGAGTGGAAATAGAGTATTTCATCACTTTATGTGAGCTGCCATTGCCGCAGTTGGCATCATTTGACCATGCTCTTTTTGATCGTTTGCGTGACATCTATCGTAATTTTGATGAGAACGAGGCACAACGTGTGAAGGATATTGAAAAAATAACCAATCACGATGTGAAGGCAGTCGAGTATTTTATTAAGGAAGAATTTGATAAGATCGGAGGCTTGGATGCTTATAAGGAATTTATCCATTTCGGTCTTACATCTCAGGATATCAACAATACCAGTGTACCTCTCTCTGTGAAGGAGTCTCTGGAACAGGTGTACTATCCTCAGGTAGAGGAACTCATTGCTCAGTTGCAGACCTATGCTGATGAGTGGAAGGATGTGCCTATGTTGGCAAAGACTCACGGACAGCCAGCTTCTCCTACTCGTTTGGGTAAGGAAATCATGGTGTATGTCTATCGTCTCACAGAACAGCTCAATTCTTTGAAAGCCTGCAAGATCACTGCCAAGTTTGGTGGTGCTACTGGCAACTACAATGCCCACCACGTAGCTTATCCACAGTTCGACTGGAAGGCATTCGGCAACAAGTTCGTCAGTGAAAAGTTGGGCTTGGAGCGTGAACAATATACTACTCAGATTAGCAATTACGACTATCTGGGTGCCATCTTTGATGCCATTCGTCGTATCAACACCATCATCATCGATTTGGATCGTGACTTCTGGATGTATATCTCCATGGAGTACTTCAAGCAGAAAATCAAGGCAGGTGAGGTAGGTTCCAGCGCTATGCCCCATAAGGTAAATCCTATCGACTTCGAGAACAGTGAGGGTAACTTGGGTATTGCCAATGCCATTCTTCAGTTCCTGGCTCAGAAGTTGCCAGTAAGCCGTTTGCAGCGTGACTTGACCGACAGTACGGTTCTTCGCAACATCGGTGTTCCTTTGGGGCATGGTGTGATTGCTATTCAGAGCACCCTGAAGGGCTTGCGCAAGCTCATCTTGCACGAGGAGAAGTTGCAGGAAGATTTGAACAATACATGGGCAGTAGTGGCTGAGGCTATACAGACTATCTTGCGTCGCGAGGCTTATCCACATCCATACGAAGCACTGAAGGCCTTGACACGTACCAATAAGCACATGACAGAGGAAACCATTCATGAGTTTATCCAGGGATTAAACGTTAGTGATAGCGTGAAGGCAGAATTGATGGCGATTACCCCAAGTAATTATACAGGTATCTAAGGAGAATAGGTGTGGCGTATTATTCTCAACTATATTGATTAATAAATAATAATAAATTGATTAATAAATAATAATAATAAGATTTACTAACCCAGCCGGGAGGCTATTTTTTTAGAATTAATGACTATGGATTCAGAAATCGAAAACAAAGCTCAAGGTCAATCTACTGAGAGTGAAGGAACCCGTGAGGGAGGTTATAACCCAGCAGGTGGTTATCAGCGAAATTATCACAGCAACGGACGTCCACAGCGTCCACGTATTAACTCGCAGCGTGCTTATAGCAGCGACAGAGGCAGCAGTAATAGCGGGGGTGGATTCCGCCCAGAAGGCTTCGGCGCAGGCTTGCTGAGCTCAAATGGTGAACATTCACAGCAGCGTGGTGGCTATCAACCACGTGGCGGCTATGGTCGTCCACAGGGTGGTGGCTATAATAACAATCGTGCCGGTGGTTATCAGCCACGTCAGCAGGCAGGTGGTTATCGTCCACGCTACAACAATAATAATAACGATGCTGAAGGCGGTTACCAGCCACGTCAGCAGGGCGGTTATCAGGCTCGTCAGCAGGGTGGTTATCAGCCACGTCAGCAGGGCGGTTACCAGAATCGTCAGCAGGGCGGTGGTTACAACAACAACCGTGGTGGCGGCTACAATAACAACAACCGTGGTGGCGGCTACAATAGCAACAACCGTGGTGGTGGCAACAATAGCAATAATCGTGGCGGTGGTTACAACAACAACCGTGGTGGCGGCTACAACAACAACCGTGGTGGCTACAACAACAATCGTGGCGGCGGCTATCGTCAGCACACTCCTGGCTATGACCCAAATGCAAAGTATAGCTTGAAGAAGCGTATTGAGTACAAGGAGGAGAACTTCGATCCAACAGAGCCATTGCGTTTGAACAAGTTCCTTGCCAATGCAGGTGTATGCTCTCGCCGTGAGGCAGATGAGTTCATCCAGGCAGGAGTTGTTACAGTCAATGGTGAGGTTGTAACAGAGTTGGGTACCAAGATTCTTCGCACCGATGAGGTGAAGTTCCACGACGCACCAGTATCATTGGAGAAGAAGGTATATGTATTGCTCAACAAGCCAAAGGATTACGTGACAACCAGCGATGATCCTCAGCAGCGCAAGACCGTGATGGATCTTGTCAAGGACGTATGCCCAGAGCGTATTTATCCAGTAGGTCGTCTCGACCGCAACACCACAGGTGTCCTCCTTCTTACTAACGATGGTGATTTGGCAAGTAAGTTGACTCATCCTAAGTTCCTGAAGAAGAAAGTATATCACGTACATCTCGACAAGAACATCACTGCTCATGATTTGCAGCAGATTCGTGATGGTATCACTTTGGATGATGGCGAGATCAAGGCAGATGCAGTAGATTATGCAGACGAGCGTGACAAGTCACAGGTGGGCATCGAAATCCACAGTGGCAAGAACCGTATCGTTCGCCGTATCTTCGAGAGCCTCGGCTACCGTGTCACCAAGCTCGACCGAGTACAGTTTGCAGGTTTGACCAAGAAGAACCTTCGTCGCGGTGACTGGCGTTTCCTCACAGAGAAAGAGGTTGATATGCTCCGCATGGGTGCTTTTGAATAAGAAACAATAAAAACAATGGAAAAAGTAAAAAGAACTAAAGTCGTAGATTTGCTCAAGAGCACAGCCTACGATTCAATCGTGAATGTAAAGGGATGGGTGCGTACCCATCGTAGTAGCAAAGCAGTCGATTTTATCGCTCTTAACGATGGTTCTACTATTAATAATATTCAGATAGTAGTCGACCCATCCAAGGTCGATGAGAATCAGCTCCGTCAGATCACTACAGGTGCTTGCATCAGCGTAGTAGGTACTTTGGTAGAGAGCCAGGGTGCCGGTCAGAGCGTAGAGATCCAGTGCGAAAGCATTGAGATTTACGGACTCTGCGGCGGTGATTATCCAATGCAGAAGAAGGGTCAGAGCTTCGAGTATATGCGTCAGTATGCTCATCTCCGTCTCCGTACCAATACCTTTGGTGCCGTGATGCGCATCCGTCATAACATGGCGATGGCCATCCACACTTACTTCCATGAGCATGGATACTTCTATTTCAACACTCCGCTCATCACAGCGAGCGATTGCGAAGGTGCTGGACAGATGTTCCAGGTAACCACCAAGAACCTCTACAACCTCAAGAAAACAGAGGATGGAAAGATTGACTACTCTGATGATTTCTTCGGCAAGCAGACTTCCCTCACCGTGTCAGGTCAGTTGGAAGGCGAGTTGGGAGCCACAGCCTTGGGTGCTATCTACACATTCGGTCCAACCTTCCGTGCAGAGAACAGTAACACCCCTCGCCACCTGGCAGAGTTCTGGATGGTAGAGCCAGAGGTAGCTTTCCTGGATATGGACGGTTTGATGGAGTTGGAGGAAGATTTCATCAAGTATTGTATCCGTTGGGCGTTGGATCATTGCAAGGACGATTTGGCGTTCCTGAACAAGATGATCGACAAGGGTCTGATAGCCCGTCTGGAAGGCATCTTGAATTCCGACTTCGTACATCTTCCATATACCGAGGGAATCCGCATCCTGCAGGAGGCAATCGCCAATGGCAAGAAGTTTGAGTTCCCATGCGAGTGGGGTGATGACTTGGCATCCGAGCACGAGCGCTTCCTGGTAGAGGAGCACTTCAAGCGTCCAGTAATCATGACCAACTATCCAAAGGCTATCAAGGCATTCTATATGAAGATAGACGAGGAGGAGAGCGGTTTCGGAGGCAAGAGCGGTCAGACCGTTCAGGGCACCGATGTACTGTTCCCACAGATTGGTGAGATTATCGGCGGTTCTGTTCGCGAAGAGAGCTATGACAAGCTGATGGGTGAGATAGAGGCTCGCAACATTCCTATGAAGGATATGAGTTGGTATCTTGATACCCGTAAGTACGGTTCATGTCCACATGCAGGTTTCGGTCTCGGTTTCGAGCGTTTGATCCTCTTCGTAACCGGTATGCAGAACATCCGTGATGTGATTCCATTCCCACGTACACCAAAGAACGCAGAGTTCTAAATAGAATACGATAAAAAGATAGAGTAGAGGGTGTGTCATACTATATGACGCACCCTTTTTCTATGACACTCCCATTTCCCCAAAATACTCTTGTAATTTCCCTTCTCTGCCGGGGTATTTTTTTCTCCCTGCCCACGCATGAATTTTTCCGTGGGCAGGGAAAAATAAAAGTAAAGCGAGGTTTCATGTTTTGGATATCTATGAAACCTCGCTTTTTTCGCATAATTTATTAGAGAGTTATTATAAAAGTTTATAATTTGATTGTTATTACATAATCAAACATCATGCGAAGAATCATTCTTCACTCTTATCAAAATAACAGCCCTTGATGCTCAACTCCATTGGATTTTCTGAAGCATTTGAGTATATGTTGATGAACTTTCTAAAAGAACCGTTCAAAAAGCCATTTCCATCATATACTACAATGATAGAATCATACTCGCCTGGCATCAAAGGCTGTGGATTGAATTTGACTTGTGTGCAACCACAATCGCTCTCAGCCTTGTATATGACAAGTGGAGACTTGCCTGCATTCTTGTACTTGAAAGCGTATCTTTTCGTTTCCTTTTCTCGATATTCTCCAAAATCATGTTCGTGAATACATGATCGAAAGGCTTTTTATCTGCTATGACTCCACTTTTAACAGCCCTGTTGTAGATTGCTCGCAAAATCCGCATGTAGAAGGAAATGGTATTGAGAGTGAGCTTCTTCTGTTTGAGATAACTCTCATAGCCTTCTATCATCTTGCTATCTATATCTTCCATCAGTATTTCCACCTTATTAATATATAGGCAGAAACTGTTCAAGGCACTTTGATAAGTTTCAGCTAATCTGAGTTTATTCTGTTGAAGAAATTGTGTTCTTAGCTGATTTACAAAAGAAAGAAGAGAAGTGTTATGGCTTTCGGCAGCCGTACTCTTAGGGACGATAGATAAATCGTTAGACGGAGTATGTACAGTGCAAGTTGCATTCTGTGTGTTTGTAAACCTGATGACGAGTTCGTCATTCTTGCTTAATATTATATTCTCTGGAATTTCAATTTTTAAAACCATATTATTCTTATTTACTATTTTTTATGATGATATGCATAGAATAAAGAATAAGGGCATTCTTTGTTTTAATAACGTAAAAAGGAGGAATATATTGGATTGTGAATGACATTTCTTCAATAGATTTTGATGAGTATGTATCAAAAAAGATTCATATTGATGCCCTGCACATCGTAATCAGAAATATAAGGCACGCCAAGAAGGTTACAGAAATGTTAAAAAGGGCAATATTTACCCTGTTTCAATGATCTACAACAAGAAAATAAAGGATTTTTGAAAAAAAACATCAAAAATCCTTTTATTTATTTGCATGTTTCAAGATTTTTGTGTAAGTTTGCACCGAAATATAATATCTCTCGTCAGGAGATAGAGAGAAAAAGCATAGAATAAAGTAGTTAATATATACAATGTTTAATTAATTTTTATCGTATGAAAAGAAAGTATTTTAGCGTATTGCTTATGGGTGCATTAGCTATTGCATCTACAAGCATGGTTACTTCTTGTAAGGACTACGATGATGACATTCAGAATTTGCAGCAGCAAATCGATGCCAACAAGTCAGCTATTGAGGAAATCTCAAAGTTGATTAAGGAAGGTTGCGTCATCACAAGCGTAGAGAAAGCTACAAGTGGTGTAACTGTAAAGCTTAACAACGGTGACACTTTCACTATCAACAATGGTGAGAAGGGTGCTGATGGTACTCCTGGTACAGCTTGGACTATCGGTACCGATGGTTATTGGTACAAAGATGGTAACAAGACCGATTACAAGGCTCTTGGCGAAAAGGGCGAAAAGGGCGATACTGGTGCTCCGGGTCCTCAGGGTCCTCAGGGTCCTCAGGGTCCAGCTGGCGCAGCAGGCTCTACTGGCACAGGAACTGCAGGTACTAACGGCAAGTACTACGTACCTAACACAGAAACTGGTTGTTTCGACATCTACCAAGATGGTGAAAAGGTTGAGTCAACAAACATTAGCTTCATTGGTACTGGTGTAATCACTGCTGTTAAAGATGACAATGCTAAGACTTTGACATTGTTTGGTGTTAAAGGTGGTGAAGGTCAAAAAGGTAAGGTTGTTATCTCAATGACTGGTGACTTGACAAGCTTGGTATTCATGCCTAAGTTCTACCTCGACGGTATTGAGATGATTGAATATCCATACTTGAATGGTACTAGCTTGAAGAAGCAGAATGTTGCAGGTGCTTGCACAAACCATGATGGCGTAACCGTACAGAACCTTGGTGTTGACTACAAGGAAAACAACAAGGCTTTCGTGTATGGTCCAGCTTGGGCTGTTGACTATCATGCAAACCCTGTAAATGCTAAGTTGGCATATGCTAATGTTGATGGATTCAACGTTCTTAACCCAGCAGTTCTTTATACACGTGCAACAGCCGATGAACTCGGTGTTACTTCTCCAGAAAAGAACTATGCAGGTACAACATTGTTTAATATCGCTGACGATGGAGTTTTGACTGTAGGTTTGCAGGTTGCTCATCCTGACAAGTTGAATCCAGCTCCAACCAAGAACAAGGTTACTGATGACGAGACTTGGAACAATGCTAATACCGTTGCATTGAAGGTTAAGAACAATGAGGGCAACGATATCGTTTCAGACTATGCTTTGCTCCAGCCAACTAAGGCTAAGGTAGAGGGCTTGGTATGGACGAAAAATCCTGATTATATCCGTGGTCCTAAGGATGCAGCTGGTGAACACATTGCTCAGACAGGTGATGAGGCTTGTGGCGTAGGTATGCGCGACAAGGTTCATGTATGGGATACTCCAAAGGAGGCTCTTCAAGATGAACGTCACGCAGCTCTTGAGTTGTACTACGAGAACAATACCGAGATTGACCTGAATGAGTATGTTGGTATTCACTTGACAAAGGAGAATATCAAGGATTACATGGCAACCTCAGAGACAAAGACTTTAACACCTGAGCAAGCTAAGGAGTGGGGCTTGACATTCCACTTTATTCCTGTAATGTACAAGGCTGGTGATAACCAGACATCAGATTCTCACTTCTTGAAATCACTTGGAGATGGCAAGTTCCGTGCTCAGAATGTTGATGAAAACTTGAAGGCTGGTCTTGCAGCGGAAGCTTCTGTTGGTCGTGAGCCATTAGTACAGGTTCTCGTAACACGTGGTGAAACTATCACAGAGGACAATGTTGTTCTCGATGGTTACATCTTGCTTCACATTACAAAACAGGCTAAGGACAACCATGTTGTAAACAAGTGGAACAACCAAAATGTTGTATTCGATCAGTGCAATGACGTTGATGTATTCAAGACAACATGGGAGCAGTTCAACGACTATATGTTGACTCAAGAATTGAACATGTCTAAGGAAGACTTTGACCATGGTTATGAGGCTGACACTATTGTTGGTACCAAAAAAATGAATATGTATGTTGCACCATTGGCAACAAAGGGTACAATGACTCCAGACAATTCTATTGGTGATGTATTCTATACAAAGGATGGTACAGGTACAACCAACCATACATGGCGTTGGGTTATTCCTGCTGAACAGGTTGAGAAGTTGTTGCACGACCAAGCTTCTGTGACATTAGTACGTTACATCCGTTTCAATGCTGTGGATCAGATTGAGGCTAAGTATCCTTACATCTATGTGAAGATGGAGACTACAATCACAAGAAAAGCACTTGCCAAGTTTGATTTTGACAAGAAGATTGCAGAATATTGGTTTGATAAGCATGCAGTACATGGTACTAAGGGTATCTTCTTCGATGTAGTTAATCCATGGGATGGTGGAAACATCAACTCTATTTCTCGTGGTATCGAGACAACAATGGAGGGCAATACTGTTGCTTCTTTGAAAGACAAGAACTACAAGTATTTCTTCGAGCCAACTCCTATTGTTCTTAAGGCACAAGATGGTAAGAAGTATACTATCACAACCTCTGGTAATGGTGCAGAACATGATAAGATTGTTTGCAAGTATGACGGTACTCATACACATGCATTTGCAGACTTTGACAAATATCTTGATCTTTGTGCTATAAATTACGGTAAGGGTGCATTCAACAACAAGTTCTTGTATGCAGTCAAGGAAGGTACAACAGAAGCTGTCAAGATTGCTACTTTGGTACAAGAGACAGGTGTAATTACTCTTGAAAAGAATGATTACTGCAAGAAACTTTTGAACGCTACAGGTTATGCTAATCTCAACGAGCTTACAGACGAGTTGAGCGCACATGTTGGTGTGGTAGTTTGTGCAAATGGTTGCAACCTTGCACAGAAGGTTAAAGATGCTTCATTTATCGTTAGCTGGGAACGTCCTATCAACTTGATTACTCGTGAAGAGAATACTGTTGTTGATGCTAACACCAATGGTAACACTATCAACTTTGTTGACTGTCTGAAGTTCTATGATTGGCGTGGTTATGCAAATGGAAAGGCAACTGATGCTAACTGCGAAGCTAACCAGAGTAACATGTGGGGTGCAAACCAGTGGTATTGGGCTTACTATGGAATCAACAAGATTGCTGTTGACTTTGATGGTATTAAGACTAATTTGAATCATGGCACCACATTCGTTCCATTGAAAGATGTAACAAACGAGTTGACATTGTACTTGTTAGACAAGAACGGTAGTGCAGTATCTACATTGCCAGGTCAGAAGTATGAATACACATTCGATATTTCTGACTACAACTACAAGGCTTTGAATTCAGACTTGTTGACTTACATGAATGGTCACAAGGGTGAGTTTGGCCGAATCCATTACACTAACAATGGTGACAATGTCGGTGAGTTCTACCTCCAGATTCCTTTGACTATTGGTTATACTTGGGGTGAGTTCGAGACAACAGTTACCTTGAAGGTAGAAAGAACAATTGGTCAATAATTATTGATAATTGTTATATTATAAAGCTCTAATTAGAGGGTGTGCCTAAAAGAGCAGGCACACCCTCTTTTAATTTTAAACCATTTTGAAATGAAAAGAATTTATTTGTTTTTATTTTTTGCTGCTTGTACATTGACTTTCATTTCTTGCAACAAGAAAAAAGAAAGCAGAGAGCAGCAAGTACAAGAGTTCCGTTCTCAGTTAACTGCCGAGGATACGACTACTATGCTTCAGCTTTGTGACAATGCTATGAAAGAGCTAAAGGCTCGCAACATCAACAAAGTTTTAGCTTCACTATATGAATATACTGACTCAACGCAAGAAGTAAAGCCATTGAGCGATAAACTCAAGAAAAAATACACAGCTCAGTTCAAGTTATTCCCTGTGTTGGATTACAAGAGAATTTACTATTCATTTCAGCTGGAAGGGTGCAATGACGTAAAATATGAAGTTACATTTGCCACGGCAGAACAAGCTGGCACAGGTGATCCTGCAAAAACTGCGTTTATGTTCAATCCTGTGAAAATCAATGACGAGTGGAAACTTTGCGTTAAGACACCTTCTGAAGAAATAGACCAAGAGTATCGTTAAACAAAAAATATGAACAATGAAACAGCTGCTATTTATTCTATTCACTTTTTGGGGAGTATGCTCATGGGGACAAAGGCACAGTGTTGCAACATTTGACTTCACTCAACCCACTGGTGTAACTCCTCAAATAAACTTACCTAGCAACTTATCATCTATGGATATTTCCACAGATAAATTCTCTGATGGTAACATCAAACTGTCATTTGCAAAAGGAGTTAATCAATATTTAGGAGCGCAATACTCACTTAACAAGAAAAGTGACTCTAAAGAGTATTTTTTACAACTCTATAAAGGTGCTTATATGGATTTTAATGCAACAGGAGGTGCTTTTATTGATTCTATCAAATTTGAGGTTGTCGTTGACATGTATGATATCACTCTCGCTAATGACAGCCCTGGCAACCTTTCTTCAGAACGTTATAAGCGTTTTTGGAGTAAAAATAACAATGAAACAGTAACAGCTGTATCATTTATGAATGTTGGCAAGGCATCGGAAATAAGAAAAGCCATTGTCTATTATCAGACTCCTTCGGCGGTCTTATTTCCAAGCTCAACAGATATAAGCTCTTCCAATTTAACGAACTTTAGTCAAGCCTCCCTATCTTTTGATAGAAGCATTACCATTTCGTCATCAAATGGTGCTTACATTTCTAATTATAATGGAGTTGTTCAATCACTTACTTTATCTGCAAAGGGAAACATTGTAACGTTAAGTGTCTCAAATGCTATTGCTACTGATGGTCAATATACTATATACATTCCAGAAGGTTGTATCTGGGATGCAAGTGGCTATTGCAACAAAGCGCTAACTTATAATTTTACTATTAGCACCCCTAAGAATACTTTAACTTACACTACTGTTACACCTGCAGAGGGCGAAATTGACAAGTTGTCAAGCCCTATTGTTTTGGAATTTGACAAGCACTTGATGGCAATAAGTAATAATGAGTTGTATATATACAAAGATGGTGCTAAGGCTGCAAAAGCAAAGATTGAAAGATCTAGCACTTCTTCTAAAGATGTAATCATCAGCTTTGATATTCCAGAAGGACTTACAGAAAAGGGTATTTATACGTTAACTATTAATGAGGGCATCATTAAAGACCAATTGGAAGAAACTTATAATCCTACTTTCACCCTGACTTACAAAGTTGGATACGAAAAGGAACCAGAAGCTTCCGAAACTTACTTGGCTGCTAAGAATTTGATCAGCAAGACCGGGGTTGGTTATCCTGCCGATGATAGTGAGGCACGCATTGCCCTAAAGAATCTTGTCGAACAAGTTCCATTTGCTTCTGACGAAGAGCTTACAAAAGCTATGCTATCATTTTATAGCGAAAAGAACATAACCATGCCTGAAACTGGAAAATATTACACTATTTCCAATATCAGTCAGAACAATAAGGTTCTTTATATTTCGGTCGATGATGAAGAGAACGTATCATTGACAAGCAATAAAGCCAAGGCTACGGCATTCCTAAGTTCTTGCGAGGATGGCAAATATACATTCCAAACACAAGGAGGCAAGTATTTCTTTGTCAACGGATTAACTTCAGACAAAGGTAAGTCGTTGGATTTAAAGAAGTTCTCTCTATCTGGCGTAGATGACAAATTGGTATTAGGTACGTTTAGTATCTATGGTTATTGCACTACAAACTCTGAGGACACAGAATTGAACGCCTATGCTTTGGTAAACCATTCTACAGGTAAAATCTCTACTGATGTTACTGCTTCGAGCTTGCACTTCAATGAAAAGCAATCAAATGCCTTTATGTTTACCGAAACGGCAAAGCCTGCTGAGGAAGCAACAGCTGTTGATTTCCACATGTCACTTATTTGCACTGAGTTTACTGCCGATAATGGAATTTTGGAGTTGTCAACTGCAGCATACTCAGGATTGTCTTTGAATCCTGATAAGCAAAATGCCTCTCTCCTCAACAAAGAGCAGAAGGAGATTGGACAACTCAACATGACTTTAGGAAACAATGGAAATGTGAAGATTCCATTTAGTCAACTTTCCAATGACACTTACTATGTTAAGGTTTCAAAAGGAAGCATACTTGGCGTCAAGGATGGGCAAACTTATACAAATAAGGAATTTACAGTTCCATTTACTGTTAAGAAACAGGATATAGTTGTTCCAGACAATCCTGAATTTGACTATAGCTACAACAGTTTTTGGTATGTACCTTTTGAGTCTGAATATTATCACGATATTGACTTGAATGGATTCAGCATAACAGATGCAGGTGATTTCGACGGTTTCGTTGTCAACGAAAGTAAAACGATAGAATTGGTACAACCTGATACATATCGAACTGTAAAAACTGGGCATTTCAAGAAGATTGATTACTTGCCAGGCTATCCTGAATACACAAATGCTTACCAGATAGAGTTTGATACCCCAATTAAATCTGGTGACTTGAAATCAGACAGGTATGTATTTGTCATTCCTATAGGAACATTTGGCGACAACAATTACGCAAAGTACTTGTCTGACCCTACATCAATCTCTCCTAACAAATGCAAGGTCAACCCTGTCATGAGAATCGTCTACAACGTTAACAACGACAAGGCTACAGGCATTGACGAGATTACAACTGACTCGAATAAACCAAGCGTCATCTACGACTTGATGGGTCGTCGAGTACAAAACATGTCTCGTCCTGGCATCTACATCGTCAACGGCAAGAAGGTTGTCAAGAAGTAAATATAGAAAGTCTTCTAGCTGCTCGCAGCTAGAAGACAAAAAAGAGAAACAATAAGTATAACATAATAAAGCAATTAAACAGTTATGAAAAAGTCTAAAGTTTTATTGGCTGCTGCTTTGATGGGTATGAGTACAGCTGCTATGGCTCAGGCCACTTACACTGACTCCGAGGAGAACGTGTACACTTTCCAAAAGCATTGGTTCCTAGACCTCCAAGGTGGTGCGCAGTACACTCTTGGTGAAGCTAAGTTCGGCGATTTGATTTCTCCTAACGTACAGTTGGGATTGGGCTACCAGTTCAACCCAGTATTCGGTATGCGCCTCCAGGTTAATGGATGGCAGAGCAAGGGCGGCTGGGCTGCCTACCGTGACAAGATTGGCGACGAGCCATTCTCTGCCGACTACAAGTTTAAGTACGTGGCTCCAGGTTTGGATTTCATGGTCAACTTGAGCAATCTCTTCTGTGGCTGGAATCCTAACCGTGTGTTCAATGTGACTGCCTTCGTCGGTGGTGGTGCCAACATCGCCTGGGGTAACGACGAGGCCAATGAAATTGGTGCACACATCAAGGACCTCGACAAGTACAACTTATTGTATCTCTGGGATGGCACCAAGGTACGTCCATTCGGTCGTGCAGGTCTCGACTTGGAGTTCAAGGTAAGCAAATCTGTCAGCATCATGATCGAGGGTAATGCCAACATCACTACCGACAAGTACAATTCCAAGAACGCAGACAACCCAGACTGGTACTTCAACGCACTCGCTGGTCTTCGCATCAACCTCGGCAAGAGCCACACCAAGACAGAGCCTGTAAAGGAAGTTCCTGCTCCACGTCCTGTAGAGGAGTATGTAAAGCCAGAACCTAAGCCAGCTCCAGTAGAGGAGAAGAAGGTGGAGGAGATTCGTCGTGACGTATTCTTCGTTATCAACTCCAATAAGATTCGTGAGTCTGAGGACGCTAAGATCAAGGAAGTAGTTGACTACTTGAACCAGTATCCTGAGGCAAAGGTAGTCGTAACAGGTTATGCAGATGCCGGCACAGGTAATGACAGAATCAATGATGCGATTTCTGCAAAGCGTGCTGCAGCTGTAGTAAAGGCACTCAAAGAGAAATATGGTATTGAAGAATCCAGAATCACTGAAGATTCAAAGGGTGCTCGTGTTCAACCATTCTCTGAGAATGACAAGAACCGTGTTTCTATCATGGTTGCTAAGTAATGACATCTTGATAAAGAGCTTAGTAAGATATTTACTATAGGTAATAAAAAGTCCGAAACAGATAGCTGATATGGCTTCTGTTTCGGATTACTTTTTTTCTTATATTAATAAAGTTTAAAGTGGTCAACTATATTTTTTATAGTTTCTATCAGAATAATGCAATAGGCTTCAACTGCTTACGAAGCCGCTTTCATTGCTCTACGAAATAGGCTTCATTGACTATCGAAGCCGCTTTCATTTTTCAAGGCTTTTCTATTCAAAGTTTTCAATAGGGGTGCTGAGTAGTTACAGATCATTTTTCGTGCGGATTTCTTCAAAACTATAGCGAAAGTTGGTATCAACTTCGACTCTTCAAAGGGAATATAGGGGATTGGGTGATAGGGTAAATGAAAAAAGATAGAAAAAATTTTGTTTTTTGATTAAATAACCGTACCTTTGCAGCTAAAAATAATAAATTGTAAGTAAATGGGAAAGATTATATTGACGGGAGACCGTCCTACAGGTAAACTTCACTTGGGTCATTATATCGGTTCGCTTCAGCGACGTGTGCAGCTGCAGAATGCTGGCGACTTCGACAAAATGTTTGTGTTCATGGCTGATGTTCAGGCGCTGACTGACAACGCTGATAACCCAGAGAAGATTAGACAGAATATCACTGAGGTGGCTCTCGACTACCTTTCTGCTGGTCTTGATCCGCAGAAATGTACACTCTATATCCAGAGTATGATTCCGGAATTGGCTGAGTTGACTACCTACTTGATGAACCTTATCTCTGTATCTCGTGTGCAGAGAAATCCTACCGTGAAGACGGAAATCAAGATGCGTAACTTCGAGGCTAATATCCCATTGGGCTTCTTCTGCTATCCTGTGAGCCAGGCTGCCGATATTACTGCCTTCAAGGCTACTACCGTTCCTGCCGGAGAGGACCAGGAGCCTATGCTGGAGGTGACCCGTGAGCTGGTGCGCCGATTCAATCAGATCTATGCGCCTGTATTGGTGGAACCTGAGATCCTGCTCCCTGAAAATGCGGTTTGCCGTCGCCTTCCTGGTACCGATGGTAAGGAGAAGATGAGCAAGAGCTTGGGCAACTGTATCTATCTGAGCGATGACGAGAAGACCGTTTGGAAGAAGGTGAAGAAGATGTCGAATGGTGAGCCTCGCATGAGCATGGAGGCGCCTGGACACTTGGAGGGCAATGCCGTGTTCACCTATATGGAGGCTTTCTCTACTGATGAGGACTTCGCTGAGTTCTGGCCTGAATTCAAATCTCTCGATGAACTGAAGGAGCAGTATGTGAAGGGTGGTATCGGTGATGGTACTTGCAAGAAGTTCTTGAACAGTGTGCTCAACAAGATGCTCGACCCTATCCGTGCCCGCCGTCATGAGTTTGAGCAGGATATTCCTGAGGTGTTCAATATCCTGAAGAAGGGTAGTGAGGATGCGCGTGAATTTGCTGCGCAGACAATGGATGAGGTGCGCAAGGCTATGCGTATCGACTACTTCAGCGATGCTGCTTATATTGAGGAGCAAGCAGCGAAATATAGAACGTGTGAATAAACGAATATTACAATTAGCGGTACCGTCGATTATTTCTAATATCACGGTGCCGCTTTTGGGTTTGGTGGATGTCGCTATTGTCGGACATATCGGCGATGCGGCTTATATCGGTGCCATTGCCGTGGGATCGATGCTCTTCAACGTGGTCTATTGGTTGTTCGGCTTCCTGAGAATGGGGACGAGCGGGATGACTTCGCAGGCGTTGGGCAGGAGAGACTTGGCGGAGGTGATGAGGCTCTTGGTGCGTTCCTTAGGCATCGGGGTGGGGATAGGTCTGCTCTTCTTTGTGCTCCAGAAATGGCTCATAGGGGGTGGTCTCTGGGCAATGTCGCCGGAGGCTGATGTGGTGGAGCTTGCCCGCAGATACTGCCATGTCTGCATCTGGGGTGCTCCTGCCGTATTGGGTCTGTATGGGTTCACGGGATGGTTTATCGGTATGCAGAACACCCGTATTCCGATGATGGTTTCGCTGACGCAGAATGTGGTGAATATCATCGCTTCTCTGCTGCTGGTCTTCGTGGGCAAGATGACGGTGGAGGGCGTGGCACTCGGTACGGTCATCGCCCAATGGTGGGGCTTCCTCATGGCGTGTCTGCTTTTCCGTCTTCATTATCGCCGGTTGGGCAAGTATGATTTCCGACAGCATCTCTTAGCTGCGGAACCTCTCAAACGGTTTTTCTCGCTCAACAGGGACATCTTTCTCCGTACGGTGTGTCTGGTGGCTGTCAACCTCTTCTTCACGGCTGCTGGTTCCAGGGAGAGTACCTTGGTATTGGCGGTGAACACCCTGCTGATGACGCTCTTCACCATCTTTTCCTACTTCATGGATGGTTTTGCCTACGCTGCTGAAGCCCTGAGTGGCAAGTATTACGGGGCTAAGAACATGGTGGCCTTTCGGGAAGTGGTGCGCAGGACGATGGGCTTCGGATTAGCGGTGGCTGCGGGGTTCACCTTATTATATATGATAGGTGGAGAAAACTTCTTAGTACTCCTGACGGATGATGAGCGGGTGATAACGGCTGCGGGTGATTACTTCTGGTGGGCGGTTCTGATACCCTTAGCTGGAATGGCGGCTTTTGTCTTCGATGGCATTTTCGTGGGCATCACTCAGTCGAAGTCGATGCTCTGTTCTACTGCCATCGCTTCCGCTTCCTTCTTCGCTCTGTTTTTCATCCTGCATCCGCTGATGGGCAATCATGCCCTGTGGCTGGCTTTCATCATCTATCTCGTTTTGCGTGGCATCGTACTGTATGTAATCTACCAAAATAAAATGTAGAAATATCGGATATTATTCTTGAAAAATTGCACACTAAAAAGTAGTGTGCGCATTTTTTTAGAAAAGCAACATTAATATAGTTTAAATCTTCCGCTTTTATTCTTTTTCTTAGCTGAAATTTAGTACTTTCGCAGCGTAAAACTTTAAAAATAAATAGAGTAAATGAAAGCAGAAGATTATTATCAACAAGGTAACGCCTGGCGCAAGCAAGGCGACTTTAAGCGTGCCATCGACTGTTATCTGGAGGCCATTGCGCTCGATCCGGAGAGTCCTGCCGTGGCTGCCAAGGAGATGCTGGATGATATCATGAGCTTCTATTGCAAGGACTACTACAATCCATAATAACCGACATGTGGACAACGGCAGTTTTGGTTTACTCCAAGCGTAAAGATAATTAGAACGAAAAGAATATGAGTAAGATTAAAGGGGCTATTGTAGTCGATACAGGGCGCTGCAAGGGATGTGCGCTCTGTGTGGTGGCTTGTCCTCAACATGTCATTGCATTAGCCGAGAAAAAAGTAAATGTGCATGGTTATCGCTATGTGGAAGCGGCTGTGCCGGATGCATGCGTGGGTTGCACTTCGTGCGCCATCGTATGCCCTGATGGATGTATTACCGTGTATCGTAAGAAGGAGAATGAATAATGGCTGAACAACAGAAACGTGAAATAACTTTGATGAAGGGTAATGAGGCGATTGCTCATGCCTGCATCAGATGTGGTGTGGATGGTTTCTTTGGCTATCCGATTACTCCACAGAGTGAGATTATAGAGACTTTGGCTTTGCTCAAACCTTGGGAGACTTCTGGTATGGTGGTGCTCCAGGCTGAGAGTGAGGTGGCTGCCATCAATATGGTCTATGGCGGTGCGGGTGCCGGTAAGCGTGTGCTTACTACTTCGTCCAGTCCGGGTGTGGCCTTGATGCAGGAGGGTATTTCCTATATGGCGGGTGCCGAGATTCCGGGTGTCATCGTCAACGTGCAGCGTGGCGGTCCTGGATTGGGTACTATCCAGCCTTCACAGGGTGACTATTTCCAGGCTACCCGTGGTGGAGGTAATGGTGACTATAATGTGATTGTATTGGCTCCGGCTTCTGTGCAGGAGATGGCTGACTTCGTGGACTTGGCTTTCACCTTGGCTTTCAAATACCGTAATCCGGCGATGATCCTGAGTGACGGTGTCATCGGTCAGATGATGGAGAAGGTGGCGCTTCCTCCGATGAAACCTCGCCGCACGGAGCAGGAGATTGCAGAGGAATGTCCTTGGGCTACCATCGGTCGTAAGAAAGACAGAAAGCCGAATATCATGACTTCCCTGGAACTGAAACCGGAAGTGATGGAGGAGCGCAATCTGATGATGCAGGAGAAATACAGGAAAATCCGTGAGACGGAGGTGCGCTACGAGATGCAGTATTGTGAGGATGCCGACTATGTGATCGTGGCTTTCGGCAGTGCTGCCCGTATTGCAGAGAAGAGTATCGAGAGTGCTCGTGAGCAGGGTATCAAGGTGGGACTTTTCCGTCCGATCACGCTCTGGCCTTTCCCTACTCAGGAAATCCATCACTTGGCTGAGAGCAAGAAGGGTATCCTTGTGGCTGAAATCAATGCCGGACAGATGGTGGAGGATGTACGCCTGGCAGTAAACGGTTGGGTGCCTGTAGCGCATTTCGGTCGTTTGGGTGGTATTGTGCCTGAACCTGAGGAAATTGTGGAGGCGCTCAAGCGATTAATTATTGATAAGAAATAAATTATACATTATGAATGATATAATTTCGCCAGAGAATCTGGTATATAAGAAACCGACACTGATGAACGATGTTCCGATGCATTATTGCCCGGGCTGTTCGCATGGTGTGGTGCATAAGCTTGTCGCCGAGGTGATTGAGGAGATGGGTATGGAGGATAAGACGGTGGGCGTTTGTCCTGTGGGCTGCGCTGTTTTCGCTTATCGTTATTTGGATATTGACTGGCAGGAAGCGGCTCATGGTCGTGCGCCTGCAGTGGCTACGGGCATCAAACGTTTGTGGCCCGATCGTCTGGTGTTTACTTACCAGGGTGATGGTGACTTGGCCTGTATCGGTACTTGCGAGACGATTCATGCCCTAAACCGCGGTGAGCATATCGCCATTATCTTCATCAATAATGCCATTTATGGTATGACGGGCGGTCAGATGGCTCCTACTACTCTGCTGGGTCAGAAGACGGCTACCTGTCCTTACGGTCGCCAGCCTGATCTTCATGGTTATCCGCTCAATATCACTGAACTTGCCAGCCATCTGACGGGTACTTGCTATGTGACCCGACAGAGCGTGGAAACTGTAGCGAGCATCAGAAAGGCTAAGAAAGCTATCCGCAAGGCCTTTGAGGCGAGTATGCAGGGCAAGGGTTCCAGTCTGGTGGAAATCGTTTCTACCTGCAACAGTGGTTGGAAACTTTCTCCTGTGGAAGCTAATAAGTGGATGGAAGAGAATATGTTCAAGGAGTATCCTAAGGGAGACTTGAAGGATACGACGGGAATGTAAATAAGGATTGAAACAAATGAAGACAGAAATTATTATATCTGGGTTTGGTGGTCAGGGTGTTCTCTCTATGGGAAAAATCCTGGCTTATTCTGGACTGATGGAGGATAAAGAGGTGACTTGGATGCCTGCATACGGTCCGGAACAGCGTGGCGGTACGGCGAATGTGACGGTAATCGTGAGCGATGACCGTATCTCTTCGCCTATCTTGAGCCATTATGATGTGGCTATCGTACTGAATCAGCCTTCGCTCGATAAGTTTGAATCGAAGGTTAAGCCGGGCGGTGTGCTGATCTATGATGGTTATGGTATCATGAATCCTCCGCAGCGTAAGGACATCACCGTGTATCGTATTGATGCGATGGACAAGGCGGCTGAGATGAAAAACGCTAAGGTGTTTAATATGATTGTGCTGGGTGGTCTGCTGAAGGTTTGTCCTGTGGTGAGCACAGACGGTCTGAACAAAGCGCTCTTCAAGTCGTTGCCTGAGCGCCATCATGGTTTGATTCCACTCAATATGAAAGCGGTGGAAGAGGGCATGAAAATCATAGAAAAGATGTAAGTGTGATATAAGTCCTGTTCGTGCAAGGCGAGAACAGGCTTAAGGGTCTAAAAAAAAGTCCCACAGATTTCACAGATATCCACAGATTTATTTCTCTTCAAAATATCTGTGTTAATTTGTGAAATCTGTGGGACTTTAATATTTTATCGGTCTATGTAAGACCTATGTAAGTCCGTGAGATCTGTGGGGCTATATATTTTACTTGTTTTCTGCATCAATAGCCTTGATCTTCTTTTTTACCAGTTCGAGATCATCCTTGAGCTTCTGCACCTTGCGGTTCATTTCCTCTACGAGACTGTTGCCCTTCTTGCTGGCAGCATTGAGGAAGCCGAGGTTGTTCTCATAGGTGGTGATATCATTGCGCAACTGGTCGTAGCGGCGCAAGAGTCGTCCACGCTCATTGTCCAAGGCATCAGAACCCTTCTCAGCCACATTCTTCAGATTGCTCTTGAAATAGTCGAGACGGCGCTTGGCGTTGCTGATGTGCAAGTCCTTATAGATCTTGTCGAGCACTGCGTGATACTCCTTGTAGATATTGTCCTTTTCCTTGAAAGGCACATGACCGATGGAGTTATATTCCTCTGTCAGCTTCTGCAGTGCCTGCTGCACGTTCTCTACAGGGTTTTCGAGCAAGTCCTTCAGCTTAGCCACTACTTCGCGCTTCTTCGCCAAGTTGCTGTGCTCCGTGTTTCTGGTGCCCGCATTAGCCTTGTTGCGAGCCTCGAAGAATTTGTTGCAAGCATCGAGGAAGTCCTTCCAGAGCAGTTCACCCTGTTTGCGAGGCACAACACCCACGGTCTTCCATTCTTTCTGCAGCGCAATAATTTTGTCGCCCGTCTTCTTCCAGTCCGTGCTATCAGCAAGTTGCTGTGCCTTCTTGACGAGTTCGTGCTTCTTTTCCAAATTGCTGGAATATTGCGATTTCAGTTCCTTGAAGAACTCAGCCTTCTTGCTGAAGAACACATCATTGATGGTGCGGAAGCGCTCAAAGATCTTCACATTCATTTTCTGAGGAGCAAAACCGATTTCACGCCATTCCTGTTGCATAGCGATTACCTCCTTGGTAGTAGCCTCCCACTGTGCAGCGGTCTTGATGGCATCCAGGTCGATAGCCTCCAACTTCTCGCAAAGTGCCGTCTTCAGTTCGAGATTCCTCTCTTCCTTAGCGCGGATATTCTCAAAGTACTGCTGATGCTTCTTGTTAATCACGGTGCTGGCAGCCTTGAATCGGCTCCAGATTTGCTCGCGCAATTCCTTGGCAACAGGACCGATTTCACGGTACTGCTGGTGCAAGTCCTGCAACTGATGGAAGGCAGAGATGACATCCTCTTCCTCATCGAGTTTTTCGGCAGCTTCGCAGAGCGCAGTCTTTGCCTCGAGGTTTTTCTTGAAGTCATATTCACGTGCCTCACTGTTGAGCTTCAGAAGGTCGTAGAACTGCTCCACGTAGAGCTGGTAGTTGCGCCACAGCTCATTCGCCTTGTCGGCAGGCACGGCCTTGATATCTTTCCATTCCTGCTGCAGGGCCTTGAAGTCATTATATGATTGGTTAGCTTCCTCAGGAGAGGTAGCCATTGCCTTGATCTTTTCAATAATCTCAAGTTTTTTGGCTAAATTTTCCTGCTTTTCCTCTTCTTGCTCCAAGAAGATCTTGGCGCGTTTTTCCTTGATGATCTGCATTTCAGCCTTGAAGGCTTCTTCTGTGTCATCAGGTAGAAGTACGAATTTTTCCGGGTCACCACCTTTTTCTAAATACTCCTTAGTTTGAGCATCTCGTTCTGCGAGGTGAATCTTGTAGAAAGTTGTCTTCAGATGGTCGAGCTCTTCCTTGTTAGGAGCTTCGGCACTGCGAGCGATTTCTTTCACTCTTTCGAGCACTTCCTGCTTGGTGGCATACGCCTTCTTGGCAGGTTCTTCCATGGTTCCCTGTAAAAGGGCATTTTCTTGAGAGTCCATCATTTCACTGTATTTAGTTTATGATTCGATTTCTTGGCAGATAATGGTGCCGCTATCTGCCACATACACACACAATAATTTTGCAAACTTAAGTAAAAAAAGCGAAAAATCCTAATTTTATTTTTTATTTTTGCTTTTATCCTCGCTTTTTTATATTTTTTTATCATTATTTTCTGACTTCTTGTATTCTTCTGGCGCTGTCCATGCGCTATGCGGCACTTGGCTCCTTCCTTAGAGCAAGCGCTTATAGCGCAAGAATCCCCACGTCAATCCAGATACGACGATAGAGATAAGGATGGCGATGCCAAAACCGATGGAGCTGTTTTCCATACCGTTGATGAGGTTCATTCCGAAGAAGGATGAAATCAGGGTAGGCAACATCATGACGATACTGATGGATGTCAAGGTACGCATCGTGGTATTCATGTTGTTGTTGATGATGCTGGAATAGGTGTCCATCGTGGATTCCAGAATATCTGAATAGATATTGGTGGTTTCTCGCGCCTGGGTCATCTCGATGTTGACATCCTCAATCAGGTCGGCATCCAACTCATCCACCTGGAGTTTGAACTTCAGTTTGGACAGCAGGTTTTCATTGCCTCGGATGGAGGTAATGAAATAGGTGAGGGAATCCTGCAGACGTGACAGACCGATCAGGCTTTCATTGTTGACGCCATGATCCAGGTTGCGCTTGGCTTTCTCGATGAGCGAGTTGATCTGCTTGAGTCGCTTCAGATACCATACGGCAGAGGAAAGGAAGAGACGGAAAATCATGTCCACATAGTCGGTGAAGCCTGCACCTCGCTTCTGCTGGAAACTCACGAAATCAATCATCATGTTGGTTTCGTAATAGCAGACGGTGATGGTGACATCTCGCTTGTGGATGATACCCAATGGCACGGTAGTATAAGGCGTGCGGCTTCTGATTTCCTTGACATAAGGAATACGGAGGATGATGAGCATCCAGCCATCGTCGTATTCGTAGCGGGCACGCTCATCGGTATCACTGATGTCCGAGAGGAAATAATCAGGGATTTTGAATTCGTCTTCCAGCAAGCGCTGGTCTTCGTCGGTTGGACAAGTTACTTGTATCCAGCAGTTAGGCTGCCATTCATTGATAGCCTGCAGATGATTCTCTGTATTCCAATATGTTCTCATTGTTGCTAATCTCCACAAAATAAAAGTTTGGGGTATGGAGATTAACTATGCCCCCAAAGCGGTGAATGGGTTTCTTTCTGCTGAATCTCCACGCCTACAATTCATTGTTGTTGTCCGCGTGATAATCGTCCATTTGTTTAATATTTAAAATTTCGGCTGCAAAGGTAACTAAAATAAACCAAAATGGCAAAAATAAAGCCGGGAATTTTCTTCCCGGCCCTATATTTTTAACCTTTTTGTAATTTATTTGGTTGGAATCTCGGCAAGCAACTGTTTCATGAGATTCCAGAATGGTGCTACGCAACTGATCTGGCAACGCTCAAACTGGGTGTGAGGGCTGCAGAGGGTAGGACCGAAGGAAACGACATCGAGGTGTGGATATTTGCCCAAGATGATAGAGCACTCCAATCCGGCATGAACTGCCTGCACCTTGCCGTCTTCGCCGTTCTGCTCCTTATATACCTTGAGTACATGCTTCAGAATGTCACTGTCTGGGTTTGGATTCCAACCGCCATAGCTGCCGCTGAATTCCACCTTCATGCCTGCCATAGAGAAGCAGCTCTCAAACATGGTGGCGATGTAAGCCTTGTAACCTTCGTGTGATGAACGGGCGAGAATCTTGATGGCAGCCTTTCCTTCGCCAATCTCTACGATGGCAAGGTTGGATGAGGTTTCTACGATTTCTGGCATAGATGGAGCCATGCGCAGTACGCCGTCGTGGCAAGCATAGATGGCATCTACGAGATTGTCCTGTATCTCCTGTGGTACTTCCATCTTAGGAGTCTCTACGTTCTCTGTGAAGAATTCTATCTTCTCGATGTTCTCGATGCCCTTGAATTCATCCTGGAGCTCTTCCTTCCAGTCTGCTACCAAGTCCTGGAGTGCCTCTACGTTCTCCTTTGGCAAGGTGAGTACAACCTCTGCCTCGAATGGGATGGCATTGCGCATATTACCTCCGTTCCAGGAAGCAAGACGAGCGTCGAGTTCGGCAATGGCTTCACGTACGAAACGAACCATGCATTTGTTGGCGTTGGCACGACCTTCGCAGATTTCGATACCAGAGTGACCGCCCTTCAAGCCCTTCAAGGTTACCTTGACAGCAGCATCTTCCTGGTCGGTTTCTACTTCCTTGTAGTCGAGGGTTGCAGTAATATCAATACCACCTGCACTACCGATGACGAATTCACCCCAAACCTCAGTATCGAGATTGAGCAGGATGTCGCCGTTCAGTTCACCTTCAGGGAGTTCGTTGGCACCATACATGCCAGTCTCTTCATCGCGTGTGATGAGACCCTCTACCGGGCCGTGCTGCAAGTCTTTTGCCTCCATGACAGCCATGATAGTAGCCACGCCCAGACCGTCGTCGCTACCGAGGGTAGTACGGTTGGCATGAACCCAGTCGCCATCGATGATCGTCTCGATAGGATCGGTTTCAAAATTGTGCTTGCTATCTTTCGCTTTCTGAGGCACCATATCCATGTGCGCCTGCAGGATAACGCCCTTGCGGTTCTCCATACCAGGAGTAGCAGGTTTGCGCATCACGATGTTGCCTGCAGGATCCTGAAAAGCCTCTACACCAGCTTCCTTTGCCCAGTTGAGCAAGTAAGCCTGAATTTTCTCCAAATGTCCTGATGGACGTGGAACTTGTGTCAATTTGTCGAAGTTACGCCAGATTTCTACTGGGTTCAGATTCTTAATTTCAGCCATAATACTTTATTTAATTAGAAATACTTTTTTTAATGAGAAATTAGAAATGAGAAATGGTTTTTAAATCTTTCTCATTTTTCTTATCCGTGAACGAGAGGGAGATCCATGCATAGATGCCCAGCAGGATGACGAGCAGGGTCTGGATGGAGTGGACAATCAGCACGAAGAACAAGGCATCGTTTGATGAAATGCCATAGAGAATGAGCATCGTCTTCACGGCAAAATGCCAAGGTCCTGCTCCGTTCGGGGTAGGCACAACAACGGCGATACTGCCGATGATGAAAGTTACCAGTCCGCACATCACGCTGAGATGACTCGTTGCCTCAAAGCATTGGAAGGTGAGGAAATAGTGCAGGAAATAGCAGAGCCAGATGCCCAGGGTGAAACCGATGAAAAGCGGTACGTTCCTGACGTCCTTGAGCGATGCAACTCCCTGCCAGAGTCCCTGAAGGGTGGCTTTCACCTTATTATATATGGAAAGTTTCTTGAGCAGGAAGTGCAACAGGATGAGGATGGCTATGCCGCAAATGGTAGTAACGATGTATCCCGTGGCAGTAAACTGGTGCAGAATGCTTTCCATGCTGGTGCCTGTCTTGTCGAAGAAATTGAGGAACACCGGTATCTGCAGGAGGAAAACGCAGCCGGCAATGAGCAAAACCACCAGAGAGTCGATGATGCGCTCAGTCACCACGGTGCCCAAGGACTTGGGGAATGAGATTCCCTCCCAGCGTTTCAGTACACCGCAGCGGGCAAACTCTCCAATGCGAGGCACCAGCAAACTTAGGGCATAACTCATGAAAATGGAGTTGACGCTGACACTACTTCGAGGGTGCTCTCCAATGGGGTCGAGTGTCTGTTTCCATCTCCAACCACGGAAGGTCTGAGCCAAGATACCGAACGGGAATGAAAGGAGCATCCAGGTCCAGTTCATCTTGTGCAGCAGGATGTCTTTCACCTGCTGGAAATCGAATCCACGGTACATCCAGTAGAGGATAGCACCTCCCAAGAGGAGTGACCAACCCACCTTCAATATATTGTTTATCGTCTTCTTGATATTCATAGTTGGTGCAAAGGTACGATTTTTATCTGCAATAGCGAATGAAAAACATTACTTTTTAGCATGTAAGTGATTATTTTTAGCATAAATAAACATCAGGAGCACTTTCCTACTGCATGAATCTTGGCTTCCTGTGCCGTCTGTTCAGATGCTGATTTTGTGAAAAGTTGATAATTTAACAGAGTTAACAGCATGAATATCAAAAAAAAATAGTAAATTTGCAGAATTATTGGGTGATTTGTCGCATTGCATGGTCGAAAAAGGAATGAGACGCATCACTTCTTGAAAACAACTTATCAATTAGCATGAAAGCGGTTAAACCAAAGAAAAATCTCGGTCAGCATTTCTTGACCGACCTGAATATAGCTAAGCGTATTGCCGATACGGTGGATGCTTGTCCTGATATTCCTGTGCTGGAAATAGGTCCTGGCATGGGCGTTCTTACCCAGTATCTTGTGGAGAAACCTCGTCTGGTAAAGGCTGTAGAAATCGACTCAGAATCGGTGGCTTATCTGCATGAGAATTTCCCTCAGCTCCAGGATCGTATCATCGGTGAGGATTTCCTGCGTATGGATCTCAACCAGATTTTTGACGGAGAGCAGTTTGTGCTTACCGGCAACTATCCGTATGATATTTCCTCTCAGATTTTCTTCAAGATGCTCGACTACAAGGAACTCATTCCATGCTGTACGGGTATGATTCAGCGAGAGGTGGCTTTGCGCATTGCTTCAGAACCAGGAAACAAGGCCTATGGCATTCTAAGTGTGCTGATTCAGGCTTGGTATGATGTGGAGTATCTCTTCACGGTGGATGAGGGGGTGTTCAATCCGCCTCCAAAGGTGAAGAGCGCCGTCATCAGAATGACCCGCAATGATGTGAAGGAATTGGGGTGTGATGAAAAACTCTTCAAGCGTCTCGTCAAGACCGTGTTCAACCAGCGCAGGAAAATGCTCCGCGTCAGTCTGAAACAGATGTTCCCGGGAATGACTCCACGTGAGGACTTCTATACCACAGACATCATGACCAAGCGCCCGGAACAGCTCACTATCCAGCAGTTTGTGGAACTCACCAACTATGTGGATGAGGAACTGAAACGCCTGGAAAGCGCAAAATAATTAGCAGATAATTTGGCTAATTGATAAGAAATGCCTATTTTTGTGGCGGAAAAGAAGTCCTATGGGCGGAAAAGAAATAGAAACTAACAATAACAAGTAATAAAATATAGAATTATGATAGACGTAAAAGAAACTTTGAGTTCAGCAGGTGAGCGTATGGAGATGGCAGCGATGTATCTCGCAGAGGAGCTCTCTCATATTCGTGCAGGACGTGCCAATGTGGCTATCCTTGATGGTGTAAGAGTCAACAGCTATGGCAGTATGGTACCGCTCAATCAGGTGGCTAATATTACCACTCCTGATGCCCGTACCATCGCTATCCGCCCTTGGGACAAGAAGGCCATCAAAGATATCGAAAAGGCTATTATGGACAGTGGTGTGGGTATCACTCCTGAAAACAATGGTGAAATCGTACGCCTGGGTATTCCTCAGCCAACTGGTGAGCGCCGTAAGGAACTCGTGAAGCAGTGTGGCAAGATTGCTGAGAAGGCTAAGGTGGAGGTGCGCAATGTGCGTAGTGAAATCAAGGACAAACTGAAGAAGGCTATCAAGGACGGTCTTTCTGAGGATTTGGAGAAGGACGCTGAGAACGAGTTGCAGAAATTGCACGATAAATACATCAAGCAGCTTGAGGCGCTGATGGCTGCGAAGGAAAAAGAAATCATGACCGTATAGTCTTACTGACTCTTTGACAATCATTATTGCAGTGAGTAGATGAAAGGACTAGTCATCAAAAATACAGGAAGCTGGTACACCGTCAAAACTGACGATGGCCAGCTTATTGAAAGTAAAATCAAGGGTAATTTCCGATTGAAGGGCATCCGCAGTACCAATCCTGTGGCAGTGGGTGATCATGTGGAAATTATCACCAATCAGGAAGGTACGGCTTTTATTTCTGCTATTGAGGATAGGCGTAATTATATTATCCGAAAGTCGCCTAATCTCAGTAAACAGAGTCATATCCTCGCCGCCAATGTCGATCAGGCTTTGTTGGTGGTCACTGTCAACTATCCGCAGACTTCCACCACTTTTATTGATAGATTCTTGGCCAGTGCTGAGGCTTATAGCGTGCCGGTCATCCTCGTGTTTAATAAGCACGACCTCCTCTCTGAAGAGGAATTGCATTATGAGAAGATGATGTGTACGCTCTATGAGACCGTGGGCTACAAGTGCGTTGAGATCTCTGCTGAAACGGGAGAGGGCGTGGAACAGTTGTTTCCTATCCTGAAAGACAAAATTACTCTCCTGAGCGGCAATAGTGGTGTGGGGAAGTCAACGCTCATCAACCGCCTGATTCCTCATGCTTCCCAGCGTACTGCAGAAATCAGCGATGCGCACAATACGGGTATGCACACCACCACATTCAGTGAGATGATTGAACTGCCTGAGGGTGGTTATCTGATAGATACTCCGGGCATCAAGGGCTTCGGTACATTTGATATCGAGAAAGAAGAACTGACCAGTTATTTCAAGGAAATCTTCCATTTCTCCAAGGACTGTCGTTTTTCCAACTGTACGCATACCCACGAACCGGGTTGTGCTGTCATCAAGGCGGTGGAAGATCACTTCATTGCCGCCAGCCGATACCAGAGTTATTTGTCCATGCTCGAAGACAAGGACGAGAACAAGTATCGTGAGGCGTTTTGATGAAATGAGAAATGAGAAGTGAGAAGTGAAGAACGAAGAATAAAGGAACATATTCATGGCAAAGCAAGAACAGAAGGACATAAAGCAACGTATTGAGCAGGGGGAGTTTGCTCAGAGTGCAGAGATCAGTGCAAGCTATCTGGATGAGGATATTCTCATCATTGATAATATCAAGGTACTTGCCAATCCAGATCCTGTGAGACTCCAGATGAATATGGTTGCTTCTTGCCAGAAAGGAAATCTGAAGCTGGAAGTAAATGGTAAAACGGTGGAAGTGGGCAAAAACGATATCTTCGTTTGTCCGCCTAATTCTGTTGTGGATATCATTGAGTTTTCATCTGATTTCACCTGTGTGGCGCTCTGTGTCACCAACCATGGTATGCAGAATATCCTGCGATCACATATTAATGTGTGGAATCGCGCCATGTATGTGGACAAGGTTTCTGTCATCAGGATGACGAGCGAGGAAATGCTGTTCTATGCCAAGTTTACCGAACTGGTGCGTCTCTGTCTGGATGAAGAGCGCATGGAGCATTCTTCCTGGAATCCTTATCGCCGCGAAATTGTGGAAACCTTATTGAAAACGGCACTTCTCGCCCTTTGTAATGCTTTCACGACCGAGGTGGCTGATGTAGCTAAAAACAATTCTTCGACTTATGATATATTCGACAGATTCCTGGTGATGCTGCAACAGAATGAGGTGAAACACAAACCTGTGGAGTTCTTCGCCCAGCAGTTGTGCATTACTCCGAAATACCTTTCCATCGTCTGCAAGCGCCATAGCAATAAGACGGCTATTGAATGGATTACGGAATACACGCTTTCGGATATCACTTACTACCTGCGTTCCACGAATAAGTCTATCAAGGAAATATCTGGTATCTTAGGCTTCTCTAATACCTCGTTCTTCGGTAAGTATGTAAGGGAACATTTCAAGATGTCGCCGCTGAAATACAGGATGAGCCTGAGAGGTAATAGTATAAATAAATAATAATTAATATAGAAATCATGGATAATAGAAAAGTAGCCCTTATTACGGGTATTACGGGTCAGGACGGCTCTTATTTGGCAGAGCTACTATTAGAGAAAGGTTACGATGTGCATGGCACCATTCGCCGTTCTTCTACTGACTACCGCGAGCGTATCGCTCATCTGGAAGGTAAACCTAATTTCCACCTTCATTATGCCGACTTGGGCGACTCTATGAGTATCATTCAGGTGATGAACAAGGTGAAACCAACCGAAGTTTATAACCTGGCAGCCCAGAGTCACGTTCAGGTAAGTTTCGATTCTCCTGAGTTTACAGCCGACGTAGATGCTACAGGTGTGCTCCGTATCTTGGAGGCTATCCGCCAGTGCGGTCTGGAGAAGACCTGCCGTATGTATCAGGCTTCCACATCTGAGCTTTATGGCAAGGTGGAGGAGGTTCCTCAGAACGAGAATACACCATTCCACCCATATTCCCCATACGCCGTAGCCAAGCAGTACGGTTTCTGGATTGTCAAGGAGTATCGTGAGGCTTACAATATGTTCTGCTGTTCTGGTATCCTCTTCAATCATGAGAGTGAGCGCCGTGGTGAGACTTTTGTAACACGTAAGATCACTCTTGCTGCAGCCCGCATCAAACAGGGTAAGCAGGAGAAACTCTATCTTGGCAACCTGGATTCTTTGCGCGACTGGGGTTATGCGAAGGACTATGTAGAGTGTATGTGGCTCATCCTCCAGGCAGAGAAGCCAGAGGACTTCGTGATTGCTACCGGTAAGCAGCACTCTGTAAGAGAGTTTGCTCAGTTGGCTTTCCATCATGTAGGTATCGAACTGAAGTGGGAAGGCAAGGATGAGAACGAGAAGGGTATCTGCGTAGAAGGTCCTGAGAATCTGATTGGCAAGACCCTCGTAGAGGTTTCACCAGATTTCTACCGTCCAACAGATGTAGTCAATCTCTGGGGTGATCCTACCAAGGCCAAGGCAAAGCTCAACTGGAATCCTAACACCACCTCTTTCGAGGAATTGGTGAAGATCATGGTAGAGAGCGATATGGCCAAGGTTGCTGCCGAAGATGCAGGTCAGAAGGTTCGTTGCAACCTCGTGGAATATCTTGAGAAGGGTATCGTGAAGTAATTATCGATTTTTTTATAATGATATAAAGGGTGTGGCATCAGTCACACCTTTTTTTGTTCTGAAGGGTCTCATAAACTTCCCCACAAAGTTCTCATAAGCTTCCCCACAAACTTCCCACAGATTTCACAGATTACACAGATTTTTTTGCTTCAAAAGATCTGTGTAATTTGTGGAACTTTATAGTCTCTGCGAGGTTTATATAAGATCTGTGTAAATCTGTGAAATCTGTGGGACTTAAAAAAAACAGCGGTCTATATGGGAACTATGCAAATCTGTGGGATTTTATGTTTTATCTGATGAAAATGCTGGAAATCGTGGGCAAAAGTCAGAAAAAGGCGACAGATAAATGTAACAAATCGGTAAAAATATGCTAAAAATCGTTCATTTGCAGCAAATTGAATGATTTTACCATTTTATGAACGATAAGTGCTAATGCCTTTTTGAGAAAGTTACTATCTTTGCAGCGTGAAAACAACAATATAAATTTTAGGTTAATAGGTTTTAGGTTTTAGGTTAATAGGTTTTAGGTTTATTTTTGTTTAGGTAGAATTTTGTACAAAGGAAAAAAACGAGAACGCTGTGACAGCGCCCTCGTTTTTTTTTGTTTGTATCCCCTTTTGATAGCGGATACCTATTTTCTTTTTCAATAAACTTAAAAAAGCTCTACTTGAGATGCTTTGTATAGAACAGCCTCTTATACCAAGTGAGCGATGATTTCCTCGCGAGAAGCAGGAAGCATATCAATCACTGGAATCTCTGGCATTGTGTAGCAACCTGGTTGCAGGCGCATAGAAGCACGAGCTACGTTCACCAATACCTGAGCAGTAAGAGCAGGGTTGTTGATGCTCATGTTGAATTCGAAGCGCTGGTTCTGAGTCTTACCAGAAACACCCTTGCGAATCAGGTTCACACCATGACCCATATCCTTCACGTCGTCAACAGAAGCTACTGCGAATACGTGAGTCTCATCGTTAGCGAAATAAGGGTCAGCCTTGATTTCAGCAGTAACAGCCTCAAGAGTAGCACCTTCTTCCAACTCTACATAAACCATACGACGGTGGATGCTTTCACCCAATGGGATGGTAACAGAGAGTGCATTCTTAACACCCTTCTTGCTTTTCACGCAAACAGAGTGACCCATGCTCATACCAGGACCGAAGTTGGTATAAGTCAAACCCTTTGGAGCAAGACTCTCCATGAGTACACGTACGATAGAGTCTGAACCTGGATCCCAACCGGCAGAGATAACACTTACCTTGCCAGCCTTCTTGCAGTTCTCCATCTGCTTGGTGCGGTAGTCGAGGATGCTGGTGTGGATGTCGAAGCTATCAACGGTGTTGATGCCAAGAGCCACAATCTTCTCAGCATATTCTGGACATGAACGAGTAGGAGCAGCTAAGATGGCAACATCTACATCTTTCAACTTTGTGATGTCATCTACTACTTCATACTGAGCCAATTCAGCAGGTTTGTCCTTATCGCCCTGACGACGTACTACACCTGCAATCTCGAAGTCTGGAGCTGCCTCAAGAGCCTCTACAGAAAACTTACCAATGTTGCCGTATCCTACAACGGCTGCTCTGATCTTTTTCATTTCTTTTATTGTTGTTTATTGTTATTATTATATTCTCAATTCTATTCTGAATCTATCCGAATTCTCTTTCGAATTTATTTCTTTGCAATTGTTTTTAGCATGACATTGCAATATTGTTTTGGTTTTATTTCTATTTCGGTTGCAAAATTATAGCTTTTCTTTGAGATAATGAACAAAATAACAGATTTTTAACTATCTGAATGTGCAAAAAGTAATAAAATTATATATATTAGGTATTTGTTGCTTGTAAATTGTAAGGATGGCGACTTTTCCACCTTATAGTTTGATGTTTTCGTTGAAAAATATGAATAATTGTTACTTTATTTGCGAGTTTGATAATTTAATGCTATATTTGCAGCCGAAGTGAGTGACGTATTTATAATTTGTCGCCTGAAAGGGTGGCAAGATAACATAACCAAAATTAGAGGAGATGTAAAAAGATGAAAAAAACAATTTTAAGTTTAGGATTTTTGCTCGCCGTTTCTCTTTCGGGTTTTGCGCAGAATGAAATCGGACAGAAGACCGTGAATGGAGTGGAGCAGAAGAAGTCTGATAATGGGGTGGAGCAAAAGAAGATGGAGAATGCAATGAAGTCGGTAGAGAAAGAGCAGCAGGTTGCATTGTCTCATGCCGGCACTTTCGCCAAGAGGTTTGAAACTTTTGTCAAGAGTGCTTCTGCCAACAGGGAATTGTCTGATGCCCAGAAAGAAAAGATAGACTCTACTTATCAGGCTTATTTGGAGGAATACAGTATTGTGAAAGATTCTATCAGCGATGAGGATGTGCGCCGCGTGAGCAAAGCCAAGGTGGCTTACCAGAAACTGCAGGTGCGCAACTTTACTGACAAGACTACTGATCAGGTTACTGATGTGGCCAATACGATAGGCAGAAAAGTCTCTAAGGTTTTCAAGCGTACCAAGAAAAAGGTGCAGGGAGCCATAGAGGGATTCAAAAAAGAATAATTAAGTAATTCCTGTTTTCTCTGACAGATCCCTCATTAAAAAGGTCCCACAGATTTCACAGCAGGTCCGTATAAAACTCTGTGGGGCCTTTTTCTGAACTTACCTTTATTTCTTTATGATTTTTTCCACATCATCAATAGACCGGTTAAACGGACCGTTGTGCTCCAGTTTGATCGTGCACATGGCAGCTGCAAATTTTCCAGCTTCCGTAGGAGTTGCACCCTGCAGTCTCTTATACAGATAACCAGCCGAATAAGTATCTCCGCATCCTGTGGCATCTACCACTTCGTGAGGAGGATAGGCAGGAATCTCATAGAACTTATCATCTACATAGACGAGGGAACCTTCGCTGCCAAGGGTGATAATCACCTCGGTGACTCCCCAGGCATGAATCAGTTTTGCTGCCTCATGGGCATCTTTCAGACCCGTGATGGTTTCCATTTCTGTCTCGTTCACCTTCAGGTAGTAGGTATGCTTCAGTACCTTCAACTTCTCTTTCCAGTCGATAGGATACACCTTCTCGTCTCTCACCTCGCGCAGATAACCCTGAACGTCGATTGAAACCCTTCCCTTACTAGACAGATATTCCACCACCTCCGTTGGAAAATCATCAGCCAACAGACTACCTAAATGGAAAACCTTGGCATCTACATGCTCCAACTGCTGGATGGTAAACGGATCGGCCTTTGCCAATACGCGCTGTTTGCGCTCATTCTGGTTTTCTCCATAGATATTCTCGAAGAACACTGTGTTGCGGGAGGCATTCATCGATACGTCGATGCCAGCCTTGAGCATCTTCTCTACTGGTTCCTTTTCTGTAGGATCCATGGCTGTAACCAATGAAAAAGTTACATCCTTGGGAAGCTGGTTGATGGCATATGAGAAATAGAATGAGGTGCCGCCAGCCATATAGACGGTACGGTTTGGAGTCACAATCTTGTCTTTTGTGATGTGACCGATACAACAGATATCTTTCATTATAATCGTTTTTATTTCTGATGAGCTGAGCCTTCACAGGAGGCTCACTTCTTTGTTCTTTTTGCAAAACGGTTGCAAAGTTACTAAAAAACCGGGAAAAAGAAAAAGTTTTCTTTCTGTTTCTGAGAAATAAAATCGATTTTATTTTGTTTTGTCCCTGATTCTGATTACCTTTGCACTCGAAATTGAATAAAAACTCAATAAAAACAACTATTGATAGATTTAGATCATGTGGTTTGATGGATTAATCAACGTACATTCGGCGGTGCAAGGCATCGTCATTCTTTCCTTGATTTGTACTTTGGGCCTTGCGCTTGGTAAGCTCCATATCAAAGGCATATCATTGGGAATCGCTTTCGTCTTTTTCGTGGGAATCGTAGCCGGACATCTCGGTCTGACTGTCGATCACAATATGCTGGAGTTTGCTGAAAGCTTTGGTCTCACCATGTTTGTCTATGTGCTCGGACTCTACGTGGGTCCTAACTTCTTTGGTTCCATGCGCCATGAGGGTATTTCGCTCAACCTCTGGAGTATGGCGGTCATCTTGGTGGGCACGCTCTTCTCACTGCTCCTGTGCTGGGTGCTTCCTGTGAGTTTGCCGGATATGGTGGGCATCCTCTGTGGTGCTACTACCAATACACCTGCACTCGGTGCAGCCCAACAGGCTTTGCAACAGTTGGGCATGCCGAGTGGTGGTGCTGCCTTGGGCTGTGCGGTCACTTATCCCTTGGGCGTTGTGGGCGTCATCTTAGCGATGATGCTGCTGCGCAAACTCTTTGTGAAACCTGAGGATCTGCAAATCAGAAGCAATGATGATGACGACCATACTTCTATCGGACAGTATCTGATTGTGAATCCGGCACTCAATGGTAATACGATTGCAGAAATCTCCATGCTTACTCACCGTAAGTTTATCATCTCTCGTGTCTGGCGTGGTAAACAGGTGATTGTGCCACAAGCTGATACCGTGCTTCATACAGGCGATAATGTGCTGGTGGTGACGAATAAGGACGAGGTGTCTGCCATGCAGATTCTCTTCGGTAAGAAAGTGGATAAGGAGTGGAATAATGATAAGGTGGACTGGAATGCCATTGATGCCAAGGTGGAAAGCCGCATCATCGTGGTTACCCGTCCGGGACTCAATGGTAAGCGACTCGGACATCTTCAGATGCGCAACAGCTATGGTGTGAATGTGAGCCGTGTGCTCCGTGGTGATATCCGACTGTTGGCTACCGATGATCTGCGACTTCAGTATGGCGACCGCCTTACGGTAGTGGGTGATCCTACCAGTATCGATCATGTGGAACAGTTCTTGGGTAATGCTGTCAAAACACTCAACGAACCTAACTTGGGTGCTATCTTCCTCGGAATCATCTTAGGTCTTGCCGTTGGCACGATTCCGCTTAACATCCCTGGCATGTCGGCTCCGGTACGTCTCGGTATTGCCGGTGGACCTATCGTGATGGGTATTCTGATAGGTGCCTTGGGTCCTCGTGTACATTTTATTTCCTATATGACCCGCAGTGCAGGTTTGATGTTGCGCGAGTTGGGGCTTGCCTTGTATTTGGCGTGCTTGGGTCTGGAGGCGGGCGGTCAGTTCTTCGAGACAGTTGTCCGTCCCGAAGGTCTGATGTGGGTAGGCATCGGCTTCCTCATCACACTGGTTCCTGTTGTCATTGTAGGTTTCATCATTCTGAAAACCAAGAAGTATGATTTCGGAAGCATCTGTGGCATCCTCTGTGGAAGTATGGCCAATCCGATGGCGCTGAATTATGCCAATGATACCTTGGATGGGGATACGCCAAGTATCACTTACGCTACGGTTTATCCCCTGGGTATGTTTGTCAGAGTGATTATCGCTCAGATTCTCGTTATGTTCTTTGTCTGATAACCATCAGCGTAGTTATCAGGCAAAGGGCAGGTTACCTGAAAAGGGGTGACTATCTGAAGAGGGAGAAGTTGACGCTGCCGTAACTTCTGTGCTCTAAAAATCTCGGATGGGCGGAAAAGTCATGGTTCTTGCCATGCTCGAAAACGAAGATGCCATCCTCGTTGAGCAGCTCGCCGTTTAATACTAAGTCTGGAATCTTTGCCAGGTCTTCCAAAGCATAAGGAGGATCGGCAAAGATGAAGTTGAACTTCTGGTGGCAGGATTTCAGGAAGCGGAACACATCGCCACGTACCAGGATGTCTCTGTCTTCATTGAGCTTCTTGAAACATTGGCGGATGAAATTGGCATGATCACGGTCGGCTTCTACGCTTACCACTTGCTTGCAACCGCGCGATACGAGTTCCAAGGAGATGCTTCCTGTTCCTGCGAAAAGGTCGAGGGCAGTGGCATCTTCAAAGTCAATGTAACCCTGGAGCACATTGAAGATGTTCTCCTTGGCGAAGTCTGTTGTAGGGCGCGCCTTGAATGTACGGGGAATGTCAAAATGGCGTCCCTTATATTGTCCTGTAATAATTCTCATAATTCTTTCTGTTTATCAATCTGATTCTTTCTTTATTGAGTCTACTTGAAAAAGTCAGAGCACTATCAATTTGAAAGTTAAACAGCAAAAATAAGCCAAAAACAGGCTCATAAATGCAATTTTTCATATAGAAAGGCTCTTCTTATGCTTTTTAGTTTTAAACTGTAAGCATTTTGAAGTACACCTCTGTTTTGGTGGCACTTTTTAAAGTGGGCTCAGTTTCTTTATTTGCTCAAGTATAGAGTCAACAGGTCGAATGGCATGCCTTTTATCTCTGTGATAGGGGCACGGTTGAACTCTGCACAAGGATTCAGTACATTCACTTTCCTGACATAGAGTTTGATGTTGTAGAGAAGCCATTCTTTGTCTGGAATATCACCTACGAGATGCAGCTCGTCCTGCTGCTGGTCCATTCCCAACTGCTTCCATATATACATCATGAAATAGATGGCATCCTTTGGGTGGGGTGCTTCGAATGAATTGAAGAACTTGAAACGGTTCTTTTCAAAACTGAAGATATCCACTTTTTTGTCATGGAAATAGGCAAACAACTTGCGTCTGATTCCTGCGAAACTGCGCTGGTGAAGGTAGTTCCATACGGGTTGCAGGATAGGGGTGAAGCGTACGTTGCTGAAATTGTCTTCTACCACCAACTTCAAATCCTTGTTGATAGGGAAGATGGCCACAACATTCAGTGATGGTTGCACCCGGTAGTGAAGGGCATCACTGTCGTGCTTCGTGAAAGCATGCTGGTAGAGGGTGGTGAGGTTTTCCTCCTTAAAATCTTCTACCGGTACGATGAGTACAGGGGTATCTATATACACTCTTACCTTCGAGTATCCTCGTTGCAGCAAGTCGCTCTCCTTGAAAGCCTGGCGCAGGTTTGCCGCCATGGAGACTCCACTTTTCACCGTGTAAGGTTCGTATATCACTTGATGCTCGGCTTCTCTGTCCACGACGGAAAAGCTGAGTGTATTGTTGCTCACGCGGATAGTGAGTCGGGCTTGTTGCCAATTCTTGTTGTTACCAGTTACCTGCATTGTTGTTGTCTGTTGTAATGTCACCTATCTTTAGTCCAGGATATGCTCCTGAAATCATTGCGTTGTCTATGAGTTCCTGTACGGCATTCTCGTCCAGTCCGTTGAGGAAGTCTTCATAAGAGGCACCGCATTCCATCAGCGGAATCTGCTTGCCGCTCTTGCTGACGATGGTTGTGGCAGAGAGCGTAAACTTCTTTCCGTCAGAATAGGGGATATACTGTAGGGATTCCTGTAGATATTTTCCCTTGATGAGTGTCTGGAAATCCCCCGAGTAGCCTCCGTGCCGTGCCTTATATCTCTCTTCTGCCGTACGTATTTTCATAAGTGTTTCCTTCACCGCCTTTTCCCGTTCTTGCTTGGTAGACTGGAAACGGAGCGGCTGAGAGATACTCAGCGTGCAGAGTACTAAAAGCACGATGACGCATGCCCCCAATATATAATTTATGTTTATTTTTCGTTTCATTTCAAAAAGTATTGTTACTTTTGCAAGTGCAAAGATACAAAATGTTTTTGAAATATGGTCAAAGAAGAGTTAAAATATCAGATATTACAACAATTTGGGTTTCAGCCAACTTCTGAACAGGCGCATGCCCTGGAGGTTTTTGCTCAATTCCTCACGGATACGACCCCTCATTGTGCGATGATTCTGCGAGGTTCTGCGGGTACGGGTAAGACTTCCCTCTCGGGTGCCATCGTACGTACTTTGCAGGCTATCCGGCAGAAGGTCATGCTTTTAGCTCCTACGGGTAGGGCGGCTAAGGTATTCTCGCTCAACAGCGGTTGCCCTGCCTATACCATCCACCGCCGTATCTACCGTGAGAAATCTTTTGCCGGTGTGGATGGGAAATTCAATCTGAATGATAATCTCTATACCGACACCTTGTTTATGGTGGATGAGGCTTCCATGGTTTCTAATCTCGGATTGGGCGACGGTAATTTCGGAAGTGGCTTTTTGCTGGACGATCTGGTGCATTTTGTTTATCAGGGACGCAACGACCGTCTGATGGTCATTGGCGACAAGGCTCAGTTGCCGCCGGTGGGGGAGGAGGAATCTCCTGCTCTTCAGGCGATGATGCTGGAGGGCTATGGACTGAAAGTGTATGAGTGCGACCTCAATGAGGTGCTTCGTCAAAGTCAGGAGTCCGGTATCTTGTATAATGCTACGGTCATTCGCCAGATGATTACCCATGATGATATCACCCAGTTGCCTCTCATCCGCTTCCAGGGCTTTGCCGATATTGTGATGATGCCGGGCAATGAACTCGTGGAGAGTCTTGCCAACAGTTATTACCAGGTAGGACAGGATGAGACGATGGTGATTACGCGCAGCAACAAGAGGGCGAATATCTATAATAATGGTATCCGCAATATGGTACTCGACCGGGAGGAAGAACTCTCCGGCGGTGATATGCTCATGATAGTGAAGAACAATTATTATTGGACAGAAAATGAGCGGAAGCAGATGAAGGCTTCGGGTGATACGCCTGAAGTGAGAAAGGAACTGCAGTCGATTCCTTCTTTCTTGGCGAATGGCGACCGGGCGAAAGTATTGCGGGTGCGCCGTCATCTGGATCTTTATGGTTTTCATTTTGCTACACTCCTGCTCCAGTTTCCCGACTATGATAATTATGAAATCAGCGTAACGGCTCTGCTGGATACCTTGCAGAGTGAGGCTTCAGCTCTTACCCGTGAGCAACAAGAACAGCTTTTTCGTGGGGTAGAGGAAGACTATCAGGATATTCCGCTGAAGGCAGACCGCATGAAGGCTATCCGAGAAGACCGGTACTTCAATGCTGTGCAGGTGAAGTATGCCTATGCCATCACTTGCCACAAGGCACAGGGTGGACAGTGGGAGCATGTCTATGTAGATCAGGGATATATGACGGATGATATGTTGACACCTGATTATATCCATTGGCTTTATACCGCCTTTACCCGTGCCAAGAGTAAACTCTTCTTAGTGAATTGGCCTAAAACGCAGACGCAGGCCTGAAGAGTTCCCTGCGCTGGAAATAATTTTTGCTTGGGGAGAGAGAAATTTTTCCTTGTCCAGCCAAAAATAAAAGAGAGTGTACAGGTGGGTATATAAAAACGAAGAATCCGAAACCTAATAGAAGGAATCGGATTCTTTATTTTTTGAGTTGTTTTGGGAAAAGTGGGTGGTGATGGATTCGAACCACCGAAGGCATAGCCAGCAGATTTACAGTCTGCCCCATTTGGCCACTCTGGTAACCACCCTTGCTCTATGTTTTCAAAAGCGAGTGCAAAGGTAGTGTTTTTATTTCATTCCACCAAATTTTTCAGCAATTTTTTTCTCTTTTTCTTCAAAAAACTTCATTTTTCCCTATAAAATACACCTTTTTCCCCTCCTTTTCCCTTTCTCAAAGCCCTTTTCCTTTTTTACCCTTTTACCTTTTTACTTTTTTACCTTTTTACCTTTATCACGTGTTTCCTGTGATGCTTTCTCGACAATCTTCGATGTTTATAATGCTCAATTTTCTTGATCGCTACAAAGATGGTGATGGCAGCCACGATAGCCAATAAGAAGATGACGATTCCGCCACCGAGGTTGTCGCCCTTAACCTTCGACCACATATCGAGCACTTCAGGAGTATGCTCGCCTGCATCATGAATCATGGCACATCTTGCCACCACACTGCTGTCTGGGTACATGATAGGGTTGAGATGGGCTTTCCTGCCAGCCTCCCCGAAGAAGTAAGCTAAGTTCACCTGCTCCGGATAGGTCTCCTGATTGCTCATGGCATCCAGTATCTTCTTGCCAGCCACACTGCTCACATAACCCGTGGTTTCCATGTTGGCAAGTGCCACGTCCTGCTGACAGAGATAGTTGATGAAGTAGGCGGCAGCCTTTGGATTTTTGGCGTATTTAGGGATTACCCAACCGTCAAACCATACGTTGCTTCCTTCCTTTGGCACTTCATATCCTAATTCCACGCCCACATTCTTCGCCTCCTCAATAGCCCATACGGCATCGCCGCTCCAGGTCATGTTGAGGTAAGCCTTTCCCTTGGTCATGGTCTCCTTTCCGAAGTCAGCTTCCCATCCTTCGATGTTCGGTTTGAGTGCTTTGAGATTTTTCTCTACCATAGCCACGGCGTTGGGTGAATAGTCATTCATCAGTTCTGGAACCGTAACTTTCCCGGCTTCCAGGTCCTTGCGGTGTGCCCAGATGAGTGCTGTACCGTATGAGTCGCGGTAGGAGTCTTTCATCAGCAGTTTTCCACGGTATTTCCGGTTCCATAGCGTGCCCCATGTCTGTGCATCTTTCAGGGGTACGTGTACCTTATTATATAATATACCACAGGTTCCCCACATATAAGGCACGGCGTAGTGGTGGGCGATGCGCTGACTATTGCTCGTAGCATCTATCTGCTCCACGATGTATGGAGAAACATTTTTCAGATAGTTGGGGGTCTTGCCAAAACAGGTGTCGATGGGCAGGAGCAGATCCTTGCGGAGCATACGCTCGATGATGTATTCCGACGGGCAGACCACATCGTAGTCCTCATGTCCACGTTCTATCTTGGTCAGCATCACCTCGTTGATGTCGAAAGTCTGGTAGATGATGCGGATGTTCTTGCCGGTCTGCTGCTTATACCAGGCAGGGAAGTTGGCTAATACATCTTCGTCAATGTAGTCAGCCCAGTTGTAAACCTTCAGTATCTCCTCCCGGTTCTCTTTGTTGTAGCAAGAAGAGAGCGGCAGGATCATCAGCAGGGTTAGGACAAATAATATCTTATTCTTCATTCTTATTTCTTCTTATTTTTGTCAGAACGACGGTTGATGATAACGAGCATGACCAGCACCAGCACGAAGATGATGGTGGATAGCGGACGGAGTTCCGGCGTAAGTCCACCCTTGCGCGCATCGGCATAGATAAAGGTGGAAAGTGTTTCCAATCCTTCATTTCCGATGGTGAAGATGGTGACGGCGAAATCGTCGATACTCATCGTGATGGCGAGCATAAAACCGGAAATCATACCGGGCAGTATCTCTGGAATGATGACCTTGCGGAGCGCCTGCATCGGCGAAGCTCCTAAGTCGAGTGCTGCCTCATAGAGGTTGGGATTCATCTGCTTCAGACGGGGCATGACGCTCAGGATGACATAAGGCAGACAGAAGGTGATATGTGAGAGCACCACCGTGGTATAGCCCTGCGGAATGCCCAACGTGATGAAGAGCAGGAAGAGTGAGATACCGATGATGATGTCACCGTTGAGTATCGGGATATTGTTGACGAATGTGATAGCCAACCGTGCTTTTCTGTTGCGCAGGTTGTGGATGCCGATGGCGGTCAGCGTACCGAAGAGGGTAGAGACGGTGGCGGTTATCAGTGCGATGGTCACCGTATTGATCAGTGCTGCCGTCAGCGAATGGTGGGTTCCTTCTACGAAGAGATTCTTGTAGAGTTGCAGAGAGAACCCCGTCCAGTTGCCCATCACCTTTGCCTCGGTAAAGGAGAAGATGACGATGATGAAGATAGGGGAATAGAGAAACAGCAGGAGCAGCCACAGATAACCCTGACAGAAGATGTTCTTCAGCATGTTCTTGGAGAATAAGGTCTTCATCATCTGATACCTCCTTCCTGTTTGCCGTTGTCACCGGCTATGAGTGTTGAGGCTCCTATCAGGAAGAGCATGATGAGCGAAAGGGCTGCACCATAGTTCCACATGGAGTTGTTGATGTTCTCCTGGATGGTGGTTCCGAAGAGCTTGATGTTGTTCATCGTCAGCAGTTCGGAGATGGCAAAGGTTGAGATGGTAGGCATGAATACCATCAGAATGCCACTTGCCACTCCCGGCATGGAGAGGGGCAGGATCACTTTGAAGAACTGCTGCCATGGCGATGCACCCAAGTCTTCGGCTGCCTCTATATAACTGCGGTCCATTTTCTGCAAGGTGTTGTAAATCGGATAGATCATAAACGGGATGAAGTTATATACCATACCGAATAGCAGTGCACCTTCACCTAATGGCAGGTCGGCAAAGTCGAAAAGTGCCACGGTGGCAAGGGTACGTACCAGGATGTTCACCCACATCGGCAGGATGAAGAGCATCACGATGGTGTTGGCATACTTCATCTTGGTCTGTGTCAGGATATAGGCTGCCGGATAACCTAACAGGATGCACAGCAGGGTGTTCAGGAAGGCAATGCCTATTGAATACACGAAGGTGTTGATAGCCTCAGGATGGGCTAAGAACTTTTGGAAATTATAGAGTGTGATGTTGCCGTACTCATCGGTGAATGCGAAAAATACGATGAGTATCAAAGGCAATACCACGAAAATAGTCGCGAATATGGCGTATGGAATCGACCAACTTTGTCGCGAAGAGATAAACTTAATGAGTTTCAATTTCTGATCTGCAATGTTTTATATTTTAATCTGCATTTTTTCGAATTACTGGAATCGGATGTTTTCCTGCGGAATGGTGATGGCCACGTGGTCTCCCAAATCCCAGACATCTTGTGTATCTACATAGAGCTTCTCGCCCCAGTCTGTGTCGATGGTGAGATGATAGTGGTCGCCCTTGTAGAGGATGAAACTGATGTCGCCCGTAAAGGTTCCCTCACCCTCGTTGTCGAAGAGTTCTATTTTGTCGAAATCGATGTTTACTGGAATTACATCCTTACCGTCTTCATCCGTATGAATCTGATTCTTCTTCTCTTCCGGAATCTCTATCTGATATTCGCAGCCTAAGAACTCGATGGTGCCGTCACCGTTTACCTTTGCCTCGAAGGTATTCGTGGTGCGTTCCTTCTTCATGATGTGGATATTGTCGGGAATCACGTTCATACCGATGGTCTGTCCTACCTCGAAATGCTTGTAGTTCTGAATTAGAAATTCGCATCCCTTGTCACTCTCTGCCAACATCTCATAGTGTACACCCTTGAAGATGGAAGAGGTAATCTTGCCCACAAACTGGGCATGCGCTGTATCGGTGCTCACTTCGATATCTTCCGGACGGATTACGACATCTACCTCCTGGTTGCATCCGAATCCCTTATCCACACAAGGTATTTCTGATCCGGCTACCTTTACCAGACAGTCGTGTATCATCGTTCCGCAAAGGATATTGCTTTCACCGATAAAGTCGGCCACGAAGGCATTTGCTGGTTCGTTGTAGATGTCAGTAGGGGTGCCTATCTGCTGTATTTCTCCCTCGCTCATCACCACGATGGTGTCGCTCAGGGTCAGCGCCTCCTCCTGGTCGTGGGTCACATAGACGAAGGTGATGCCCAACCGTTCGTGCATCTCCTTCAACTCCAACTGCATGTCCTTTCTCATCTTCAGGTCGAGTGCAGCCAATGGTTCGTCAAGCAGCAAGACTTCCGGTTCGTTGACAATGGCTCTTGCGATGGCGATACGCTGCTGCTGTCCACCCGAAAGCGAGTTGACGTCACGGTATTCATAGTCGCTCATGTTCACCATCTTGAGGGCGCGTTTCACCTTAGGCATGATTTCCTCCTTCGGCGTATTCTTCAGTTTCAGTCCGAAGGCGATGTTGTCATATACATTCAGGTGAGGGAACAGGGCATATTTCTGAAATACCGTGTTCACATTGCGCTTGTAAGGTGGTAGATTGGTAATGTCATTACCGCTAATGGTAATGATACCCTCTGTGGCAGTTTCAAAACCCGCCAAGAGTCTCAATAGGGTAGTTTTACCACAACCCGAAGGACCGAGTATGGTCATGAATTCACCCTTTCTCACAAAGAGGTTGATGCCATGTAGGGCTGTTTTCTCCCCAAATCTTTTTGACACATTCTGGATGTCAATGATATACTGTGCAGTTTTATTCATTTCTCGTTATAAAATTTGCGTGCAAAGTTACTCATTTTCCAATAAATATTGAATAAAATGCTGGAAAAATTGTATCTTTGCAACCGGTTTGACACAAAGATAGGGGTATTCCTGTATTTATATACTTTTTTTATGATTGTAACTGTTGAATGGATGGAAAAATGGTTCAGGTTCTTCGACGACGAGTACTTCGGAGGAAAGTTGCCTACACCTGAATTGGGGGTTACCCGGGCCAAGACCAGGCTCGGGCAGATGGCGTATAAGAGAGCTACCCGATGGGGACGTACGAAACTTTATGATTTTAAAATTTCCATGTCCACCTATTACGATATGACAGAGAAGCAGGCCAAGAGTGTGCTCCTCCACGAGATGATACATTATATTATTGGTTACACCGGACTGAAGGATACGTCTTCGCATGGGCTTGTCTTTCGGGGGATGATGGATAAACTAAACCGCACCTATGGCTGGGATATCCGGGTGATGACTTCTACCAAGGGATGGAAGGTGAGCGAACAGGTGGTCAAAAAGAAAAAGGCACAGGGTCCGCAGACCTATCTGATCTTAGCGATAGAAATGCAGGATGGCAAGCATTATCTCTCGCGGGTCAATCCCGGTTTTGCCCGTCGTATCGAAAGTCAGTTGGTGAAACTTCGGGAGGTGAAATCGCATTGTTGGTACACCACCCAGGAAAACTACTTTGAGGATTATCCGCAGGTGCGCAGTCTCCGTGGCCGTCGCATTTCAAAAGCCGATTTCGATCGTCTGCTGAATGTCTTGACTCCTTTTCATTTCTGATTTTTCATCGTTCCACAGAAAGAACTCATAAAAAGTCCCACAGATTTCACAGATTTCCACAGATTTATTTTTACTTCAAAAAGATCTGTGTAATTTGTGGAACTTTATAATCTCTGCGAGGTTTATCTAAGATCTGTGTAAATCTGTGAAATCTGTGGGACTTTAAAAAAAAACAATGGTCTATATGGGAACTATGCAAATCTGTGGGATTTTATGATATCAGCAAAACTATGTGAAATCTGTGGGATTTTGCTCTTGCAATAGAGCTGGATGATGAGGGAAAAGGATTGATGGATTGGAAGGAAGTGAGAAAAAGACAAAGGGCTGGACTCCAAATCCGGAGTTCAGCCCTTTGACGCTTTTCATTATCTGTTTCTATAGCAGACGATGGTGTCAGTCATCGCCCCAATTACCGCTGTTTCCCCACAATTCTTTGTAGTCAGCCTTGGTCGTTTGCTCGTCTTTCACGTCAAAGTTGCCGATACATTCTCCCTTGAGGTCTGCTCTATGTACGCTGGCGATATTCAAGCCTTCGCTGCAGAGAGCCTCGAGCTGTATCACTTTAATTTCTGGAGTTATATAGTTCTTCTTCATTTTGCGTAACTGTTATTGTTGTCTTATCTGATAATTATCTTCTTTCCGTTCACTATATACATTCCCTTAGGCAGTCCCTCCAGGCTGCAACTGCGGCGCACCATCTGTCCGTTTATGTTGAACACGCCCTCTATGCCACGCTTGTAGGATGTGCAGTCGGTGCTGCCGTGTATGTCGTCGATGCCTGTGGTGCTGTCTTCCACTCCGTCGATGAGTAGCGATACTTGGCTCGGTTTTCCTCCAGCAGACGCATTGTCTGTCAGCTCAAACCAGCAGCGGAACGCCTTCAGTCCGTATGAATACTGTTTGCCATTCTCGTTGTGCGGTACCTGTATCAGCTTTCCCTTATACATGAAGTAGTCGCCGTTGAGGTCGTCTCTGCCCTCGATTATCTTGTTCTTACCGTTTTCGTCTTTGTAGTATGTCTTTGCCATAGTGCCTTTGCAGACCATCGTGCCATGGCCACCGCCGGTGGCAGAGAAGGTTGTTGTTGACTCCCAATTGTTGTTTAACTTCTTCAGATTCTCCCTGTTGAGCGTCACCATCGTGATGTCGTAGTGGTTGGCAGAAATGGTCTTCGTCAGTCGGTTGTTTTCGTCCTTAGACGGCTTGTAGTCTTTACCAAGCCATTCGCTGTTGTTCTCGCCCTCTGATGTGTAGAAGTGTTCTACGGTGTAGGGTGCCGACTTCACCTGTGTATATGGCGGGAAGACGATATATGGCTCGAATGCTGTTACCATGACGTCATCGTCGTTCTTTGGCTCCACGGTCACGAACTGTACGCTGTTCTCCGTCAGTGCCGCAAGCTTTGCCACCTTCACGGCATCTCCGAACGTGCGCTTCATCTGTCCCCATGTCAGGTCAACGGGCAGAATGAGCGAGTTCCACATATTGTCGTTCAGCTTACGGTTCAGATGCAGCACGCTGTTTTTGTATTCGTCTTTAGCCTCTGTTAGATAGCGCAGATCGGTAGATTCCTCGTCGAGAATCAGCTCCGGGTTGCGTCGTGGTCCGGCATAATCCAGTTTGAAGTTGTCTACGGCGGTCAGCTCGTTGTCGGCTACATCCGGCTTTCCGTCGGGTGTAGGGTCTACGTAGAAGCCTATGCGGAGAGTCACGGGATTGGCGCTTGATATTTTTTCCCCATTCGGGGCTTTGTCGAGACATATCTGTACCTGGTTCTCATATTCTCCCTCGAAGAAGGCGTGTCCGATACCGGCTCCTTCGTAGTTCTTGCCCTTGTGTGTTTTGGCAAGCGCCTCGGCATCAGCCTGACTGATGCCGTTGAGGGTTGCTGTTGAGTATATCTCTTTATTCGGATTGCCTTGGGCATCGAGCACTGTAATGAACATGTTTGCCAGCGGCTTTTCATTCGTAGTGATGTTCTCCGAACTGTTCGCTGTGCTGAATCCGTTGCATCGCAGCAGGTACCATCCTCCCTTGTGTACCTTCACGTCCTGGTATATATTGAAGCCGCGCAGGCCTTTGGTGTAGCAATAGAAATACTTGCCGTAATTTTGTTGATGAGCCTCAGTCCTACCTGTAAAACCATTATCTTTTGTGTTGCTAACTTTGTCATACGTCTTATACATCGTTTCATCTCCGAAACGTACGTGGCTGTTTACATCAGTAGTTGGGCTTACGCCTCCGATTTTCCAGTTTGCAGCACCGGTATCATGTATTCTGAAATCAGGACATGTGATAAGGAAAGAGGCATCGACAACCGACTCCATATATGCAGGGGCTGTGTTGAAGAGCTTGTAATACTCATTCTTTGTAATGACCTTCCATTCCTGGTTCTTGTATTCCGGGGTGCCCTCTGTTGCCAGGCTTATCTCATAATTGCAGAACATATTCTCGTTGTTCGGATAAGCCGTAAGGTAACCGGTTGAACCGATTTTGACGAGATATACTTTGTTCGTTTCTGAATATTCCTTAGCTTTTTCAAATGTGATAGCGCAATTTTCCGTTCTATCCATAAATACCCCATTTACCCCATCTTTATCCCTGAAGATTCCCATATATGAGCCAGTTGCAGAAGCTGTCACTTTGTTTTGTAGGTAATACGTTTGTGAACCTTTATCCTTCATATAAATGGAATATGGTGAAACATTCAGCGAGGCATGAGTACCCCACTTACCACCAATACTCAGAAACTTTTTGGCACCGATGTTATACAGACACACAATCTTTTTTCCGTCGGTTTCAGCCGTTCCATTGCTTGTACAAATTGCTGACGAAGGATCAACGCCAGAAAGGTCGTCAACCCCTCCAATAACCGTTTCTTCTATTCCGTTGTCTTCCGTCGCTTTATTTTGTGCCGAGGCTACAGTAGCATTTGCAGCCATCAGCACTGCGGCCAAAGCGACAGCCGCAATGCTTCCTTTTGCCTTGGCAAAAGAAAGCAGATACCTTTTACTCTTCATAATTTATTAATCTCTATTGTTGATTTTTTTTCTAAAAATACTTATTCATTCAAATGTGTCAATTGTGACAGCTATGTTGTCGTCCTGAACAGCTATGTTGTCATCCTGATATGAAAACGACTGCAAAGATATGAATAAAATATTTACTATAAAATTTTCCCCCCCCTGCCGCTATTGTTATTTATAATTTATTAATACTTTTTATCTAATAAAAATTGGATACGTTAATTAATCAAATAGTCCCTTAAAAAGGGGATAATCGAGTTCTTTGACATCGTTGAAAATAGTCTTCATGATGAACAATAGCCACGAGACAAGAATTTGCAAGTGGCTGATTTACAGCGACTAAAATCGTGTTTTGGAGAATTGGTAACGGCAACCACCAGAAAGGATACATAAAAAGGTCCCACAGATTTCCACAGATTTATTTTTATTTCAAAAAGATCTGTGTAATTTGTGGAACTTTATAATCTCTGCGAGGTTTATCTAAGATCTGTGTAAATCTGTGAAATCTGTGGGACTTAAAAAAACAACGGTCTATATGGGAACTATGCAAATCTGTGGGATTTTATGATATCAGCAAGAGTCTTTATAATCTCATCAAAACTATGGTGAAATCTGTGGGACTTTTCCTAAAAAATAAACCGTATCAGCGCAGTCAACAGACTTTTCAGGTGGAAATATTCGTGAAAAAACAATGTCTTGCGTATAAATTGACGAATTGAGCGAAAAATTACCGATTATTTTACAAGATTTTTTATAAAAATATGCTACATTTGCAAATTCTCTTTAACTTATGTAAGTTCTTTTAATGATTTTGAAGTTCTTTAATTATCAAATATTCATAACTATGAAGAAAAAGCAAATGAAAGCAAGTTTGTTACTTGTGTCTTTATTGACGGCTGGTTTCTTGGTAACCGGGTGTACAAATGACGATTATGATTTTGACCAGATTGATGCTACAATGGGATTTGGTGGTGGTGAATTGGAAATACCTGCCAGTTCTACCATGAACATTCCTTTGTCTGATATTCTGGAACTCGAAGAGAATGGTAGTGTGAAGATTGCCGCAAACGGTGATTATCTGTTCCAGTTGACAGGTACGGATGCTTCTACTGCTTCTCCTAAGATTTCTCCTATTCACTTGACGGGTAGATCTTATACCAATACGATTAACTTGAGCACCAGTTCTGCTGCCAAGGGTACCCGTGCTGCTGGTACTCATCTCAGTTTTGTCTCTCCTAAGCAACAGATGTTCGAATATAATGGTACGGATGCTGCCGTGAAGAGTCTGAACAGTGCTGAGGTGGATGGCGAAATCGTGCTGACTGTGAACCTCGCGCTCAACGGTCTTTCTTCTGCCATCACCACGATAGATAAGGCAACCATCAACCTTCCTGGCTATCTGCAGATTTCATCTGTCAATGGTAATGGCAATGGCGTTCCTATGGTCAACGGCTCCAAGATTACCGTGGAGAATGTTTCTACAAGCCGCAACCTCCAACTCACCATCAAGGCTAAAAAACTGGATTTCGCAAATCAGGATGCTTATGGTAAGGTTGTCATCGGCAATAATGGCTCTATCACGATGGACGGTTATTTCGACCTCGGTATTGAGGCTCATGTAACGGGTGTTCCTACATCTGCACTGTCCATCGGTGCCAACGTGACAGTCAATGATATTACCTTGAAGTCTGCTACCGGTATCTTCGACCCGGAAATCAATATCACAAGTTTGGGTGATGTAGCTGTGACTGGTGTTCCTGACTTCCTTTCAGAAGATGGCGTAAGAGCAGACCTGGATAATCCTCAGATTATTCTTTCTATCAAAAATGATATGGATGCAGCGGCTAAGGTGAGTGCAAAGGTGATTTCTACCAAGAACGGTCAGAACTTGGCTACCGTGCAACTCCCTGAGATGCATATTTACAAGACTACTGTTACGCCTGTAACCAAGATCTGTATCTGCCGCCATAAGACAGCAGAACTGACTACTCAGTATGGTGCTGCCAATGTATATGAGGTGAGCAACTTGGCTACACTTATCAACAAGCATATTCCAGACCATGTTCAGATTACCGATGTGGAGGCGAAGGCTGATCTCAGTCAGGAAATGACTATCGAGTTCGGACAGAATTACAGTGTTGAGCCAAGTTATAAGGTCTATGCTCCGTTGGCATTTGCCGAGGATGCTGTTATCGAATATGCAGATGATTTCGACGGTTGGAATGATGATTTGGATGAACTGGAATTGGCAGAGGGTACTTATCTGCGTCTTACTGCTGATGCACAGAATCTGGTTCCTGCTACCCTCATCGTAGAGGCTACTCCACTCGGAGTGAATGGTGCAGACATCAGCAACCAGATAGAGGTGAATATCAAGCAGGGTACTGTGAAGGCATCTGCTGATGGTGTCACAGCCGTGACTTCTCCGCTGGAAATCGAACTCCGTGAAAAGGTAAAGGGCGCATTGCAGAAACTCGACGGACTCTCTTATAAGGTAAAAGGTAAGGCAAGCCATGATGGAACTACCGTGACCGGCATCAACCTCAACTCTAAGAAGCATACCCTGAAGTTGGAAAACATCAAGGTGAAACTCGTGGGTAAGGTGATTGGTAACTTCAATTAATGACAGAGAGTAGTAACAGAATAATAACACACATAAAAGACAAAGAAAATGATGAATAAAATATATAAGCATGTCTTGGTTGCCTCTCTGCTCATGATGGGTGGCACCGCAATGGCTCAGACGCTCAATTCCGCTTACTTTACTGACGACTACAAGTTCCGTCACGATATGAACCCGGCTTTTGAGAACAAGCAGAACTATATCACCATCCCTGCTTTGGGTAATATCAATGTCAACCTGCAGGGCAACTTCGGTTACAAGGATGTTGTACTGAACAATCCGATGTACGGACAGGAGGCGGGTGCCAAGAAGATGACTTCCTTCATGAACCCTTATATCTCTGCCGATGAGGCGCTGAAGGGTTTCTGCAAGAGTAACAACCGCATACAGGGTGATGTAGGCATCGCCATTCTTTCTGCTGGTTTCAAGGGCTTTGGCGGTTATAATACCATCGAGGTGAATGCCAAGGCATCTTTCGGTGCTTCCCTGCCTTATGAGTTGTTTGAATTTGCCAAGAACACGGGCAACCAGAATTATGAGATTGGTGATGTGAGCATGATGGCTCGCTCTTATGCAGAATTTGCATTGGGTCACTCTCATCAGATCAACAAGAAACTCCGCATCGGTGCTAAATTGAAGTTCCTCTTCGGTGTGGCTGATGGTGATGTTCGTCTGGAAAACCTGCGTGCTGACCTCTCTGGTACAGACAAGTGGATTGTTTCCGGCAAGGCGAATGCACAGGTTTCCATGAAGGGCTTTACTTATAAGACTTCCAGGGATGAATATAACAACCCTGACAAGGGCGAATATGACAAGATTGATGATGTAGATGTTGATGGCGCAGGATTGGGTGGCTTCGGTATGGCGCTCGACCTCGGTGGTGTCTATAAGTTGAACGATAACCTGACCCTGAGTGCTTCTGTTCTCGATTTGGGTTTCATCAACTGGAGCAACAATATGAAGGCTGTGAATAGAGCTGAGAGCTTCGAATTCAATGGTTTTCATGATACTGCCGTCAGAGAAAACAGCGGTCCTACCATTGACGACAAGATAGATGATTACGGCGACCAGATAACCGACTTCGTCAACCTGAAGGATTTGGGCGATCAGGGTAGTCGTACCACCAGTTTGGCTGCTACGCTCAATCTCGGTGCTGAGTACAGTTTGCCTTCTTATGACAAGTTGTCTTTCGGTTTCCTGAGCAGCACCCGTATCAATGGTGACTATACTTGGAGTGAGGGTCGATTGAGTGCCAACTGGAAACCATTGAAGTGGTTGGATGGTGGTGTCAACTTTGCTGTCAGCAGTTTTGCAGCCAGCATGGGTTATGTCCTGAACATCCATCCTAAGGGTTACAACTTCTTCATCGGTATGGATCATATCTTGGGTAAGACCAGTAAGGAGTTCATTCCTCTTAGTTCCAATGCCAGCATCGCTGTGGGTATGAGCGTTGCCTGGTAACAGACGAATCAAATAGCAAAAAAGGGTGTGTCACAGACTTATGACACACCCTCTTTCTTTTTTCAGCGGTATGCTCCGCCTTCAGCACCTCCTTCGTTTCGCTCTCCGCACCTTTGGCTTTTGCAATCTCTCAGGCGTGAGAGTCAATAACGAAAGGTAGCCATGACTTTTCCCATCGGTCAGCTCCATTTTCTCACCGCACGGCAATTCTCTACTCCAAAGTATCTGATGATATTTCCTTAGCATTGTGTGCAAGACTTGGTTTTGTTACAGGAGCCTTGCGAATCAATAATCTACATCTCCGCTTTCAGCTTCTGTATCAGTTCTGCCGACAGCCCCGTTATTTCCATCACAGTCGCTTCATCCATGCCCTTTGTCAGCATCTTCTTGGCAATCTCATGGCTTTTCTTTTCCATTCCTTTTTCCATTCCTTCAGCAATACCTTCACGCTTGGCGGTGTCTACGGAATTCTTGATGTCGCGATACGCTATCTTACTGGCTTCGTACTCCCTCAATTCCTGCGGAGTAAACTTGGCAATCTCGGCTTCCTCAAAGAGGCGGTCGAAGACCTTGTCGCATAACTCCTTAGGGCGCTGGGTAAGCTTGTAGAGATTCTTCAGCGCATAGAGCCACTTGTCGTAAAGCGTCTCCAGTTCCTCCAGCGATTTGTTAAACTTGGCTATTTCTACATAGATGAACTCCAGCTTGTCGTAGAACACTTTATGAGTGGCGGTATCGCACAACTGTACACTATGGCGGATTTTTTCCTTTTCGAAGGCTTCCTCGTTCATGTCGAAGTTGAGCAGGGCAACGGTATATACATAGTTGAGTTTGAAGTCCCAATCCTTCCCCTTTGGTGCCTGTTCACGGATAGGGAATGTGGAATAGAACAGGGAGCGGTCCTTGAAATATGTCTGATAGGCATTCTGCATTTCTACGATGAACTTCTCGCCGTTTTCGCCCTCGCAGTATACGTCGAAGATGGCTTTGCGGTCGGTGTAGACGTCTCCCACATGCTCAGGGTTGAGATACGAAACGTCCTTCACAACCTGTTTGCCATCAAACAAACTGTTGAGAAAACAAATCAGCAAATCCTTGTTTATTGCTGTTCCAAAAATTCGCTTGAAGCCGAAGTCGGTCAGCAAGCTGATATATCTTTCTTCTACCTGTATCATACGCATTTTTTTATTCTTTTGCAAAGATACTCTGAAATTTAGTAACTTCCAAATATTTAGGCTGTTTTTTAGCTAAAATGAGTAAGCGTGCTGGATAATATCAATCATACACCGTACCGACGGCACCGATGCCTTCGATACGCTCAATATCGGCTGCGAGAAGTTCCCACAGCACGATTTATACCCATCTCATTAAGGTTGCCGAATTGAGATAATATTGGAAAGGGAACATTTATCCGGAGCGAGACAGGGCTGTTTATGAAGAGCATTTTATTAAAGCTAATGTTTGGAAGAGAAACTTGAAACTAAATCAAATTAGCGATTTTTGGAAACCGGTCGTACCGTTTTGATTATATCCAATTGGAGTTGGTGGGGTCATATAAAAATAAAAGGAATTATGGGCAAATATCGCTTTCCTCGCATAAAGGAGGTTCGGAGGCCATACAATATATACGTTTTAATTCTGATATGTAGGAACAACTTATATTATTGGACGAAGAAGGGCATCCGTCCCTCTTTGCTCCTATAATGATAGCCTCGCTTTAGACATGTGCGCAATTGGAACGTGATGATACCTCATTCCGATTGCAATCAGGAAGGAAGCGGTATATAGAGAAAGGTGGAAAACTCGGGCGCAAGGTAGGCTCTGTAAAAACGGAAGAACAGATGAAAGCCGAATATAGGGAAGTTATTAGTTTGCTCCGCAAGGGATATTCCATTCGGGATGTGGCAAAGCTGAGTGGTTAAGGGGTAAGTACCGTACAACGAGTTAAGCGATTGATAAGAGTACAATCATCGCAATAATACTATTAATTTTACGTTCTTTTCAAAGAAAGGGGTTGTGCAATAGTGGCTTAAAGGCTAAAAGCATTACCTTTGAATGCTGTTAAATATGGTAATGTTCAAAGTCACAATTTGTGATTTTGGAAAAATGAATATAAATATGACAGATAAAAGAGAAAAGACAGAGAATGGCGAACTGGTCACAAATCGTGACCAGTTGGTTGTTGTAGATAATATAGAGTCTCTAATAAAAGTAATTAGAGGACAGCAAGTTATGCTTGACCGTGACCTTGCCACACTTTATGGCGTTGAAACAAAGCGTCTTAATGAGCAAGTAAAACGTAATATTAAACGATTTCCAGAAGATTTCATGTTTCAATTGACCAAGGAAGAATGTTTAAGGTCGCAAATTGCGACCTTAAACGAAGGACGCGGACAACATTTGAAATACATGCCTTACGTATTTACTGAAAACGGAGTCGCTATGCTTAGTAGTGTTTTACGTTCTGACACTGCGATTGAGGTGAATATTCGAATAATGCGAGCTTTCACTTCAATGCGTCACTTTCTACAAAACAATGCCGAAGTGTTTCAGCGTCTCTCGACTATGGAGTACCATCAATTGGAAATGCAACAACACTTGCAAGAATCCGACAAGCGTATAGAAGAAGTGTTTCGCAGATTGGACGAGGGTAATGCAAAGCCGAAACAAGGTGTGTTCTACAATGGGCAAGTTTATGATGCCTATACTTTCGTGTCCGACTTGATTAAGAGTGCAAAAAGACGTATCATTCTTATCGACAACTATGTTGACGAGACTGTACTGACATTGCTCGATAAAAGAGATA
>SAMEA3663069__coassemble_464_pt1 | contig 74582 bp, 61 predicted proteins | sample SAMEA3663069__metabat2_high_PE_005 | metagenome-assembled genome bin SAMEA3663069 (sample SAMEA3663069) | pig gut metagenome | biome: pig gut; feature: pig-associated habitat; material: faeces | place: France | collected 2012
GAGTTGCTTCAGGTAAGCCGCCAGCGTGCTAAGTTGGAGAAGAACCTCGGTTCTATCGCTGACTTGACTCGCCTTCCAAGCGCACTCTTCGTTATCGACGTAATGAAGGAGCACATCGCAGTGAAGGAGGCTAACCGTCTCGGTATTCCTGTATTCGGTATCGTAGATACAAACTCTGATCCTAAGAATATCGATTACATCATCCCAGCTAACGACGATGCTAAGGATTCTGTAGAGGTAATCCTCTCTGCAGTTTGCGGTGCTATCGCTGAGGGTCTTGAGGAGCGTAAGGCTGAGAAGGCTGACGATAAGGCTGCTGCTGAGCAGAAAGATCAGCCTAAGAAGAAGGCTGCACGCAAGGAAGAGGCTGCTGCTGAGTAATTAGGTAGAAGAATATATACTGGAGCCATTGATTCTGTTTATGATTCGATGGCTTTAGTAGCTTTTAAAGCAAGATTTTTATTAACTTTTTAATATAAAAAATATTATGGCTGTTTCAATTGAAGATATCAAGAAACTTCGCGCTATGACTGGTGCTGGTCTTGCTGACGTTAAGAAGGCACTCACAGAGGCTGAAGGTGATTTCGATAAGGCAAAGGAGTTGCTCCGTGAGCGTGGTCTCGCTATCGCTGCTAAGCGTTCTGACCGTGAGACTTCTAACGGTTGCGTTCTCGTTAAGAAGGTTAACGATTTCGCTGCTATCATCGCTCTCAAGTGCGAGACTGACTTCGTAGCTAACGGTGCTGACTTCATCAAGTTGACATCTGATATCCTCGACGCTGCTATCGCTGCCAAGGCTCACACTCTCGACGAGGTGAAGACTTTGAAGGTTGGCGATTCTGATGCTCAGGCTGCTGTTACACAGCGCTCTGGTATCACTGGCGAGAAGATGGAGCTCGACGGCTACTGTGTTCTCGAGGGTGACAACATCGAGGTTTACGACCACATGAACAAGCACACTTTGTGTACTATGGTTCAGCTCAACGAGAACAACGAGGAGGCTGGTCACAAGGTAGCTATGCAGGTAGCTGCTATGCGCCCTGTAGCTCTCGACGAGTCTTCTGTTTCTGAGGAGACTAAGAAGACTGAGCTTGAGGTAGCTGTAGCTAAGACTAAGGAAGAGCTCGTAGAGAAGGCTGTTAACGCAGCTTTGAAGAAGGCTGGCATCAACCCAGCTCACGTTGACTCTGAGGATCACATCGAGAGCAACACTAAGAAGGGTTGGTTGACACCTGAGCAGGCTGAAGAGGCTCGCAACATCAAGAAGACTGTAGGTGAGGAGAAGGCTGCTTCTTTGAACCCAACTATGATCCAGAACATCGCTAACGGTCGTTTGGCTAAGTTCTTCAAGGAGAACTGCCTCGTTGACCAGGAGTTCCAGTTCGGTGATGGCGACAAGCAGACTGTTGCTCAGTACCTCGCTTCTCAGAGCAAGGATCTCAAGATCACTGCTTACAAGCGTTTCACACTCGTTGCTGAGTAATCCACGCTTTTAGCTGGATGGGATCATCACAAGATGACCCAACAACAACAACTATAATTTGACTTATAGTTAAATTAGAATATCCGGGAGTTATGGAGATAAAGCTCAGCTTTACTTCTAACTCCCTTTCTTTTTATCGGAATTTTTGAGAGAATCTCATAGCTGAATTTCTCGGAATCTTATAGCAGGTTTTCTCAGAATTTCATTCAAGGATTTTCTCGGAATTTCCCCCAAATTTTACTTTTTGGGGTTATTCTTTCTTAAAATATTGATATTATGAAGATATTTGCCATAGGCATGAACTATGCCGAACACAATAAATCGCTCCATGGTACGTTATCTAAACCAGAGCGTCCTGTCATTTTCACGAAGGCTGACTCTGCCTTACTCAATAATGGCAAGCCTTTCTTCATCCCAGACCATCTGGGACGTATCGAGTATGAAACCGAATTGGTGGTGCGCATCTGCAAGTTGGGAAAGACGATTCCGCAGCGTTTCGCTCACCGCTATTATGATGCTGTGACTGTGGGTATTGACTTCACAGCCAGAGAAATGCAGAAGAAACTGAGAGAGGCAGGACAGCCTTGGGAGTTGGCGAAAGGATTCGATGGTTCTGCCGTTATCGGTGAATGGGTAGATGTACAGAAATTTAGAGATATACAGGCTATTCATTTCCATCTCGACTTGAACGGAAAAAATGTGCAGGAAGGTTGTTCCAGTGACATGCTCTACAAGGTGGACGAAATTATCTCGTACATCAGTCAGTATTTCACGCTGAAAACTGGTGACTTGCTCTATACGGGTTGCCCTACTGGTTGCGGACCTGTGCAGATAGACGACCATCTGGAGGGATATTTAGAGGACAGGAAGGTGCTCGACTTTATGTGTAAGTAATTGTGTAAGAAGTGATTTGAAAAATATGGTTACAAAGGTTTGGAGATATTTGATAGCAACTCTATTGCTGATGCTTGTCTTGCCTATGCAGGCGCAGCAGTTCTTTAACCTGACCGCAGATGAGGTCAGGGTAGATTCCGTGTTGCCGAGATTTGTGTATTCCAAACCTTTGTCCAATCATTACCAGGATTCAATTTATACAGCAGCGGTCAAATATGCAGAGTATGTAGATATGACCGTTGCTGATATTGCCAACTACAATCGTCTCTCGGGGGCGGCACTTCCATCGCAGGTTCCTGTAGAGACTCAGGTTTCGCTTTGTCGCAACGAGGCAACGCTCCTCGTCAATTTTTGTCCGTTGGTATTCCGCAACAACAAATATCAGATATTGGTTAGTTTCATGCTCGACATCAAGGCCAAGCCTATCAGTCGTTCAATGGCGAAGGCAAGAGCCTTGACCCGTGCTTCTGAAACAGAAAAGGATTATGCGGCTCATTCTCTTTTGGCTACGGGCAGATGGGCGAAAATCAGGGTAGGCGAGAGTGGTATTTATCAGCTTACTGACCAAGTTATCCGACAGGCTGGTTTTTCTAATATTGATAAGGTGAAAGTGTATGGTTATGGAGGTAATTTTCAGAATGAGGCACTCTATGCGTCAGAAATCTTAGCTAATGACGATCTGAAGGAAGTGCCACAGTATGTGAGAGATGGCAAGCATTACTTCTATGCCAAAGGTCCGGTGAGCTGGAGTAGCAATACTGCCACCCGTCGTACTCGTAATCCTTATTCTGACTACGGATATTATTTTATCACACAGAGCGACGAGGCTCAGCAGACCGTGGATTCAGCTACTTTTGTGAACTCATTTTATCCTTCCAGTGATTTCTATCATTCTCTCTATGAGGTAGATGGTTATGCTTGGTTTTCTGGTGGAAGAAATCTCTATGATTCCAAAGCGCTCAATCAGGGAGCCAGCGAGCAGATTGTCTTTACCAATACTACTGGAAATGCAGGCGGAAAATTGGCCGTCAACATCTCTACGGGTACTTCTGCTACGGCTGATGTGGCTTTGAACGGCAGGACCTTAGGCAAGGTCTATGCCGCAGTTTCCAGTTTGGAATACGATTTTGGAGCGGAAGGTTCGACTATTTTCACCCTCAAGAATCTGACCATTGGCGGCAACGATACGATTACGATTACGAATGTTTCGGGCGGAACCATGCGCCTCGACTATGTGGCCATGGTGTGGAATGCGCCGAAGGCATTGCCGGAATTCTCTGGAAAGATTCCTGCAGCCCAGTTTGTTTATAATATTACCAATCAGGATCATCATGCCGATGCACAGGCCGACATGGTGATTATCATCCCTACTTCCCAGAAACTGCTCAAGCAGGCAAAGAGACTCAAGACTTATCATGAAAACCATAACGGATTGAGAGTCAACTTGGTGCCTGCTGACGAACTGTATAATGAATTCTCCAGCGGAACACCTGATGCTGGAGCTTACCGACGTTATCTGCGCATGCTCCAAGACAGAGCCGAAGGAAATGAGGCAGATATGCCGAAATATCTCCTGCTTTTCGGAGATTGCGTATGGGACAACCGTATGCTGACTGCTGACTGCAAGCGACTGAATCCGGATGATTATCTTCTCTGTTTTGAGAGCGAGAACTCTCTCAACAAAATTTCTTGTTATGTGAGTGACAGCTGGATGGGCATTCTCTCTGAGGGAGCCGGTGGTTCTCCTACCACCCAACAGCAGGACGTAGCGGTAGGAAGATTCCCGGTTTCAACACCAGAAGAAGCCAAGATTATGGTGGATAAAACCATCAACTATATGGAAAATGCCAATGCGGGATCATGGCAGAACACATTGGTGTTTATGGCAGATGATGGTAATGACAACCTCCACATGAAGGATGCCGACGAAGTGGTCAACTACATTGCCGACAAATATCCTGATTTTCAAATCAAGAAGGTGATGTGGGATGCTTACCAGCGCACCACTTCTTCTGTAGGCAATTCCTATCCTGAAGTTACACGTATCATCAAGGAGCAGCAGGCTAATGGTGCCCTGATCATGGACTATGCCGGTCACGCCAGTGCAGGTCAGTTGTCGCACGAGCAGGTGGTGAAACTGATGGATTTCAACAATTTCAAGAATACCAACCTCCCTCTCTGGGTGACTGCAGCCTGTGATGTCATGCCTTATGATGGAGTGGAAGACAATATCGGTGAGGCAGCTGTGCTCAATCCGAATGGAGGAGCTGTTGCTTTCTATGGAACAACCCGAACGGTTTATGCCAACCGCAATAAATATATGAACCGTGCCTTCCTCAATCGTGTGCTGAGTACGAAGGACGGAAAGCCGCTGACTATCGGTGAGGCACATCGCCAGGCACAGAACGATCTGGTAAAGGGAAATGTAATAGGTTATGATGAGAAAGGTAAACCTATCAAGGAGAGCGACCTGACTTCTAACCGCTTGCAGTATGCGCTCTTAGGTGACCCCGCAATGCCGCTGAATGTGCCAACCCTGAAAGTGGTAGTAGATTCTGTGAATGGCATTTCTACTTCGGATGCTTCTGCCAAGGCTATGCTGAAAGCTGGAATGGTGGCAAGAATCGACGGACACATTGAGGGAAATGATGCTTTCAATGGTGTGGTGACGGCTACGGTAAGAGATTCCAAGGAACTGATAACCTGCCGACAGAACGATGGCACAAGTGATGCTTTCACTTTCTACGACCGCACCAAGACCCTCTATAATGGTTCTGACAGCGTGGTGGGAGGCAAGTTCTCCTTCCTGTTTGCCGTACCTAAGGACATCAACTATACGGATGAATCTGGACTGGTCAATCTCTATGCCATCAACAATGACAGGACCATCCGTGCTCATGGTTCGAGCGACGCATTCAATGTGGGTGGAAGTGCGTTGGCAAAGAATGACTCTATCGGTCCGTCTATCTACTGTTATCTCAATTCGCCTTCCTTCGTGGATGGTGGAAACGTGAACCCTACGCCTTTCTTTGTGGCTGAGGTGAAAGATAAGGACGGAATCAATGCTGCAGGAAGTGGTATCGGGCATGATTTGCAGCTCATCATCGACGGTGATGCGAACAAGACGTATAATCTGAATAACAATTTCACCTACGATTTCGGAACTTATACGAGCGGCTCTACCTATTACAGTATTCCTGAGTTGGCAGCCGGTCCGCATAAACTCCAATTCCGTGCCTGGGACATACTGAACAATAGTTCTACCGCTACGTTGACTTTCAATGTGGTGAGGAGTCTGAAACCATCGTTTGATATAGGTGTGACCGAGAATCCAGCCCGGAATTCTACTACATTCATCATCACGCATGATAGAATAGCGAGCAGTCTGGATATCGTCATCGAAGTGTTTGATACTTCCGGAAGAAAACTCTGGCAGCATACAGAGACGGGTGTTTCCAATTCGGGTCCTTATACTGTGAAGTGGGATTTATCCACAGGTAGTGGAACCTTGCGTACAGGCATCTATCTCTATCGCATCAAAGTGGCTTCAGATGGCAGTGGGTATGAGTCAAAAACCAAGAAACTGATTGTACTCAACCATTGATCAAAATAGAAATAACATATTAACATATATATAATAAGGTATGAATATCAAGAACAGAACAGTTAAGATATGGGCAACTTGCCTCTTGGCAGTCTTTTCTGTGCAGGCGAATGCACAGGAGAACGAGAAAGATCTCTTCAATCCAGTCAACTTCGCTGTGATCTCGCAGACCATCGCTCCGGATGCACGAGGTGGCGGTTTGGGTGATGTGGGTGCAGCTACAGACCCAGATGTCAATTCCCAGTACTGGAACCCTGCCAAGTATCCTTTCAATATTTCGAGAGCAGGCGTGGCACTCAACTTCACACCATGGTTGCGCTCCTTAGTCAACGATATGAACTTAGCCTATCTGGCAGGTTATTACCGTATAGGTGACTACAGTGCCGTTTCCGGTTCCTTGCGCTATTTTAATTTGGGTGAGGTTTATACGAGTTTAGATGAAAATGCCACTACTATCAACCCTTATGAAATGTCGCTCGATGTGGCTTACTCCCTGATGCTCAGTGAGAAGTTCTCTCTGGCAGCGGCAGTGAGATGGATTTATTCAGATATGCGCTTCAATGAGACTGAGGAGAACTCCCCAGCTTCCGCTTTTGCCGCAGATATTGCTGCCTATTATCAGAATTACGTCAATATCGGTCAGCGCGAATGTCAGTTGGGTATTGGTTTGAATATTTCCAACATCGGTAGTAAAATCACATTCAGCGGAGAGGAATACAGTCAGTTCCTGCCAGCCAACCTGCGTTTGGGTGCTTCCCTGATGATTCCGCTTGACGAGTACAACCGACTGACGATTGCTGCAGATGCCAATAAATATCTTGTGCCAACCGTTCCGCAGCAGGAGGAAGGTGAAGACAATGCCGACTATGAGGACCGCATACATAGAGAGTACAGCGACGTATCTTCCATCAGCGGTATTTTCAAGAGTTTCAGCGACGCTCCAGGCGGATTCAAGGAGGAGTTGAAGGAAATCAACTATGGTGTAGGTGCGGAATACGTATATAATGACAAGTTCTCTATCCGTGCCGGTTATCATCACGAGAGTGCCAGCAAGGGTAACCGTAAGTATTTCACTGTAGGTGGCGGTTTCAAGATGAATGTTTTCTCTCTGGATGCCGCCTACGTAGTGGCAACGGCAAAGAGCAATCCGCTCGACCAGACCTTGCGCTTCACCTTGGGATTTGATATGGACGGAATCAAGGATTTGTTCAGAAGAAGATAAATTAGCAATATAAATAGACTATGAATATACGTGTAGGATTCGGATATGATGTGCACAAGTTGGTAGAAAATCGTGACTTGTGGTTGGGTGGCATTCAGATAGATTACGAACTCGGATTATTGGGCCACAGTGATGCAGATGTGTTGATTCATGCTATTTGTGATGCCTTGTTGGGAGCAGCCAATATGCGCGACATCGGCTATCATTTCCCTGATACGGCAGCAGAGACGCTGAATGTGGATTCCAAGATTCTGTTGAAGAAGACCATCGATCTGATAGCCACCAAGGGGTATGTGTTGGGCAATATCGATGCAACCATCTGTGCTGAGCGTCCTAAGCTCAATCCGCATGTGCCTGCGATGAAGGCCTGCCTTGCCCAGGTGATGAATACGGATGAGGAAAATATTTCCATCAAGGCAACGACCACAGAGAAATTAGGCTTTACCGGAAGAATGGAAGGCATTTCCGCCTATGCTACGGTTTTGATCGAGAAAGTTTAGTCCTTTCTCCTAATAGATACATTCCGTTTCTTCTCTTGATAGAAAGCAGTCTTTCTGTTCTTTCCCTCTACAGAAAGCAGTCTTTCTGTTTTTCTCTCCTTGAAATCAGACCATCAAAATAGAAAAATGAAAGCAAAACGCTCATTAGGCTTTACAAGTTGAAAGCTTAATGAGCGTTAATGGTTTCTTAAAATCTGTTGTGTTCGGTCACATTTGGTTGATGTAAATCAAAAAAACGCAAAGGTGCTGCATTTTCTTTCAGAAATATTTGGAGGACTCAGAAAATCGTCGTATCTTTGCACTCGTCAAAAGGTTAATAGATTGTTTAGGTTAGTAGTAATAGATTTAGGTTTTTAGTTATTAGGTTTTAAGGTAGATTGTTTAACAGATAGCTAAGGAGATCGTGAGATTACCTTTGGTTAAGATTTTTTTTTAAGTTAAACATATTGTATGCCGCAGCTCGAGGTGAGTTGCGGCATATTTTATTTTCCCATTCTCATTCTTTTCCTCTCACCCTTTTCATCTCTTTCTTTCCCGACAATCTTTCTTTTATTTTTGAAAAAGTAGCTTTTTCTTTTTGTCCTTCAAGTAATTTGCATTATCTTTGCATTATCTTAATCTGCATTTGCAGCAAAACCCTTTGCAATAGGCGTAATAATAAAAGATAATAGGCATGAGAGTACTCATAGTAAATACAAGCGAGAAAACGGGAGGTGCTGCAGTTGCAGCCAACCGTTTGATGGAAGCCCTTAACAATAATGGTGTTAAGGCTAAGATGTTGGTGCGTGATAAGGCAACAGAGAATATCACGATAGCCAGTTTGCCGCATTCTCCTTTGCTGCAATGGCATTTTCTGTGGGAACGCTGGCGTGCTTTCTGGCATCTTCATTTCTCTTCCGTCCATCTTTGGGAAATAGATTTGGCTTGTACCGGCTCTGATATTACCAAGTTGCGTGAGTTTAAGGAGGCTGACGTTATTCATCTGTCCTGGATCAATCAGGGAATGCTTTCACTGAAAAGTATTCGCAAAATTATTAAAAGCGGCAAACCTGTTGTCTGGACTATGCACGATATCTGGCCTGCTACGGGCATCTGTCATTATGCAAGAGGCTGCAATCGCTATGCTTCTGCGTGTGGCAACTGTCCGCTCCTGCCTCATAAGGGCAGCAAGCATGACATTTCCAACAAGGTGTTCAGGCGCAAGAAGGAACTGTATCAGCATAGTAATATCTACTTCGTCACTTGCAGCAAGTGGCTGGAGCGGCAGGCTAAGAAGAGTGCCCTCTTTACAGGACTTCATCTCACCAATATTCCCAATCCGATAGATACGCGGGTCTTTTATCCTCATGACAAGGCTGAGGCTCGTCTGCGTGCCGGACTCCCGGATGATAAGAAGATTATCCTCTTCGTTTCACAGAAAGTAACTGACGAGCGTAAAGGCATGAGTTTCTTCGTAGAAGCCATAGACAAGTTGGCAGCCCAGCATCCTGAAATGAAGGAGAATACGGTGGTGGCTATCTTGGGCGGTCATTCGGAAGATGTGGCAGAGAAACTGTCCTTGCCTGCATTTCCTCTGGGCTATGTGAGTGATGAAAGGACCATCGTCCAGATCTACAGTTCGGCTGATGCATTTGTGCTCCCTTCCTTGGAGGATAATCTTCCGAATACGATTATGGAGGCGATGGCTTGTGGAGTGCCAAGTGTTGGATTCAAGGTGGGCGGCATTCCTGAGATGATTGACCATCAGAAAAATGGTTATGTGGCCAACTATCGGGATGCAGACGACCTGGCACAGGGCATGTATTGGGTTTTGGAGGAGGCTGATGCAGAGGTGCTCAAGAGCAACTGTCTGCAGAAAGTGGCCCACAACTATTCGCAGCATGCCGTGGCAATGAATTATATTGAGGTGTATAATCAGGCAATGGCTTACAAGAATTACAGTTTGTAGGCAATGGCCGTTGATAAAAGTAGAAACGTTATGATCAAATTTTCGATAATAACCTGTACTTACAATGCAGAGTCTGTCTTGCAGCGCACGTTGGATTCGGTGATGAAGCAGACCTGCTGCAATGTAGAACACCTGATCATAGATGGTAAGTCGAAGGATAAAACCTTGGCAATGGTCAAGGCTTACAAACATAAGAATGATGTGGGTGAAAGTGCCCATGAAATCCGGGTTTTCTCAGAACCGGACAAGGGACTTTACGATGCCATGAATAAGGGCATTGACCGTGCTACTGGTGACTATCTCGTGTTTCTGAATGCAGGAGATGTTTTCCCTTCCGCCGATACGTTGGAATACGTGGAAGGTTGTGTAGGCGAGGGGGAAGTCCTGCCGGGTGTCCTTTATGGAGATACGGACATCGTGAATATGGACGGTCGCTTTCTGCGTCATCGCCGTCTTTCTCCACCCAAGAAGTTGACTTGGCGTGCTTTCATTTGGGGAATGTTAGTCTGCCATCAGTCTTTTTATGCCCGCACGGATATTGCCAAGAGTGAGCACTATGATTTGGATTACCGCTTTTCTGCCGATGTTGATTGGTGCATCCGCATTATGAAAGCATCCAAAGCCCATAAGTTGCCTTTGCGTAACGTAGGGGCAGTCATCACCAATTATCTGGATGGTGGAATGTCGGTGCAGAATCATAAGGATTCCCTGAAAGAACGCTTTCAGGTGATGAAACACCATTATGGTCTGCTGCCCACCTTGTTGGCTCATGCCTGGTTTCTCATCAGAGGCGTATTCAAGAAATAGCCCCTGATGATAGTTCTCCGAGGATATTTCGCAGTTCATCGACGATGGTAGCGAGATATTCTCGGATTTTTTCTGTCTCTACCTCGTTGATATGTTCAGGAGCCAAAGCCTGCACCAGTTCCAGGCTCTCCATCTGTATCATGGAAGCGATAGGCAGCAACTTATGAGCCGCTTTTCCGATGTCTTCGCAAGGTAGAGTTTCTTGAGAAAGTGCATCCTGCATTTTTCTAAAATGTCCTTCCAGCTCCTGCTTTACGGTGCTGATGATTTCAGCAGCAGCGTCTTCGTCATCTTCAGCGAAAGCCAACAGTGGCTTGAAACGGGCAGGGAAAGTCGATTTTTCTTTTTCTACTATCTGTTCCTTTTGAGAATCAATTTTTTCTACTCCCAAGATTTCTTCCAGTTTCTCCATAGAGAAAGGCTTGAAGAGACAATCGTCAAAACCTGCTTCATGCAATTTTGATTTGATACTTGTATCATGCGCAGTCATGGCAATCACCAGCATCTGACTGTGATTGATGTGCTTAATCATCTCCATACCATTCATTTCTGGCATTTCGATGTCCATCATCATCACCGCAGGTTGCTCATTGTGAAGTGCCGTAAGGGCTTCCGTCACATGATGGCAAGTGATTACCTTCCACGTATCACCTACCAGACGGCGCAACATCTCTTGCAGCAGTTGCAGCTGCAGAGCATCGTCGTCCAGAATGAGAATCTTGTGGTTGGCGAAATTCCGCTTCGTTTTCTGCGTGTCTTTTCCTTTAGATAATCTTGTTTCTCCTTCAATTCCTCCTATTTCTTCTGTTCCACCTATTCCATTATCTTCTGTTCCTCTTTCAGTTTCTTCTTCTGCGTCAGTCTGTTGCTGCAATAGAATAGGGAAGGAAACGGTGAAGGTAGAACCTTTGCCCACTGCAGATTCGAGCTGAATCTTTCCGCCGAGCAAGGCTACCAGTTCGCGGGTGATAGACAGACCCAGTCCTGTGCCCTCAATGCCCTGTGCACCTTTGAGTCTGGTGAATGCCTGGAAAACCTTCTGTTTTTCCTCCGAGGTCATTCCCTTTCCCGTATCTTTCACCTGTAGAGTGAGTTCATAAGTATGCTCGTTGATGATGATGTTGTATTCATTTCTCGCCTGTCGGATAGAAGCTATGATATGTACGCTTCCCTGGTCTGTATATTTGATGGCATTGCTCACCAGGTTGTCCAGCACCTGTCGGATGCGGAAGTCATCACCTCTGAATATTTTTCCCCAGATATTGTCCTTATCTGCATTCTGGAACTCGCAGGAGATTACTAACCCTTTTTTTTCCGCCTGTAGTCTGAGCCCTTCCACACTTAGTTTCACCAACTGTTCTGGCGAGAAATTGACAGGGTTCAGTTGCATGAGCCCGTTTTCCAACTGATGATAATCGAGAAGGGAAGCCACCAGTTGGGAAAGATGACTGGCTGAGTTTTTGATATTGCTAAGACATGAAGTTCCCTTAGGATCGCTCACATACTCTTTCATCAGATCGATAAACCCGGAGATGGAGGCAGCAGGTGCCTTGATGTCGTGGGTGATGGTAAGGAGGAGTCTTTCCCTCTGTCGCATGATGCGCTGGATTTCCTCGTTGGCATTCTCCAGGTTTTCCCTATAGACACGCTCCTTCTTGGTGTCCTGGTAGATGTACCAGAGCAGGATGATGGCAGCAATGATGGCGATGATGGCAAGGAAGGCAATCTGCCATATCAACTGCTGGCGTGCTTCCATCGCCTTGTTGATGGCATGTTGCATGGAAGTGCGCTCTCTCTGGTGCGCCTCATTCAACTTCTTGGCAGAACGCAGGGCAAGTTGCGCATTGACAAGCTGCAGATCCTCCATCTCCTTATTCACGGCTTCGCTATGATGAGTAGAGACCTTCTTCTCTTTTTTCTCAATGTCTTCCAGAATGTTGGCCACATTCTCTGCCACATTGATAGGCGTGGCTACAGAATCCACCACAGCCAGATTCGTATCTCTCTTTACGCTGATGGTTTCAGCATGTTCTTTCTTGAAAGCGTCGGCAAGGCGTCGGAAGAATCCTCTTCGGGTTTTCAGCACTTCTACCGTAGTGTATTTAGCCTCGTGAGTCTGCGGGGCTTTCTTTTCTACCACAATGGAGTCCTTGCCCTTGCTGAGACTGTCCACCTTGGCGTGCAGATAGCCTTTGCTTGACTTACCTGCCAAAGCCTCCGAGAGTTGCTTGAGATTATTCTGTTCTTCCTTGAGCAGTCGAGTCATCGTACTATCTGCCACATCCTGCTTCTGAATATATTCGCGGGAAGCCTGGTTGATATCGTAGATAGACTTGGTATTGCTATATACGAGCACCATTGCCATGATGAGGACAATGGCAGTAGCTGTATAGCCGATAGCAACTTTTAAAGGGACATTATTTTTTTGCATGATAAAAAATCTTTTCTTAGATGCAAAGTTAGCTTAAAAAATCTGATTTACCATCTAAAAGTGAAGGAAAAACAAGGAAATACGAGAAAAAGGAGCCACATCGATACCCCCAAATACAAAAAAACAGGAGAACAAAGCCATGATAGCCTTTTATCTCCTGCCCGATTGAAAGCGACGTGTAATTATTTACTGTTTTTTGAAGGTGATGTTATTCTGCAGTAGCTGCTGAGTCTGTAGATTCAACTGGTGTAGCTGCTGTAGAATCCTGAGCAGGATTCTCTGCTGGAGCGACTGTGTCAACTGGAGCTGCGCATGATACACTTGCCATCTTGTTAGAGGCGAACACGTTGCTAACTGATACCATTACCAATGCTGCGATAGCTGCAAATACTAATTTCTTCATAATTGTTATGTTTTTAATTTGTGAATATATTATTTTATTTATTTCTCTTTTGTGAAGCGCCTTATGTACTTTCCGTCCCCTTTTTTGTGGAATTTTCCTTTCTCTTTGTGGAATTTCCTGTCTTTTTGAGGAACATTCAGTTCGTTTGCGTCTTCGCTTAAATATATCACAATAGCCGTGCCAAAAATATGAAGAAAATTGTAAGTAATTGATAGATAGTGTGTTATCCGTTTTTACTCCAAAAATAAGATGTGTGGAAGTGTGGAAAGTGTGGAAAAAGTGTGGAATATTTCCCCAAGAAGATGTGGAATAGCTAAAACCCGAAATGATTTTGACCAAAAATGACCATGACCAAATGACCGGGGACCCTTATTTGGGTCGTTATTGATGACCGGCGCCTATCGTCTATTAAGACCAAGGTGGGTCGTCTATTAAGACCAACTTTTTTCCTTTAGGGGAACAAGCTTTTTTCGAAGAGATGAAAAAGCGGTCATTTGGTCATGGTCATTTTAGGTCAAAAACATTTCCAGAAGTCACTATCTACGTTTACAACAGATTTTTCTTCCAAAGATTGCCCTTACTCCTTTTTTATAATTGTATGCCTCCCCTCTGCTTCAGCACTTTCAGGAAGAGATGCTCCAATGAAGTCTTGTCTGCATCCTGGGTGCTGACGGCTGCGTATCCTACGGATTTAAACCCATTGTTGATGGCATAGTCGAGATTATAGAGTCCTAATTCTTCCTTGATGAATCTCCTGAGCTTCTGTTCGTTACATTCATAAAGATAGTGGCAAGCCTCAAGATAACCTAAATCCTTCTTGGTGCATGTCACGATGAGATCTATGTCCTGGGTCTTACGACCTATTTGCAGAATAATGTCCTTCAGCGTGGAGAGCGTTGCCTCCATATCGTAGTTCTCTGATGGGTTGCAGTGCTTCTTATGCCAATCCTCGAATGCAGGAGAAGGGGAGCACTTCTGAATGTCTATCATGCTTGGGTCGATGACAAACAGGATGGTGCCCACATTGGTGTAGAATTCCAATGCAGAGGTTGTCTTTGCCATGTTCACATTAAATTTCTCACCAGCCACATCATAGAAGAACAACTGGTAAGGCATAGGACGGAACTTGAGTTTCAGACGAATCTGTATCGCTTTGTAACGGTTTTTCACTGCCGTCTGGATGCCTTCACCCTGATGGATGCGTTGCGCCATCATCTCCCATTTCTGGTTGCCATCCACATCAACCTGCTGGAAGGCTTTGCCGAATCTCTGGCTCAACAGTTCCAAACCGCGATAGAGCAGGTAGGACTTGCCTGATGAGCGTTCGCCCACAATGCCGATGTGGAGATCGGTGCCGCAGGACTTGTCGTGAGAGAGATTGTTGAACTGCTGACAATGCTGGCATTTTCTTGTCAGTTTTGCCTTCCCGTTTACCAGCATGGTGGGTACTCTCACATGAGTATGGTGGTTAGTCTGATGGAATATGCCATAGACACCTGGCTTCAACTCTATCGGATAAACCTTTCCTTCTACGATATACGAGAAGTCTTTCTTATTGCCGCAGACCGGACATGGGCGGTGGACATTATAGGCCTTGATGGCTGCAAACTCGATGAGGCGCAGGACATAACTGAACAGGATGAGTGCGAGTGCGAGAAGCAGAAAGCAGGCTATCGGGGCAGCAATGACGAGCAGGATAAGGTGTCCGTATGTATGGAAGATGGATAGAGTCCAGTCCAGTGCATTCACATTATCCATAAAGTCGCTGCCAGTCTGGATGAACTGTTCGCCCCAGTCTTTCAACGTGTCGCTGAACAGGACGAGAATGCTGCCGACGAGGATGCCGGCTATTCCATAGAATCTGCGGAACAGCAGGAGGATGACACCTATCACCAAGGCTATCCAGCCGATGATGATCAAGCCCCAAAGCATGAGGTTGAGTATCCAAAAGACAAACCAGGTAATGCCGCCAAAGAGCAGGAGAACGAGGATGGAGGACAGGAAGGCGCCGATGATGGAGGTGAAGATGGTAGCCATCTTCACGTAAGGCTCGCTATTATACATCCACATCTTTCTCATGCCATTGTATTCTACTTTTCCTCCGAAATTCCGGAACAGTCCCCAGTGCTTCTGGGCATAGGATATATAGAGCGTCAGGAAGAAGGCGGTGCAGAGGATGATGGCTGCCATCAGACCTGTGCTGGGCGGCGTAGGCTCTGAGGAATAGGCATGGCGGATGATGCTGCTATTGGTAATGGCAGATTCTGCCTGCAGCTTGGACTGCTGGAGTTCTTCCTCGCTATAGTATTTGTAGCGTATCCTTGCTTCCTCCGTGATTTTCCCATCTCGGCGGGAGACATACTGGATGCAGTTGTCGTAGGAGTCATACTTTGTGGAGATATGAACCTGATAGTCTGGTTTTCCCTTGGGTGTGAAATATTCGATGAGGACAGGATGATCCTTTTCATCATAACTATACAGGCAGTAAGAACCGTCATTGACCATGGTTTCCACTGCCTTGACCAGTCCCCGGCTATTATAAGAATAGGTGTAGGTGGTTCCGGCACCCGTCCGGATGTCATTCACCTTCTTAATCAGGGTTTCTCCCTTGATCTTGTATCGGTTGGTAATGCCGTTTTTCTTCTTTTTGTCACTATATAGCCATTCCTTGACCAAGGTACCCTTCTTGTATTCTGCCCGATAGTCGGTAATCCCGGTGCCATTCATATCCTGGATGTTGTTGTAAGGATCATAGGTATAATGAATGACGATGGAATCTCCCTTCACAAGGGTCTTGCTCTTCAGGAGGACTCCTTCCGTGGAATAGTCGTTCTGGATGGAGGAGTCTAACTTTCCGTTTTTATAATAGGAATATACGGCAGATTTTACAGGACCGTTGAGTCTTGCAAATTCTTTGGCATAAGGATTTCCCTTGATGAAGGAGGGTGCTTTCTCCGACTCGCATGCGGCAAGGAGGAGTGCCATGAGGGTGATCAGATATATTTTGATATATTTCAAGTTCTCTATCTTTAGGGGTTGAACAGTTTCCTGTTATTGTTTGAACAGTTTCTTTTTGAGCATTTTCCAAAAACCACCATGCTTTCTGAGGTCTTTCTTGCCCTCGGAATTCTCGTTCTCAGATTCCTTGTTTTCGGATTCTTCGTTCTCGTCTTCCTCGTCTCTGGTATCTATGATTACTGGCAATCCTGTTTCTGGGTCAATCGTCAATTCCCAATCTTTATCCTCAAAATTCTGAGGGTTTGCGATGAGGCTGCAGATGATTTCGAGATGTTTTTGGAATTGTTGATAATCATCGTTTTCTGCTGCTTTCCTGATTTGCAGGAAGCATTTGTTCTCTGTATCTACATTTCTGAAGCTCTCATCGTCCAGATTGGCATAGACGTAATTGTCAATATAAACTTCTTCCTGATTATGCTCGTTGAGGAAAATCATCTGGTAACCATGGGGCATTCCATATCCCTGCAGATAATTGGTCTGGAAATATTTTCCATGTGTCAACTCGTCTGGAAGTATGGAGAAATCTCTGAGGATGGACGGAATCTTGGCTTCTCTTGCCTGGAAGACGATTTTCTGCAGACTGGCATCATGCAGTGTCCTTTCGTTAAGTTTAGCCTGGAGAAGTGCGATAGCAACCAGTGCAGTTTGTTCGTTGATATGGATATTTTCTCTTGCATGAAAGCCTTCCTCATCCCCATGCAGCTTTTCTTCTATGGTGATTTCCCTCGGTTTCAGATACGCTGGTTCACCAGTGAGCAATGCCTGGAGTTCCGGATTGTCGGGTGTGCAGGTGTTGTCAACGGGTAAGAATTTTTCCTGTTCGAGGAGTTGGGAAATAAGCTGCATATCTGGTTCCTCATCAAAAACGAGAATGTCTGCGATGTAATTGGTTCCAGCTCTCTGGGCTGAGTTGTGCTGGCAGAAATAACCATAGTCTATACCAATATAAGTGGTACAGGCAACGATGTATTTGGTTTCTCCGTTGTCTGTTGGGTAAACAAGATATTTCAGAGTGCGTGGATATTGACGGGTGATGGAGGCGTCTTGGGTGATGGCTTCCAGGGTCAACTGGCTGGCAACTCCCACTTCGTAGGCGAAATTCTCCTGTTCGCAAATGCTGCGGGCAAGTTCGTAATTCATCCCCTCTGTCAGGGTTCTGATGCCAAAGCCTGCCTGCCCAGTCAGCAGAGATTGCTGGCTGGAGCATTCTATGATTTCTTGAAACTGAATTGTCTTCATCTTATTTCTTCTTTAGAAGCGGATATTTAAATTGGTCTAAAATCCATACCAGCGGATCCAGCACCCGGTAAGGCTGGATGTCTGAGATGTGATTGTCTGTTTCCGGGGATTTGCCCAAGGCAGAGAAACCGAAGAATTTCAGGTTCTTATAATGGTTCTCGGCATTATTGACGAATCCGTCCTCGTGCCAGGAACAGAGCGCACTCTTCAGTCCGTCGCTTACGGTTTCGATGTCGCCCATCTGAATACCTCCGCCTTCCAGATAAGGACTGTTCTGGTCTATCGACATGCCTGGAATGGAAGTGTCTGCCAATTCTTCACTATGCTGCAGAATGGTGTCTATCTTGCTGAATGCGAAAGCCATCGGTTTCTTGAAATGAGCTTCTTTCTTCTTCTTGTCTCCATTGGCGAAATGGTCTATGATGTTGTTGAGAATGACATCATATTTCAGTTCGATTTCTCCCTTCATGTTCAGCTTCTCGTGAATATAAGGAATGGAGAAGGTATCGAGGAGAAAGATGACTGCATCACTCTCGTCGAGGAATTTCACATTCTTGCTGATGTTCTTCGGGTCGTTGAAATTCTCGCCTGCCGTATCGTAGAATACAAGGTAGAGGGGATTCTTGACACCTTTTTGGGTGATGGTGTAGATGAGCGGAATCTTGGACTTCTGGTCGGCTATCTTGGTTTGTGCCGGGAGAATGCCTCTCTTGAAGAGGATGTCGTAGAAATCAGTCTGGTATCTTACCTGTGTGCAGTCTTTGCGCTCATCAGCTACGGTGGAGGCCAATACTCCCAAGTTGCCGAGCTTGCTGCCATACTTACGCAGTTGGTCGATGAGCACGGTGATATAGTTGGTCTTGCCGCTGCTTCGTGCTCCGATGATAGAAATAATATAACCTTTATTCTTTACCATTTCCTTGGGAATCACATTGTGGCAATGCGGACAGATTACCGTATAAGTGGTATGGCCGCAGCGAGGACAGTCGGCAGAGTCGGGCATGGAATCCAACTTCTTGGCAACCCAACCGAGCTGATTTTCTACGAATGGCAGCATCTTGCGGTCTTGTCCCCAGAAATGGGAAAGCTTGAGGTCCATCAGTTTCTCGCAGTCATCGTTGGTGCAACGGAACATGACTTCGCTTCTGTTGAATTCTTCAAAGCAATATGGACAAACTATTTTTGGCATAATGATTCTATTTGTTCTGATGATTCAGATGATTCTATGAATTCAAATGATTTTATTTGAGTTTTTGAGTTTCTGGTACTACCTTGAGCGGAATACTCCGGTCGGCAGCGATGATTCTGAAAAAGAGCGGCTGGCCTTTCTGCAAGCGTCGGTAGGTGAGCGGAAACTTCTTTTCTGCTCCTGCCTCCAAGTCCTCATGATGGATGGTAAGGTGTGACTTGAAATTGGTGAGGTCGAGCGGAATGGTTCCTTCTCCTATCAGTACATACAGGTCGCAAGGCGGTTCGCTTTCAGCCTGAAGCGTCAGGGTGTATTCGTCCTTGTGCATGAAAAATCTTGCCTCGCTCTTGGCACTTATGAAGTTTACCTTGATGGCAGAGAGATTAGCCTTGAGGTGGTTTTCTTCACTTTCCACCCATGTGCCGTCGCGCTTCTGATACAAAGCTGTGACGCAGACAGAGAGACTGCGTGATTTTCCAGGTACGGGAATTTCGAATTCCGGTTCCTGTCCGTCATTCACGATATCCTTCCACTTTTCGTTTCCGTCTTCCACTTTCCATTTGATTCTGACAGTGTGAACATCATTCCAAATCCAAACGACTTTGATATGGTTGACGTCTGTAGAATCTATTCTGATGCCTTTGGGTGCCTCCATGGAAAGGATGCTTTTCTGTTCGCCAGCTACACCGATATTGTCAACAATCGTTACTGGGATGAAAAAACGCTCACCACAGTAGTCTTTCTTTACCTGATACTTGTTGCCTAATGCAGACAACATGGTGTAATCAAGCGAACTGATGTCTTGGATGATGTCGTTCTTCTGCAGTGGGAAAGGACGGTTGGACTGATAAATCTTTACTATCCCTTCTGCAGGATTGTCCCAGGTGATGATGGCATTTTCCTCTGTCTCCTGAATGCAGAGATGAGTGGGTACAGGCATTTGCTTGCAGAGTGTGGCAATCTCCATCCTGCTTTCCTCTGCCCGCTGCTCGTATCCATTCTCGTCCTTGAAGACCAAGGTGAAACTATACTGGTAGTTGTGGCTTGGAACCAATTCTGTATCGCGGAACTGGGAGTCGGTGATGCTGCTTATCAGCTTTCCGTTTCTTCTGATTTCTATCGCACTGACTCCTTTAGGGAAGGTAATGTCGAAGAAGATGGATGTGTCGCGGGGTGTTACTTTGATGTTCTGGAGTGGCAGCCCGTCTATGCCCACACTGTCTGCATGAGAGAAGTTGATGCCTTGCAAATCATTCATCACGGAGGAAAGAATGGTTGTGAGCCACTCTTCGTTAATATCCTTGATGTCTGAGGTGAATCCATTGAGGATGTCGTGGAAGTAGCTGTTATTGACCAACTTACCTGTCATCAGCATGATGGTGTTTGCCCTGTCGAGATGGATCTGCTGGGCAAAAAGACTGAGTTGTGACAGTAGGGTATTACTTCCGTAGTCCAGCAAATTGTCTATATTTGCATCCCGTCTTCTTACGAAGAAATCATGTCTTTCTCCCTCTAAGGTGATGCAATCTTCCAACTCTGATTTCCCGGAATCTAAAAAACGTTTTGCTGTGTCTCTGATGATTTCTGCGGCATCTTCTTTGTTCAGATAGCTGGATTCAGAGACGAGTTTTTTCCATATGACTTCTGACAAGACATCTATTCTCGGGTCTTTTCCTGCACCGGCAATCGTAGTGGAAGCGAGTATTTTCCCATGGACTGTTTCTACATATTCTAGGACTAAATCGTCTGTATCTGCAGAGAGAATCAGTGCGTATGAATGTCCCTTGATGTGGTGGCAGATATAGGTTTCCAAAGAATAATCCTGCAGTTGGGTAAATCCCCGTTGTCTGATTTCTTCTTTGGTTTTTTCTTTGTCTTCCGAAGGGAACGAAGGGGTGAAAACGAGACCGAGATGAATGTCTGTTCTGTTTTCTTTGAGTTCATCTACGGCAAAAAGTTCCTCCACCGTATTCAAAGTTTCAACTTCCAATACGGTGTAAGAGCCATTGTCTTCTAATCTTCCCCCATAAAGTCTGATGCTTTCCTGGGAAATGGATATGATATATGATTTATTCATTTCTACTCATTCTTCATTGTTCTGTTTTTCGAGTTCTGTCATGAACAGTGTCTGTTAGTCTTGCCCCATATTTCCCAACAGGAAGTCCTCATAGAATTTGAGTCCTTCTAATATTAATATAGGTGACACGAAGTCGAACTCCTCAGCCCGTTTGGCATGCAGAAACTCTGGACGCTCCTTGATGAAACTGAGCAGTCCCATGTTCTGGAGTGCATCCTGTACTTGGTTCGGGTTCATGCGCAGACCGAAATATTGCTGGGTAATCTGCAAGAACAGTCCGAGGAAATCCTGGAATCGGGGACCGGCGGATGAACTGCCATAGAACTTGTCTCCTAAGCACGACATCATGTCTGCCGTAATACTGTTGTCGGCATCCAATGAAAGCACTTGCCCGAGTTTGTTCTCGATGGTGAATCCTTCTTCTCCGATGACTTCTATTGGTTGGCAATCCTTAGGGCGCATGAGCGTAGTTGACTCCATCGCCAATCCCTTGGAAACTTCAAACTTAACATCGTTGGAAATGCTCTTAGGGAAGGCAATCTCCAGGGCAGAGATGAACGAGGCTGCATCTTGCTGACCCAAGCCTTTGACAAACATGGCCTGATAGAATTGCGTAGCCAGGTCGTTATTGGTGGCAACGCCCAACCATTCCATGATTCTTGCGCCTTTTCCGGCAAAAGTGATGAGTACCTTCGGTTTCTTATCGCCTGTCCATCTGCACTCGGTAGAGTTTCTCACCTGCTTGATGAGCTTGCGGGTCAGGAGTCCAGCATAGTAGGTAATCAGGCCCGTGACATAAATATCTGCGCAGAGCAGTTCGCTACAGTCTGAGCTGATCTTCTTGTAGAAGAACGGGAACTGAGCGGCATTCAGTCTGTCCACCATCTGTTCGAAATAGTAGCTTGCCGTATCAGGACTGTACCTGTTGGCTCCCAAGTTGAGACCTTGTATTCTCAATCCGAATTCCTCGCAGGTGCTGAGCAGAACCCGCTTGAAGTTTGGACAATAGCGAGTTGCTTCACCCACCAGCTGAGCAGCGAAGTGGATGGAGTTCTGCTTGATCATGGTCAGGCGCGAGCCTTCTGGTGTATTCAGTTGGCACAGGGCAGAAATGTCACTTGTACTTCCGCCAATGTCGAAACAGACGGTGAGCGCATCCCTGTCATCTGCCTTTACATTGAGATAATTGGCAACGGCACAGGCCTCTGTCATACTCTGAAAATCATTCTCATCTACCATCTTGATCGGGTTGAAGGAGAATGTTTTTGTATCATCGTCTTTTTCTAGAACGATTTCGTGCTTCTTGCTGGTTTCTGACAGAATGTTCTGATTGTTTTCCAGGAAAGCATTGTTGGAGAAGTCTTGCTGTGGAACTGAAGTTCCTCCCAGGAAGCTGTTTTCTCCGAGTCCTTCGATATTTCCCAAACCGTTTCCTGCAATTCCTCCAATATTTCCCAAACCGTTCAAGCCTCCTAATGGGTTTCCGACATTTCCCAAGGTCAGGTTTGTGCCATCTGTCGCCTGATAGGCAGAATTGTTTGTCTGCAGATTATATCCGAAGGTGGAAACCTTCAGCTGGTATTGCGGATCCGTGATGACTGGCTTATGCTGGCATACATCATTCAGAGGATTGACGGTTGGCAATGAGCTCCAGATGGTGTTGTAGTTGCGCAACAGGCTTTCGCTCATGGATGATGGGTACGACCATTTCAGCTTCTTCGGGAACAGGTCTTTTACGAACAGTTCGGCATAGACCTGAAGCAGCAGGGAGCGCAGGAATGCTTTCTTGTAAGCAATGTTGCGTTCGTCATCATCCCATTTCATATTATAGCTCTGCTCTATCAATCCGCATTCTGCCGTCTGTAATTTGATGATTCGAGGCGTAGGGGCTATTGGAGCCAATGGCAGGTTGAGACTGAAACAAGGGAATCCGCCCTTCACTTCTTTCTCAAACTTGGAAATGTCCTGGCTCTCATTCGTATCTTTTGCTACGCGTCTGGAATCGTGGAGCGTTAATGTACTCTTGATGGCATTGGACAACAATGGGTTAGACTGGAAGAAGAACAGATGGTTCTCATTGGCAGCCTTGTCGTCATTGTCTTCGCCAGCCCGCAACAGAGAGATTCTTCTGTTGGTGAACTGGATTCCCTTGGCCTGTTGGTCAAGCGGGTCGAGATAGGCGATGGATGTATTGGTACTTCCAAAGTCAATGCCCAATGTAGTGCCGCGGAGGGAATTGTCCTGAATGCCCATTTTGTCTTGTGCAATATACGGAATTTCCGTAGTGGTCGTATATCTGATGAGCAGATAGCCCGATTCTTCGCCACCTGGCACTTGCAGTCTGATGCCCTTGAAAGGACGGTTGAACTCATAGATTTCGTATTTGTAGGGATTGTCGGCAGTGGCACTGTCGGCTACAATATGCAGGGATGATTCCGTCTGTTCCCATTCTTCGCCCACAAAAGGTGTAGCCTGGAAAGGATAATCTTTCAGGTTGATGTTGTGTGGCAATTCTGAATAGAGGAAGTATCGGTGCCATTTTGGGGAGATGAAATTTGGCCAGATGATGAGGTCTTTGCCGTCGATTTCTCCTCCGCATGTGTAGGTGGCTTTCATTTCCTTGGTCTTACCGTCGTTGAGTTCCAGGTGCAGGGTTACTTCCAGATTGTTCTTCTCTGCATCCGGATCAAAGACTGCAGTCAACCTGGATGGGATATTGGCTCTAGAACTGGTGGATTCTACCAGTGCTCCGATGTTTTTTCCGAATGCCTTGATGCCTAATTCGCTGAGTGGAAGTGCAAAATATGCTTTTTCTTCCGGCTCATTCTTCTTGTTGGCTACCAATACGTGAATAGGGAATTTACTTGGCTCGTGCTTGAAAGGACCTTTGAAAATCAGTCTGGCTACTTTGGCTGTATCCGGCAACAGTAATTCCTTCGGATTACAAAGTACGCTATTCTCCTGGGATGATGCATATAATACACCATCCAAGGCATAGAGTTCGTCCTTGTAGTTGAAGGCACGATCGAATGGGCGGTGGAAGATATTGATAGGTGGAACACTGGCGGTTTCCAACTTGAAGTTTTTCTTCTCGGCGTAGTCCTGTATTTCCTTTCTCCATGCGATGAGATTGCTGAGCAGGTTGTCATATTTGGGTGCTAAACTGCTATCAAGATGAGCATAGTATGCTGCCAAACCATTAATGCCTGTCTTCCCATCGTTGTTGATTCCTTCTATCAGATAATCTACATAGGCATAGAGTTGTAATGTCTGGGTGTTTTCCAAATCACAAGTTTCCAGCGGGTCCTTGAACTTTCCGGTCTTGAAATCCACCCATGGGCGGTTTTCTGTTTCCTTGATTTTATATGAACAGGCCGTGAAGAGCAGGCTTTCTGGTGAAGTAGCGCCAACCACCTGTCCATCATACTTGATGATTTCGATGAAAGGAATGCCTCGATGCAGTTCGTCAGTATCCTCCTCTCTCAAGCACCATAGCGGTTTGCGATGGAAGAGCATGTTGCCGAAGGTTCCTTTAGACTCATAGAGATTGGCCGTGGAAAGGATATCCTTGCCGTCGGAATAAGATAATTCCACAACCTCGGTCTTGATTCTGCTATAGTCGAGGGCTATGCAGGCAAGAAAACCGCGCCATTCAGAGGAAAGCATCTTGTAGAAAGCATTCATGTTGAGATCAATGTTTTCTTTCGTTCTTCCGTATGATTGTAATGCTGACTTGAAGAGGTTGGCGCGTGCGTATGCGGTAGGAATGCCTGATACTTGGGCACTGATGTCTGAGTCCTGATCTATGGCAGGAGTGATGATGTCGGCAGTGAACTGTTCGATCATTCCCGAGAGATCTTGCCAGCAGCCTACGGTACTGGTAGGTATGGAGGCTGTCTTAACCTTGATGACTAATGGTGTACTCATAAACGATTATTTTATCTCGTTGAAGTTCTGGTTGATGGTGATGGCATTGTGGATGTGGGCAAGGAATTTCTCCTTGGTGGTCTGTACGTTCTGCTCAGTCGTAGGCTTCGTCTTTTCTTCGCCTATGTTCTTGATGAGCACATCCACACTGTTGTCTTTCTTGCTGAAGATGCCTGACAGTTTGCTCCAGTTGTGCTTCTCGTCCTCAAACAGATGTCCACAACTGATATTCTTCATCTCTTTCTGCTGTTCTCTGAAGGCTTCATCTACGAAAATGAATCTGCCCGGAACGGACTCCTTAATCTGATAAATCCAACCCTTCTGCATATTGCCTTCTATGCCAAAATGATAGCCGAAGTAGTCTCTGAAATACTCGTCCAGATTCTTGGCCTGGTTGTTGGTGATGCTGTCGTAGTCGTGAATGTTCTGCTGGGCAAATCGGTTGAGAAGCCCCTTCGTTCCTGAGCCTTCTGCATCTGTCCAGGCTGCATCATATTGGGAGAGGATGATATGGGCAAGTGAGAAGAGCGAACCGAGTTTGCTCTCGAAGAGATTTCCATTGTTGATGAAATCTGTACCATGCAGATAGACTTGTCCATCTTTCTCCTCAAAAGAGCGGTAGAGGTATTTGACCGACTCATTGTTGAGTTCTTCTGCTGGCAAGTGGAAGAAATCGTATGCGGCACAGGCGCACATCAGTTCTACTACATGACATGCGTTCTTTTGTGCTCTTCCTCCCGTAATGGTCTTGCCCTGATTGCCCACGTAGAGCGGTGGAAAAGGCCAACCGATATGATAGAAGCGCTTGTAGGTGCTTCTGACGGTAGGGTCTGCCTGATAGAACTGCAGGGCAGCCTGACAGTTGAGGGCAAAATTATTGGAGTCGGCGATTACCTTGTCTTCATCCTTCTGCAGACTGTCTGGAGCCGTGAAGGTGAAGTAGTCGGTCAGTAGGGTAGAACCGAATTTTACCATGTTAGCGTCCAGAGTCTTGGTGCCATCAGAAAGTATATTGATAGCATCTCTCAGCGCTACGGGAATGACAGGTATAGATGAGGCTCCTGTGCCTCCGAAGATAGAACCGAAAACGAAAACACGGGCTGAACTTTGTTCTGACAGGAGTGAATCGAGAAAATTTCTGAGATCTTTTTCTGCATTGGATGCACTCTCGCCATTTCTGGAAATGTTGCGTGCGGCTTCGATGATGCCATGATACATGAGCAGAGAACCGAGGTGGGTCTGGGCACGATAACCGTGAGACAACTCGAAACTCTGTACGGAATCATCGTCAAAGAAGAGGTCTGTCAAATCGGTGTTTTCTTCTTTGTGAAGTCCGCTGTTTACACCAGAAAGAATCTTATAGGTCTTTCTGTTGCCTTCTCCATATACGGTATAAAAGCGATATAGATTTATCTTTGCCGAGAAAAAGGTTTTGGCATTCGGATTACCTCCGTTGACTTGGTTGGCATCATCCGACTTGATCTTGTTGTACAGATCGATGAGTGCTTCTACCCGGTCTTTATTTCCATTGCTCTGGTCTGTATCCAAGGTGAGGATATCTATGGTCTTGTTGTCAAACATACCCATGGCACAGAGATGTACAAAAGATTCCAAGCATCTCATGCCAGTTCCGCCAATGGCTATTATAAATATTTTATTCATAGGGCTTCATTGTTTTGTTGATAGGGGCTTCATTTCTTTGTTTCCTTCAGCGTTTCTCTTAGAACCAACTGGATAGTTTTCCGTGTGGAAAACTTTTGCTGAGGATAAAGCCGCATACGATGTAAGCTATGCAAAAGAGTCCTGAAGATATGGCCATGGCAGCAAGATAAGCATCTCTTCTGGAAGGAATTCTAATGTCGGTATAGGCTCCGAAATAACAGATAGTCATGATGGCTATCGGACAGAGAATGGCTAAAATCCAGAACGAGATTCTTCTCTTTCTTTTATCTTGAGGATTAATTCCGGCCTCATATCGGATTCCGTTGGCAATGGCGATGGCCAATATGATGCTGACCACGAAGGTAATTGCGCCTATCATGTAGGCAGAAGCAACTGTTGCGTTCATTATTCTTGAGTTTTTTAATTTTCTAATCTTTATTTTTTATGATGATTTTAAATCTAAAATATGATGAAGACACTAAATCTTTTATTATAGTCAATCATGTCTTTGATAAAATCTATCATATCTTGGTAAAACTATAATGCTTTGGCAAAATAGGTGTAGATAACCGTTCCCACAGGGTTCAACTCTTGCAGGGTATTCCGGATGGCATCTCGGAGATTATTATTGGCTCCCCATGAGAAAAGCTGATCCAAACGGGCAGAAAGGTTGGGCTGACTTTCTGCTATGGTTACGTCAATGCGGAGAAGGTCTCCTTGCTCGCCCCCAATGATGTTTCCTTTAAATTGAGGTGAGAAAATGATGCCTATCTCTGCCTTCTTGCCATTACTTTGAGCCATGCTTTGGGCAAACAAGTCTTGATCCAGGATCAGCAAGTCTTTGATTTCCGCAGGTTTTGACTGATTCTCTTTGTAGTCAAATTCTGCGAGAATCTTTCCATTCTCATCATAATAGGAGGCTGATTTCTCTTTGTCGGCAAGAACCTTCTGATATAAGGCGTATTGTTGGAAATCTTCTTCTACATCGGTTACTTTTACTGCAAGTTTCTTGATGATGTAAGAATCCTGATTGCTGAAGTCGAAGAAAAGGTTTCGGAATAATTCCGTATATCTTGGATTAAATCCGGCCTGCTTGGCTTCTTCTGAGTTCTTCAGCGCATCTTCCCAACTTACGCCTAACGGATAATATTCCAAGCGGGCTCCCTGACCGTAATTGGTGTAGGCTGTCTCACTTCCGTCCTCCATGATGCCTGTTACGAGGTCTTCGCCAGTTTCTGCATCATGATAGTTGCCGCCCTGCGAAGCGGAAGGGTAGGATGTGGAGACGGAATAAGCATCTGTGGAGAGATGAAATTCCTGATAACCGGTAATGCCCACTGCGGATTCCTTGATCTTGTTGAGGAACTGGTGGCTCTTGTTGTCAAACACGATGAAATACAAGTGATAAGGAATATTTCTTTCGCCGATGAAATCGAAGACAAAGAAGGTGATGTCGTTACCTTGTTTCAGCCAATTGGTGAAATAACGGGTAGCGAAACTCTGATGCTGGACTTGTCTGTCTGGGGTAAATTCCTCGAAATCTGTAACTAATAGACTGCTTTTTCCGTCTCTTACTATCTTGTCGAGTGTCTTTTCGATAGGAGCCATTTGCTGGACATACGAACCGGTGTCCATGATTTTGTTGTATAGCTTAGTCTGTTTCAGATTCAAAGGAGTTATCTTGTCGTCTGCAAGCGAGAATACCTGGCAAGAGTCGTTGCTGGTAAGCTTCTGAACGGTTGCATTCAGAAAACTGGCAGCGTCTTTGTTCTTATATGCGAGTACTACACCATCAGAGAGGTCAAAGTAAGCAGAAGTATGATTGCCGGCATTCTTTAAAGTGATGTCCTTGTCAAAATACTGCTTTATCTGTTGTGGCATGCTGGTTTCATCGGAGCTTCCACAGGATGTGAAACTTGAACTTGCCAAGAGTATCATGGCAGCAAATAGCAAGTTTTTTATGTTGAATATATTCATCATAATAAGGTATGTTTATGTCTTTTGTGCAAAAATAACCAAAAAAAATAGACATGCCAAATTATTCCTTGCAAACTTGGTTTGCGAGGCTTTGTTTTTTGTTTCTTTAACGCATAAGATAGGTTACAACCCGTATTTCTTGAGTTTGTTATAGAGAGTTTTCCTGTCTATAGCAAGCAGTTGCGCAGCTTTGCTCTTATTGCCTCCTGCTGCTTTAATGGCCGCTTCTATGCGTTGCAGTTCTGTCTGTTCATCATGCAAGGTGATAGGGGCTTGTGGCTGAATCTGGCTCATGCATTGTTCGAGTTCATTCACGCTGATATAGTCACCCTTGGCAAGCAGGGTGGCACGTTTCATCACGTTGTTGAGTTCTCGCAGGTTACCAGGCCAGTTGTAGGATGCAATTCTTTCCTTGGCTTTCCCGTCCAGTCCCAAGATCTGGCGTCCCAACTCTTTGTTGGCCTTTTTAATAAAGAGGTCTGCAAAGAGGAAGAGGTCTGTTCCGCGGTCTTTCAACTCAGGCATATAGATCGTAAACTCATTGACGCGATGGTAAAGGTCTTCACGGAAATTGCCTTCAGCCACTCGTTGGGCAAGATTTTCATTGGTTGCACATACGAGTCGGATGTCGATATCTATTTCCTTGGTGCTTCCCAAAGGACGGATCTTCCGTTCCTGAAGAGCACGGAGCAACTGTACCTGCACCTCGTAGTTCAGGTTTCCCATTTCATCCAGGAAGAGTGTGCCGCCATTAGCCATTTCAAAAGCGCCCTTCTTGTCTTGATCAGCACCGGTAAAGGCTCCCTTTGTGTATCCGAAAAATTCAGATGCAGCTACGTCTTTCGGAATGGCTCCACAGTCGAGCGCAAAGAATGGTTTTCCTGCCCGTTGACTCAGATCGTGGATACGGTGAGCCACATATTCCTTTCCGGTTCCGCTGGCTCCGAGGATGAGGACAGACATAGGAGTAGGGGCAACAAGCGAAACAAAATCGTACAGTTTTCTGGAAGCCTCGCTTTCTCCCTCCAGATATTTCGGAACATCCTGATTATTAGAGGTCTCTGAGGAAACCCCAGCCGAAGAACGGTTAGTCTGGCTCTTTGTTCTTTGTGAAACAGAAGAAGCGTTTTCATTTTCTGCAGATGAAGAATTTTGGTGTCTGATTGCTCGTTCTTCGCTCTTACCATCATTTTGTGTTTGTTTACCTGCTTTCAATGCCTCCTGAATCTTCTCTAATAAGATGTCTGGATGGAAAGGTTTGGCAACATAATCAGTCGCGCCCGATTTCATGGCGAGAACAGCATTCTGAACTTCTGCATAGCTGGTCATGACGATGAAAGGAATGGAGTAATCGTGTTTTTTGAGCCATTGCAGAAGAGTGAGCCCATCATGATCCGGGAGTCTGAGGTCGGACAAGACCAAGTCCCAGTGACTGTTGTCTTCAAAAAAATGCAATGCCGCTTTCACCGAAGTCGCTCTTTCAACCTCGAATCCCTTTTTCCTGAGCCATGTCTGTATCATGGTTCCGAAAGCTAAATCGTCTTCTACTATCAATATTTTAGCCATGCTGTTACAATCTTTTTCTCTTCCGGAGTGCTGCTCCTTATGATGTTGGAGTGCTATTCCTTATTAAATTGGTACTGTTTTGAATTGCAAATATACAGAAATAAAATGTATTTGACTACCCTTTTAACTTTCTTTTGCGTATTATGATGCAAGATTTACCAAACATTTGGTTTATAAGACAGATACGAGAAAAATAAATGTAATAAAAGTAATATGAAAAAGTTTAAGAAATGGGCTCTTGTAGCAATAGGAATGATGACGCTTGCCGTCTCTTTGGGTTCCTGCTCGGACGATGATAATGATTACTATTTGAGAACTGTTCCGAATGCTCTTGTTACGGTGAAGGTGACTGGAGATAGATGTTATTTTCAATTGGATGATCAGACAACATTGGCTCCTGGCAATATCAGTAAGAAACCTTTTGGGGATAAAGAGGTTCGTGCACTGGTCAACTATACGATGACCGACCGTAAAGATGATAAGTATGGAGCGGTGGTCAACGTCAACTGGATAGACAGTATTCTGACGAAGAAACCCGTGCCTTGTCTTGCTACTCCTGAGGAGAATGATGCCAAGTATGGGCATGATGCAGTAGATATTGTGCGTGATTGGGTGACGATTGTAGAGGATGGCTATCTGACGCTGCGTTTCCGCGCCCTTTGGGGGAATGTAAAACCGCACTCTATCAATCTGATAGCTCATGTAAATCCTCAGAATCCATACGAGGTAGAGCTTCGTCATCATACGAATGGTGACCCTCAGTTGCGCTGGGGAGATGCTTTGGTAGCTTTCGATTTGAATGACGTTTTGCCGGACACTCAAGGTAAAAAGGTGAAACTTACTGTCAAGTGGAAATCTACTGTGGGCGATAAGACTGTAGATTTTGATTATTGTTCCCGCAAGTCGATGACGGCGGAAAACAATAACTGATGATATTTTATATATTGTGTATGAGGAAAGGAAGAGGGGCACGACCGTCATGATGATGGTTGTGCCCCTCGATTTTTTTCTTTATCTAACTCTATTTGAGTAATTTCAGGGCTTCTGCTGTCAGATACGGCTTGATTTTATCTAAAGGAACTGTAAAGGAGACTAATCCCATAGCATAAGGTCCTATTTCATATTGTTGATAGATAAAATGTACTCCGTCTTTTGACAGATATGGGGAGGAAGAAGGCAAAGGAATGATTCCGTTTTCTATAAACAGATAGTCGTTGAGCTGAGCATCTGTTATTTGTTCTTCATTTTCATTCTGTCCTTCGTTTCCTGTCTTTTCTTCATTTGCTGTTTGACTTTCATTCCCACTCTGTTGGTTCAAGTAACTTAATACTCCCTTGCGCAAAATCGGCTGTAAGTCCTTTACCCTGGCCGTATCTACCACTTGACTCAGTTTCTTACCCGTAGCCTTTACGATATTGAATGAGCGTTCGAAGGTAGAGCCATGAGCACCAGCAAGATAGGCATACGAAAGGCAATGATAAGTAACATAACTGTCCGTTTCTGCTTCCTTATTCAGCCTGATGTCGTAGCTCATATTTGCATTGGCACGTGGGTCGGCTTCCTTGAGGTCTTTCATCTGACTTTTCAGATAGGCAAAATTGTCCTTGCAGTATTTTTCAATCACCAAATTCCCGTTGGCAAGATCACCCTTATAGCTTTCCTGCTTTTCTATCTCATCTCCATTCATGCTGCCAAGATACAGATTGGCTAATTCTTCGTTGAGGATAGCTCTGATATTCTTTGAAAGCTCATTGGGCTCAGTTGGGTAATCAACGCTGACGGCGCATTGTACTATTTTGCCTTCTTGCAGGATGCAACTGTCTGTATTGACTACGAGCGTATCAGCAGCCCGTGCTTCCTTGATGTCGTTAGCAGCCTGTGCCTTTGTCGAACTGGCTTTGCATCCCATCATGATGCTGGCTACTAAGGCAAGTGTTATGAGTGATAAATGTTGCTTTTTCATCTGAATTCTGTTTTTAGTTGAAATATCGAGGGTAAAGGTAAGCTATTTCTTTGATAATTGTATCTTTTGTTCACATTTTTTAGAAAATAAAGTCTGAACTTGCCCATGTTTTTGTATTTCTACCAATAACTTGCTCCATTTTGTGCTTGTAAATGCATATTTTGCAGTTAATAATTTTGCATTTTACAAGAATTATGTTACCTTTGCGCTTAAGTTTAGATTAGAAATGAATCCAATAACGCAAACCATCATCCTGTCGGCATCTGCGGTGAGAATGCTTCCGCACATTGCCTTGTATCTGCTTCATAAGAAGGAGATAGATGCCGATTTGTGCCAAGTGCAGGACAAGAAGCCTTCTGTCTTGAATTTTATCAAGGCGTGTACACGTGAACGCTCTTTTCGCAATCTTTTTTACTACCGCTTGGGCGAATACCGCTCGGTATTTATCTCTTGGCTCTTGCCTCCAGAGCGAACTTTGAATATCTGGTGTCCTCGCATCGGAGAGGGTGCTCATCTGGAACATGCTTATGCTACGTATCTCAATGCAGAGGCTATCGGCAAAAATTTCTATTGTCTGCAGATGGTGACGTTGGGCAATGGGAAAGGCGGAAGACCTACTATTGGAGATGATGTGAAAATTTATACGGGGGCAACGGTTTTTGGAGGTATTCATATTGGTAATCAGGTGACTATTGGAGCTGGAGCCGTAGTTTTCCAGGATGTGCCTGATGGTTGTACGGTTGTGGGAAATCCAGCAAGAATAGTTGAAAAATAATATAAAAATATAGAAGTTATGAATTATGCACTTATCATAGCAGGAGGTTCTGGTAACAGAATGGGTCAGGACATTCCTAAGCAGTTTATGCATGTGGATAATTGTCCGATTATTATCCATACGCTGATGGCTTTCCAAAAACATCCTGATATTCAGGGTATTGCCGTGGTATGTCTGGCTGGTTGGGAAACGGTTTTGCAGTCTTATGCCAACCAGTTTAATATTACCAAGCTGAAATGGATTTTCCCTGGTGGTAATAATGGTCAGGAATCCATTCATAATGGTATTTATGGTCTGAAAGAGGCTGGATGCAGTGATGATGACCTGATATTGGTACATGATGCGGTTCGTCCGCTACTTTCACAGGATATTATCTCTTCCAATATCGCTATTTGTCAGAAATATGGATATGCAATAACCGGCATCAAGTGTCGTGAGGCTATCTTGGAGAGTGAGGATGGATTTACATCGACTACAAGTATTCCGCGTGACAAGTTGATCCGTACTCAGACTCCTCAAACCTTCCGCTTGGGCAATCTGATTGCTGCACATGAGGAGGCAATGGCGAAAGGCATTGCCAATTCTGTGGCTTCCTGTACCTTGATGGCAGAACTTGGTGGCAGACAAATGCATGTTGTTCCTGGTTCTGAGAAGAATATCAAGATTACAACCATAGAAGACCTCGAAATCTTGAAGGCTTTGATGAAGGTGCAGCCTGAGTCTTGGCTAAAATAAGTGCAGGCTTGGTTAGGACTCTGTTAGTTTTATGTTAGAATCACGTTAGAATTATGTTAGAACCTTCTTCAGATATAGCTTTGCGTCCTTACCAGCGAGATATATTCTCTCTCTTCTCCCACGGTTTGGACTTGAAGGACCTTGATGGCAAGTGCATTTTGGTGCTTGGTGCGACTGGTCTGATAGGCAGTTGCATTGTTGATACGCTCATGTTGAATCCCAATGACTATGATTACAAGGTCATTGCGGCGGGACGTAATCGGGAACGGGCACAGCGAAAGTTTGCTGCCTATTGGAATAATCCACATTTCTCTTTTGCAGAGATAGATGTCACCCTGCCCATGAGTAAGAATTTGAATGGCTTGATATTGGATGACGTATATGATGACTTGACGGGTCGAGTAGATTATATCATCGATGCTGCCAGTAATGCGAGTCCTAACTTCTTCAAGCAGAAGCCTGTGGAGGTGATGAAGGCCAACATCAATGGCGTGGCGAATCTCATGGAGTATGGCTTGCGGCATGAGATGAGGCGCATGGTCTATGTCTCCTCGGGTGAAATCTATGGCGAGGGAGATGGCTCGGAGTTTACGGAGAAGAGCAGCGGCTATGTGGATTGTGCCTCTGTGCGTGCCTGCTATCCTTCGTCGAAACGAGCAGCCGAGACCCTCTGTGTGGCATACGGCGAGGAATATGATGCCGATGTGGTTATCGCCAGATTGAGCCATACGTATGGTCCGGGATTTACGGAGAGCGACAACCGTGTGTATGCCCAGTTTATCCGCAATGTGCTCCAAGGTGAGGATATTGTGCTGAAAAGCAAGGGTGAGGCATACCGCTCCTGGCTCTATGTAGTAGATGCAGCTCATGCCATCTTGCGCCTGCTTTTAGATGGCGAGAAGGGAAATGCCTATAATGTGGCTAACTCTGAATCGAATGTATCGATTCGAGAATTAGCAGAATTGATTGCGGCAAAAGCCAATAAGAAGGTCATCTTTGATATTCCTGAGGATGCCCAACAGGGAAATACGACTCCCATCACCAAGGCGACTTTCAATACAGACAAGTTGAAGGCTTTGGGATGGAAACCTTTGTTTGACCTGGAGCAAGGTTTGGAGCATACGTTACAGGAAGTGATTGCCAAATCTGATGAATAAGGCAATATAGGCTGATAGATAAGGTTACCAAACCGATATGATGCTTTCGTAAAAACTCTACGATAAGGCCATATACGATGAAATACAAGTTGGATTTAGTTAAATCTAACTTGTATTTCATGAAATCTAACTTATATTTGGTTAAATACAACTTGTATTTTATGGTATGCAGTAGGCTGCGTAAGGTTTGCCAATAGGGCGATGAGACTTATCCTCCCTATTGCTGAGTCTTATCCTCCCTATTTCAGTTTCTTCTTGATCTCGTCCCAAGTTTCCCTCTTCTCCATATTGAGGTAATAGCGCAGATGTTTCTCCACTCTCTGTTCCACAGGAGGGTATTGCATGTAGTCGCCGAAGAAGTGGCGGAGATAGGTGTCTGCTTGCTCAGGCAGGAGCACGGTGGTGTCCTCGAAAGGGAACTCCTTGCCTTTGCCGAGCCATTCCTTAGGGAATATCTCCTTGTAATGATAAGAACCTGTATATACCTGTACGTTTTTTGCTTTGTCGAAATCATAGAGATGGCTCAACTCATCCATCTGTTGGATGAGGCGGCGGCGAAGAATGGGGCGGAAGAAGAAGCCTGCCGTCTTGATGGCGAAGCGACCCCAAGTTTTCTTGTCGGACAATAAAGCCAAGTATTCGCCGAAGCTATTTCTGGTAGAAATAGCATTGAGTCGGTTGATGACTTTCACGTATTTGCGTTGTAAGGCCTTTGCCTTTTCTTCGTCATCGTCGGTGGCATCGAGTGGGAAGATGTCGATGAAGAGACCGATGACGCATGGGCGTTCTTTCTCCTCGATGAGCGTTGTGCTCTTATCTACCAACTTGGAGAAGTAGAGAGGGTAACGTTCGTTGTTGTAGGGTGTGACCACTTCGTATTTCCCGAAGTCTTCTTTTTGGGCAATCTCGATGAGACGGTCGTAGTCGGGACGTGGCATGATGACGTCGATGTCATCATCCCAAGGTATCATGCCATGGTGACGCACGGCTCCGATGGCAGTACCCGCGCAACAATAATATCTCAGGTGGTGGGTGTCGCAGATGTGGATGAATGCCTTCAATATGTCAAGTATCTTAGCATTCCATTCTTTCTTGATGTTCTTGATGTCCATGTTCTATTCTGTTTTGCTTTCATATACACGTTCATATTCTTTTTGCATCTTCTCGATGCTAAAGTTCTCTTGGGCATAGGCTTGCGCTTGCTTCCCCCAGAAGTTTCTATTGCCTTTGGGGATGACACTCTTGAATAAGTGCAGGTACTCGCCTATGTTATTGTGGTGAACTTTCAGTTCCCAGTCACCAGGAAGTGTGTCTTCCAGACCCTGTGCTGCATTGATGATGGGTGGTGTTCCTTCCATGCTTGCCTCGATGGAGAGCAGTGCCAATCCCTCATGCTCCGATGGCATCAGCAGGTAGTCGAAGGAGCCAAGGTATGAGGAAAGCCCGAACAGGGTGGGGTGGATGCTTGCGTTTCCTAAGTTGCTGATTTGCTCTGTAAGCCATCCTTTGAGTCGTCCTTCCCCGAATATATGGAACTGATATCTGCTATCGTCTTTCAGGCTTTGGATGATGGCGGCAAGGTGCTTGATGCCTTTCTGCTCTTCCATCCTACCTGCGAAGATGATGTTGGTCTTGGCCTTGTCGAGGTGGGGATAGAATCGCTTTTGGGGACTTGCGGCTACGCCATTATATATAATAGGTGGAATGGCTTGTGGATTGGCATGGGGGGCAGGGAGGTATTCGTCCTTGTAGTTCTTTTGCACCGAGGCTGAGATGGCGATGTTGGCTTGTCGGGCTTGCAGCCATTCTTCTACCTTCCTGCTCGTCTTCTTGAGTCCGTTCCAGAGGGAGGTGTTGTGGATGGTGCGTACCACTTGGCAGTGTGCAGTTGCCTTTGGGAAAAGATGGAATAGGCGATAGGTGCTCCATTCTGGAATCTCGCTGTGGCAGTGGATGATGGTTGGCTGGTATTTCCTGAAGAGAAAGATGAACCACAGAGGAAACAGCAGTGCAGCCATCTTCTCGAACAAATAGTGAAATGAGACCACGGGAACAGGGGAACGGTGGTAGTGGATGTGGGCTTGCTCCATCTCTTCGATGAATTGTCGTGTGAAGGCGGAACGCCCCCTGATGACTTCTACGATGTGGTATTCGAAGCCATCGCTCTTCGACTTGGCGATATTGAGAGCTACTCGTTCTGCTCCCCCCATCTCGAAATGGGATATGATGTGGAATATTCGTTTCATGCAGACAAAAGTAAGCAAAATATTTTGAACTTCAAACAAATAATGCTACTTTTGCACTCAAAAAGGCAAAAAATGGCAGAATCATTAAAAGATAAGACAGCTAAGGGGCTATTCTGGGGGGCTATGAACAGTGGCTCTACCCAGGTGCTCAATATTCTTTTCGGAATCTTCTTGGCACGTTTGTTGTCTCCTTCCGATTATGGTGTTATTGGTGTTCTTACCATCTTCACGGTCATCGCGGGCAATTTGCAGAGCAGTGGTTTTACGCAAGCGTTGGTCAATTTAGAGAAACCCACCCATCGAGACTATAACTCGGTTTTTTGGTTTAATATCATCGTGAGTTTTTCCATCTACGTGGTGCTTTTCTTCTGTGCGCCTTTGATTGCGGCGTTCTTTCATCAGCCATGCCTTGTTTGGCTGTCTCGTTTTGTATTCCTTGCTTTTTTCATTTCTTCGTTTGGCATCGTGCAAAACGCTTATATGTCAAAGAACTTGATGAATAAGGAGATTGCCATAGTCAGCTTCGTGGCACTGATAAGTTCCTGTGTCATCGGATTGGTGCTGGCACTTCTTGGGTTCGCCTATTGGAGCTTAGCCTGGCAGCAAGTGGTGTACATTGCGGTGCTCAACTTTGGCAGGTATTACTATACGGGTTGGCGGCCTTCCCTTGATATGGATTTCGGTCCCGTCAGGAAGATGTTCGGGTTCAGTGTCAAGTTATTAGTTACCAATATTATCAATACGTTGAGCAATCAGCTCCTTACTTTTATCTTTGGTCGTTTCTATGCCATCAGCGAGGTGGGCAACTATTCCCAGGCCTCCAATTGGAATACCAAGGCAAACTCGTTTATCACCAACACGATAGGGCAGATAGCCCAACCGATATTGGCATCGGTTAAGAATGATAAGTCCAAGGAACTTTTGGTGTTTCGCAAGATGTTGCGCTTCACTTCCTTCCTTTCTTTTCCCTTAATGTTCGGCCTGACGTTGGTGTCTCGCGAGTTCATCTTGGTCACGATACACGAGAAGTGGATAGAGAGCGTGCCTTTGTTGCAGGTGCTTTGTGTGAGCGGTGCCTTTATGCCTATCTACACGCTTTATCAGAACTTGGCCATCAGCAATGGCAGATCGGATGTGTATATGTGGTGTAACTTGGGTCAGATTATCGGATTGTTGGCCTTGGTATTGTGCTGCCATCGTTATGGTATGCTGCTGATGGTGGAAGCCTACACCTTGTTTATGATAGCCTGGTTGTTCGTATGGCAAGTCTTGATGCATCGTGTTTGTGGCTTGCGCCTGATGGATGTGCTCAAGGATACGGTGCCATTCATATTGTGCGCAGCTGCAACGATGGTGGCTACTTATTACCTTACCGTCGGTATCTCTAACATCTATCTCTTGTTGGTCGTGAGATTGCTATTGGCGATGGTCATCTATTTTGCCGTCATGAAATTGCTGAGGGTCAAGATGCTGGACGAGTGCTTGGCATATTATAGAAAGGCTATCAGACGCCGATAAGCTAAATAGATGTAGTTCACCTTCTTCACGCTCCATCCTTTTCTCATCAGATGGATGCAAAGTCGGCAGACGGCGTCCTTGATGGGGTACGTGCAGATGGCATCTACCTTCTTGAAGTCTATCTTGTTTTCTGCGGCACATCGGTATGCGTTCACCATTCCTATATCTACGCATCGGCGATATTTCCCGTCTTTGTCTTCTCGCTCGAAGAAGGAGGCTACCAGTTGGCAGGCCTTGAAATGGGAAATGAGGTTTTTCTCGGAGATGGCGTGGGTATAGGAGTTCAGGTTGTCGGTGCGATAATCATATACCACGTCATCGATAAACGCTCTCTTTGCGAAGTACATCGCCCTTGGCACTACAGCATAATCCTCGCTGTAGTCGATTCCCTCGATGCTTCTGATGTCGTGTTCCACCAAGAGGTTCCTGCGATAGAGCCTTCCCCAAATGCGGTTGGAGAGGATGTTCTGGCAGAGCATCCACCTGAGGTATTTTTCCTTTTTGATGTGATCTGGCATGATGGGGGTGGATGCTTTTCCATCTTTCCAGTAGGCATAGCCGCCGTCTATGATGTCTGCATGGCTTTCTTCAGCCTTTATTGTTAAGAGCTCGACGGCGTTCGACGGCAACATGTCGTCGCTGTCCACGTGCATGATGTATTCTCCTGTGGCTGCTTCAAAGGCTGTGCGTCGTGCTGCCCCTAACCCTTTGTTGTGCTCGTGCCTGATGAGGAGTATGTCCTCTTTTCGGTCGGGGTAGTCTTCCATCACGCTCTGGAGTATCTCGATGCTTCGGTCCTTGGTGCAATCATCCACAAAGATGTATTCGATGGAGGTGTAGGATTGGCTGAACAGGGACCGAGCGCACTGTTCGATGTAGTTTTCCACCCCATAGATGGGGATGAGCAATGATATTTTCTTCATGATTCTTGCGTGGTATTCTAATGAGGGCTGAGCCGTATTCTAATGGTGGTAGAAGTGTATTCTAATAATGATAGAGATGCTGGAATATCAGCGTTCCATTGTAGCAGAGCAGGAATACGCTGAGTATCATCAGGGTCGTGCGCAGTAGCGATAGGCCTTTTGGGCTCTTATGCTGTAGGTGCTTCAGCCAGAAGCCGATGGAGATGGGGATGATGAAAGCCCAGTGGGCAGTCATGATATAGACCTCGTTGAGCCCGAACCCCAACCCGAAGTGGATGATGACATCTGTTGCCACGCAACTAACTATCATCCAGAAGAACTTCGACTTGCGGCTCATCCATGCTCCTATGCCAAAGAGCATGACGACAAGTGCCTCAAAAATGTATTGTACTGGTGAGTCGTAGCTGACGAAGACTGGACGATGTTGCCCGATGTCTTCCAACAGGTGGTTTCTGTGCAGGATAATAGATTCCCCGAACCAGTTTTCCACCAATGAGCGAGGACGTGAGACAGACAGATTTGCCCATGCCCAGACTCCCTCTTTCTTGATTTGCTTGCCGTTGAGGTCTTTCCAATGCTGTTGCTGCTTGGCTATCTTAGCCTTGAAGGTGCTGTCTTTGGCGGCACGTTGTTGTACGATTCTCTGACCTTCCTCCTTGTGTGGCTTGATGAAAGCCTCATTTTGCCAGATGGCGAGTGTGCCGATGGCAAGGGTAGGAAGAATACACCCTAAGACGAGAAAATACTTGCGAAAGAAATGTTTGCCATTGTTGAAGAGGGCGCAGATAAAGGTCTTGGCTCCATTGCTCAGTGTCACGCCCGCCGTCAGGAAGAATAGTAGGGCGCATTGCCAGATGGGCATCTCTTCCTTTTTCTTGAGGTGGATGCCGGCGACATAGAAAGTCATGGTGAGAAAAAACAGCGAGATACCGAAATGGTCGGGAGCAAAGGCTGACACCATGATGTAGCCGAACGAGAAAAAGAAGGCGCTCAACACGTTGGAGTCGAGCTTGCCCAAGTCCATGACTTCCCTAAAAATGCGGCGCATGAAGAGAAAGGCATAGCAGGAGAGCACCACCATCACGATGGCCACGATGAGGGTACTGAGATTCTTGCCCGTCAGTTCCATCTGCCAATGGTTGACGAGATAGAAGGGATACCAAAGAAACTGTAGCAGGGGATGGCGGAACTCCGTGTAGTAGCCGTCCCACTTGGACAAAGTGAGGTAGGTGTAGAAGTCGAAACCTGAGATTTCGAAGTCTCTGCTGAATATCGTCCAAAAACCTTTGTGCCCTCCATTCATGAACTGTTCGTGGTGGTAAACTACCATCAGGGCATTGAGCATGACAAAAAGGACAAATGCCACGAGCAGCGGCATCCTCTCCTCCCTATTTATCTTGAATAGATTCTTCATTTTTATGATCATATATATTTTATCTTGGAATCGAAAAGACTTTCCGTAGTGTGTCTTTCCGTTTCTATAGCATGTAGTCGATGAGCAGATAGCCATTGCTTATCCATAGATAGAGGGTGAGAGCGAGCAGCAGAGCCCTGACGCTCCATCTCTTCTTTGGGAAAGATGGGCTGGCGCTCTCCTTTGGAGTCATCAGGTAGCCGATGGCTATCGGGATGGCATACATATAGTGTGCCGTCATGATATATACCTCGTTGATGCCGAAGCCCAATCCGATGTGGAGGGCGAAGTCCATGAGGAAGAATGTCATGGTCAGCCATAGAAAACGGGACTTTCTGCCCGCCATGATGCCGAGCAAGAAAAGTAGGATGATGCAAGCTTCCACCACGTAGTTGATGGGTGATTGGTATTTCACGATGACAGGGCGGTTGCGCAATACGTCGCCCAAGAGGTTTTTCTGGTGCAGCATGATGCTCTCCCCGAAGAAGTTCTCTATCAGGGTCTCGCTTCTTGATGTGGATTTGTCTGTCCAGCTCATGAATCCCGTCTTGGCGATAGGCTTGCCCGTGTTCTTGTTCCATATCTTTTTATGGTCACGGACGTATTTCGCGTGAGCTTTTTCTTTGATGATCTGCTTTACTGCGGCTTCTATCTGGGCGGAGTCTTTTACCTGGGCAGTGTCCCGATATTGTTCGTAAATCTTCTGCTTGTCCTCAGCCGCTTTCTTTTTCTTGGCTTCGCTGCGTGCCATCTCCTTGGGCCATTCATAGGTGCGGTATTCCCATTGTGCGAAAGCCCAGATGAGAGCTACCGGCACGATGACTCCCCAAAAGAGGTATTTGGGGTGAAAGAACTTTTTTCCATTTGTGAAGAGGGCGGCAAGGTAAGTCTTCAAACCATTGTTGAGCGAAACGCCAGCGGTGAAAATGAAGAGCAAGATGGTTTGCCATATGGTCAGTTTCCTGCCTTTTTTTATGCAAACGCCTGTGATGTAGAGGGTACAGAGCAGAATCGTCATGGATATGATGAAATGGTCGGGTACCATTGCGGATATCATGACGTAGGCAAAGGAGAAGTAGAACGCCGACAAAAGGTTGGCATCCCATCGCTCTATGCCGATGACCTCCCTGAATATGCGATATAGAAATACAAATGAGTAGAAGGCGCAGAATACCAAGATGGCTCCTACGATATATTGCACGCCATTGCAACCCGTGAGCATCATCCATGCTTGGTTGAGTTGGTTTGGGATGTACATGAAGAAAGCCAACAGTGGGTGCCGATATACATTGTATTCCGTGTTCCATTGGGAAACGGCTGCGTATGTCAAAGGGTCAAAGCCTGCCACATGGAAAGCCTTGACAAATAGCTTATGGTAGTTCTCCGACAATTGCGAGAACTGTGCGTTGTACTTGATGATGGTCAGCGCATTGAGCAAAATAGCTACAATCAGAGCGATTGCCGCCGATGTCCTTTCCTCTTTCTTTATCTTAAAAATATCGAATACCTTTTTCATGAATAAGTTCAGTTGGCTTGTTGATCGAATGCTGTTTCTTCACTCTTCGTTCTTCACTCTTCACTTTTTAAGGAAGAATCTTACCAGTAGGAAGTTTACCGGTATGCAGATGCAGAGCGTAGGAATCATGGCCATCTGTTTGGCTAATCCCAAACCAACAAAGAGGTTGAGGAAGAGTGTCTGCATACTGTAGTTCACGATATGTGAGAACGTGAAACCAGCCCCTCGCTTGGCATTGGCTTTCACTTTGAAGGTGTAGCGGGTGCTTGCAATGAAGTTGAAGATGAAACTGAGAATATAAGCCAGTGTGTTGGCAACAGTAGCCAGTGTGTGGTCGCTGTTTCCCAATGCAGGGATAAGGTTTGCCAGCAGCGGCATGGCTGCAAGATAAATGACGTATTGCAGGACGGTAGCAATACCACCCACGATTGCAAAACGGACGACCTCGCCAAGTTTTTGACGCTTGGCGAGGTCTATCTGGTTATATTTTTCCTTGATATTCATATACTAATGTCTATCGTGCAGAATGACTTTTGGGTCTGAAAGGTCTGGATTATCCGTAGATAACCTTACCGTTCTCGTCCTCATAAGGAGCCAGATCCTTGGCATACTGGTTCATGGCACGGAGGCTCATACCCATTGATGAGAAACCACCATCGTGGAAGAGGTTCTGCATGGTTACCTTGCGGGTGAAGTCAGAGAACATCATCACGCAGTAGTTAGCGCAATCCTCAGCTACGGCGTTTCCGAGAGGAGACATCTTATCAGCGAAGTCCATCATGTTCTCGATGTCCTTGATTCCCTTACCAGCTGTAGTAGCAGTAGGGCTCTGAGAGATGGTATTGATACGTACGTGCTTCTCACGTCCGTAGATGTAACCGAAACTGCGGGCGATGCTTTCGAGCATGCTCTTAGCGTCAGCCATATCGTTGTAACCGAAGAAGGTACGCTGAGAAGCCACGTAGGTAAGGGCTACTACAGAACCCCACTCGTTGATGGCATCGAGCTTCTTGGCTACCTGCAACATCTTGTGGAAAGAGATAGCAGAAATATCCAGAGTCTTATTCAGGAAATTGTAATCGAGATCATCGTAAGTACGGTGCTTGCGTACGTTAGGGCTCATAGCGACAGAGTGGAGCACGAAGTCGATTTTGCCACCGAGTTTCTCCTGAGCCTCAATGAATACTTTTTCCAAATCTTCAACGCTGGTCGCATCAGCTGCGATGATAGGGGCGTTGATTTGTTCAGCGAGCTTGTCGAGAGTACCCATGCGAAGGGCCATAGCTGTGTTACTAAGTGCGATAGTTGCACCTTCCTCAGCAGCCTTTTCGGCTACTTTCCAAGCGATAGATTCCTCATTGAGTGCACCGAAGATGATGCCACGCTTGCCTTTTAACAAATTGTGAGTCATTGTTATCTTAATACTTTTGTTTAATAATAACGGCTTTCCTTCTTATATATAATAAGGTATAAGACCGTCTGTCTTACCTTGCCGTTGAAATCGTGCGCAAAATTACGAAAAATGTGCAATATAAGCAAGCTTTTTCGATAAAAAGTGATGTAAACGTTTTCTTTTTCTCCGATAACTTGCCAAAACCTTAAAAAAATCTCAATTTTGGCAAGTTATTAGATTGGATAACTTGCCAAAATCGATTATTTTTTGTAATTTTGGCAAGTTATTAGATTTTTAGCTTATGGATAAACTGATAGGAAGAAAGCTTGAACAGGCTAAACTTCAGGCTTGTATGGAGTCTGAACGCTCTGAATTTGTTGTCGTCTATGGTCGTAGGCGTATAGGAAAAACGTTTTTGGTAAGACGTTTTTTCAAGGACAACTATGCTTTCTCATTTGTAGGAAAACATGAAATGAGACGTGAACAACAATTGGCCGAGTTTGCTAAAGAACTGATGTGCTATTCTCATTCAACTTTTGTTCCACAGCTGAAAAACTGGACAGAAGCGTTTGATGCTTTGCAAAGATTATTAGAAACTTACAACATTCCAGGAAAAAAAGTTGTTTTTTTTGACGAAATGCCTTGGATGGATACACCTAAATCAGATTTCGTATCGGCATTGGAAAACTTCTGGAATGGATGGGCCAACATGCGTGATGATATTGTTTTGGTGGCTTGCGGATCTGCCACATCATGGATGGTGGACAAACTCCTGCATAATCAGGGTGGACTTTTCAACCGCATTACCCAAAAAATTTATCTTCGTCCTTTTAAACTGAGTGAGATGGAGCAATATCTGGGTGAAAAGCATTTTGGATGGAACCGTTATCAGATAGCCCAATGCTACATGATATTGGGCGGTATTCCCTTTTATCTGACATTGCTCAATCCCAAACTCTCCCTATTGAGCAATATTGACGAACTTTTCTTTGCAGATGCTCATACCATGCTGCGAACCGAATATAATGAATTGTATTCCACCTTGTTCAAACGTCCAGACAACTATCTTGCAGTAATCAGGATGCTGACCGAACGGAAAGAGGGATTTACCAGAAAGGAAATCAACGAGAAAACTAAATTGGGTGGAGCTGCACTTTCTAAGATTCTGTCTGATTTGGAACAGTGTGATTTCATCTTTTCTTATGCCCGTTACGGCAATGCCAAGAACAATGCAATCTATCGCATCAAGGATTTTTATACCTTATTTTATTATAAATATGTGAATGGAATAGATCCGAAAGACAGTCTTCGTTGGACTCATCTTTCATCTACGCCTCAGGTGTCAAGTTGGCAAGGCTTCAGTTTTGAACTTCTCTGCCTACTGCATTTGGATGAAATCAAGAAGGCTTTAGGGATAGATAGAATTCTCAATGATGCAAGTGCTTGGCGTAGCAGGCAACCCGAACAGAATACGCAAATCGACTTGGTGATAGAGCGTGCCGACCATAATATCAACCTTTGTGAAATGAAGTTTTCTTCAGGCATGTATGCTATTGATAAAGGTTATGAGCAGAAATTGAGAGAACGCATGTCTATTTTCCTGGCAGAAACCATGACCAGATGCAGCACCCGCATCACCATGATTACCCCCTATGGAGTATTGCAGAACAAACATTCAGGCATTGTAAATGATGAAGTTTTGCTGGATGATTTGTTCGAATGAGATTCATTTTCTCCTTATACAACTTTGGTATGTATAAGGAGAAAAACGTAACAAATAGTAAGCAGAAATGTGCTATTCCTTACTAAAACCATATATTTTTGCCAAGTAATTGCATTTTTATAACAAAATATTTGCAAATATCCAAAATAAATTATAATTTTGCAGCCGATTATAGTTAATTTATAAATTTTATCAAAACGAGAGAGATTATGATGAAAAGAATCACAATGTTGATGGGGGGGCAATTCTCAGTTGTGGAGTAGCCTTTGCTCAAACATCCGTTACTGGTAAAGTTACCTCTTCAGATGATGGTGAGCCTGTAGTTGGCGCATCAGTCAGGATAATAGGTTCTAAGACTGGTACAGTAACCGACATCGATGGAAACTTCTCTTTGAATGTTCCTGCTGATGCTAAGTTGGAGATTTCATACATCGGTATGAATCCACAAACTGTCAAAGCAAGTTCTAATATGAAGATTGTTTTGACTTCTGATAACAAATCCTTGGATGAGGTGATTGTTACAGGTTATGGTAACTTCAAGAAATCCTCATTTACAGGTGCTGCTGCTTCTATGTCAACAGCTAAGTTGAGTGATGTTCCTTCACTTTCTGTTGAAGATAAGCTTTCTGGTAATATCCCAGGAGTTTCTATTTCTTCTTTCTCTGGCCAGCCAGGTGCAATGAACTATATCCGTATTCGTGGTATGGGTTCTATCAATGCAGGTAACGATCCATTGATTGTGATTGATGGTACTCCTGTGAACTCTGGTAACTTGAGTGGTTTCAATGATGGTCAGACTGGAAGTGGTTACAATGGTTCTGGTACCAATGCACTTTCTACATTGAACAGCAACGATATCGAATCTATCACTGTTATCAAGGATGCTGCCGCAGCCTCTTTGTATGGTTCTCGTGCAGCCAATGGTGTGCTTGTCATTACAACCAAGAGTGGTAGTGCAGGTAAGACCCAGGTTGATTTCCGTAGCGACTGGGGATTCTCTAACATGGCTATCAACTATCGTCCAACGTTGGATGGTGATTCTCGTCGTGCCTTGATTTATCAAGGCTTGAAGAACTATGCTTACGACAATATTGATGGTACAACCGATGCTTCGGCTGCAGCATTTGCTGATGCTAATATTGATGATTATGCAGCAAAACCAGAGAATGGCTGGGCTAATTGGCGTGACGCTCTCTTCAAAAATGGTTCTAACCAGAACTATCAGGCAAGTGTAACTGGTGGTAATGATAAGACCAAGTTCTATGCATCTTTGTCATATGCAAATCAGAATGGTATTGTTGACCGTTCAGGCTTGGAACGTATGACGGGTAATGTAAACGTTTCCCATCGTTTTGGTAAGTTCAAGTTGGATGCTAGCACAATGATTTCATCTATGCATCAGAACTCTGCCATGGATGGTGGCGCTTCTTTTGCTGGTGCCATCTCAAGTGCAGTATGGTTCCTTGGCCCTTCTAATGCTATCTATGACAAGAATGGTAATTTGCTGACAGAGACAGATGGCGCTTATAACAATGGTTATAACCCTATTTATGAGAACCAGCACATGTCTGATAGAACCAACACGACACGTTCTTACAGCACCTTGGCTCTCGAATGGAACATTTGGGACAACTTGAAGTTGCGTGAGAAGGTAGCTTACGACTACATCAACTCTACCGAGGATGTGCTTTGGGACAAATTCTGTGGTAATGGTTCTGGCTCAAATGGTGTGATGCAGCGTACTTACAATGAGTGGACAACCATGAACACTCAGACACAGTTGACATACAATAAGTCTTGTGGTGCCCACAATGTGGATGCTTTGCTTGGTTTCGAGACAGAGGCATGGCATAACAACAACTCATACGCTTCTGGTACAGACTACCCTGGCAACTTGTATGAGTTCGCTAACTCTGGCGATACCTCTATGGAGAGTTACAAGTATGACTCAAAGATGACTTCTTTCTTGGGTCGTGTCAACTACAACTATAACGATTTGTATTATGCTGGTGTAAGCTATCGTCGTGATGGTAGTTCTCGTATGGCACGTGAGAATCGTTGGGGTTCGTTCTGGTCTGTATCTGGTGCTTGGCGCTTTGGTGCAGAAAAGTTCATGGATTCTATCAAGGATATATTGAGCGATGGTAAGATTCGTGTATCTTATGGTGTGAACGGAACTCTTCCATCTGGCTTGTATAGTTACATGAACCTTTATAAGTATGGTGAGTACTACAATGGTAGCAATGGTATGGGTATCATTGGTGTAGCCAACAAGGACTTGAAGTGGGAGCAGAACAAGGCTTGGAACTTTGGTCTTGACTTGACATTCCTCAACCGTATCTCTGTAACATTGGATTACTACGTTCGTAATACATCCAATTTGATTATGAACCGTCCTATCTCTATGATTCCAGGTTACTATGATGATTCTTCTCTGTTGGCTACCATGGCTCAGAATGTAGGTTCTATGCGTAACCAAGGTATTGAGGTGACCATTTCTTCTACCAACATTCAGAAGAAGGACTTCCTTTGGACTACTTCTCTGAACTTTGGTCATAACTCCAACAAGGTAACAGAGTTGACAGGTGATGATGACAAGATTATCAGCGGTGCCATGATTCATCAGGTAGGTAAGCCTTACTATTCTTACTATATGTATGAGTATGCAGGTGTTGACCCTGAGACAGGTAAGGAGAGCTATTACATCAATGATGGAACTGAGAATGCTCGCAAGACCACTACTAATGTAGCTGAGGCAAACAAGACTATTGTTGGTCATCATGAGCCAGCACTTGAGGGCGGTTTGTCTAACTTCATCAAGTGGAAGTTTATCGACTTCAACTTTACTTTGACCTATAAGTTGGGCGGTGACTCTTACGATGCTGCTACTTGGTTGCACGATAATGGTGGTACATACGCCCTCTATGGAGCAATCCCTTCTTACTATAAGTTGGAGGATATGTGGCAGAAGCCAGGCGATAATGCTAAGTTGCCTAAGTTCCAGGCTGGTTATGGTAAGGGTGTGTTGTCTTCTCGTTGGTTGATGCCTAACGATTATCTTCGCTTGAAGAACCTTACCTTAGGTTTCTCAGCACCAAAGGAGTGGATCAGCAACCTTGGCTTGAGCAAGGCTCGTGTATATTTCTCTGCCAACAACTTGTTGACCTGGAAGTCTAAGGATCTTTTTGTTGATCCAGAGACACCAGTGGATGGCTTGTGTACATTCGAAATGCCAGCTTTGAGAACTTATACATTTGGTATCGAACTTAGTTTCTAATTTATAAAAGAACGAAATACAATGAAAGTATTAAAATCAATATATAAGGTAATGGGCTGCGCTATTTTGGCAGCCTGCCTGTCATCTTGCGTCAATGATTGGTTGGACGTAGCTCCTTCTGATGGTACAGATGCCGATGCAGCCTTGACCAGCAGTTCAGACTTGGCTGCTGCGAGAACGGGTATGTACGCGGCTTTGAAGGGAAACAGCAACTTGGTAGATTACTATGGTCAGCAATTCTTCGTTTATGGTGATGTTCATGCAGGTGATGATTATCAGTATAATAATATTGGTGGTTCTAACCGTGCTAGTTTTTACTATGACATGAACTACCAAACAGCATCAGAATTCAACACAAGTACTGTATCATGGCAGTCTCCATATGTTGTAATTGGACGTGCAAACAGAATCATTGCAGCTGCAGAAGGTGGTGCTTTGAGCGATGCAGCAGAGGCTAAGGCTACTATCGACCAGTATGCAGCAGAGGCAAAGGTACTCCGTGCCCTTGCTCATTTTGACCTTGTTCGTATTTATGGTAAGCCATATACAGAGGATCAGGGTGCATCTCTTGGTGTACCATTGGTAACAGAGGTGTTAGAATCTAATGCAAAGCCAGCTCGCAGCACTGTTGCTGAGGTTTACACCCAAGTAGTGAAGGATTTGACTGAGGCTATCAGCTCTAATGCTCTTGCTACAGAGACAGAACCAGGTTATGTAAGCGTTTGGGGAGCAAAGGCAATCCTTTCTCGTGTTTATTTGAATATGGGTGATTATGCTAACGCCTTGTCTGTTGCTGAGGATATTATCAAGAATTCTGGCGCAGCGTTGTGGACTCGTGACCAATACTTCAAAGCATGGGATGCTTCAACTCCTAATGAGAGTGAGTTCTTGTTCCGTCTCAATGTGGCAGGTTCTACAGACAACAATGACTTGAATGGTATCGGTAACCTGCAGCAGCGTGATGGCTACAAGGAAATGGTTGCTACTAAGAAGTTTGTTGACATGCTTACTTCAGACCCAGAAGATGTTCGTAACGATATGTTCTTGCCTGCAACTGCTGCCAAAGAGGTGGCAACTTATGGTACCAACAAGGTATATCTGAACAAGTTGCGTGGTCAAGGTGGTAATCTTCGTAATGTTACTATCGTTCCAATTATCCGTCTTTCTGAGGTTTACTTGACAGCTGCAGAGTGTGCATTTCGAAATAATGACAAGACTAAGGCTGTAGAGTATCTGAATGATTTGGTAAAGAACCGTACCACAACAGAGGCTTCTTTGGCTACAGTGGATAACATCACACTTGAGCGTATCTTGATTGAGCGTCGTAAGGAGTTGATTGGCGAGGGACAGCGTTACTTTGATGCTTTGCGTAATAACGAGACCATCACCCGTTATACAAGTGAAGCTGATAAGGGTTGGCACAAGACATTGAGCAAGGAAGCTCAGTCTTTCGACCGTGATTACTTCAAGGCTATTGCTGCCATTCCGCAGGCAGAGATCAACGCCAACCCTAACATCAAGCAGAATACGGGTTACGGTGAGTAATCGCTGTGATGGAATATTTTAATAAGATAATATTTTTAATCAACGATATAGGAATGCCATGAGTGGCATTTTCTATAAATCTCTCGGGAGAGGCTGGCTGTGAAGCTCGCCTCTCTTTTTCGATTTTAGATGTTCAAACTTTCTGGATTCATCAAGAAATCATAAATGTTTATGGTAAGGATACCTTCCTCGTTCTGGTAAGTCGGAGTGGGCGTTCCTACGATGACGATTTTCTTGAAACTGTCTTTTATGCGCAAAAGAGAGTTGAACTCTTGTTTCATTTTGTCTTCTGTTGGCAAGGCATAGGCAGACTGTATGTAGCATCTCTTATAGCCCAGATTGCAAACGAAATCGACTTCTAATGTACTGCGTTGCCGCTTACCATCCTCTCTAATCGTAAAAATTGGTATTTGTCCCACATCAACAGAATAGCCTCTAAGACGCAATTCATTGTATATTGCGTTTTCCAAGAGATGTGTAAATTCTGTCTGGCGAAAATTAAGTCTGGCGTTACGTAACCCTAAGTCTGTGAAGTAATATTTTGATGGTGTGTCAATGTATTTCTTGCCTTTGATGTCAAATCTGATGGATTTCTCGATGATAAAAGCATCTTGCATCAAGTCTATATAGTTCTTGATAGTATCTTTTGAAAGACAGCTTTGTTTGACAGATTTGAAGCAATTTTCCAACTTTGTTGGATTGGTTAGGCTGCCAATATTTGAGGCGACCAAGTTGATTAGCTCTTCCAAATCGTCATCTTTCTTTATTTCATATCGTTCCTTGATGTCACGGATATAGGTATGAGTAAAAAGGTTCTTGAGGTACTCTACTTTTCGCTCAATTTCATCCATTGTGACCACTTGTGGAAGTCCACCATAGGTGAGATATTCATTCAATAAATCTTCACGATTACCTTCTTTTGCAGACATAAACTCTTGAAAGCTTAAAGGCGTGATACGTATTTCGTCGCCTCGTCCTCTGAACTCTGTAATTACATCTTTAGAAAGGAATTTTGCATTGCTACCTGTTACATAAACGTCTGCATTTGTGATTTTGAGATAGCTATTGAGTACATCCTCAAACTCTGCTACCAACTGTACTTCATCAAGGAGGATGTAATATTGTTGAGAGTCTGTCATCCTTGAATCTATATAGTTCAACAAAGCATCAGGATTTCTTAGAGCGGCATTACGGCGGTCTTCCATATCAACCTTGATAATATGCTGTTCATCTACTCCTTGTTCTAAGAGATAGTTATGAAATAAGGTGAAGAGAAGGTATGATTTGCCACATCGACGCATTCCTGTTATTACCTTTATCATGCCATTACCCTTGCGGGCAATGATTCTGTTTAAGTGAATATTACGTTTTATCTCCATGTTATTCGATTTTTTTGTGATTTATCACACTTTTGTCGAGTGCAAAGTTAGGAATATTATATGTAATCACCAAACATCATTCGATTTTTTTGTGATAAATCACACTTTTGACGAATACAGGGGCAAGAATGCTGGCTGTGAAGCTCGCCTCTCCTTTTCATATATAGTTAAAGGTAAACACTATTAGTCTTTTAAGCAAGCCAATGGAATAACTTTGACTCCATCAGGGCGTGTGTATGCCACACTGCCCCCAGTAAGTAAATTTTCTTCGGGCATGAAAGCTTAGTTTGGTGTCGCTGAATGTATGTTCAACGACGTTGAACATAGACTTCATGCGGGTTTAGTGACTTTTTTAATGGGGCTTTATATACTTTTTCTTGCGAATTATTAGACTTATTCAAGCAATTCTTTGTAATTTTGCATGTAAAAACATAAAGAGATGGAAATAGTAGAAAGAAATATGGTAGGCAAGAAGAGCCAAGAGGCTTGTGAGGATGGTATCATCGTGACTGATGATTTTATCGCAGTGATTGATGGAAGTACGAGCAAGACTCCTACGCATCTTTCGCCCGATATGAAGAACGGACGCTTTGCAATGGTGCTAATCTCGGAATTTATCAAAAAGGAATTAAAGGCTGAGGCTTCGGTTGATGACTTCTGTCAGGGTGTTTCTTCCTATATATATAATAAGGTGTATAAGACTTTAGGAATGGAAGAGCGGATGAAACTGCATCCTGAAGAACGTCTCACTGCTTCTGCTATCGTCTATTCCTGCGCCAGGAGAGAAGTGTGGATGGTGGGTGACTGTCAGGCACTCATCGGTGGCAAACTTTACGAAAACAACAAACCTTTTGAAGAAGAGATTGCCGCCAGACGTGCAAGCCTCATTCGACAGGGAATGCCTCCGGTAGATGCACGCAAGGCTATCGAACCGTTGCTCATTCAGGCGATGCTCAACGGACAGAACTCTCATTATGCGGTAATCGATGGATTTCCTATCTACCGTGAAGGTGTAAAGGTCATTTCTCCAGCCATAGGAGAAATTATTCTGGCAAGCGATGGATATCCGTTCCTGAAACCAACTCTTGCCGAAAGCGAGGCTGCCCTACAGGCTCAACTCGCAGCCGATCCTCAAAACATTTCCTCTTTCCTTGCCACTAAGGGACTGCTGGAGGGCAATCACAGTTTTGATGACCGGTCTTATATCCGGTTCAAATAAACATAAAAAGTCCTATACCAGTAATATCCCGGTATAGGGCTTTTATTATAATCTCAGATATTATTTTTTCCTATTCGATGATCTTGTCTTTTTATCCTACCAGACTTCCTGGCTTTACCTTGCCAAGGAGAGAGGTCACGTTGAGGCTGGCTGTGAAGCTCGCCTCTCTTTTTTTGTCTTTTTATTTGCGTATCTAATATTTTATTCGTAACTTCGCATTGTCTAAAGAAATATAGCTATGGAAGAGATAAGAAAATACCCAGTAGGAATGCAAACTTTCTCTGATATACGAGAGGGTAATTATGTGTACGTTGATAAGACAAGGTATATTGTCGATTTCTTGCGTAATGGTTCTAAATATGTGTTTCTGAATCGTCCTAGACGATTCGGTAAGTCGCTTTTTGTCTCTACGCTCCAGGCATATTATGAGGGCAGGAAGGAACTGTTTGATGGTTTGGCACTTGGCGAATATGAGAAAGAATGGGTGAGACATCCTGTTCTTCACTTCGACATGAGTACTGCCAAAAATCAGACACCCGAGGGGTTAGAAGAGATGCTGGGCTACATGCTTTCTGAATACGAGCAGGTCTATGGACGTGACGAATTGGCGGTGCAACCGAGCCTGCGTTTGCAGTCTTTGGTTAAGCGTGCCTATAAGCAGACGGGGCAAAAGGTGGTCGTTTTGATAGATGAATACGATGCTCCTCTCTTGGATGTCGTGCATGAGAAGGAAAGTTTGATGCCATTGCGCTTGGTTATGAGGAAGTTTTATAGCCCATTGAAATATTTAGACCCTTGGCTGGAATTTATCTTTATCACGGGTATTACCAAGTTCTCTCAGTTGAGTATCTTTAGCGAGATCAACAATTTGGATAATATCAGCATGTTCGACCAGTATTCTGCTATCTGTGGTATCAGCAAGACAGAACTACTGACGGCGATGAAGCCTGATGTTGAGTTGTTAGCCAAGTCTTTGGGAAAAACTTTTGATGAAACGGTTGCCGAGTTGAGTTCATATTATGATGGTTATCATTTCAGTAAAAAATCAGAAGATGTGTTCAATCCGTTTAGCCTGGTTAAAGCTTTGAGAAGTCAGGAAATAGCAGCTTATTGGTTTAGTTCAGGTACTCCATCTTACATTATCAACACTTTACGCAAACATCATGTGGGTGTGATGGATATTGAACAGAAATCTGTAGGAGTGGATGATTTCGATGTCTCTCCTGAGCAGATGACTTCAGCTTTACCATTGCTTTATCAGAGTGGGTATCTCACCATCAAGAAGTATAACCCTATCTTGCAGAGCTATCAGCTGGATTATCCAAACAAGGAAGTGTGTGTGGGGATGATTCGCTCCTTGGCTCCTAACTATCTTTCTCCAATATCGTTGAACAATAATAGTTTCATCTTCGATTTTTTGGAACAACTATATGACAATAACATGGACGGTGCGTTGCAGAAAATGCAGGCTTATCTTGCCAGTATCTCCAATCGACTTGCCAACAAGAACGAGAAGGATTTCCAAACGGTCTTTTATCTCATCTTTAATTTGATGGGTGCTTACATCTTGGTGGAGGAGGATAGTGCAATAGGCAGAGCAGATGCCGTTCTTCACATGCCAGATACCATTTATGTGATGGAACTGAAGTTTGATAAGACGGCTGAGGAAGCTTTGCAACAGATAGATGATAAAGGCTATCTTATTCCTTATTCTGCTGATGGCAAGCGGTTGGTGAAAGTCGGCATCAACTATGACAGCCAGAAGCGAACCATTGGAGACTGGAAGATAATGGAAGGGTGAAGGGCAAAGGGCAAAATCGAGTATGCTTCGATATTTTTTATCAGGAGCAAGGCATTGAAATATACAATGTGAATCCTTACAATTACTGTCCAACTAGGACAGCAAACTGTCCGATGCTCCGACAGCTCGCTGTTCATAGGATGGCAACCAGCTGTGAAGCTCGCCTTTCCTTTTGGGCTTATGAGACTGCAAACAAATCATCTAAGGTGATGACTTTAGGAAAGTCTCCACTGTACTCATTATATTTGAGACCATAAGTGGTGATGAGCGTAGGGTGAATCACCTTTCTGCGTGACAGATGCTCTGATAGCAATTTCTGACGATGAATCAATGTCGCATGATATGCCTTGTTGACAGAGAAATCCTCGTTGTAGAATTTCATCTCACACATGTTTACAATGTTGTCTTTCCTGTCTATAATCATGTCTATTTGAGTTCCATTTGTGGATTCGTCTCCTTTCATGGACCATGCTGCCTGAGTGCTTGAGACACCGGATATTCCCAATGCTCTTTTTATTTGTGGGATATGGAGCAGACAAATTTCTTCGAATGCAATACCTCGCCAAATGTTTATTGGCGCTGAGTCTATGTTTTGACTCCAAAAGTCATCTGCCAATGCCTTTTGGCCTTTAACGAACTTCTGATAGAAAAGGCAGAATGGATCGGTCAAGCGATAACGCTCGTCACGTTTGCCATTACCAAAAGGCACGTAGGAATCAATGAAATCACTCGCAATAAGGGCGTTTAGCATTTTGGAGAGTCCTCCGCCTGTGCCGACATGAAGAGCTTCCATGATTTCTTTGCGAGTAAAACCAATATGTTTTGTGCCCAGAAAATTGACAATTCGTTTCATCTCCTCTGGGTTTGAGAATACAGATGCAAACAATCGGTTGTATTCTTGGCTTAATTTGGCGTTGCCGTCAAAAAACAATAGGTCTATGTTTTGTGCTAAGCTCAGTCCTTTTTTCATATAGCCTAAATAATATGGGATACCACCCAGTATCATATAAGATTGGGCTATGTCATATCTTGACAGTTTGATGTCTTGAGCTTGGTAGAACTGTTCGCACTCGTTAAGGGTAAAAGGAGAGAGTTTGATTTCATAGGTAGTTCTCCCGTATAGACCGCCATGATTGTTTACGAGATTGTTGAGCATCCATGAATTGGCACTTCCGCAACATACGAGCATGATGTTGTCTCTATGGCAAGCCCATGTGTTCCAAAATCCTTCGAATGCCGTGATAAATCCCGAACGAGGAGTGTCCATCCAAGGCAATTCATCGAGAAATATGACTTGTCTTGTGCCATTGTCTTTGCTCTCCAAAAAATGGGAGAGCATGAAGAAAGCTTCCATCCATGTAGTTGGGCATTTGCTTCTTTTCATTCCCTGTAGTTGGAGTGACAAGTAGAAATGACGCAGTTGATTTTTTAGGCTGTTCTTTTCATTAGCTTCATCCACAGGTGATAATCCTGCATGTCGGAAAGTAATTTTCCCTTTGAGGGCTTCATCCACCAAGAAAGTCTTCCCGATTCTACGCCTTCCATATATGGCAACAAATTCTGCTTTGTTGCTATTGTAGAGTTCGGATAACTCTTCTATTTCTTTTTTTCTTCCAATTAAATTACCCATAACATTGCTTTTATTTGTCCGCAAAGATACTAAAAGATGTAATAGCGGACAAATAAAAACGCTTTTTTAACGTTTTATTACGTTCTTACTGGAATTTTTGCTTTCTTTTCCCTTTCTTTTCCTTCGATTATTCCCCTTTTGATTTGTTGGTTTCAACTTAAAGTGTTATCTTTGTGCCGTTATTGACTAAAAGTTATTGACTAAAATGGAAGCGTATGAAAATCATAGAAAGAAATATCGTCGGCAAGAAGAGCCAGGAGACTTGTGAGGATGGCATCGTCGTGACTGATGATTTCGTCGCAGTGATGACGGCTTCGGCCATCATCTATAGTAGGATGAGAAAAGAGGTATGGATGGTGGGGGATTGTCAGGCCATCATCGGTGGAAAACTCTATGAGAATAATAAGCCGTATGAGCAAGAGATTGCCGAAAAGCGTGTCGCTCTTATCAAGCAAGGTATGATACCGGCTGAGGCCCGAAAGACTATCGAACCGCTTCTTGTACAGGCGATGCTTGAAGGTCAGAATAAGTCTTATGCCGTGATAGATGGTTTCCCGATTTATCGAGAAGGGGTGAAGGCTGTGCCTTGCTTGTTTTCTGGTGCAAATGATGTGGACTCAGAGAACTCTCGAAATTAGCATGAAATCGTTTTGGCAAGCGATGGCTATCCTTTCCTCAAAACGATCTTGGAGGAAAGTGAGGCTGCCTTGGCAAAACAACTTGCGCATGACCCGCAAAATATCAAAACTTTTATCGCCACCAAGGGATTGGTTGATGGCTATAAAAGCTTTGATGATAGAACGTATGTTCGTTTTCTGATTTAATTTTCATATGTTACAGTGAAGCCCACATACAATACCGCAAAGGCAGATATAGAGGAGGCCATGGGTAAGAAAGCGGTTGGTACATTTGCCATGAAGGGTAGAAAAGGCATGACCATTATCCATAAAAATAATACAACGACAGCTTACCAGAATGTGGCAGCTTGGACGAATACGATAGACTTGACTGACTTCATGCGTGGTCAAACAGAAAAGAGTGTGGCTCTCTTGTTGGCTAAGCAGAAATATGAGGAAAACAATGCCTATTGCCGTACTTGGACAGCACATTTGGCGGCAGACCAGACGATGGCAACTACAGGTACAGTCATCCGCAAGGGAGACTTGGTTCCTCTTTTGACAGTAGAATATGAATCTGTCTATACATTGACGGTAACGGATGCAAAAGCTGCTACTCTTGTCTTGCCATACGATGCGAAGATTCCTACAGGGATGCGCTTGATTTTTCCTGTGCTTGGTGTATAGCGATTGAGATGGTAACGTGTGGTAAACCAGATATTGCCTTGTGGGTCTGCAAGGATACATCTCACACTGTTGTTGGTCTCAAGATTTTTCTTGTCGATGTTGAGTAATTTGGATGTGTTCCTTTCATTCATGCAGAAGATGCCTTGTCGGTTGCCGATATATATTTTGTCCTTGTGGGCTAACACCCATTCTGCAAAGTTGATGTTTGGGCAGATGCGCTTAAAATGGTTTTCTCCTTTCATCAAGACAAATAGGCCTGTGTTGGTGGCAGCATATACATTGCCGCTGTCGCTGATAGATATGCGATAAACAAGTACGGGATTCTTTGTTTCTGTATTTTCCAGTCTGTAAGTTTGTATATTTATGCCGTCGTATAGGTTGATGCCGTTACTGGTGGCTATCCACATCAACCCACTTTTGTCCTCATGAAAGTCGGTGACGGATACCCCGGCGATACCTTCCTTCAGAGACATTTGGGTTAATCCGTTAGCATGGACAAGGCTGACGGACACCATCAAAATAGCTGTAATGATTAACTTATAGACTGCTTTCATCATATCATCTTTGAGATTGTTCTTGGTTTGAAAAGGCTCTATACCTTATATAATATATAGATATAGAGCCTTTACGGTGTTTTTATGTGATATACAGGTATATGTACCGTTCTTTAGCCTACCTGACTTCCTGGCTTTACCTTGCCAAGGAGAGAGGTAACGTTCAATGAGCCGTCGAAGTTGACAGCACTCAGAATCATACCCTGGCTCTCGATACCCATCATCTTGCGAGGAGCAAAGTTGGCTACGAACAATACGTCCTTGCCGATCAACTGCTCTGGCTCATAGTAGGCAGCGATACCTGAGCAGATAGTACGCTCAGTACCAGTACCATCATCGATGGTGAACTTCAGAAGCTTCTTGGATTTCTTCACCTTCTCGCAGTTCAGAATATGGCCCACGCGAATGTCGAGCTTCTCGAAATCATCAAAGCTAACCTCTGGCTTGATAGGTGCAGCCTTGTATTCAGCCTCCTCATTAGCCTTCTTGGTGTCAGCGAGTTTCTGCAACTGTTTCTCGATGACCTCATCCTCAATCTTCTCGAAGAGCAACTCTGGCTCACCGAGCTGAGTACCCGCCTTGAGCAAGTCTGTGCTGCCCAACTGGGTCCATTCGAAAGTTGGCATGTTGATCATCTTGCGCAGTTTCTCAGAAGAGAAAGGTAAGAATGGTTCGAAAGCGATGGCGAGGTTGGCAACCAACTGGAGGGAGATGTTCAGGATAGTCTCCACACGCTTAGGATCGGTCTTCCAAACCTTCCAAGGCTCACATTCTGTGATGTATTTATTACCGATGCGGGCGAGGTTCATAGCCTCTTTCTGAGCCTCACGGAATTTGAATACGTTGAGATACTGCTCTACCTTCTCCTTCACGTCTTTGAATTCTGCGATAGCCTTCTCATCTACCTCCTGCAGTTCGCCGCAAGCAGGAACTACACCGCCCCAATATTTCTTAGTGAGTTGGAGAGCACGGTTTACGAAGTTACCATAAACAGCAACCAATTCAGAGTTGTTGCGCTCCTGGAAATCCTTCCATGTGAAGTTGTTGTCCTTGGTCTCAGGAGCATTGGCTGTCAATACATAGCGCAAAACATCCTGCTTGCCAGGGAGATCTACGAGATACTCATGCAACCAGACTGCCCAGTTGCGAGAGGTAGAAATCTTATCATCCTCAAGATTCAGGAACTCGTTGGCAGGCACGTTGTCTGGCAGGATATAGTCGCCGTGTGCCTTCAGCATAGTAGGGAAGATGATGCAGTGGAACACGATGTTGTCCTTACCGATGAAGTGAACGAGACGAGTCTCAGGATCCTGCCACCATTTCTGCCATGTGCCCCATTTTTCAGGCTGCGCATCGCAGAGTTCCTTGGTATTTGAGATGTAACCGATAGGTGCATCAAACCATACGTAGAGCACCTTGCCCTCAGCACCCTCCACAGGAACAGGAATACCCCAATCCAGGTCGCGGGTCATCGCACGAGGCTGCAAATCCATGTCAAGCCAGCTTTTGCACTGACCATAAACATTAGTTCTCCACTCCTTGTGACCTTCCAGAATCCATTGCTTCAGCCAGTCCTGATACTTTCCTAAAGGCAGATACCAGTTCTTGGTAGGCTTCTTCACGAGACCGTGTCCTGGATTGTTCTTGTTGGTTGGGTTGATCAACTCCTCAGGCGAAAGTGTAGCACCACATTTCTCGCACTGGTCACCATAGGCACCTTCAGCACCACAGCGAGGACAAGTACCCACGATGTTACGGTCTGTGAGGAATTCTCCTGTTACCTCATCGCAGAACTGCTCCTCTACCTTCTCTTCGAGCACGCCCTTATCATAGAGAGTGCGGAAGAAATCAGAAGCAAACTTATTGTGAACTTTTGAGGTCGTACGGCTATAGATATCAAAGGAAATGCCGAAGTCCTCAAAACTTTTCTTAATCAGATTGTGATAGCGGTCCACCACCTCCTGTACGGTGATGCCCTCTTTCTTGGCACGGATGGTTACAGGTACACCATGCTCATCACTACCGCCGATGAAAACAACGTCTTGTTTTTTGAGTCGGAGATAGCGCACGTAGATATCGGCTGGCACATATACACCTGCCAGGTGTCCGATATGTACACCACCATTGGCGTATGGCAAAGCTGCCGTCACAGTGGTACGTTTGAAATTTTTCTGTTCCATATTAGCTAATATACATTTTTTTGTTATTTTGGGTGCAAAATTACAAAAAATAGTTGGAAACTGGGAAGTTTTTCGATGCTTTTCTTAATATAGTAAGGTGTGACTACGGAAAATAATGCGGAAAACCCTTCAGATGACTATTTTAGAAACAATAAGAAGAGAGTTTTGTATGCAAAAGAAGTGAAAAATAGAGGAAAATGATTGAAAATAGAGGAAATTAGGGGAAATTAGAGGAAAATTTCCCCTAATTTCATTTTTTATTATTATATTTGCAGGCAAAATAGATATGATTTATATGCTATCCGTAAATAATAATGTAAAATGATAGAATCTCCTCCAAAATTCTCTGAAGCTAATGAACAAGAGTCCATCAAGCTGTTGGTTAATCCTATGTATGGTGATCTTTTTGCAAAAATAGATGATGGTTACTACTATTGGGACAAGGTGAAGTATATGGTTCCTTCGGGCATTCTGCCCGAAGTGCTTTGGCAGGCTGTAAAGTTTAAGAGGCGGTTGAATGTTATAAATCTCAATTTTGGAAAGTTGCAATTTCATTTTACGATAACAAGTAAGATGCAGCAACTTCTTCATGAGTTTGACATGAATTTTGGCGGTAGCCTTGGTGCTGGTGGTATTATTCCTGAAAAAGACCACAAAGTGTATTTGTTAAGTTCTATCATGGAAGAGGCCATTGCTTCTAGCCAAATGGAAGGAGCTTCCACGACGAGGAAAGTTGCGAAAGAAATGTTGCGTAAACAAGCAAAGCCTATCAATAAAAGTCAACAAATGATAGTCAACAACTATGCTACTATCCAATATTTGGTTGCGCATAAGGATGAACGTTTTAGCTTGGAGGCATTATTGAATATTCATAGACTAATAGCCAAAGAGACTCTTAATGACTCTTCTGATGAAGGTGCATTAAGGAAAGATGACAAGATATGTGTCATGAATGATATTACAGGAGAAATAGTTCATACACCTCCATTTGCAGCAGATTTAAAAGGTTTGTTGACAGACTTATGTGACTTTGCTAATGACGATAAAAATGAACCATTCATTCATCCCATTATTAAAGGTATTATTATTCATTTTATGTTGGCGTATTTTCATCCGTTTGTTGATGGTAATGGGCGGACTTCTCGTTCTTTAATTTATTGGTATCTCTTGAAAAAAGGCTATTGGCTAACTGAGTTTCTGTCAATTTCGCGAGTTATTTATAAAAGTAAGAACCAGTACGAAAAATCTTTTTTGTATGTTGAGCAAGATGAGTTGGATTTGTCTTATTTTATCGTGTATCATCTACAGGCGATGAAGAAAGCATATGAGGCTTTGCAGGTTTATCTTCGGAAGAAGATGAAAGAAAGAGAGGAATATTACCAATTTCGTGGTTTTAGTAATATCAATGAGCGTCAGGGACAAATTCTAAAGATCTTTAGTGAAAAACCTAAGACGATCTTGACGGCGAAAGAGGTATCTATACGTTTTCCTATTACAATAAGGACAGCTCGTACAGATTTACAGCATCTTGTAGAATTGAAGTTGTTGGCAAAAGCACCTATAAACAAGCGTATGGTTGGGTATATCAGGGCTGAAGGATTCGAAGATATTTTAAAAGAATTGACAAATTTATAGTTTCTAATAATGAAAACTGGGGAATTTAGAGGAAATTAGGGGAAATTAGAGGAAAATTTCCCCTAATTTCCTGTTCAGATTTGAAGTTAGTTCTTATATATGTCCTCTTTCTGCCCAGTCGCCTCGGTGACTGCCCTGTTATTTTATGTCTATTCTTGTGAATACAGTTCCATCTTTGAAGGTATATTGCACAAGCCCATACTTTTTTACCACAATATATGGTTGCCAAAATCAGATATGCCCTCTTTCTGCCCAGTCACCACGGTCGAGTGCACGATAGCCGATGGCTTCTGCCAGATGATGCAGTTCCACATGCTCGCAACCTTCCAGGTCGGCGATGGTGCGGGCAACTTTCAGAATGCGACTGTAGGCTCTTGCTGATAGAGAGTTTCTCCATTGCCATGCGGAGCATATCTATGCCAGCTTCATTGGGTTCTGCGAACTGGTGAATCATCCTTTCTGTCATCTGGGCATTGCAGTGGATACCTTTGTAGTCCTTGTATCTTGCTGCTTGTATCTCCCTTGCCTTGATGACTCGTTCCCGGATGTTGGCACTTGGCTCTCCCGGAGCTGCTTTTGAAATATCCTTGAAAGGTACGGGAGTGATTTCACACTGGATGTCTATTCGGTCTAAGAAAAGAGGGGCCGCTGATTGTCCCACTTTTTGGCTCGCTCCATGCCATCTATCACTACGCCTACGATGATTTATCAAGGACATAGGTGAATGGCCATTGTTTATGTTCACGATGTAAAGATAACACTTTTTGTTTAATTAGTCGAGCCTTTTTGATTAGAATTGCTCCATTGTGCATAGACTCTATACATTCCCACATGGGCCAGGTGAATTTCTGATAGACAGAATCTAAGGAATGTATTTCGACGAGGTTGAGTCCGATAACATTTTTTTGAGGTCTGTATAGCGGTATTGCTTCTTTACGACAGCATAGGCGCGTCCCAGATTCTCAAAAATGTAGGGCGCAACGTCGGCGAAATGTTCCGATTCAAGACCATCCATAGTGATAATATAACACTCGGGAACCACATCATTATATGTGAACCCCCACCAGTATGCCACTATCTTCGAACAGATAAATAGGTGATGCGGCTTTATTCTTAAAAAAAAATAATTTTGTTGGTAAAAATTTGCAAATGCGAAATATTATCATTAACTTTGTAGCATCAAAATACGAGAAGAATGGAAAGTACGGAGATTATAAAGAACGCAGGCCTAAAAATCACTCCGCAACGTAAAGTGGTTTATGAGGTTATGATGGAATTGCGTCATGCTGCCATTGATGAAATAATCAAGTGTGTGCAATCCAAAGATAATGAGATAACCATCTCAACCATCTATCGCATTCTTGATTCGTTTTGCAAGGCTAATCTGTTATCACTTGTGTTCCATCCCGAAGTGGGGAAAAGCTATTATGACATTACCGTGACAGAGCATCACCACATATTCGAGGGAGAGAGCATCTTGGATTATATGGATGAAGAGCTTACGGAATTGATACGACAGTATTTGAAAGAAAAGAATTTTGCATCGGTTGACATTAGCCGAATACAGGTGCAGATAACGATAAATAACCCAAAGTTAAACTCTAAAAAGTAAAAAGTATGAGAAGTATCACGACTTTCGATTTGCAGTATGCACATCGGTTCTATGGCTTCCAAGGCGAAGCCCAGTATCTTCACGGTCACACTGGCACACTGACCATTGAGGTGGAAGATACGGTTGAAGAAGGTGTAAACATGGTGTACCCTTGTAATGAAATCCAAAAGGTGGCATGGAGCCTGTTGAAGAATTTTGACCATGCCTTGGTGCTCCGCGAAGATGACCCTTTGCTTCCTGCCATTCTTGATGTGTATGAAAAGCAAGGCATCAAAAACGGCCATCCGCAAAACAAAATGAAAGGAGAGGCCTTCAAGACCGAATTGGCAACGGCTTACCCTGATGCCCGTCTGGTTGTTACCAAAGAAACCATGACAGTGGAAGGTATGATTAAGATTGTATATGACTTGTTGAAAGACAAACTGAACATCGCTAAAATCACTTTCACAAGCGGTGTGAATGCCGCTTCTGCCGAGTTTACCACAAAGAATAACATCGACCGCTGTCCTCTTTGCGGTGTCGCCCTCAATGCGGATGGAGTATGCCCAAAATGTGGTTATCGGAAAAAATAATCCACGTAAAGCTGCATATAAAATAAAGTAATGATGAAAATATGGGGCTGTGTCGTAATTAAGGTTTACGGCGCAGCCCCGTATTTTACAAGTTAGAAAAATAATTTGAAATTCGGCTAATGGCTTCAACCTTTGTTTCCATAACCACATCGGCATATACCTGTGTTGAATTTATGCTTGTATGTCCGAGCAATTTGCCTACTGTGTACAAGTCACCTCCGGCAGCCAGTGTCAGCACGGCAAATGTGTGACGGCTCGTATGGAACCTGACATTTTTCGTAATCCCTGCATTCGCAGCCATTTTTTTAAGACACCTGTTACATACTCCCAATATAGTCAGTTCAAACACCTTTTGGCTCGGCTTGCATCCGTTTCGCTCAGGTAACCAATGCAAAGCCGATTGGTTTAGAGGGATTATTACCTGTCTGCCTACTATCAGTACTTTTGCGGTCTTGAGGCTTTCAGCATATCCGCACCTTGCGCCTCATCCGAGCTTGTACATTTCCGTCACCGTATCGGAGAGGAGGGCGTGGAGCTTATCCTCAAGGAAAGCATCCGCATCAATATTGCCATGGAGGACAGGAAGAAGGAGGAGGATGACAGGAATAAGGGAAAGACGGTCGTGGACGCAAGAGCGACCATCGTCTGGGACGGAACTTCTACAAGGGTCTTTTCGGAGACTCTATAAATGTCATGCTCGCTGCTGCCGCATATAACCTCAAAAGAGCCATGAGGCTCTTTTTGTGCCTTTTCAAATGGGTCATTAGGAGGCTCATGACAGAGGGACAATGGTCGGTTATCACATATAAAGCATTCACATGCGCGCATCTGCGAAGTTTTTAAGGCTCGACTAATTATAGAGAGGCTATCATTCTCGTTTAATTTGTAAATTTTACTATTTTATAGTGATTATTCTTTATCCTTGCTAAGGGAAGCATCGTGGCATCACCAAGTTTTTTGGGGGGTACGCACATTCGTGAGGTCCTTAAGGTTCGGCTGACTACCTCTCCGCCCAGTCACCACGGTCGAGGTTGCGGTAGCCTATGGCCTCGGCGATGTGCAGTGCCGAGACACTGGGAGAGGCGTCAAGGTCGGCGATGGTGCGGGCGACCTTTAGTATGCGTGAGTATGCGCGGGCTGATAGCGAGAGGCGCTCCATGGCGTTGCTGAGGAGGCGGAACCCAGCCTCCTCAGGCACGGCGTACTTGTGTATCATGCTCTCTGTCATCTGTGCGTTGCAGTGTATTTCCTTGAAGTCCTTGTACCGCTCCTCCTGTATAGCGCGTGCTGCTATGACGCGGCGGCGTATCTCGCTGCTCGGCTCGCCCGGCTTCGTCGTGGATATGTCGCTGAACGGGACGGGCTGTATCTCACACTGTATGTCGATGCGGTCGAGAAGCGGACCGGATATCTTGTTCATGTATCGTTGGATCTGACCGGGGGTGCAGACGCAATGATGGGTGGGATCTCCGTAATAACCGCACGGACACGGATTCATGCTTGCTATAAACATGAATGAGCAGGGATAATCTGTAGAATATTTGGAGCGGCTGATAGTGATATGTCGGTCTTCCAATGGTTGGCGGAGTACCTCCAGCGTGGTTTTGTTAAATTCCGGTAATTCGTCACAGAAAAGCACACCGTTATGAGCCAGAGAGATTTCTCCTGGTTGCGGATTGGTTCCTCCTCCTACCAGTGCTACCTGTGAGAGCGTATGGTGGGGAGCACGGAAAGGACGTTGGGAGATCAGAGATACGTTCTTGCCTAATTTTCCTGCGATGGAATGTATCTGAGTGGTCTCCAGACTTTCAGATAGGGTGAGGGGTGGAAGGATAGATGGCAAACGCTTGGCCATCATGGATTTTCCGGATCCCGGAGGACCTACCATGATGAGATTGTGCCCGCCTGCTGCTGCAATCTCCAGCGCACGTTTCACGTTTTCCTGTCCTCTTACGTCTGCATAGTCGAGATCACAATGGGTTTGGTTTTCATAAAATTCCTTGCGTGTATCTACGATGGTAGGAGCGAATTTCTGCTTGTCGCTGATAAAACTGACCACTTCTGCCAGCGTACTCATGCCATAGACTTCGAGCTTATTGACCACAGCCGCCTCCCTCGCATTCTGTTTCGGTACAATCAATCCCTTGAAATGTTCAGCTCTGGCTCTGATGGCTATAGGGAGCGCACCCTTGATGGGCTGAAGAGACCCGTCAAGGCTCAATTCGCCTACAAACATAAATTCCTTGAAATGCGTTTCAGGCATATCGCCGTTTGCCCCCAAGATGCCTACAGCAAGGGGCAGGTCGAAACTGCTGCCTTCTTTTCTGAGATCGGCAGGAGCCAGATTGATGGTGATGTCGGCTACAGGAAACTTGAAACCGCTATACTGCAAGGCTGCTGATATGCGGCTTCTACTCTCTCTTACGGCCTCGTCTCCAAGTCCCGTAAGATGATATTGGACTCCTCGTGTGAGGCTGACCTCCACGGTTACCGTAGTCACGTCCAATCCATTGACTGCGGCGCAATAAGTTTTGACTAACATATATTTGAATCCATTATTTTGTTTTCTTGCAGTTATCTGCTTTATGTAGAAATTCTGCAAGCTGATTATTTCAGCAGCTGGTCTAACTTTCGTCTCAGTTCTTCACGCTTCAGTCCCCGGGCTACAATCTTGCCGTTCTGCAAGACGATGACGTCTGGAACTGCGGTCATGCCCAACTTCTGCAGCGTTTTGTCCTCCAGCATATCGCCAGTACAGATGTTTGGCCAGGAGATAGAGTCTCTTGTAAGATTTCGCTTGCAGTCTGTGGCTGATGGGTCGATGCAGATACTCATCAATTTCAGGCGACCCTTGGAATCCTGCATGCGCTTCTTCAATTCTCTGAGCAGGTCCTGACTGTCGTAATTGTAGGATGCCCAGGTGCTGATAACTGCTACTGGAGCACTGAGGAGGGTAGTACTGGAAACCATTTTGCCCTGGATGTCGTATGCCGTGAATTGAGGCAGGCGGCTGCCTGTATCTATTGTCTTCAACTGCTTCAACTGTTGCAGCATCTTCTGTAAACTACCATTCTGTGGCTGTGCCTCTGCCACCTTTGTCGTCAATGTATAGGCCTTGGCATAATCAGGCTGGGAGGTATTGACGAAATACTTTCTGATGAGATAAGTGCTGACGATAGACTCTGGATGGTCTTTGATAAACTGTTCCGCCTTAGCCTTTTCTTCAGGAGGAGAGAGCTTGAGGATGTTCTCGCGGAACTGGTTCATCTGCTCATTTGCCTTGGTGCCCTTAACGGACAGTTCCTTCAGATGGGATGCGTCTGCTTTGATATCGACAGAAGCGCCAGACTCTGCGAAGATAGGCTGCTCGGAAAAGTTAGGGAATACGACCATCAGCGTGAAAGGGTTCTTGCAGTCGCACTCATAGGTGAAACGGCCACCGACAACTCTGATTGTATCAAGACCATTGATACCACCATCCGGACTGTAAACATAAAATTCGCCTTGATTCATGTTTAAAAATTTGCCTTCAAACCTAAAATGACCACTACCTACACCGCAAGAGGTGATAAAAAGCGTAGCGAATAAAAATATGATGTAAGCAAATTTTTTCATAGATGAAAAATTTAAAGGGGGAGAGTGCCGCGAGCGGGACTCGAACCCGCACAGCCATTACTGGCCAAGGGATTTTAAGTCCCTCGTGTCTACCAATTCCACCATTGCGGCATGGTAAACGTTTGAGTTGAGCGGAAAACGGGACTCGGACCCGCGACCCCAACCTTGGCAAGGTTGTGCTCTACCAACTGAGCTATTTCCGCGTTATCGAATTGCGAGTGCAAAGGTAGTATTATTTCCTGAAACTGCCAAATAGATTTACATATTTTAAGAAAAAAGTAGCTTTTTGTTTGCTATTTGCTGCTTTAAGGGAATGTTAGAGGTCAGTTATAAACACTTATAACTTTGCCCGTTCCGTTCGTTGTAGTTCCATACGAGAGGCTGTATTCCATCAGACGGTTACCATTGGCTCCGTCTATAATGTTGCCATACTCCAGGTCGTAGATGCGGTGGCACTTGGCGCAGATTACCTGTTGGCGGTTGGCGGAATTCCAGTTTAGGGGAAAGTTGGTACCGCCATACTGGTCGATGCAGTTTGGGCACTGGCGGTCGTAGGCTCTGTATTTATTGAAATTACTGTTGCCGATGATAATGCCGTTGTTAGCGCCTAAATTGTAAACCTTGGCATATTGCAGTTCGGTAGCTGCGGTGATGCGGATGTCTTCTGTCTTGTTTCTGTCATCGTTGGGGGTAGAGTAGATATGCCAGATGTTGTTTTTGTAGGAAGCACTGACGAAGGTGTAGGTACCAAAGCCGTTGAGAGCTATTTCCAACGTATTGCCGGGATGGTTCTGCGTATGAAACGTAAAGCGGCAGAGAAAACGACGGCTGATGCTGTCTTCCGCTCCACAGGAAGTAAGCGTGGAAATGCCCATCGATAGGGGCAGTAAAGGAAATAAGGTGGAGAACATGGCTTTTGCGACCATGCTCTTCACCTTATTATATATATAGGAATATTTTTGATTCATCCTTTTTTGCTCGTTTTGAATTTTAGAGCCAAAGAATTGGCTTTCCCTTCGAGATACCGAACTTCGATTCTTCGTTCTTCACTCTTCGTTCTTCACTTCAAAAGTTCCTTTTCTGCATTCTCCATACGCTCGAAATGGAATTCGGAGAGGGTGTGGTTCATCAGCTCCTCTATCTTGTCATTGCAGAGGTTGCCGATACTGCCCTCGTGGGTATGATGGATGTCCTTGCAAGGTGTGAAGTTACCAGCCTCAATCTCCAGACCTACGGTCTTGTAGGCATCACGGAATGGCATTCCGTTGGCTGCCAGACGGTTCACTTCCTCTACGGAGAACATGAGGTCGTAGCGAGGGTCGTCGAGAATATGCTCGTTCACTTCCATCTTGTTGATGATATAGGCTGCCATCTGCAGGCAGTCTTTCAGCTCACCGAAGGCTGGAAGGAATACTTCCTTGATGATCTGAAGATCACGGAAATAGCCTACTGGCAGGTTGTTCATGATGAGCATCACCTGCTGTGGAAGGCTCTGGAGCTTGTTGCTCTTGGCACGAATCAGTTCGAATACATCTGGATTCTTCTTGTGAGGCATGATGCTGGAACCCGTGGTGCACTCCTTAGGCAACCTGACGAAGCCGAAGTTCTGACAGTTGAACATGCAGGCATCGAAAGCCATCTTGGCCAGTGTTCCTGCCACGGTAGCCATGGCAAAAGCCACATTGCGCTCCATCTTGCCACGACCCATCTGTGCATAGACCACATTATAGTCCATACTGTCGAAACCGAGCAACTGGGTAGTCATGGTGCGGTTGAGCGGGAAACTGCTGCCATAGCCGGCTGCACTTCCGAGCGGATTGCGGTTGGTCATGCGGTAGGCTGCCTGCAGGAAAAGCATGTCATCGGCAAGTCCTTCTGCATAAGCACCAAACCAGAGGCCGAAAGAGGAAGGCATGGCTACTTGGAGATGAGTGTAACCCGGCATCAGTACATCCTTGTACTGGTTGCTCTTCTGGATAAGTTCGTCGAAGAGAATCTTGACGGAATCTACTATCTCCTTGAGTTCGTGGCGGGTAAAGAGCTTCAAATCCACGAGTACCTGGTCGTTGCGTGAACGGCCGGAATGAATCTTCTTGCCCATCTCGCCCAACTTCTGGGTGAGCATCAGTTCAACCTGGGAATGTACGTCTTCCACACCGTCTTCTATTACAAATTCGCCCTTGTCGGCGATGGCATAAATCTGTTTGAGCTCAGCTAAGAGCTGGTCCAGTTCAGATTTCTCCAGCAGTCCGATACTCTCCAGCATGGTGATATGAGCCATACTGCCCAGTACGTCATACTTGGCGAGGTAGAGGTCCAACTCGCGGTCGCGGCCTACGGTGAAACGTTCGATTTCCTTGTTTACTTCAAAGTTCTTTTCCCAAAGTTTATGTGCCATTTTCTTTTGAATTTTTTGAATGAAAGGGGGAGGCTTCGGATTAATCCTCGTATGGAATCATCGCCAAAGCATCGGCTATCTTCTCGATGCCTTCAGTCAGCGGTTTCTTCACCATTCCCTTGATAAACATATTGAGTTCAGCCTTGATGGTCAACTTCATCTTGCAGGAATACTCGCCCGTAGGGAGCAGCTGAATCCAGAAGTTGAACGGTACAGGACTGTTTTCGGTCTCAAACTTGATGGTCTTAGGAAACTCACGGTCGATGATGCGCATCTTGATTTCACCCACCATAGGGGCGGTGATGGAGATGCTGTCAGTATCAAACTGGAGGTCCTTGATCTTGTCCATCTGCTCACGCTTGTCGGCTGGAATCTGATCTTTCACCTGTTCAAACTTATCCTTCAGGCGCTGCAGGTTGTTGAGGTCGCTCAATGTATTGAAAACAGATTCCTGCTTATGAGGAATCTGTTTGATATTACTTTCGAATGTACTTGTACTCATATTTCTTGTAAATGCCTATGTAGAGACAGGTATTACTTCTTCCAGTTGGCTGGATCCTTGCGCCACTCGTGGAGCAACTCTACGTCTTCCTGCTTGATGTAACCAGTCTCGAGAGCCTCTGCCACTACGTGCTCATAGTCGGTGAGTGTAACGAGCTTGACATTGGCATCAGCAAATGCCTTCTCTGCTACAGGGAAACCATAGGTGTAGCTGGCTACCATGCCCACAATCTCATTACCGTTCTTGCGGAGAGCCTCTACAGCCTTGAGAGAACTGCCACCAGTAGAAATCAGGTCTTCTACTACAACAACCTTAGCTGAAGGATCCAACTCACCCTCGATGAGGTTCTGCATACCATGATCCTTTGGTTTAGAACGTACATATACGAAAGGCAGGTTCAGCTCATCAGCTACCAATGCACCCTGTGCGATGGCTCCTGTGGCAACACCGGCTACGGCGTCAGCCTCTGGGAACTGCTCAAGGATGGCGTGTACCAGTTCGAGCTTCACATAGTTGCGCAACTCTGGGAAAGACAGAGTCTTACGGTTGTCACAATAGAAAGGAGACTTCCAGCCAGAAGCCCATGTAAATGGATCATTAGGCTGCAACTTGATAGCCTTTACTTTCAATAACTTTGATGCAAATTCTTTCTTCAGTTTGTCCATAATCTTAAAGGATTTAATATTATTATGCTGCAAAGGTACATTTCTTTTTGCTAAAGTGAGACCTAGGTAAGGTTAAAAGTCTTTAATTTGTTGCATATATCGTAGAAATGGCGTAAAATTGCCAAGTATTAAATCAAGCGAAACTGGTGCAGATAGTACTGTAAAAGTAAGGAAAGTTATTCCCCAGCCAATCCGATAGATAAAACGCTGAATTTCATGTTGCCGGCTTTCAAAAGCGTCTGGCAACATGCACAGATAGTGGCTCCCGTAGTACAGACATCATCTACTATCAGGAAATGTCTGTCTGCGATGGAGCCGCTTTTGTTTTTCCCCTTCTCTTGGTCCGGGCGGTAGGAAGGGTAGAGTTCAAAGGCTTCTTTCACGTTCTCGTTTCTTCTCCAGCGGTCTTTCTGGGTTTGACTTTCCTTGAAGACGTTTCTTCTCACGATATCTGTGTAGATGGGGAGGTGGGTCACCTGGGTGATTCCCTTAGCGATTTCCTCGCTCTGGTTGTAGCCTCTCTGCCGTTGGCGGTGGGGTGCAAGCGGAATGGGAATGATGCCGTCGATGTCGTCGAAGAAGTGCACTTTCATTCCTTCCTGTGCCAGAAGTATTCCCAAGTCTGTGGCAACTTCCGGGCGGTGACTGTATTTCAGTTGGTAGAGAATGTTGCTGGTGAAGGCATGACCTTTGTAATAGAAGAGGGCGCAGGCTTTCTCGATGGGAATACGATGCCAGAACATCTTTGCCATCTCATTATTATAAGGGTCTTTCCATGTATCGGTTCTGGGTAGAAACAGATTGCATGAAACACAAATGCTTTCCTCCTCGCCATTGAGCCGATTTCCGCAAACCGGACAGTAGCGGGGGGAAAGCATGTCTATGATTTTTGCTAAGATACTGAGTCGCATATATGTAATCGTATTAAAATTCCACGTCTTCTACTCCCATTTTGTCAATGCATTTGCGGATAATATCCATGCTGAAACCTCTGCCTAAGGCAAAGCGGATGAGCTTCATGGAGCGCTCGTAGTCGTTTTTCGCCTTGATGGTCTTATACTTGTTTCTCATCAGGGGCAGAAGTGTCTCCATATAGAGTTCTTCCTCAATTTCTGCAAAGATAGGGTCGGAGATTTCTCTGGAGATATGTTTCAGCCAGAGAGCCTGTTCCACCTTGCGCCGTCCCCATTTATTATATTTGATTTTATCGTTGATGAAGAAGCGGGCGAAGCGCTCATCATCCACGAATTTCTTCTGGATGAGGAACTCCATGTTGCGGGCGATAGCATCCTCGGGCAGTTCCCATTTCTTCATTTTGTCGAGCATTTCCTGCGAACAGTGCTCCGACTGGGTGCAGAGAGTCGTCAGTTTCAGGAGTGCCTGTTGCTCAGTCATCGGCTTCTTCGCACGACGCGGTTTATAATTGTCATATTCCATATTGTTTCTTATTTTTTAGCAGCTCGCATCATTCTCTTTTTCCCGAAAGAATCCTCCTTTGTCTCAATATCCTTGAAACCGAAGCCTTCGAGCATTTCCCTGGTTTCCTTTTCGTAGATAGGGTTGATTTCGAAATAGAGGAATCCCCCACAGCGCAGTCTGATGGAAGCAATCTCGGCGATGGCCCGATAGAACTTCAGAGGATCTTCGTCGGGAACGAAGAGGGCGATGCCTGGTTCATAATCCAAGACATTCTTTGCCATGTCTATCTTTTCTTTCTCGCAGATATAAGGAGGATTGCTCACGATCATATCCACTTCGGGAGAATCCTTTGTATCTTTCCTATACCTTTCAAGCAGTTTAAAGACATCCATTTTCTCAAAGCATGCTTTAGAAGACAACAACTTGGCATTCTCTGTGGCAATTCTGCAGGCGCAGTCGGAAATGTCTATTCCTAATACTTCCGAATTTGGAATCTCAAGACTCAGGGTAATGGCAATGCAGCCAGAGCCTGTACAGAGGTCCATGATTCTTGGTTGAGGAGAGGCTGATTCTACCATCCATTCACAGAGTTCCGCCGTTTCGGGTCTCGGAATCAGCACACCCGGCTCCACATGGAAGGTTCTTCCGGCAAAGTCGGCTTGGCCCAGCACATACTGTACCGGTTCGCCATTTTGCAGTCTTTCTACAATTTCTTCCAGATTTCTTTCTTCATCTGCAGATAATTCATTAACTTTGCCGCAGATTATGTCGGTCAAAGTCATTCCGTATTTCACGTCGAGCACGGTGCGGACGATAGCTTGCGCTTCGCCAGTCTCATAGAGTGGAGTGAGGGATTGCCAAAGTTGTTGATAAGTTTTCATGCTACAAAGATACGCTTTTCTTGTTTTACTTTACCTTATTTCACTGTTAAATTATCGTAAGAAATTCCTTTTTTTATACACCGATTCTTTTATTTTATTATCTTTGTACGCAAAAGTCCCTTGGAAAATAGTCATGAACTCAAGAAAAGTCCCTTGAAAAATAGTCATGAGTTTGAAAAAAGTCCCTTGAAAAATAGTTTTATATCTTTATAATACCCTGATAGAAAGGTGCTTATGCTAAAAAGAAAGATTGAAGATGTTCTCTTGTCTTGGAAACAAGAAGAAAATCACAAGCCAATTGTCATTAAAGGTTGTAGGCAATGTGGTAAAACTTTCAGCGTGATGAAATTTGCGCAAGAAAATTATCAACATGTGGTTTATCTTAACTTCATGTTAAATCCGGATTATGCTTTGGCTTTCGACGGTTCGAAAGTAGTTGATGATATGGTCATCAATATTTCAGCAATGATTCCCGGAAGTGTATTTATTCCGCAACAAACCTGTTTGATATTGGATGAAATACAAGAATGTGCAGCTGCTCGTACAGCCTTGAAATTTTTCAAAATGGATGGACGATATGATGTAATAGCTACAGGATCTCTGTTGGGGGTAAGAGGATATGGAACTCGGACAAGTAAAAATACAGGTGAAAAGTATAAAAACTCAATACCTGTAGGATATGAGAAGATTGTGGATATGTATCCTTTGGATTTTGAAGAGTTCTTGTGGGCGAACGGAATCACGGCTCCTATTATTGATAAGGTGAAAAAATGTTTTGAAGATGAGATGCCTGTTCCTGATGCCTTGCACTTGCGTTTTAGACAGCTGATTCTGCAATATACTGTTGTAGGAGGAATGCCAGCGGCTGTAAATCTGTTCCTTCAATACCATGACTTGGGCAGGGTTCTGGAAGAGCAGCGCAATATTATTGCTGGATATGAGGAGGATATGGTAAAATATGCAGATGAAGCTGACAAGTATAGAATTAGAGAATGTTTTGATTCGATTCCTCTTCAACTAAGTAAGGAAAACCTCAAATCCGCAACCGCCCTCATAAGATGACACAGAGGTCAAAAAGGTAGCG
>SAMEA3663069__coassemble_466_pt1 | contig 73520 bp, 50 predicted proteins | sample SAMEA3663069__metabat2_high_PE_005 | metagenome-assembled genome bin SAMEA3663069 (sample SAMEA3663069) | pig gut metagenome | biome: pig gut; feature: pig-associated habitat; material: faeces | place: France | collected 2012
CTTTTTGTTCTCGGTAAGGAACTGGAGGTAGAAAACTAGAATCTGGAATGGGCGACAGTTTTTGTAAAACTGTCGCCTTTTTCTTTTAAATATGAGAAAAAAGTGACGGGAAATAGGGCAATTATAACAAAATGTTGGGAGAATGGTGTTTTTTTTGGAAAAAAGTTTGGTGGTTTCATGGATAATGCTTAATTTTGCACCCGATTTGAAATATTATTTAAAATTAAGTAAATTTTTAATCGAAGGTTACACTTTGCAAGAAGTAAGACGAAAAGAAATGTAGAGAGAAAAAAATAACAAACATAATATATTTATTTAAAAGAGAGAGATATGGAACAAAGACTTATGACAGTAGCCGCAGCCCTCGTCGTTAGTACGAGCATGGCGTTTGCGCAAAGTCAAATCTCCGGTAAGGTTACCTCTTCTGAGGATGGAAGCCCTGTAATCGGCGCTTCTGTCAAGATCGTAGGTACTAAGACCGGTACAGTTACCGATATTGATGGTAACTTCTCATTGAATGCCCCTGCTGGTGCCAAGCTGGAAGTAACATACCTCGGTATGTTGCCACAGACAGTAAAGGCAGGTCAGAAGATGAAGATCGTATTGGAAGCGGATAACAAGACTCTTGATGAGGTGGTTGTAACAGCAATGGGTATTTCTCGTGATAAGAAAGCCTTGGGTTACGCTTCTCAGAAACTGGGTGCTGAAGATTTGAACATAGCAGGTACCAGCTCTTTGGCTAGTGCTATGCAGGGTAAGTTGACCGGTGTTGATATCCGTCAGTCTTCTGGTGCTCCTGGTGCATCTTCTCAGATTGTAATCCGTGGTGCCCGCTCATTCTCAGGCGATAACACTCCTCTTTACGTGGTAGATGGTATGCCTATCGCTTCTTCTGCAGACTATGATACTGGTGCTTCTGTAACTGGTGCAGATAAGGCAAACCGTTCTATAGATATCAACCCTGATGACATCGAGAGCATCGATGTGTTGAAGGGTCAGGCAGCTTCTGCCCTCTATGGTATCCGTGCATCTAATGGTGTCATCATCATTACCACCAAGCGTGGTAAGGCAAATGGTGGCCGCCCTCAGATTACATTCTCTACCGACTTGAGTGCTCAGACTGTCAGCAAGAAGTTCGAGCGTCAGGATATTTATGCCCAGGGTAATAGTATTAATGCCTATAACGCATCATCTTCAATGACTTGGGGTCCTAAGATTGCTGATTTGGCAAACGATGCTACTTATGGTGGCAATACCGACAATGCTTATACTCAGAAGTATGGCAAGCACGAGGGTATGTACTACAACCCTAAGTATGCAGCTGCAGGTCTTGACGGTTGGGCTACTCCACAGATTTATGACAATGTAGGTGATTTCTTCAATACAGGTTTCACCCAGAACTCTAACCTGGGTATTTCACAGAAGAATGGCAATATGGCTTATTCTTTCGGAATTGGTGATACATATCAGAAAGGTATCATCCCTTCTACTGGTATGATGCGTACTACAGCCCGTGGTGCTGTTGACTTTGAAATCAACAAGCAGTGGAAGACAGGTTTCTCTGCTAACTATAGCGCAACCAAGATTACATCTGCTCCAGGTGCCAACAGCGGTATTATGAACGTGGTTTATTCTGCACCTTCTGAGTACAATCTGAAGGGCACTCCTACCCATGCGCCAAACGACCCTACAAATCAGATCTTGTTCCGTTCTACCTCATTCAACAACCCATATTGGTGGAAGGATAACAATGAATTCAAGCAGCATACCAACCGTGTATTCGGTAATGCTTATCTTGAGTATCGTCCTAACTTCGGCTGGGATACAGAGCGTTACAACCTGGTAGTCCGTGAGCAGGCTGGTCTTGATGTTTATACCACTAACAATAGTGATGTATACGAGAAGGGATCTGCACAGAATGCTGGTGGTGAGATTGAAAACTATGGTATTCAGCACAATATCTTCAACAACCTCTTCACAGCCAACTTCACAGCTAAGTTGGGTGCCAACAACGAGTGGGATTTCGGTGCATTGCTCGGTTCTGAGTTCAACCACGACTATCAGCGTGTTTGGGATTACGATGGAACCAACTTCCTGTTCTATGGTCAGCCTACTATGACCAATACCACTGTTAAGCCAGTGACACAGGAATATAAGGCTCAGGAGCGTACCGTAGGTTTCTTCGGTCAGTTGTCTTTGAGCTATGCCAATCAGGTTTATCTGACTGTGACAGGTCGTAACGATATCGTTTCTACCATGCCACGCAACAACCGCAGCTTCTTCTATCCATCAGTATCACTCGGTTGGATTTTCACAGAGCTTCCAGCATTGAAGAATAATCACGTCCTCTCTTATGGTAAGCTCCGTGCTTCATTCGCTCAGGTAGGTCAGGCTGGTCACTACTATAGCAACTACTATTATGTGCCAAGTTACGGTAGTGGCATGTATGGTATCACTCCTATCAGTTATGCTATCAACGGCGTAAGTTCTTATGTGCCATACTACGTGAAGTATGACCCTAATCTGAAGCCACAGAACACCGTGAACTGGGAGTTTGGTGCAGACTTGAACTTCTTCGACAATCGTGTTCGCTTGGAATATACAGCCAGCTATCAGGATATCAAGGATCAGATTTTCGATGTTCCTACAGCCGGTTCTACAGGTTATCAGTACCTCCGTACCAATGCCGGTGAGATGACCACATGGTCTCATGAGTTTGCCATCAATGCAAGCATCATCCAGACCAGAGATTGGGATTTGGATCTTGGCGTAAACTTCACCAAGCTGACCAACAAGGTTAAGTCTTTGGCTGATGGCGTAGAGAGTATCATGCTGGGTGGTTTCGTTGAGCCACAGGTACGTGCTCAGGCAGGTTATACCTATCCAAATATCTATGGTGTAGCATTCCAGCGCGATGAGCAGGGACGCCTCTTGCTTCAGGATGGTCTTCCTGTCGGTACTGCCGGTAGCCAGAACCTGGGTGAGTGTACACCTGATTTCAATATGGGCTTCAACCTGAAGGCTCGCTGGAAGCGCTTGTCTTTGAGCGCAACCATGGATTGGCAGCAGGGTGGCAAGATGTATAACGGTACACTCTTGACATTGAACTACTTCGGTGCAACCAAGGAGTCTATCCCATACCACGAGGGTACTATGGTAGCTGAGGGTATTGATATTGCAACAGGTGAACCAAACAAGGTTGAGGTAAGCAAGCAGGATTACTGGATGGCTTACAATGACGTGACAGAGGCAGGTATCTACGACCGTAGCTTCCTGAAGCTCCGCGACATAACCTTGAGCTATCAACTTCCTAAGTTTGCTGGCATCGACATCTCTGTATATGGTTTCGCACGCAATGTGCTTCTCTGGTCTAAGATGAAGGATCTGGATCCAGAGTCTTCTCAGGGTAATGGTAACATGAGTGGTACTTTCGAGCGTTTCTCTGTGCCAAATACTTCAAGCTTCGGTGGTGGTTTCAAGATTACATTCTAATCGGCTGACCCACCTAGGAATCATTTAAAGTATCAATATTAATAAAGGATAAAACAATGATGAATTTTAAGAATATATTTGGCATCTTGGCTATCTCTGCAGTTTCTATGATGACTGCATCTTGCTCTGAGGATACCATGGACAGAATCAACACAGACGAGGCTCACCCTGGTGCAAGCGTCGTTTCTGCTAAGTTCCAGCTTACTGATGCCATCGTTTCTAGTGTTTTCACTACCAACACGGGTAACTTCGCCTGGTATGTTGCCTCATATACTGAGCAAATCCTGGGTACAGGTAACAACCAGCTTAAAAATGCAGAGCTCCGCAGCATCAACGAGATTGCTGCAGCTTCTACTTTCGATAATGAGTGGAACGGTACTTATCTTAACCTCAACAACATTCAGCAGATGATTGCCAAGTGTGAAGAGGGTGGCAATAGCGCCGGACAACTTGATATCAAGGCTATGGGTCAGATTCTGGCAGCTTACGATTGGGGAATCATGACCGACTTGTTTGGTAACATTCCTTGCTCTGAAGCTTTCAAGGTATCTGCTCCCAAGCTCGATTCTCAGGAAGATGTCTACAAGCACATCCTGGAATTGCTGGATGCTGCCAAGGGTAATCTGGATCAGGCTATTGCTGGCAAGATGAAGAATGCGGGTGCCTACGATGTCCTGTTCAATGGCAACTTGACTCAGTGGCGTGGACTTGCTCATGCCTTGAAGGCCCGCTATCTCTTGCATGAGGCTGGTCGTGCTGCCGACAAGAATGCACAGTATGCTCAGATTCTGGAAGAGGCTAATGCAGCTGTAGCTGATGGCTTCGATGGTGCCAACCTGAATATCTTCGATGGCAACAACCAGATTGATGCATGGTCTGCTTACTGGTATAGCCGTGAGTATAGTGCTTCATCCAAGACTGTTGATGACTTGATGGTAGCTCGTCAGGACCCACGTGAGGCTATCTATAATTATAATGGTGCAGACTGGTATGGTGCTCCTAGTGAGTTGGGCTTGATGACTCCTGGTGACAAGGAAGCAGCCGGTGCAACCAGCGCAACAAATTTCCCTCTCTGGTTCTTGAATGGTATCAGCGAGGTGAAGATTCCTAGCCATTTGATGAGCAAGTCAGAACTTTACTTTATCATCGCAGAGGTGAAGGCTCGCTTGGGTCAGGATGCCAAGGCTGACTTCGAGACTGCAGTCAAGGCTTCTTTTGATGACTATGCTACTGTAGGTGCTACAGAGTTCAGTGCTGAGGATGTTGCTGCTTATCTTGCTGGCGAGACTGCTGCTAAGTTTGCTGCAAATCCATTGAGCGAGATTCTGGTTCAGAAGTATATCGCCCAGACTCGTGATGAGCAGTTGGAGACCTTCAACGATATCCGCCGTTGCAACTATCTTGATGGCAGCTATCCTGTAGCCATGACCAACCCTAACAATACTCAGGCAGGTCAGAACCGTTTCCCACTTCGTTTGCCTTATGGTTCAAGCGATGTTCTTTCAAACCCTAACGTGAAGGAAGCTTTCGGTTCAGGCAACGATGCCGGTAAGTATATCTTTACCGAAAATGTATGGTGGGCTGGTGGTAACCGTTAATCGGAAACTTACAAGTATCACATAAAATAAATTAAGGTGTATCCTTTTATTGCCATCTGGCAGTAGGGGGTACACCTTTTTTATTTCTATTATACTGGGCAACTCATCCTGTTATTTTCAACAAGGAGCTGGAGGTAGAAAGCTACAATCCATAACGGACGACAGTTGTTATATGAACCGTCGCCTGTTTCTTTACATTTTATAAGAAAAAGTGCATAAAAAATCGGATATTTATAACAAGATGTAGCATTAAGTGCAACTTTTTCTGAAAAAAGTTTGGTGGTTTTCTAAATAATGCTTAAATTTGCACCCGATTAAAAATATTCTTTAAAATTAAGTAAGTTTTAGACTTACAGGCTCTTATATAATATAAGGTATAAAGAGCGATTCCCCCTCCACCTCGGGGCAAGAGGTGGGATGCAAATGATAGGCCAAAGTCTCTGAGGGACGGCTGGTCATTTCATTCATTAAAATGTAGAGAGAAAGAAATAACAAACATTATATATTCATTTAAACGAGGGAGATTTATGGAAAAAAGACTCATGACAGTAGTTGCAGGTCTTGCTCTCAGTACGAGCATGGCTTTTGCACAAAGTCAAATCTCTGGTAAAGTTACTGCTTCTGAAGATGGTAGCCCTATTGTCGGTGCTTCTATCAAGGTTGTAGGAACTAACACAGGTACAGTTACCGACATTGACGGTAACTTCTCATTAAACGCTCCAGCTGGTGCCAAGCTGGAAATTACTTATATCGGTATGCAGAGCAAGTCTGTAAAGGCTGGCAAGAACATGAAGATTGTTCTGGATGCAGACAATCATTCTTTGGACGAGGTGATGGTTGTTGCTTACGGTACTCAGAAGAAGAGTGCTTTTACTGGTTCGGCTGCTATTGTAGGCGCAGACGAGATTGGTAAGGTTCAGGTAACCAATGCTGTAGATGCCTTGAAGGGTAAGGCTGCTGGTGTGCAGATTTACACTGGTAGCGGTCAGCCTGGTTCTACACCTACCATCCGTATTCGTGGTTTCAACTCTATCAATGCAGGAAACGACCCTCTGATTGTGCTTGATGGTTCTCCATACGGTGGCTCACTTAACGACATCAACCCTGCCGACGTAGAGAGCATGACAGTATTGAAGGATGCTTCTTCTACAGCTCTTTATGGTGCTCGTGGTGGTAACGGTGTTATCTTGATTACAACCAAGAGCGGACAGAAGGGCACTAAGGGCACTCTTACCGTAGATGCCAAGTGGGGTTCCAACTCAAAGGCTGTGCCTGAGTATGAGACAATGAAGAGTCCAGCCAAGTACTATGAAATGTGGTACATGGCCCTGAACAACTATGCCCAGAATGTGAACCACATGGATGCCACACAGGCATGGAAGTGGGCTAACGACAATATGATTACCAATCCTTCTTATGGTTTGGGTTACAATGTTTATACTATCCCAGAGGGACAGCAGCTCATTGGTACCAATGGCAAGCTCAATCCTAACGCTACCCTTGGTTCTTACTCTACCATGAATGGAACAACCTATTATCTGACTCCTGATGACTGGGTAGATGAAATCTACAACAACAGTCTTCGTCAGGAATATACTGTTACAGCAACAGGTGCTTCAGACAGAGGTACATTCTATGGTTCTGCCAACTATTTGAGCAATGACGGTATTACTGCAGCTTCTAACTATCGTCGTTTCACATCTCGTTTGAAGGCAGACTACCAGGTAAACAAATGGTTGAAGGTGGGTGCCAACATGAGCTATGGTCACTTTAACAGCAATTCTCTTAGCGAGGGTGGCGACAATGGTAGTGTTTTCGCTACTGTTGACATTGCTCCTATCTATCCTATGTATATGCGTGATGCCAATGGCAACATTATGTATGACCAGACTTCACGCATGATAGCTTATGACTATGGTAGTGGTAAGGTAGCTCCATTCCGTGCTTTCATGAGTGGTGCCAACCCTATCTCTGATGCTAGGCTGAATACAGCCAATTCAGAAGGAAACACCTTTAACGGTACAGGCTTTGCCGAGATTCAGTTGCCTTATGGTTTCAAGTTTACTTCTATCAACAACGTATATTTGAACGAGAGCCGTTCTACAGGCACAACCAATCCATACTTCGGTCAGTATGCAGCAAGTAATGGTATGGTGAACAAGGAGCACGACCGTTCTTGGTCTTACAACTACCAGCAGCGTATCAACTGGCATCAGGTTTATGGCAAGCATGATGTTGAGGTGATGCTCGGTCATGAGTATTATCGTGCTTATGGCTATGCTCTGTATGCCGGCAAGCACAATCAGTTCTCTGTGGATAACAAGGAATTGGCTGGTGCTGTTGTCTTGGACAATGGTTCTTCTTCTATGAGTGAGTACAATACAGAGTCATGGCTCAGCCGTGTCATGTACAACTATGATTCTCGTTACTTTGGTAGCGTTTCTGCCATGCGTCAGGCTTCATCTCGTTTCTCAAAGGATAACTGGTGGGGTACATTCTGGTCATTTGGTGCTGGTTGGAATATGCATAAGGAATCTTGGTTCAATGTTGATTGGATTAACGAATTGAAGTTGAAGGCTTCTTATGGTGAAAATGGTAACGATGGTATTGGTAGCTATATGTATACCAAGTATTTCTCGATTGTCAACTCCAACAATGAAGTGTCTTTGACTCCTTCTTCTTTGGGTAACCCAAAGATTTCTTGGGAGAAGAATGGTAAGTTCAATATCGGTGCTGATTTCTCTTTGTTGAAGAACCGTATCTGGGGTAGCATCGAGTACTACAGCAACAAGACTTCCGACATGCTTTCTATGGTTTACCTTCCTGTGTCTTTCGGATGGAGCGGTTATTACGATAACATCGGTAATATGGTGAACCGTGGTGTTGAGATTGACCTTCATGCAGATGTTATCCGTACTAAGGATTTCACTTGGAATGTATATACCAACTTGACAACCAACCACAATGAAGTTACCAAACTTTCTGATTCTGCCAAGCAAAGCTGGTATGATGGTATTGGTTTAGGTTACGCTAGCGGTTCGTACTTCTATCAGGAGGGTAAGTCACGCTTTACTTACTATACCAAGAAGTATGCGGGTGTAGATCCTGAGACAGGTCTTTCTCTCTTCTATAAGAACGTATATGAGAAGGATGAGAACAATAAGGACGTTTACTACAATAACGCTGGCGAGAAGGTTGACGAAAGTTATACTGGCATTAAGCACCGTAATGTGGTAGGTCAGGAAACTACTTCCACCTACAATGACGGTAGCTACTACCTTTGCGGTGATGTATTGCCAGACGTATATGGTGGTTTCGGTACCAGCGTAGCCTGGAAGGGTCTTGATTTCTCTGTGGACTTCCAGTATCAGATAGGTGGTCAGGTTTACGATGGAGCATACGCTGGCTTGATGAGTTGCTCTGCAGGTCAAGCAATCCACGTAGATATGGAGAAAGCATGGACACCAGAGAATACCAACACCAACGTGCCTCGTTGGCAGTATGGCGACTCATATATGTCTGCAGGTTCAGACCGTTTCTTGACTGATGCTTCTTACCTTTCATTGTCTAACATCACTTTGGGTTACACATTGCCTGCCCAGTGGATGCAGACAGTTGGTTTGCAGAAGGTGCGTGTTTACATGGTAGCCGACAATGTCTGGACTTGGTCTAAGCGCCAGGGTCTTGACCCACGTCAGAGCATTACTGGTGGCAGCTCTAATTCAGTTTACCGTCCTATCCGTACCGTTTCTGGAGGTATTACTGTTACATTCTAATCGTTTCACCAATAAAAAAGAAGAAAATGAACAAAAAAGTAATATATCGTTCGATGGCTGGACTTGTGATTGCAGGATTCTCCCTGACATCACTCACTGGCTGTATGGAGGTGACAGAACCAACAACTGTTGCCACTGAGGGGCAGATACAGAACTCCCCATCATCATCAGAATCTTTCCTAATGGCGATGCCTGCATATTTTAATAAGGTAAATGAGTCAGTAGTAGATCGTAGCTGGCACTTCCCATTTGGTTATGGTGCTATCATGTATGTACGTGACTTGATGACAGGCGACCTCTTGCAGTCTACCAAGAACTATGCCCATCACTTTTACTATTGGGCACAGAACAAGTATCAGGGTGACGGCTATGTATTCGGTCAGTACATCAGTACCTATTATTATAGCTTTATCCTGACCATCAACAACATGGTTGGTGCTGTCAACCCAGACAATGCCACCGATGAGCAGTTGGGTTACCTTGGTGCAGGCTTGGCTTTCCGTGCTTTGTGCTATATTGACCTTGCCCGTATGTACGAGTTCCTGCCTAACGACAAGACAAGCAATATCAATGCCGATGGTAATGACGTTAGCGGACTTACAGTACCTATTGTAACAGCAGAGATGAATCAGGCTGACGCCCTCAACAACCCTCGTGCTACTCACGAAAAGATGAAGGAGTTTATTGAGAGCGACCTGAATAAGGCTGAGGAGTATATCAAGCACCTGACAAAAACAGGTAATGGCGTACTTCCTGATCTGTCTTGTGTCTATGGTTTGAAGGCTCGTCTGTATATGTGGGATGGCGACTACGAGAATGCTGCCAAGTATGCCCGTCTTGCCATCAACAATGCCAAGGTACAGCCTATGAGCGAAGAGGCTTGCACCAACTATAAGACAGGTTTCAACGACATCACAAAGTGGATGTGGGGTGCTACCCAGACATCTGAGGACACCTCAGTAAAGACAGGTATCATCAACTGGACTTCATGGCTCAGCAACCAGACTACATTCGGTTATAGTGGTTATGGTGAAGAGAATATGCCTTTCAACGAGATAGACAAGAGAATGTACGAGCGTATCAGCGATACAGACTTCCGTAAGTTGGAATTCAAGGCTCCAGAAGGTTCTGAGTTGGCAGATAAGGTGATCCAGATACCTGCAACAAAGAGCTTGGCAGACAAGCGTATGCCAGCTTATGCATCTGTGAAGTTCCGTCCTAATGAGGGTAATACTGATGACCCTAACATCGGTGCAGCTTCTTCTTATCCTATCATGCGTGTAGAGGAAATGTACTTTATCGAGGCTGAGGCAGAGGCTCACATCAACGCTGCCAAGGGTAAGGAACTGTTGGTTAACTTTATGAAGACCTATCGCGACCCTCAGTATACCTGCTCAGTGTCATCAACTGATGATGTGGTTGAGGAAATCGTATTCCAGAAGCGTGTAGAGCTTTGGGGTGAGGGTCAGACCTTCTACGATATCAAACGTTTGAACTACTCAGTAACCCGTGGTTACCCAGGTACCAACTGGTATGATTTGACTCGTCTCAACACCAATGGTCGCCCTGCATGGATGAACCTCGTGTTCGTAGCTTACGAGGGTGACCGCAATCAGGGAGTAAGAGGTATGAACAATCCTGACCCATCAGATCTCTACACTCCATGGACTGAGCAATAGTAGTTTTTTTAAACGAATAGATAAACAGACACAATTATGAAAAAAGCATTCAAATTTTCATATATGGTAATCTTGAGCTTGATGGCATTCGCCATCAGCTCATGTACCAGCGACTACGACTACACGGGTGCGCCTAAGGTAGCTAACGAAGTGTTCTTCAGCAATACCCAGGAGTCGAAGATAGAGTTGAGCAAGAGCAACTCAAGCTTTGTTGTTACACTTCATCGTGTAAAGACAGAGGGAGAACAGACAGTTCTTTTGAAATATACAGCTGATGAGGGTAGTATTTTCAGCGTGCCTAGTCAGGTAACATTTGCCGATGGTAAGGCTGAGACTCCTATCACTATCACTTACAATCCGGAGAATTTGCAGTATGGTACTTATAATGGCGGTACCATCAGCGTTGCCAGTGAGGACTGTGACACAACATACGGTATAGGTTCATTTACCTTTAAGGCTGGTGCTACAGAGTGGATGGATATCAATACCAATAAGTCAACAGGTGCTTACCGTGAGGATGTGCTGACTACATTCTTCGGTGTAGATAATGCTGTTGACGAAGTGAAGATTCAGAAGAGTGTTGTCGAGGAAGGCAAGTACCGTATCGTCAATCCTTATGCTTCTTGGGAAGGAGAAGAGGGTACTACCTATGATTCCGAGAACGACCATTACTGGGTAATCAATGCTACCGATCCAGATTTCGTCTATGTAGAAACTTGTCATACTGGTTTTGCTATCGGTGATTATGGTGAGATTACTGTTACCAGCAAGGTTGCTTACAACTTGGAGGGTGGAGCATCTCTTGATCTTATCAAGTCAAAGAAGCCAGAGTGGTTCGGTACCTTGAAGGATGGTATCATAACCATGCCAGCAAAATCTTTGTTGATTTCTATGGCAAATTACAACAATGGTGGACTTTATGAGGCCAACAAGAGTGGTTTGTTTGCCATTGCTCTTCCTGGTAATGCAATCGCAAATTACAGTGTCGAGGCAGCCTATAAGGGTCGTTTCACTGATGCCAATGACAATGATTTCGCACAGGTTACTATGTCTTTGAGCGCAGATGTAGCCAAGGTGAAGTACGCTCTTGTTCCTGCTAGCAGCGACTTGAATGCTACAGTAAGCGGTATCGTTGATGGTAGTGTGGCTTCTGAGGAAGTATCAGCTTCTGGTGATGTTCAGGTTCCTTTCGATGCGACTGGCAAGTATGTTCTCGTAATGGTAATGTATAATGCAAATGGTGAGGCTGTAGGTTCAGATGTACTGAATCTCTCACTCAAGTCAAGCAAGGATGCTGCCGAGGTTTGGAATGATGTTGCTGCTGGTACAGTAACCATTGGTGTCAAGAGTTACGGTTCTGTTCTCTTCCAAGAGGATCCGGGTGTGCTCATGGGTAAGCCTGTTGTTACAGAAGGTGTACTCTCACAGAGTGGTAGCGATCCTACCAAGTTCCGCATTACTCCTTTTGCTGTTGAAAAAGCTCCATTGGAGTTTACTGTTGCAGAGGATGGTACAATCACAGTAGATACACAGGAGACAGGTCTTGCTCTTAAGGATGGTACAGCCATCTTGGTAACAGATATTCTGACTTACTTTGGTGCTGATTCAGAAAATGGTCAGTTCCTTGCCAGCAAGGGATTCATTTCCAAGTATGACAGTAGCAAGAAGCTCTATACCTTCTTCAATATCTATACTGATGCCTCAGACAATGCATATGCATTCGAGTCTGATACCTTCGAGGTAACAGATGAGGGTAAGGCTAAGATTCATGCTGCTTTTGCCAAGGCAAAGAAGGCTGCAGCACATCACTCAGCTGTAGTTTCTGCCAAGGCACATAAGATGTATGTGGCTAAGCGTGGAGCTTGGGCTAAGTAATACAGGCGTTTTTCCATAAATAAAAACATGATATAAATTGAGGCTCCAGATAACTTGAATGGTTTTCTGGAGCCTTGTTTTTCTTACAAGCCTTCAATTAAAAAGAAATATGATGAAAAGAAACATGAAATATCTGTTGCTTGCTTCCCTGTTGGGTTTCGTTTCTCTTACAGCCCAAGCTGTACCTGCCAAAAAGGGCATATGGCGTATGGTAACCTTGATTGACGGAACTCAGAAAAGAGTGGAACTCCGTGGTGATGAATTCTGTAGCTACTGGATGGATGCTGAAGGTATTTGCTACAATATCGATAGCGGTAGCAAACGATATGTCAAAGTAGATGCCAAGAACTTACAGTTGCGTGGAAGTCTGTTACGTGCCAAAGCCAACCAAGACCGTACCGAACGTATGGCGAAGGCTCGTCGTATGGCTGCGAAAAAAAGTTTGGGGCAAACCAATGGTTCTTATTTTGGCAAGAAGAAAGGTCTTATCATCCTGGTGCAGTACAAGGATAAGAAATTCAAGTTTGGCCACAACCAGAAGATGTATAACAGGATGGCTAATGAAACTGGATATACAAGTTCGCTTGGTTTTGTAGGCAGTGTGAAGGATTATTTCCTGGCACAGAGCAACGGACAGTTTGAACTGGACTTTGATGTAGTGGGACCTTATACTCTCAATCATGAATATGCCTATTATGGTGCGCCTTCTAGCAGTTCTAATGATGTCCGTCCTAGTGACATGGTGTATGATGCTTGTCGTTTGGCAGACCCTGATGTCAACTTTGCTGACTATGATTGGGATGGCGACGGTTATGTGGAGCAGGTATATGTTCTCTTTGCAGGTCTCGGACAGGCTGCAGGTGGTGACGAAAATACAATTTGGCCTCATGAATCCAAGTTGCAATATGGAAACAATGGTTCGTATGTAAGCAAGGACAATAATGTAGTGGTTAACACATACGCCTGCGGACCAGAACTTACCTTGCAATATACTCCTGTTTCTTATAGGGAACGTGTGGATGGTATTGGTACTCTCTGTCATGAGTTCTCCCACTGCTTAGGTTATCCAGACCTGTATGATACTGGTAATGGTGGAAATTTCGGAATGGGTGACTTCGACCTGATGTGTTCCGGAAGTTATAATGGTGAAAGCTTCTGTCCTCCTAACTATTCTGCTTATGAAAAATGGTTTGCAGGCTGGATAACCCCTACTGTACTTGATAAGCCAACATCAGTAAAAGGTATGCAGGCTCAAGATGTGAAGTATGGACAGGCATTTGTTGTCTGCAATGACAATAACAAGAACGAGTATTATCTTATCGAGAACAGACAACAGAGTGTAGGTATCTGGGATAATCAGTTGCCAGCCAGTGGCATGATGATTACTCATGTGGACTACGACGAGAATGTATGGAGTTGGAACAACGTAAACACCATCGTAAACTATAGCAATCAATATGGCAGTGAATACGCCTATCTTGATAACGACCATCAGCGTCTTACTATTTTCCATGCTGATAACGAAGAGGGAACTTCTGTAAACTCGCAGGCTGGTGATCTGTATCCATACAAAGACAACAACAGTCTTACCGACACATCTTCGCCTTCTGCTATCATCTATCAGGGCGGTTCGACCATGGGTAAGCCTATCACCAACATTACTCAGAATGAAGACGGAAGCATTGACTTCGACTTCATGGGTGGCAGTAACGACAACATCATCTCGGGTATTCATTTCATAGAGAATGATGAGGTGCCATCTTATGGTCAGGGTGTTTATTCTTTGGACGGTCGTTATTTCGGTTCTTCCGTCAAAGGTCTCGGAAAAGGCATATATATCGTGAATGGCAAGAAAGTAGTCAAGTAAAGTATGAAACAGAGATATCTCATATTTTTTTTCTGGGCAGCCCTGTTGATAGTTGGCTGCACGGAAAAGAAATCGATTCACGTGAAGTCAACAGAACTTGAGGCGAGTCGTATCCGCATGGACTCCATGTCGGAGTCCGTTAAGTTGGATAGTGACCTGCTCTCTGATTCTGGTACCGTTGTTCCTTATTTCCCTGGAGGTCTGAAAGCCATGAGTGCTTTCATTGCCAAGCAAGTACGTTATCCAAAGGCTGCTCGCATGTTGAAAAAGGAAGGCAGGGTTATCATTTCAGCCCAGGTAGACACCAAGGGTAACCTCTCTAATTATAAGGTGAAGACAAGCGACGACCCTCTGTTCGACAAAGAGGCTTTGAGAGTAGTTAAGCTGATGCCTCGCTTTGTTCCTGATGGGGAAGGCAAGGTTGTTTCTGGCTCCGTAGAGATTCCAGTCATGTTTCGTTTGAAATAATATATAATAAGGTGTATCCTTCTTGCCCAACATATCGGGCAAGCGGGATACACCTTTTTCTTTTTATCTCCTTCACCCTCAAACATTTTCCAATAATTCCTTGCTTCTTTCAGAAGAAAAGCGTATCTTTGCAAAAAAAGGATTACCTGTAAATGCGTGGGGGCTCGAATAGATGCCCCTACTTAAAATTTATGGCACATGTGCCACTTTTTTTAAGTGAAAGCCTATTCTAATATGTTTCGTTGCAAAAGAAAATCAAACAAGCTTATGAACAAGATGCCTGCTTCATTGTGATGAGAAACAATATTGTCCTTTACTATGATTATCTTCTGGAAGTTATCTGAGATATGTTTTAGTGATGCAGATTCTTGTTCTATCTTTTCCTTATCAGGAAGAGCAAGGGCAGACTGGATGTAATAACGCTTAGAGCCATTGTTGACTACAAAATCTACTTCCAATTGCTTGCGTATCATTCCTTGTTGCGGCGTTCGGGTACGAGTTTCTACCATACCAACATCCACAAGATAGCCACGGCATCGTAATTCATTGTATATCACATTTTCCATGAGATGGGTTTCTTCTATTTGACGGAAATCCAGAAGGCTATTGCGCAGTCCTAAGTCTACGAAATAGTATTTAGACAATGTACCGATGTACTTTTTCCCCTTAATGTCATACCGCATCGCTTTCTCTATCAGGAAGGCTTCTTGCAAGAATCCTAAGTAATTGTCGATTGTTAACGGAGACAGGTCTGCATTGCTTACGCTCTTGAAAGTGTTGCTCAATTTATTCGGATTGCATGGTGAGCCTACCGATGATGCCATTACTTTAACAAGAGAGTCGAACTCCGTGTTTTTCTTGACATTATTTCTGTCTATCAAGTCTTTTAGATACACCGTAGTATAGAGATTACGCAGATAACTCATCTTCTTTTGCTGAGTATCCAAAGACAAGATTAAAGGCAAACTGCCATACGTAATATAATCTCGCCATGCATATTCTTTGTTGCCATCGTAAGCCGATACATATTCTGAAAAAGACAGAGGGTAAATACGTATTTCATCACCTCTTCCTCTGAACTCTGTGGCAATGTCGGAAGATAGAAACTTAGAATTGCTTCCTGTTACGTAGACATCCACATTGTCTATATGAAGAAGACTGTTCAAGGCTCCAACAAAGTTGTTTACCATTTGAACTTCATCCAATAGGACATAATGAATTTCAGAATCTTTGATGTTACCTTTAATATAGCGTAGCAGTTTCTTGGGGTCACAGTATTCATCGTTCAGTATATCATCCAAAGCCAGAGATATAATATGGTCTGGAGAAATGCCATCTGCCAGGAGATGATCTCTAAACAACTTGAATAGAAGATATGATTTGCCACATCTTCTGATACCTGTAACTATCTTTATCAAGCCATTTTGTTTGCTTGATATGAGTTGGTTGAGATAATATTCGCGCTTAATTTCCTTCATACTACTTAAAATTTCTGGCACATGTGCCACTTTTTTTAAGTGCAAAGATATGCGAAAGTAGAGTTCTAACCAAAAATTTTTAGATTTATTATACTAAAAAGGTGTGCCTACCAGCCGCGCGAATTCAACAAGGTGGCTAAATCTCCATTGGAAGAATGGGTTGATTGGAAGGTATGGAAGAAGGTAGGGCTGAAGAGAAAAACAATATCGCCCGCAAAATGCTGGATAACGGATTGAGCATAGAGCAGATAGCTTTAATTATCGGTTTGACTGAAAAGGAAATAAAAGAACTATAATATAATAAGATGTATCCTTCTTGCCCCACACATCGGGCAAGCGAGGATACACCTTTTTTATCTCCCTCACCCTCAAACATTTTCCCCAAAATCTTTGCATCTTTCAGAAGAAAAGCGTATCTTTGCAGAAGAAAAGCTGCACTCGGCAATTTGAAAGCAAGCTTACATTGCGCTCGCTGGCATTTTCTTTGCAGCACGAAAGTTGAATCCTTAAAATAAAGAGGCAAATATGACAGAGCTAAGAGATAGATACATCAGATTTGACTGGGCAATCAAGCGCTTGCTTCGCCAAAAGGCTAACTTTGGAGTGCTTGAGGGCTTCTTGACAGTATTTCTGAATGAACCTATCAAGATTATTGATATCTTGGAGAGTGAAGGCAATCAGCAGGCAGCTGAAGATAAATTTAATCGTGTAGATATCAAAGCCAAAAATAGCAAAGGAGAAATTATCATTGTAGATATTCATGCATTCCGTATTCTATATTATTGTGAAAGCATTTATTTTAAGTGGAATCAGTCTATTTTCAATCATATCAATTTAGGAAATACCTATAAAGAAGTGAAGAAAGTATATTCCATCAGCATTCTTTACTTTGATTTGGGCAAAGGTTCTGACTATATTTATGTGGGACAGAATAACTTCGTGGGCTTGCATACCCAAGACCATCTTGTTATCAGTACCAAGGAGAAAGATACGATAGTAAGGAAATCGCCTTCAGAAATTTTCCCTACTTATATACTTGTACGTGTAAACGAATTTAACAAAGTGGCAAAAACTCCTTTGGAGGAATGGGTAGAATATCTGAAGAATGGCATTATCAACCCTGAAACTCAAGCTCCAGGACTACAGGAAGCTCGCGAAAAACTGAAATATTATTCCATGACAAATGCAGAGCGCCATGCATACGATGAGCATGTGAATGCCATCATGATTCAAAACGATGTTCTTGGCAATGCAAGATTGGAAGGTATGGAAGAAGGAAGAGCCGAAGGAAGAGCCGAAGGCAAAACCGAAGAAAAGAATTCAATAGCCTTAAAGATGATGAAAGGCGGAATGCCTATTGAGCAAATCATGCAATTTACAGGGTTGTCTGAAAAAGAAATAAAATCATTATAAGAAGACTATAGGTTGGTCGGTGCTGAAAATGCATCGACCCTTTTTATATATCACATATTATAAGAGAAGAATGAAAAGAATTATTGCATTTTTTATTTTCCTCTGCGCTATAACAATCAATGCTACGGCACAGGGATGGATAGGCACATGGGCTACTGCCCCACAAACCGTCGTGAAGAGCTTTATGCCCTATAATAACAATATGTCCAACCGCTCCGTGAGACAGGTGGTCAAGGTGAGCATCGGAGGCGATATGATTCGTCTGAAACTGAGCAATATCTATAGTACCGAACCGGTTGTCATCCGTTCTATCTATATTGCCCATGCCAAAGACTCTTTCGCCATCGCCCCCAAGAGTGCGAAATATCTCAAATTCGGCAATCAATACAAGGTTACGATTCCGGCTGGCAAAAGCATCACAAGCGACGCCCTGCCCTATGACCTCAAGCCTCTCCAGCGACTTGCCATCACCATCAACTATACTTCCGCCCCAACAGTCCCTACCGTCCACATGGGTTCCCGCACCACCTCTTATATCATGAAAGGTGTAACCAATGCCCACTCCAACTTCGAGAAGGCTTTCCGGGAGAACCACTGGTACAACATCAGCGGCATCGACGTATATACAATGAGGACTGACCTCAGCAGCATCGCCATCATAGGCAATTCCATTACCGACGGAAAATGCTCTACCGACAATGCCCAGAACCGTTGGCCAGACGTCATGTCGGAGATGCTACAACTGAAATATAAAATTACCAACCAAGGCGTACTCAACCTCGGCATTGGCAACAACCGTGTGGTGGTGCCAGGAGGATTCGGTGCTTTGGCAAAGGAAAGATTCGACAAAGATATATTGGCACAGGCAGGAGTGAAAAAAGTCATTATCTTTGAAGGAATAAATGATATAGGTGCCGCCAAAAGCGGATATAGCGAAACCGTAGCACGTCAACTCATCGAGAGCTATCAGGCAATGATCAAGAAGGCAAAGGCACGCCGATTGAAAGTCTATTTGGGCACTATCACCCCTTTCAAGGGAGCAGGATATTACTCTCCCTTCCATGAAGCAGCACGTCAAACCGTGAACGAATGGATTCGCAACCAAGCCAAGAACAAAGAGGTGGATGGAATCCTCGACTTTGCCAAACTTCTTCAGGACCCGAAGGATGACAGACGCATGAAAAAAGAATATGTGAGCAACGACTGGCTCCACCCGAATCCAACAGGTTATAAAGCGATGGGAACCTACGCTGCCGAAATCATCAAATAACGAAGTTAACTTCAAAGCACATCGAAGTTAACTTCATAAGCAAATGCAATAGGCTTCATAAGCAAATGCAGTAGGCTTCATCTGCCAACGAAGTACTACTGCATTTTTATGTATATCTAATTGAAAGATGATTACTTCAAGACAATCTTGCAATCATCCAGGCTCTCTACGGTAGCGAGTGCTTCATAACGCATACCTTCCTTGCGCAGGAAGTCACCACCATGCTGGAATGCCTTCTCGATGATGAAACCCATAGCCTCAATCTTGGCACCAGCCTTCTCGCAGAGATCCATCACGCCCTTGGAAGCATTACCATTGGCAAGGAAGTCGTCGATGAAGATGACATGATCATCAGGAGTCAGATAACTGTCACTTACACATACCGTATAGTCACAGTCTTTGGTGAAAGAGTGAACCACCGAGGTAATCATACCTTCCATCGTCTTTGGCTTCTTTTTCTTTACGAAGACTACAGGAAGATGGGTCAGGTAACCCACCATAATGGCAGGAGCAATACCCGAAGCCTCGATTGTGACAATCTTGTTGTACTTGATGTCCTTGAAGAGTCTGACAAACTCTTTCGCCAAGTCCATCATCAAGATAGGATCCATCTGATGGTTCACAAAGCTATCCACCTTCAGGATTCCTCCAGGAAAGCATCTGCCTTCCTGCATAATTCTTTCTTTCAGTAAATCCATTATTCTGATTTGAAATTGATATGATTGATGATTTACAGCCATCATTCCCATTCCTGCTCTATTCCGCCGGATAAGAAAATGATGACCTGTCTTTTTTATTTTTCCAAATTCTTAGGCAATACAAGATTCAGAATAACTGCGAGCAGGAACACTACAGCCACACAGTTGTCTGCAAATACGGTACGTACAATCTCTGGGAAGATATTAAACATACCCGTTGCCTGAGTGAAACCGAGACCCACACTGAGCGAGAGGCTCACAATCACCATATTGCGCTGGGAGAAACCCGTACGTGCCATCATGCCGAAACCTGCAAAGAGGATGCTACCGAACATCATGATAGTACATCCACCTAATACAGCCTGCGGAATGGTTGTAAGAACATAACCGATAGCAGGGAATACACCACCGATAATCATGATAATGGCACCCATGGCGATTGTGAAGCGATTGACCACGCCCGACATGGCAGCCAAACCTACGTTCTGGCTGAAAGATGTAATAGGAGTACATCCGAAAAGACCAGAAACCGAACTTACAAAACCATCACAGCAGACAGCCGCACCCATCTCCTTGGTATTAGGATCACGCTTCAGGGCACTATTGCAAAGCGCTGACGTATCACCGATGGTCTCTGTAGCAGAAACCAGATATACAGCCACTACAGAAAGGATGGCACCTATATTAAACTCTGGAGTAAAAGGCAGGATACGAGGCAAGGCGATGATAGAAAGATTGGTAAGACCACTATAGTCTATCATACCCATAAAACAAGCAAGGATATAACCCACTATCAAACCTACGAGCACGGAAAGAGAGCGAAGGAATCCCTTGGCAAAAATCTGACAGAGAAGACAAGCCAATAAGGTGACAGAACCCACAATCCAGTTGTTCATGCTACCGAAATCCGCAGCACCCTGACCTCCGGCAAAAGAATTGGCACCCACAGGAAGGAGTGAAAAACCAATGGCTGTAACCACCGTAGCAGCTACTACAGGAGGAATCAGTTTGATCCAATACTTGGCAAAAAGTCCGAGTGTACCTTCCACGAGACCACCGATGATGACCGCTCCGATGAGCGTACCCATTCCATGAGCAGCAGCAATGCTGATGGCAAGAGAAAGGAAGGTGAAGGAGATACCCATCACGATAGGGAGGCGTGAACCGATGCGCCATACCGGATAGAGCTGTACCAAAGTACCGATGCCGGCGATAACCATACAGTTCTGGATAAGAACGGCGCTGATAGAGCTGTCCAAACCTATCGCACCAGCGAGAATCATGATTGGCGCAATATTGCTGACGAACATCGCCAACACATGCTGAAGACCAAATGGAAGTGCTTTACCTACGGGCACTCTGCCGTCTAATTTGTAGAGATTTTCTATTGACTGTTTCATGTCGTATGTTATTATATTGCGATAAAAATCTAATAGAATTTTCGAAAAGAACCTCTTGGAGTCCAAAAAGATGGCGCAAAAGTACAAAGAAAAACTGAAAAAGTGAAATTTCTCTCCCTTTTATTTTGATTTGTCTGCAAATAGATGTACTTTTGCAGGGCAATTAAAAATTCAAAGACAATGGAAAATCCATATATCAAGCAATTCCCCGACCTTATGTCGGGCAAGAAAATCATGTATGTTCACGGTTTCCTCTCTTCCGGACAGAGTGGAACTGTAAAGATGCTTCAGGATCTCATGCCCAATGCTACCTTCGTGGCTGAAGACATACCCGTACATCCGGAAGAAGGTATGGAAATGCTCATCGAGTTGCAGGAAACAGAGAAACCCGACCTGATTATCGGTACCTCCATGGGCGGTATGTACACAGAAATGCTGAAAGGTACCGACCGCATCCTCGTAAACCCAGCTTTCGAAATGGGCAATACCATGAGCAGTATGACCGGTAAACAGGAATTTCAGAATCCACGAAAGGATGGTGTCAACGAACTGATGGTGACCAAGGGACTCATCAAGGAATACCGTGACATTACCGAACGATGCTTTCAGGATATCACTCCAGAGGAACAGGCAAGGGTATATGGTCTCTTCGGAGACAAAGACCCGGTAGTGCATACCTTTGACCTCTTCCATGAGCATTATCCCAATGCCATCCGCTTCCATGGCGAGCACCGCCTCATCGACAAGGTAGCCTTCCACTATCTCTGTCCGGTCATCCGCTGGATAGATGACAAGCAAAACGGGAAGGAACGCCCTATCGTATATATCGATTTCGATGCCTTGCACGACAGTTACTGGAAAGCCACAAGCAGCATGCACAAGGCCTACGAGATGCTCATCGAATACTACAATGTATATATCGTAGCCTCAGCACCTACCAACGACCATGAGTATATGGCAAAGGTACAGACCTGGGTGGAGGAATACCTCTCAACCCCAGCCTACAACCATATTCTCTTCACCAATCAGAAGAATCTGCTCTATGGCGACTATTTCATTGACCCACATCCAGCAGAGGATTTCATGGGAACAACGATCGAATATGGCAGCGATGAATTCAAGACTTTCGAGGAGATTGTCACCTTTTTTGATAGATTAGGAGGACAATAACAAAAACAAACAAGGCTCTGATGAAATGAATTGACATCAGAGCCTCGCTTAGTTTTGGCTTTATTCAAAAAGCTTTAGTATTCCGTCTTTGCCGCATTCTCTTCCCACATACGGAAAGCCCCCAACGCCTCATCTCTCATCAGCGCAATCATCGGCTTGTGACGGTCTTCTATCTTGCGGTCTATTTCTTCATAGATAAACTCATCGTCAAAACCAATCTTGGCTGCATCCTTTCGGTCGTTGGCATAATAGATACGATCGAGATGTGCCCAATAGATGGCACCTAAGCACATCGGGCAAGGTTCGCAGGAGGTATAGATTTCGCAACCCTCCAGATTGAAGGTTTTCAACTTGAAGCAAGCCTGTCGTACGCAGTTTACCTCCGCATGAGCCGTAGGATCCTTGTCAATCGTCACACTGTTGGAAGCCTCAGCAATGATGATTCCATCCTTGGCAATGACAGCTCCAAAAGGACCGCCACCGTTTCTTACGCTATTTTCAGAGAGTTCAATGGCTCTGTGCATCAATTCTTCTTTTGTCATAATCTAAGTCTTTATACCTTATTATATAATATAGAGGGCTACAAATTTACGAAATATTCTTGAATCCGCAAGGTTTTCTGCATTATTTTTATTACTTTGCAGCCAAATAGGATTCTTATCGGAATTTTAAGAAAGAAAATCAAGAGAGAGAGAACAAGATGAGTAACGAAAAGAAAGATAGCGTAACGGTCAACGAAGAAGCCCCACTTGCTCTTTGCACAGAGAACATGGAGACTTACAACTATTGGTTGGCTGGCTATATCTATTATGACGATGCTCCTCTTGCCGAAATTACCAAAGCATCGGCAGATGGTATAATGTGAACATCATCTTCGACAATGAGACATTGAAACACATGAAAGTTCGCTACTTCTGCCAGAGAAACGAATCTTTGGAGCGTGCCATAGAATTGCTCAACAGTTATGGCAAATTCAAGGTCAGCATAGATGGTGAGACTTTATACATCAAGTAAAAGCTGAAAAGCAAAACCTATCAGAAAAGTGCTGTTTTAGGGCATTCTTTTTATAGGAAAAGTGTAATTTTCCTGCATCAAAATCAGAAGAAAAGTGCAATTTCTTTCTAGAAAATCAGCGAAAAGCAAGAAATTTTAATCGTTTTCGCTGATTTTCTAAGTAGTTTCCTTGACGTTTTCCTAAAAAAAACGTACCTTTGCAACCAACATTACAAAACTATCTTACAATGAGTTACGCAAAAATCATAGGAAGAAATAAAGAGATAAATATACTCGATAGAATATACAAGTCTAAGAAGTCTGAACTTGTAGCCATTTATGGCCGTCGAAGAGTAGGCAAATCTTATCTCGTAAGCGAATGCTTTGGAAAGAAGATTCTCTTCAAAGCAGTAGGCACTTATATTAAAGACGGAGACAAGGACTATGAGTCTTATCGCCAACTTCAACTTGCGCATTTCTATGATTCGTTAGTGATTGCAGGATTATCAACAAAGGAGTCCAAACCCACTTGTTGGAGAGAGGCATTCTTACTTTTGAGAAAAGTTCTGGAAGGAAAAAGAAACAGAAGGAAAATCATTTTTATCGATGAACTTCCATGGCTTGCAGGACCTCAATCATCAGAAATGATAGCAGAACTGGGATATTTTTGGAATTCATGGGCAGACAGTGAACGAAATATTATACTCATTGTCTGTGGATCGGCTACAAGTTGGATGCTTGATAATGTGATACATGACTATGGAGGCCTGCATGGAAGACTCACGGAAACCATCAAACTATTCCCTTTCACTTTAGCAGAATGCGAAAAGTACTACAAGAAAAATGGTTTTCATCTCTCACGCTATGAAATGTGCGTGAGTTATATGGCTATAGGTGGAATCCCCTATTATCTGGATAAGCTCCGCAACGACAGAACAATGACAGACAACATTGACAGCATATTCTTTGCTGATGAATTGATTCATCAGGAATTCAAAGATGTTTATACAGGACTTTATTCTAGCAAAGAAAAATACGTAGACATCGTCAAAGCTATTGGCAGCAAGTTCTATGGAATGACTCAATCAGAGCTTTCCAAGGCTACAGGTATCAAAACCGGGGGTACCCTGACAAAGCTACTTGACAACCTGAGAGAATCAGGAATTACGAGAGAGTATCCCCGTTATGGAAAGGAAAGAGTCGAAACTGTATATCAGCTAAAAGATTTCTTTTCTCTATTCTATCTGAGATTTGTTCATGGCAAACAAGTCAAACAAGGAGGATGGAACGCTATCCATGGGACAGCCACATTCTACACATGGGCTGGAGATACGTTTGAACTTCTGAGCATAGAGCATCTGCAAAACATACAAGACACTCTACGCATCCATTCGGTGGAAAGAAACTACAGTTGGTGTGGAAAAGCTGAAGACGGGAAAGGTGCTCAAATAGATTTAGTCATGGAGAGTAAAAGTGCTCAAACAGATTATCTCTGCGAAATGAAATTTTCAACAGGTAATTTTACTATCACACAAGATGCCGAGGAGAATATACGTCACAAGATAGACGCTTTCGCAAATAGTAAGATGCATAACAAGACTCGCTCAATACAAACAGTTTTGGTGACAACAATGGGACTTAGTTCCAATATGCATGCAAGTATCATCAATCACCTGATAACTCTTGACCAATTATTTCAATAACAAAATAGAAGAATAATGAAAGTTAACCGTGGCAATTTCGTTAAAATTACCACGGTTTTTGCTTTTTTCTTTCAAAAGGGGTGTCCATAATTAGCAGATCCCCAAAGTTAACAGTTAATTATCAATAATTATAAATACCTTTATTATAAGAGTATTTATATTTTTTGTAACTTTGTTGCCTATGAATCAAAACAACATATCTGCCACAGAACTTTTCCTGCGGGTAAGGGAACTCTTGATGCTTCCTGACCTGGAACCTGCTACACGCAACAAGATGATGCACGATACGCTCATCCTCTGCTGCCACGAAGGAGTGAAGAATACGAAACAAGCTTTCGGTAACCTTTTCGCCCAGGTGGATTATCTCTGCAAGGTACATGGCATCAAAATAGCCGACAAGATTGCCATCCAGACCATGCGCCGACACAGCAACAAGCAGGAACCTCTATCGGAGGAAGATCTGAAGTACGATGCCCGTGCACTCGCCATCTTGATCTCTGCCGTATGTCAGACTGATATTCCACATGAACTGACCGTTCTCATCCCACATACCAACCGCCCCTACCAGAAGGGACTCGACATCAGCAACCGACACATCCGCTGCATCGTGAAAAACTGGGACTCGGACTTCATCCATGTGGATATCGACCATGATACTGATGAGGAAGAACATCTCGTTTGTCTCAAAGATGAGGCAAACAGCATCGACCATACCTATCTCTGCAAAATATTGGAGGAAGGCATGCAGCTCAACCTGCTCGACTGTCAGATACGCCAACCAGTCATCACGCCCCGACTCATCATCGTAGAACCAGATTATCTCATTGACATCAGTAGTATCGCAGCCTGCTTTACCGAATTCGGTCATCATCCCCTGCTGTATCTCTTGAATCTGATGAAACCCCGTGCCAACACCCAGGCTACCCTACTTGGTAACTTTGCCGGTGCTGCGCTCGACGATATCATCAATTCGCATGGCAAGTATCAGGTGAACGAAACCATCAAGAGCAATTTCAGAGAAAAGGCTCTGGAATTTTGCACCTGTCCCTGGTTTGACGCCAAGAAATTCTATACCGATGCCAACCTGCAGGCTTACAATCTGCAGCAGGTAGTGGATATTCTCTTCCCCCGCACCGTCTCCCAGGCACAGATGAATGCCTTTCGGGGCGAGGGCATCTACGACCGGAAGAAAGCCATCCTGGAGCCGTCATTCGTGTGCGAAGCCCTTGGCATACAGGGACGTGTCGATCTAATGACCACCGACTGCAAACTTCTCGTAGAACAGAAATCAGGACGAAACCTCAATATCGAAAGCCATCAGGCAGACCCTAATTACCACAGTTTCCAACTGGTGCCCCACTATGTACAGTTGTTGCTCTACTATGGCGTATTGCAGCACAACTTCAAGTTGGGCAACAATCTCGTCAACATCCGTCTGCTCTACTCCAAGTACCAGCCGCAGAACGGTCTGATGGTGGTAGCCTATTACCAGAAACTTTTCAGGGAAGCCATCGAATATCGCAACCAACTCGTTGCCGCTTCTTTTGAAATAGCCAAGAAGGGATTCGAACATGCGCTGAATGAGTTTACCCCTGATGTTCTCAATGTAGCAGGCACCCAGGACTTCTTCTACAATAAGTACCTGAAGCCACAACTGGCAGACATCACCGACCCGCTTCATGCACTCAGCCCTTTAGAAGAAGCCTACTTCTGCAGGATGATGACTTTTGTGCTCCGCGAGCAGATGATTTCCAAAGTAGGTGCCCAGGAAGGAACCAATACTTCGAGCAGCGATCTCTGGACGATGCCCCTTACCGAGAAAAAGGATGCGGGCAACATCTATACCGACCTCCATATCATCAGAAAAGAACAGAGTGGAGAAGGTAGCGGTTACGATACCATTACCCTGAGCGTACCCGACCAAGGCAAGGACTTCCTGCCCAATTTCCGTATCGGCGACATGGTATATCTCTATACCTACAAACTGAAAGAAGAACCGGACGTCAGGAAAGCTATATTATATAAAGGTGTATTGCAGGAGATTCATTCCCATGAAATCGTGGTACATCTCAACGATGGTCAACAGAATGCTGACATCTTCGAAATGGACAAGCCATACGCTATCGAGCATGGTACTACCGATGCCAGCACCGGTGGAAGCATCCGCAATCTGCACCAGTTTATCTGTGCACCTCAAGAGAAGCGCGACTTGCTATTAGGCCAGCGCCCTCCCCGCCGCAACACCTCGCTCACGCTGACCAGACATTATGACGATGTACTTGACGATATCATCCTGAGAGCCAAACAGGCACAGGATTACTTTCTGCTCGTGGGACCTCCGGGAACAGGAAAGACAAGTCGTGCCTTGAAGTTTATGGTAGAAGAAGCATTGAACGATGGAACAGGAATGCCGACAGCAGAAAGCATCGCCGCTGGAGGAAAGACGGCTCAAAAGCCAGCCTCTTCCATCCTACTGATGAGCTATACCAATCGTGCCGTGGATGAAATCTGCGAAATGCTGGTAGATTCCGGAATCCCATTTCTGCGACTCGGTAGCGAATATTCCTGCGATGAACGATTCCGTCCATATTTGATAGAAAAAGCCATTGCCCAATGTCCGAAATTGGAAGCCATCAAACAATATATAATAGGTACGCGCGTCATCGTGGGAACAACCTCGATGATGACCTCCAAGCCTTTCATCTTCAATCTGAAGCATTTCAAGCTTGCCATCATCGATGAATCGAGTCAGATTCTGGAACCCAATCTCATCGGATTGCTTTCAGCTATAGACAAGTTTATCCTCATCGGAGACTATAAGCAACTGCCAGCGGTGGTACAGCAGAGTGAACAGGACTCTGCCATTCCTACCATCAACGACAGTCAGCAAAACAGCCTGATGGATATGAGTATTCTACAGGACATCTGTCTTACCAACTGCCGCAACTCCCTTTTCGAGCGCCTCATCCGCTGGGAAGACCATGAGCATCGTACCGATTTCATCGGCATTTTGCGCCGTCAAGGACGTATGCATCCGGAAATTGCTGAATTCCCAAACAAGATGTTCTATCGTCGGGAACAACTGGAACCAGTGCCATGCAAGCACCAGTTGGAAACCCAACTCGCCTATTCTCTCCCATCAGAGGACGAGCTTGACGAACATCTGAAGAATCATCGTATGATATTCATACCATCAGAATTCTGCAAGGAGCCGAATATTTCCGACAAGATTAATGCCAACGAAGCAGAAATCGTAGTAGATATACTTCGTCGCATACACCGATATTACGGAGAGCAGTTCGACAGTCAGAAAACAGTGGGAGTCATCGTACCTTATCGCAACCAGATAGCCATGGTGCGCAAGGGAATCGAGAAACTTGGTATTCCGGAACTGGAGAAAATCAGCATCGACACCGTAGAAAGATACCAGGGCAGCCAGCGTGATGTCATCATCTACAGTTTTACCATCCAGAACATCTGGCAACTGGACTTCCTGGCAGGAAACAGTTTTATAGAAGACGGTCATATCATCGACCGTAAACTGAACGTAGCCATCACTCGTGCAAGAAGGCAAATGATTATGACCGGCAATCCTGAAATTCTCCGTAATAATCAGATTTTTAATGATTTAATGGAATACATAAAAGGAAAAGGAGGCTTTTTTGAGAAATTTCATTGAAAAAGTTTGGAGATATGGAAATAAAGTCCTATCTTTGCAAAAGAATAGAAAAACAAAGATAATTCAATAGAGATAAAAGATACAGGATTCCGGTGCTTAACTGGCACCGGGATTCTTTATTTTTTACCCCTCTAAGAAATCACATTAATAACTATAAATTAATAAGAAGAATTATGGCTTACATGTCACAAGAAGGTTACGACAAACTCGTAGCAGAACTAAAACAGCTCACTACAGTTGAGCGCCCAAAGGCATCAGCCGCAATTGCTGAAGCCCGAGACAAGGGTGACCTAAGTGAGAACTCAGAGTATGATGCCGCTAAGGAGGCACAGGCTCATCTTGAAGATAAAATCAATCGTATCAAACTCACCATTGCCGAGGCTAAGATCATCGACACCAAGCAGTTGAGCACCGATTGCGTGCAGATTATGTCTAAGGTGGAAATGACCAACATGGTCAACAAGGCAAAGATGACATATACTATCGTGAGCGAAAGCGAGGCTAACTTGAAGGAAGGCAAAATTTCCATCAAGACTCCTATCGCACAGGGATTGCTCAATAAGAAGGTGGGCGAGATTGTAGAAATCAAGATTCCTCGCGGCACCATCAAGCTCCGTATCGACAAGATCTCATTTGAATAAAAATAAAGGAACTATCATATCGGCTCCCAAGCCCTTATGGCAGTTCCTTTTATTATGACATGTAAGCCCACTAAATGTAATATCAAATGAGAATGATGCGAAGAGAAAGAAATAAAGTTTCTATTATAAATGTTTAATTGAAAGAGATTATGGCAAGTATTTTTTCTAAGATTGCAGCGGGAGAGATTCCCAGCTACAAGTGCGCAGAAAGCGATAAGTTCTACGCTTTTTTAGACATCAGCCCTATCGGCAAGGGACATACATTGGTCATTCCTCGCAAGGAAGTGGATTATATCTTTGATATGGAAGACGAAGACCTCGCTGAGTTTGAAGTATTCGCCAAGAAAGTGGCAAAGGCCATCAAGGCTGCTTTCCCTTGCAAAAAAGTGGCACAGGTCGTTTTGGGTCTGGAAGTTCCTCATGCACACATCCACCTCATCCCTATGAACAGTGAGGCTGATGTCAACTTCCGCAAGGAACATCTCAAACTGACTGAAGAGGAATTCAAGGAGATCTCTAATAAGATCTACACAGAATTTCAAAAAATGACAAAGACTAAGAAATGAGAAATTTAATTAAATGACAAATGACAAATAAGAAATGAGAAATGCAGCAAGATAGCCGTTCATTTCTAATTTCTCATTTGTCATTTCTAATTATATCAAATGTATTCTTCGCCCTTCTTCATTTGCACTTCATTCACATATTTGCGAACCAATGCTGAGGAATCCTCTTTCTTACAGATCAAGAGTACATTATCCTTCTCGGCTACAATGAAACCATCCAGACCATTGAGAACTGCGAGTTTGCCCTTTGGCAGTTTGATGACATTACGATGGCAATTTTCCATCATGACATCACTATCTATAATCACATTATCATCCTCGCTCTTCTGCATCGCCTCATAGATACTGTGCCAGGTACCGAGGTCAGCCCAACCGAAATCACACTTCAATACAGATACATTGTCTGACTTCTCTAAGATGGCATAATCTACGGAGATATTTGGATATGAAGGGAAATTCTGCTTCATATAGGCATTCTCTGTCTCCACGTCAAAAGTGAGATAAGACTCATCAAAACCTCTCAGTACAGCAGGCAGAATTTGAGAAAAACTCTCGCGTAAATGCTTGACATTGGAAATGAAAATACCTGTATTCCAATAAAATTCACCACTATCAACAAATATTTTGGCAAAATCACGCTCAGGTTTCTCTGTAAATGACTGAACATTATAGAGATTATCCCCTTCTGCATCGCCCAACTGGATATAACCATATCCTGGTTCTGGACGGGTTGGTTTTACACCTAACGAGAGAAATCTGTCGTTTTCAGCAACAAAAGCCAGTCCTTTCAGTACATTTTCCTTGAAAGCTTCCTCATTGAAAACAGCCTGATCGGAAGGAGTGGTAATCAGGCAGGCTTTCGGATTCAACTGCGAAACACGATGGTTTGCCCAAGCTACACTTGGAGCCGTATTACGATGAATCGGTTCTGCCATGATTCGTTCAGCAGGAATCTGAGGCAACTGTTCCCTGACCAGTTCCACATATTCCTCATTAGTATTGATAAAAATATGGTCGGCAGGCACAATCTTCACCATTCTATCGTAGGTCTGCTGCAACTGGGTACGCCCCACCCCGAAGAAATCGATAAATTGTTTCGGGTAATTGCTTCGACTGCATGGCCAAAGTCTTCTACCCTTACCACCTGCGAGTATCACGCAATAATTGTTGCTATCACTTATTGTCATAAATTAAGAAACTTAATTGTTAGTTTTGAAATTCTGATGTAAAGGTAAAAAATATATGTGAACCAACCAAGTTTTTTTCCACAAATTAATATAGATAAGGTGAAAAACAACAAAAATTTAGTGTTTTCGAAATAAAAATGCATTTTTTTGAAAAAAAATCGGCAAAAAGTTTGCCAGTTCAAAAATTATTAGTACCTTTGCAACCGCAAATAAGCCGAGAGGCATTCGCCCAGATGGCGGAATCGGTAGACGCGCTGGTCTCAAACACCAGTGGAGCAATCCATCCCGGTTCGATCCCGGGTCTGGGTACAAAGAGCTGCAAATCGAAAGATTTGTGGCTCTTTTTTTATCCCACTGATTTCACAGATTTACACAGATTTAAGTTTTGGCGTCGAAAATATCTGTGTAATCTGTGAAATCTGTGGGACTTTTCTCTTTATCTCCACCATCACGCTGGAGACATTCATCCTATTTCACAATGGTATTACTTCACAATCACTTTGATTCCATTTACAATATAAATGCCTGAAGGCACAGGAATCACTTGTCTTTCACCTGCCTGAACTGCAACTGAAGTTACTTTCTGTCCACTCAGATTAAAGATCTTTACAGTCTGAGAGCGGTCAGATGATATGATAATCTCACCATTGCCACCATAGATACCCTTGTTCAAGGAAATGGTTGAAATACCAGAAGGCTGACCAGCTACATAGACAACCATTTCAAATGGTTGTAACTGATAATAGCCACCCGAAACTATATCAAGTCTGTTTTCAGACAATGTTGTTTTAATATCGTATAAATTACCATCTGTCAAACTCATGAACCACAAATCAGAGATGATTGTATTGCCGCCCAACTCGTTAGGGTCAAAAGACCTGGATATTGTAGTGGTCGCTCCATTACCAGGAATGCGTACCGTCTCAAAACGAGGAACAAAGCTTCTTTCATTCGTACTATATGCTATCAAGGCATATTTCAACAAAGCTGTACCTCCATCATTCTTGATAGCATAATTGAATTGGGCAAAAGCATCATTCGTCTTTGGAGCTTTCACTTTATTACTACCATAAGTCGCCTTTTCGGTCTCATATTCATTTGGAGCCGCATTGGTCCATGCCTTTACAACTGTGAATACAGGGGCTGCAGGTGTAGCTCCCACCGTAAACTTTTTGCCATTAACAAAGACATTTTCTGCTCCTGCATCAGTCAACCAAAGATATAAATCACCTTCCGAAGGAGACAACTCTACTTTTCTGGTAATAGAACTATGCGCAGGAACCGTGACATACACATCCGTCGCGGCTTGGTCTGGCATAGTAGCAGTCGTATTGCTGAAGATATTGATGGCTCCCAAATATTCGATATCACCCTGATTCTGGATAGTAATTTCAAAGCCATTGGTTAATCCACCCAATAGTTCTTCGGTTGGAGTGATATCTGCTTTCAATTGCGAACGAACCTGAGTCAGTTTTTGAGCTGTAGCCTCAACGACATAAGGCCGCATTTCAGAATTAGCGCATTTGTTCCAATGAACATGATCGGTACTGTAAATCGCATAGATCGTGGTCTGTCCGATTGGGAAAGCATAATCAAATTCAAATAAGAAAGTATTACCATAAGTTCCGCCATTATCTTGGATACCCTTAAAAGAGAATTCCCTAACCCCTGAGATTGGAGTATAAGTACCATCAGACTTCAATATACCATAAGCGATAGAGCCTGTCATATCCTGACGACTCTGATTACAGAAATAATTCTGTATTTTCAAGGCAAATTTATCTGAAACCTGATTTCTTGTATCCTTAGTCAGTTCAAAAACAGACACTTGATCCCAATAGCTCTGCACAATAGGGACGAAAGGTGCTACAGGCTCATCTACCTTACCATTATCAGGAGCCACACCAACCAACATACTACAACTGCGGTTGTAACCATCCTGTGCATTACCGGAGCCGACACCACCCTTCTCAGGATTCAAGATTGTAACATCGAAATAACCATTCTGATAGCCTCCCCAGCCCCAGTTGATATGATAAAGTCCCTGTCCATCGGAACCATCACAGATAAACTGATGACCACCATCAGTAGAAGAACCTGAATAGAAAACAGGACGCCCAGCAGCCAATTCATTATCAAGAATCTGAGTCCATTCTGCCAGAGAATATAAAGAACGGGATAAATCCAGCATCATATCGGCATCATATCCGAAATATTTAGCCAAAGGTGCTGGCGTAAGATTTGCACCCGACATTTCACCATACCCCATCTGCACGGCAGCTCCACAATGGAACATCAGTTTGGCTACAGCATTGGCTTGAGCTTCGGTATAACTACCCTCTGCACTACTATAGAAAGGTAACATGTTGTCCCAATCATATACACCATCGCTCTTGCTGATACCAGGAACGGCTACATCCCTGCCATACCATTTCCTGGTATATTCAGGAATATCCTGCAACAATTGTTTAGGATACTTATAATAAGCCATCACCTGTGCCATAGCCGTAGCCACACAACCAGTAACAGCCCGATTTTTGCCATCATACATCGGACACATATTATTAAAAGGCTTAGTCTGATTCCATGCAATATTACCCAATAATGGAGAAACTGCCTTGGAATGGGTAGTATTTACCGAAGAACGGTAAGCTTTTACCTCTGCCAAATTGCGCAGAGTAGCTTGATCGCCCTTGGTCAAAGCCTCTACCATCTCCTGATAAGCCTTCATGAAGTTCTTATAATTTTCCGGAAGAGATGCCTCATCATAAGTCCCCTGATCGGTATAACCTACGATTTCCGGCAGACAATCATCGCCCGACACAATCGTGAAACCCTTTCCCTCACCATGAGGAAAAACATAATAACTGGCAGTTTCCTGACCAGAAGCCTGAGATTTCTGAGTTTTGTCACCAAAACCGAAAGACTTCGCCTGTGATTGAGCAGACTCATCCATGACAATACCCAACAAAGCAGCCTGGCGCTCTGCTATCTGCTTGGCTTGTCGGAAACTACGTGGTCCTGCAAATGCTGATACAGAGATCAGCAACAGGGCTGACAACAATAGGTGTAAACGAATACATTTCATAAGCAATATATCAAAAGTTTAATTGAGTTGTATCGACCACAAATATACGACAAATCTTCTACACTTGCAAATTTTTCCTAAGAAAATTCTGCAAATTGCTATATTCCCATGAGCGAAAACGTTTGCGATATAATAATATCCCATTTATTTGGCGATAAGAAATTAAATGCGTATTTTTGCAACATCAACTGCAACCTATATGCAGAACAAGAAATAATAGCTATTTATTAATAACTCTATTAAACCCAGATTAATTCATGAAGAAATTTTTCAGTTTCGTATTTGCATGCCTGGCAACTTTTGCGTCACAGGCAGCAGAAACCAACAATTATGACGAGCTTTACCAGAATCTTCCATTCCAGATGGAGAAGGTAACACGCCCTCAATTCCCTGCCAACGAGGTTAACCTCAAGGATTTCGGAGCTATCGGCGATGGTTCTACGCTTTGTACTGATGCTTTCAAGAAAGCGATTGATGCACTGGACCAGAAAGGCGGTGGTAAACTGATCGTTCCACAAGGTGTATGGTTTACAGGTCCTATCACACTGAAAAGCAACATCAACCTGCATATCGAAAAAGGTGGTGTCATCCTCTTTTCTGCTGATGTCAACCTCTATCCTCTCGTAGAAACCTCTTTTGAAGGTCTTGACACCCGCCGCTGCCAGTCTCCTATCTCTGGTAGAAACTTGCAGAACGTGGCTATCACCGGTCAGGGTGCCATCGATGGAAACGGCGAATATTGGCGCCCATTGAAGAAAGCCAAGGTTACTTCTGCCCAGTGGAAAGAGATTACTTCCCGTGGCGGTGCTTTCAAGAATCCTAACTACTGGTTCCCTTCTGAGGCTGCTCTCAAAGCTGATGAAAAAGGCGCTGGCATGAACGTTCCGCTCGGCATTACAACCGAAGAAGGCTGGAATGAAGTGAAAGACTATCTCCGTCCTGTGATGGTAAATCTCATCAGTTGCAAGAACGTTTGGCTCAACGGCGTGATCTTCCAGAACTCTCCAGCCTGGAATATCCATCCTTTGATGTGCGAGAATGTCCTTATTGAGGATGTGTTGGTACGCAATCCTTCTTTTGCCCAGAATGGTGATGGTCTTGATTTGGAATCATGCAAGAACGCACTGATTGTCAATTCTACTTTTGACGTAGGTGATGATGGTATCTGTATCAAGAGCGGTAAAGACCTTGACGGAAGAAAACGTGGCATTCCATGTGAAAACGTGATTGTCGATGGTTGTACCGTATTCAAAGGACATGGCGGTTTCGTGGTAGGTAGCGAAATGAGCGGTGGTGTCAAGAACATCATGGTACGTGATTGCCAGTTCCTCGGTACTGATGTTGGTTTACGTTTCAAGAGTGCCCGTGGTCGTGGCGGTGTCGTTGAGAACATCTACATCCAGGATATGTCTATGTTTGATATCCAAACCGATGTGATCACCTTTGATCTCTATTATGGTGGAAAATCAGCAGTTGAAGCATTAAACGACGGCGACCAGAAGAAGCAACAGGTGGTAGATATGAAGAAGGTAGATGAAACCACCCCTGCCTTCCGCAACATCGACATCAACCACGTCATCTGCCGTGGCGCACGCCGTGCTGCCTACTTCAATGGTCTTCCAGAGATGCCTGTGCAGAACATCAGCATCAAGGATATGGAGGTAAACAATGCCGAGCAGGGCATCGTTATCAACCGCACCGATGGTGTGAAGTTGGAAAACATCAAGGTGAGTGCCAAGACTCATACCTTTGATGCCAAGAATTCCAAGAATGTAAGTGTCAACGGAAAGACATATAAGAAAATAGATGCCAACGGTATCACCCTTGACTTCTAATTTTCTCAAGATTATATCAATTACTTTAGATTACAGTCCTGCTTTTTCTGACATCATCTGAATCTCCTTTTTCAGATAGTCATAGAAAGCAGGACTTTCTATAACCTCTATATGACCAAACAAGCCTAAAACAAATCTGGAGATACCTATATAACTTGCCATTTCTGCTTCAAAAATCCATGATTTCTCCGTCTCTTTCACGATGAAATCGGCAGATTTTGGATATTCTTCTACGAATACATTATATGCAAGCTGATCCAAACGAAGCTTGACCAGTAAGCGTTCATCTCCACTAAACATAAAGAGATCGGTAAACATCTGCTTATGTTTTGCTTCATTACTCCACTCCAAATCAAGCAAAATTACATCTCCCATTCGGGCCACCTTAAACGTCTTATTCATCTTCGAACTTAATTCATAGCAGCGCACATCATTATTATTGTTCATCATGAGGAAAGGCTCTACCACGCGGTCGCTCATACTTTTGCTGTGTGGTGAAGAGTAATTCATAATTTTCACAAGTCTATGACGCTTGATGGCATCATAAAGCACACTCACATGATGAGCAGCCTGTTCACGTAATTGAGGATTAGAAAGGATGTTTAAGTCATAAAAACGGTCCAGTTTTCGACGCAGACGCTGGATAATGGCATTATTATCCTCCACCTTATTTAATATAGAGAGCATCGTCAGGGCTTCCTCCTCTGTAAAATTGATGGTTTCAAAGAGATGTTTGAAGAAAGGCGATTCTCTGTCCAGACTATAAATCTTTCCATTTTTCTCCACCTTGAATCCCCAATCACGGAAACTCTCCAAATAATAATAAAGCATACGGCGGGAGATGCCTATTCTGTCACAAATGGCATCTACCTCATAACGATGATTCTCGGTAAGGAGAAGCATCAGGTTCATTTCTTTTTCTAATTTGTCGTGGCGCATAATCCTTGTTGATCCGTTTTAAAGGGAAAAGGTTCTGATTTCTGTTAATAGACCTTAACCCAACAACACTTTTAACATAAAAACTCAGAAAGTGAACATATATTGCACAAAAGCCCATTAATTTTGCATGCAGAATCAGAAAACAATATGTAAAACCCGTTAAAACATAAGAAAATGGAAAAGAATATCATCTTATCAGGTAATTTGGCAAAACAGTTTGCAAATGGAGAATACCGTCAGTTTGAACCATCTGCAGACGTAAAGTTTCTCATTGATAGTATCAGGAACGCAGCAGGCAAGATAAAAGTACCTGTAGAATGGCTCCGCAAATATTACTCCACCGTATTGGAAAAAGAAATCAGCATGAAGCAAACTGCCCTCCTGTTAGAGACACAATTTGCTTTCACGTTAGGAGTCATACCTGCAGACATTCATTTGGGTCTCCGTGCTTGCTTTTTAGGTTGGTTTGCCTGGTGTCTGCTGAAATGCAAGAAAGCCTTCAAAGATGCTTAATCCTTGAAATCAAGACTTAATTCACCAGAACCCAAAAGATTATAGCTCATGCGATGATAAGGAGTCACACCATACTCCTTAATGGCTGCACGATGCTTTTTAGTAGGATATCCCTTATTGCCTTTCCAGTCATACTGTGGATATTCTTCGGCCAAAGCATCCATGTAATCATCTCGGTAAGTCTTTGCAAGGATACTGGCAGCAGCTATCGACAGATACTTTCCGTCACCTTTAACGATAGTAGTATAAGGTAAATCCTGATAGGGTTTAAAACGATTACCATCTACAATGATTGCCTCCGGACGAACCTTCAGCTGATCCAAAGCACGGTGCATGGCCAAAAAACTGGCATTTAATATATTGATTTTATCGATTTCATCGGGTGTAACTACACCAACTGCCCAAGCAACTGCATCGCGTTCTATCTGTTCACGGAGTGCCTTACGCTTCTTATCTGTAAGCTTTTTACTGTCATTGAGTTCAGGATTTTGATAACCAGGAGGTAGAATGACGGCAGCAGCATAGACACTGCCTGCCAAACATCCTCTGCCTGCCTCATCGCAACCAGCCTCAATCTTATCCTTATAATAATGACTTTCCAGCATAAACTTCAAATTCTGTTGTTCTTGATTTAAAACATCAGTCTCTTGCTAAAACATCATAGCAACACGTTTCACACCAGCTACCAAAGCATCTACTTCTTCCTTCGTATTATACAAAGCGAAGCTTGCACGGACGGTTCCTAAAATACCATAACGATCCATCAGAGGCTGAGCACAATGATGACCAGTTCTGACAGCGATACCCAAACGGTCGAGCAATGTACCCATATCCATGTGATGAATATCTCCTACCAAGAAGCTGACAACAGCATCTTTACCTTCCTGCTCACCAAAAAGTCTGATTCCATCGATGGTTTTCATCTGTTCCATACAGTAGCGGGTCAATTCCTGTTCATGCTTAGCGATATTGTCCATGCCTAACGCTGAGACATAATCAATGGCTTTTGCCAAACCGTGAGTTGCTACATAGTCAGGAGTACCTGCCTCGAACTTAAAAGGCAACTTCTCAAAAGTGGTCTTCTCGAAGCTCACACTTTCAATCATTTCGCCTCCTCCTTGGTATGGAGGTAACTTATCGAGCCATTCTTCCTTACCATAAAGAACACCGATACCTGTTGGTCCATAAATCTTATGTCCGCTGAAAGCAAAGAAATCACAATCCAAGTCCTGCACATCCACAGCAAAGTGAGGAGTACTTTGGGCACCATCCACCATCACAGGTACATCATGCTCATGCGCAATGCTGATCATCTCCTTTACTGGATTCACCGTACCTAATACGTTGCTCACTTGGGCAATACTTACAATTTTAGTACGATTGGTGAACAAACGAGTGAATTCATCGAGATTAATCTCACCTTTATCATTAATAGGAATAACACGGATGGCAATTCCCTTCTTAGCAGCCTGCAACTGCCAAGGCACGACATTGGAATGGTGCTCCATTGTAGAAATAATCACCTCATCGCCCTCGCTCATAAACTCATCACAGAACGATGAAACCACAAGATTTAAACTTTCTGTAGTACCACGGGTAAAGATAATTTCCTCGATCTTAGGCGCATTGATAAACTTACGTACGGTCTCACGAGCTGCCTCATGAAGATCGGTAGCCTGCTGAGAAAGATAATGCACGCCACGATGCACGTTGGCATTTACATTAAGATACTCATCGCGCATGGCATCAAGTACACACAATGGCTTCTGCGTTGTAGCCGCATTATCCAAATACACCAACGGTTTATCATATACAGTTCTCGATAAAATCGGGAAATCTGCTCTTACTTGATTGATATCATACATAATTTTAAGAAGTTAAGAAGTTAAGGAGTTAAAGAAGTTAAGACATCGGTAAATCTGTCTTCAAAAGGAATCTCAAACAATATAGCAATTGTCTTAACTCCTTTAACTTCTTAACTCCTTTAACTACATAATTATCTACTTGCAGAGCTTGCAGCCCTCGCACTTATTGAGTTCACCACGGAATCGCTTCTCTACGAGATGATGCAGGCGGTCGCGCAATGGCTCCAGCTCCATCTTGTCGATGACTTCGTTGATAAATGCAAACTGAAGGAGCAACTTAGCCTCCTCACGGCTCACACCACGCTGCTGCATATAGAACAATGCGGCATCGTTGAGCTGACCTACAGTACTTCCATGCGCACACTTCACATCATCGGCATAAATCTCCAGCATCGGCTGGGTAAACATACGGGCAGTCTTCGTTGCACAGAGATTCTGGTTGGTTTCCTGAGAAGTAGTCTTCTGGGCACCATGACGAACCAAGACTCTACCGGCAAAAGCACCACGTGCTTCTCCATCGAGCACATACTTATAAAGTTCGTTACTGCTGCAATGACCCACCTGATGATCAATAAGTGTATTATTATCTACCACCTGATTCTTATCAGCAATCACGCAACCATTGCAGAAACACTCAGCACCTTCTCCCTTGAACACCAGATCGAGACGGTTGCGAGTGATACCATTATGAAGTGTAATCACGTTATGGTTCACACGGCTATTGGCCTGTTGCTCGATATACACATTGCTGACACGACGGTTCTTATAATGAGTCTCCTCCAGACAATAGAGATCGAGACTGGCATTCTCACCTACGTATGCCTCAATGACCTGAGTAGCGAGGAAGTTCTTATCGTCTGCAGCATGGTCACAGAAGAGGAACTTTGCCTCAGCTCCCTGCTCCAAGACAATGAGAACGCGACGATTTACCATCAGGTCAACATCCGAACGAAGGATATTGATAACCTGTATGGTACGATCCAATTTTACATTCTTTGGAATATAGATGAGCAAGCCATCCTGTGCCAGGAATGTGTTCAATGCAGTGATACCATCTTCATCCGTTTTTGCAATCTTAGCATAGTATTTTGCGATGAATTCGGGGTTTTCTGTAGCAACCTTGCACAAAGAATCCACGATAACGCCCTCTGGCAACTCCACTTTTGGAAGAGCTTTATTATAGAAAGCATCGTTCACCACAAAGTAGAGTGAAGTACTCAAATTAGGAACATCGCAACGAAAAGCCTGGTATGGATCTACTGGAATTTCCAAGCGATTCAAATTCAAGCCATAGTCTGGCTCGAAGATGGCGCTCATATCGGTATATTTGTATCTTTCTACCTTACGGGAAGGGAAGCCCAAGCGACGGAAGTCCTCGAATGCAGCATCGCGCACCGCATTGAGAACCTCAGCACTGTTCCTCTTGATCACTCTCGAAGAAGACTGATACAAATCTAAATATTGTTTTTCTGAAAGCATAGCCATCCTCCTAATTATTTCTCATCTACCTCAGCCTTAATCCAGTCATAACCACGAGTCTCAATCTCCTTGGCAAGTTCAGGACCTGCAGTTTTCACAATTCTACCTTTATAAAGAACGTGAACCACACTTGGCTTAATCATATCGAGCAAACGCTCATAGTGAGTGATGACGATGGCAGAAGTCTGATCGGTATGCATCTTGTTCACACCGTCTGCCACGATACGCATCGCATCCACGTCAAGACCTGAGTCGGTTTCATCGAGAATAGAGAGTTTTGGCTCCAACATGGCCATCTGGAAAATCTCGTTGCGCTTCTTCTCACCACCCGAGAAGCCTTCGTTTACAGAACGGCGAGCCAACTTGCTATCCAATTCCACCAACGCACGCTTCTCACGCATCAGCTTCATGAATTCGCTTGTGTTCAATGGTTCCAACCCCTGATACTCACGCTTGGCATTGATAGCCGCACGCATGAAGTTGGTCATAGATACGCCAGGAATCTCCACCGGATACTGGAAAGAAAGGAACAATCCTTCACGGGCACGGTCCTCTGGCTTCATTTCCAGAAGGTTCTTGCCGTTGAAGATAGCCTCGCCCTCGGTTACGGTATAGAGAGGGTTACCTGTGAGCACAGCGCTCAAGGTTGACTTACCGGAACCGTTAGGTCCCATGATAGCATGTATCTCACCATCGTTGATAGTCAGGTTGATACCTTTCAATATTTCTTTGCCTGCAATAGTAGCATGCAGATTCTTTACCTCTAACATAATTTTAGTCAATTTTTATCGATTTCATCGAGAATTATGATAATTATCCTACGGTTCCTTCGAGTGAAACACTCAGGAGTTTCTGTGCCTCAACGGCAAACTCCATAGGCAACTTGTTGAGCACATCCTTGGCATAACCGTTTACGATCAAGCCGACAGCCTCCTCGGTAGGAATGCCTCGCTGATTGCAATAGAAGAGCTGGTCTTCTGAAATCTTCGAGGTAGTTGCTTCATGTTCGAACACGGCTGTGTCGTTATGAGCATCCATGTATGGGAAGGTATGTGCTCCGCAATCGCTACCCAGCAACAAAGAGTCGCAGGAACTGTAGTTGCGGGCATTATCAGCATTGGATGTAGCACGAACCAGACCACGATAGGAGTTCTGGCTATGACCAGCCGAAATACCCTTCGAGATGATGGTACTCTTGGTGTTCTTACCCATGTGAATCATCTTGGTACCTGTATCAGCCTCCTGATAGTTGTTGGTAACAGCCACACTGTAGAACTCAGCTACAGAGTTATCGCCACGCAAGATACAGGAAGGATACTTCCAGGTAATCGCAGAACCCGTCTCTACCTGAGTCCAGCTCAACTTAGAGTTGACACCACGCAAGTCGCCTCGCTTGGTTACCAGGTTCAGCACACCACCCTTACCATGTTCATCACCAGGATACCAGTTCTGAACGGTAGAGTACTTCACCTCAGCATTATCCTTGACAATAATCTCTACGATAGCTGCATGGAGCTGGTTCTCATCACGCATTGGCGCTGTACATCCCTCTAAGTAAGAAACGTATGCATCATCATCGGCGATGATCAATGTACGCTCGAACTGACCGGTGTTACGGGCATTGATGCGGAAGTAACTGCTCAACTCCATCGGACAGCGGACGCCCTTAGGAATATAGACGAATGAGCCATCACTGAATACACAACTGTTCAAGGCTGCATAGAAGTTATCACGATAAGGAACAACGGTTCCTAAATACTCTTTTACCAAATCAGGATGTTCCTTTACAGCCTCACCAATACTGCAGAAGATGACTCCTTTCTCACGAAGTTTCTCCTTGAAGGTAGTCTTCACCGATACAGAGTCCATAATGGCATCCACAGCGGTACCGCTCAAAGCCAAGCGCTCCTCCAGAGGAATACCGAGTTTATCGAATGTCTTCTCCAACTCAGGATCAATCTCCTTGTTCTTTGGCTTCTTAGCCAAAGGGTCTGCATAATATGAAATCTCCTGGTAGTCAACAGGTGGCACATGTACGTGTCCCCACTTTGGCTCCTTGAGCGTTTTCCAGTAATGGTAGGCTTTCAGACGAAATTCGAGCATCCAATCTGGCTCTCCCTTCTTCTGCGAGATGAGGCGCACAACATCCTCGTTGAGTCCTTTCTCTATGATTTCAGTATGCACATCAGTAGTAAAGCCGAATTCATATTTCTGCTCAGCCACCTGCTTGACAAACTGATTCTTTTCTTGTTCTTTCTCTGCCATTTTATTTAGAATAACCTTTCGTTATTTAAACCCTAAATAGGGATAAGCCACCAAGGACTCATCCCTACCTTATTATATATAGGATAGAGCGAAAAGACAAATTAATTCTTCACTCTTCGTTCTTCACTCTTCACTTGATTAAAGTTTCTGCTCTACCTCGATTTCTGTGAAGGTCTCGATAACGTCGCCTTCCTGGATATCGTTGTAGTTGACAAGGCTCAAACCGCATTCCATACCGGTAACAACCTCCTTGACATCGTCCTTGTAACGCTTCAAGGCACCGATTTCAGCAGTACGGATCACGATACCGTCACGGATGACACGAGCCTTATCCTTGGCATGTACCTTACCCTCGGTAACGAGACCACCGGCAATAGTACCCACCTTAGAAATCTTGAAGGTCTGCTTCACTTCAACCTGACCGGTAATGATTTCCTTCTTTACCTTATCGAGCATACCTACCATCGCGCTCTTGATATCATCAATAGCATCGTAGATGATAGAGTAAGTATTGATTTCGACACCCTCACGGTCAGCAGCCTTACGTGCATCAGCAGATGGACGAACCTGGAAACCAACGATGACAGCATCTGAAGCAGAAGCCAACATCACATCGTTCTCAGAAATCTGACCCACAGCCTTGTTGACTACGTTCACCTGAACCTTCTCAGTAGAAAGTTTGATGAATGAGTCGCTCAATGCCTCAACAGAACCATCGGTATCACCCTTCACGATAACATTCAACTCATGGAACTCACCACGTGCGATACGGTGAGAAATATCACCCAAGGTCAAGCGCTTCTGAGTACGCAAGCCCTGTTCACGCTGCAACTGCTCACGCTTGTTGGCGATTTCGCGAGCCTCCTGCTCTGTCTCGATTACGTGGAACTGGTCACCTGCAGTAGGCGCACCATTCAAACCGAGGATGATAGCTGGCTCTGCAGGAGCTGCAGACTTGATATTAGCATTACGCTCATTGAACATCGCCTTCACACGACCCCAAGAAGTACCGGCGAGTACGATATCACCTACCTTCAAGGTACCATTGGCAACCAATACAGTAGAAACATATCCACGACCCTTATCAAGAGAAGACTCGATGATGGTACCTGTAGCACGACGGTTAGGGTTAGCCTTCAAGTCGAGCATATCAGCCTCAAGGAGCACCTTGTCGAGCAAATCGTGAACACCAATACCCTTCTTGGCACTGATTTCCTGGCACTGATACTTACCGCCCCATTCCTCAACAAGCAAGTTCATGTTCGCCAAGTCCTCGCGGATACGGTCTGGATTAGCACCTGGTTTATCAATCTTATTGATGGCAAATACCATTGGCACACCAGCAGCCTGAGCATGAGCGATAGCCTCCTTGGTAGTAGGCATCACTGAGTCATCGGCAGCGATGATGATGATGGCGATATCGGTAGCCTGAGCACCACGGGCACGCATGGCGGTAAACGCCTCATGACCAGGAGTATCCAGGAAGGTAACCTTGCGACCACTCTGCAATGTCACACTGTAAGCACCGATGTGCTGGGTAATACCACCAGCCTCACCAGCAATCACATTGGTATTGCGGATATAGTCGAGCAAAGATGTCTTACCATGGTCAACGTGACCCATCACAGTTACGATTGGAGCACGTGGAACCAAGTCGTTCTCATCATCCTCTTCCTCGCTCACAGCCTCCTGAACCTCAGCGCTGACATATTCGGTCTTGAATCCGAACTCCTCAGCCACCATGTTGATGGTCTCTGCATCCAGACGCTGGTTGATAGATACCATGATACCAACACCCATCAAGGTAGAGATAACCTGAGTAACGCTGATGTCCATCATCGTAGCCAACTCGCTAACGGTAACGAATTCGGTAAGCTTCAGAGTCTTGCTTTCCTTCTGCTCCTGACGAGCCTGATCTTGCAATTTCTCCTGAACAGCCTCACGCTTCTCCTTACGGTATTTAGCGCCCTTCTTGTTCTGGCTCTTGCTGGTCAAACGAGCAAGAGTCTCCTTTACCTGGCGTGCTACAGCCTCGTCGTCAACTTCTATCTGACGCTGGTTGTTCTGACTGCCGCCCTTGTTATTATTCTTGTTCTTATTCTTTTTCTTCTTATTGCCACCATTCTGGTTGTTCTTGTTGCCCCCATTATTACCCTGGTTAGCCTCAGCATTGATATCAACACGTTCTTTATTGATACGCACGCGTTTCTTTCTCTCACTGTGCTGCTGCGCAAGTTTTTCCTCACGTTCCTTGCGGCGTTCCTCCTTACTCTTCTTCTTAGGACGAGTACTCTGATTCAAGGAAGACAGATCGATCTTACCCAACACCTTAGGTTCATTGGCAGAGAACTTCTTCTCACTCTTGAGGGTGAACACGCTTCCAGAAGCATTTGTTTCAGCTGGCTTCTCGCCTTGTTGTGGCTGATTGTTGTTAGCCTGATTTTGCATTGACTTATGATTATTTTGCTTCTGTTGGCCATTATTTCTCTCACCATTCTGCTTATGCTGGTGAGACATCTGTCCGCCAGCATTACCTTTCTGATGTTCATGACTTGCTTTTGCTTCAGCCTTAGAAGCATTAGTAACAGGCGCAGAGCTGACGGCAGCAGACTCCTTTCCAGACGCCTTACGATTCTCAGGAGCAGCAGACTTAGCAGCAGGTTTTCCGATGCTATCCAAGTCTATCTTGCCCAATGGTTTAAACTGTTGTTTACCATTAGACACCTCGGCATTCTCCTCACGGTCTTCCTTCTGCTCTGGAACACGTTTCTTATCCTTTGTTTTCTTGGTGAAAAGCTTTTCCGCCTGGTCACGGACCTTCTTGTCCTGACTGAAGGCATCGGTCAGAGCCTTATATTGCTGATCGCTAAGCTTGAAGCTTGGTTCTGCCTCGACCTCTCCCAGGTCACTTCTCTTAGATAGGAATTCAACTGCCGTCTGAAGTCCTATATTCAATTCACGTAGTGCTTTGTTTAATCTGATGCTCATATTTATTATTTATACTCCTTTTCTTTTGTCTCTTATTTGTAATGCGATTTTTAGAGAATTACTGTTCAAACTCTGCTCGTAAAACCTTCAATACGTTATCAACAGTCTCTTCCTCCAAGTCGGCCTTTTCTACGAGCATATCGCGAGGTGCATTGAGCACTTGCTTCGCTGTATCAAGTCCGATGCCCTTGATGGCGTCGATAACCCACTGGTCGATTTCATCAGAGAATTCATCCAGATAAATATCCTCGTCAGCCTGACTTTCGTCAATCTCACGGAACACATCAATGGTATATTCTGTCAACATAGAAGCCAACTTGATGTTCATACCACTGCGACCGATAGCCTTGCTCACCTCTTCTGGCTGCAAGAACACCTCTGCCTTCTTGTTTTCATCATCTATATTAACTGAAGAAATTCTTGCAGGTGCCAAAGCACGCTGAATGAACAACTTCACGTTACTGCTATAGTTGATTACGTCTAAGTTTTCATTACACAACTCACGTACGATACCATGTACACGGCTACCCTTCACACCCACGCAGGCTCCTACAGGGTCGATACGCTCGTCGAAAGTCTCCACAGCAATCTTGGCACGCTCACCTGGCATACGGGCTATGCGACGGATAGCAATCAGTCCCTCTGCAATTTCAGGAACCTCAGCCTCCAACAGGCGCTGCAAGAAGATAGGTGCAGTACGGCTCAAGATAATCTTAGGATTGTTATTCTCATTATCCACGCGCAAGATTACGGCACGCACGGTTTCACCCTTACGATACTGGTCAGCAGGAATCTGCTCTGCCTTTGGCAAAATCAACTCATTGTTCTCGTCGTCAACAATCAGGATTTCACGCTTCCAGATCTGGTAAACCTCACCGGAAATAATCTGACCCACACGATCTTTATACTTATTATAGAGAGAATCATGTTCAAGTTCCAAAATCTTAGAAGCCAAGGTCTGACGAAGAGTCAAGATAGCACGACGGCCAAACTTATTGAAATCCACGTTCTCGCTCACATCCTCCCCAACCTCATAGTCAGCCTGGATCTTACGAGCCTCAGTCAAAGCGATTTCCTTATTTTCATCTTCCACCTCGCCATCAGCAACAACGACACGATTGCGGTAAATTTCAAAGTCACCTTTATCAGGATTAACAATCACATCGAAGTTTTCATCACTACCAAAAATCTTAGCAAGCACATTGCGGAAACTTTCCTCCAACACGCTCACCAAAGTTGTACGGTCGATATTCTTGGTTTCTTTGAACTCGCGAAATGTATCAATCATACTCGCAGTTAATTCTTGCTCTTTCTTAGCCATAGTTTATTTGAAACTTATTACGTATTTTGTATATTTTACTTTATCCATCTGGAAAGCATAATCGACTTCCTGTTTTACCGGACGCTTCTTGCCTTCCACTTTTACCTTTTCTTCAACACCTACTGTAAAATCATTGCCATCGACAGCCTTGAGGATGCCCTTTACTTTTTTGCCATCGGCATCAAGCACCTCGACTTCTTTGCCAATAAAGTTGATGTACTGCTGAGGCACCTTGAATGGCTGTCCCAATCCTGCAGAACCCACCTCCAGTTCAAAGTCTTCCTCATCACGATTCAAATGACCCTCAATATATCTACTGAGTTCCACGCAATCCTCAATCCACACACCATCGACGTGGTCGATTTCCACGACAATCTTGTTGTCTTGACTAATTTCGATGCCTACCAAGAAATATTCCTTATCTTGGAGCCACTCATCCACTAATGTTTTTACGACGTTTTTGTCAATCATATATACCTTATTAAAATAAAATGAGGAACTCTTTGCGAGCCCCTCATTCCACTGAACGTTTGCAAAATTACGAATATTTTCGATATTATCCAAAAAAAATGGAACTTTTTATTCCTAACATGCGCATTTTTAATGGATTGTGCATGGATTTCAGCTAAAATCATACTTATTTCCTTCTGATATAGGCAGATATCGTATGGATTTTATTTTTTCTTAGGATGCAAAATCTTGGCATATTCTTCCGGAGAATTCAAGAGGCGGGACGCTTCCTTTACCACCTTGTCATATCTCAGGGAATTACGGATGGCACCTGCCTGATAATAGTAAGCTGCCACGATCGCGTTTTCCAGCAATCGCTTGATAGTAGCCTTATTATAATCCAGATCCTTTGCCACATTATGACTCAGTTTTTTCTTTAGTGCTTCAAACTCCGGTTTGGCATCCTCATAATATCCTTCAAACTTAGCAAGTTTCTCCAAATCCTTCAAGTATTTTTCCGTTTCACGGTCATACTTAAAGTTTGCCTTCAGCACTCTTGCCTTGAATTCCTCATAGTCTGCATCCGTCAAAGCAAATTCCTCTGGTGATGCAATCGTTGGATGCTTGGCAATGTAATCTACCTCATAATTAAGCATCACCTCATTACTGTCACGTGCTCCTGCTAAATAGAAGGCAATATTTGGAAGTGAATCTGGCTTTACCTCTACATCTGGTTTGATACCGCCACCGTCACGCACTTCTCTACCGCCCACGGTATAGAATACCTTGGTCAATGAATCTGGCACATGCTCCACATATCCACCCCTCGAATGTTTATAGTTCAAAGCCTGCACACATCTTCCGCTTGGAATATAATACTTGGCAGTGGTCAGTTTCATCTGTCCGTTGTAAGGCAAATCCATGGTTGCCTGAACCAACCCTTTTCCATACGTGCGCGTACCTAATATAATAGCTCTATCATAGTCCTGCAGACTACCACTTGTTATCTCACTGGCACTTGCCGTGTTTTCATTGACGAGCACAGCGATAGGCATCACCGTATCAATCGGTTCCACGGAAGTCTTATACTCATTGTTGGAACGTTTCAACTTTCCCTTCATCTGCAGTATCAGCTTGTTTTTAGGCAAGAACATATTGACGATACTGATAGCTTCCTGCACAGAACCGCCTCCGTTATCTCTCAGGTCGAGAACCAAACTTTTAGCGCCCTGTTTTCTCAAGTCGATAAAAGCACGACGTACATCTCTTGCAGAATTTTCTGTAAAACTATTATAGTTGATATAGCCTACCTGATTCTGCAACATACCATAATAAGGAAGATATGGCATCTGAATGGTTCGGCGTGTAACCTTCATTTTCATCTCCTTGCCCGTGCTCGGTCTTTTGATTTTGATGATAAAGGACGTACCAGGTTCACCACGGAGGTGGTCACTGACGTATGACACTTCCTTGCCAACCATGGAAGTATCTGCAATGGAAAGGATGACATCACCCTTCTTGAGACCAGCCTCCGCAGCAGGCATATTCTCATAAGGTTCGTCGATAACCACAGTCTGCAACTGGTTGTTATATCGAATCAGGGCACCCACACCGGCATACTTACCGGTAAGCATGCGTTTCAACTCTTTCTGATCTGACTCAGGATAATAGGTAGTATAAGGGTCAAGACTACCGAGCATAGCCTTGATACCATAGCCGATAACCTCATCCGCATTGAGTGTATCGACATACATCATATCCAAGTTTTTATAGATGGCATTGAAAACATCCATGTTTTTAGCCACTTTGAAATCATGGTCTTTATCTTTCTGTGCAAAAGTTGGCAATGCCAAAAGCAGAGCCAGCATTGAGATCCATATTTTATTCATGCTTACCTTTTTATTAATTTATTTGCCTACAAAATTACTCATTTCTTTGTGAAAACTGCCACTTTCTGTCTTAAAATATGCCTATAAACAAGAAAAAATGCACTTTTTGAAGAAAAACTCAAAAAAAACCGGCAAAAAATTTGGTAGAATCACGAAAAGTTAGTAATTTTGCAGTCGCAAATAAGGAACATCATGTTCTTATAGATGCAAAATGCTTCAATAGCTCAGTTGGTTAGAGCACCTGACTGTTAATCAGGGGGTCGTTGGTTCAAGCCCATCTTGAAGCGCAAATAGAGTATCAAGCAACTCTTATACTCTTCTTCTTTCATAAGCTAAAATGCTTCAATAGCTCAGTTGGTTAGAGCACCTGACTGTTAATCAGGGGGTCGTTGGTTCAAGCCCATCTTGAAGCGCAAAAGCCTTGCAGGTTCAACACTTGCAAGGCTTTTTGTTTTTATACATTTCAAAGTTGCACCCTATTTGCACCCATAATCCATAGACCTCCATTTCACCTGTCCCCATTGCAGAATCTTCAACATGTAATTCTGCAAAATCGGAGAATTTGCACCCAATATTTATAATCTATTCTCTCTGTTGCACCCATTGCAGAATCCTTGAGCATATAACACTACAAAATTATAGAGGTTTTTAAGGAACGTATATATTAATCGGTTTTTATTTGCAAAGAAAATTCCAAAACTCCATAAGTATCTGATTATGAGCATGTTTTTATTTGCAAAGAAAAATCTATGCAATAACAAGAAAGATAAAACTTTAGCTATTTTAAAAGAAAGTTTAACACGCATTCCTCATGAATTGAGTGAACTTGATTGCAATCTATCTACGAAAACGGATTAATTCAGTACTATTCTTTTTATTGTGTCTATAAAAATAGGAACAAAAAATAAGGAGTGTCTACTATTTCAGTTTTATGAAATTGATAGTGTCTACCTTTTTAGTTTATAAAGTAAAAAAGTGTCTACTGAAATCAGGAAAAGTCACTTTTGCTATTTTATAAAGTCAAGAAACCGCATTAAGCAAGGCTTGAGCATCGTGTCCCCAAGCCTTGGTCCTTCCTTATTTGTCTTTAGCTCTTCCACCTATGAAGAATGAATGTGTCTTCTATGAAGACTAAGAGCAGTCCTCTATGAAGACTAAAAGTAGTCCTCTATGAAGGCTGAAATAGCATTCAGATGACAGGTGATGAAGGGTGATGAAGGGTGATTTTTTACCCTTCATCTCCAGAACCCCAGTGTTTATCGGGGTTTCAGGCGAAAAGATGAAGGGTGAAGGATAAATGCCTATACGAGATGAAAAAAGTGATTAAGATAGGAAAAAAACTTGCCCATGGCACACAGTCGGAAATGCTTCATAAAAATTATTATTAGAATTAATATATATATCGAAGAACTTCATCATTTACTCTTACTGGAATTCAAATTCAGGACTTATATAAAAAAATAAAAGGTGTATCCCATTGCTGAGATACACCTTATTATATATATTCGAATCTGATGATGATTAATCAACTTTCTTCGGATGATTAATCATTGTTGTGATCCAAAGAATCGTTGAAATCCTTAGGAGCCTGCTCATCATTACGATGCTCATAACGGCGTGGCTGACGAGCAGGACGCTCACCACGACCCTCATGACGGTCATCATGACGAGGGCGACGCTCACCACGCTCTGGACGTGGACGACGCTCACGCTCAACATAACCCTCTGGCTTTTCCATCAACACACGGTGAGAGAGCTTGTACTTGCCAGTCTTAGGATCAATCTCCATCAACTTCACCTTGATCTTGTCGCCTTCCTTGATGCCAGCCTCTTCAACTGTCTCAAGACGCTTCCAATCAATCTCAGAGATGTGGAGCAAACCATCCTTACCAGGGAGAATCTCTACGAAACAACCGTAAGGCATGATAGAACGAACAGTACCCTCGTAAACCTCACCAACCTCTGGAACAGCTACGATAGCCTTGATCTTACCCAAAGCAGCATCGATAGAATCCTTGTTAGGAGCAGATACCTGTACGTGACCCTTACCATCAGTCTCCTCGATAGTGATAGTAGCACCTGTATCCTCCTGCATCTGCTGGATAATCTTACCACCAGGACCGATAACAGCACCAATGAACTCCTTAGGAATATCGAATGCTACAATACGTGGAACCTGTGGCTTCATCTCAGCACGTGGCTCAGAGATTGTCTCCATCATGCAGTTGAGGATGTGCTCACGACCAGCCTTAGCCTGCATCAAAGCCTCCTCAAGAATCTCGAAGCTCAAACCGTCACACTTGATATCCATCTGTGTAGCGGTCAAACCATCGCGTGTACCTGTGGTCTTGAAGTCCATATCACCCAAGTGGTCCTCATCACCGAGGATATCACTGAGGATAGCATACTTGTCCTCACCTGGGTTCTTGATAAGACCCATAGCGATACCAGAAACTGGCTTCTTCATAGGAACACCTGCATCCATCAGGGCGAGTGTACCAGCACAAACAGTAGCCATAGAAGAAGAACCGTTAGATTCGAGGATCTGGCTTACCAAACGTACGGTGTAAGGGAAGTCAGCAGGAATCTGACCCTTCAAACCACGCCATGCCAAGTGACCGTGACCAATCTCACGACGGCCTACGCCGCGCTGAGCCTTAGCCTCACCTGTAGAGAATGGAGGGAAGTTATAGTGAAGGAGGAAGCGCTGGTAGCTCTTCTCGAGCACACCGTCGATAAGCTTCTCATCCATCTTTGTACCAAGAGTACATGTAGAGAGAGACATAGTCTCACCACGCTGGAAGATAGCGCTTCCGTGAGGCATTGGGAGTGGAGACACCTCGCACCAGATAGGGCGGATATCTGTAGTAGCACGACCATCAAGACGCAAGCCCTCATCGAGGATGCAACGACGCATAGCATCGCGCATTACGTCATCATAGTAGCGGGTAGCCTCAGCGTGCTTCTCCTCCAAGTCTTCCTCAGAGAGATCGGTATGAGCTGCGTCATACTTCTCAAGGAAGTCAGCCAAAACCTTGTCGAAAGCATCCTGACGAGCATGCTTCTCCAAAGCCTGGTGGTTGATATCGTAAGCTGGCTTGTAAAGCTCAGACTTAATCTGCTCACGGAGTTCCTCATCGTTGATCTCGTGGTCGTACTCACGCTTCACGTCAGTACCCTTCTCCTTAGCCAACTCATACTGGAGCTCGCACATAGGCTTGATAGCCTCGGCAGCCACCTTGAGGGCACCAATGAGATCCTGCTCAGAAACTTCCTTCATCTCACCTTCTACCATCATGATATTGTCCTTGGTAGCACCAACCATGATATCCATGTCAGCCTCTTCCATCTGCTGGAATGTAGGGTTGACAACATACTCACCATTGATACGAGCCACACGAACCTCAGAGATGTAGTGCTCGAAAGGAATATCTGAACAAGCCATGGCAGCTGAAGCAGCGAAACCTGCAAGGGCATCTGGCTGGTCAACACCATCGGCTGAGAGCAACATTACCTGTACGTAAACTTCTGCATGGTAGTTAGAAGGGAAAAGTGGACGCAAAGCACGGTCCACAAGGCGAGAGGTAAGGATCTCCTCATCGCTGGCTTTGCCTTCGCGCTTGGTGAAACCACCAGGGAAACGACCAGCAGCACTGTACTGCTCACGGTAATCTACTTGCAAAGGCATGAAATCTGTACCCGGAACTGCATCCTTTGCTGCACAAACAGTTGCGAGAAGCACTGTGTTACCCATGCGGAGAACCGCAGCACCATCAGCCTGTTTTGCAACTTTTCCGGTCTCAATTGTGATGGTTCTTCCATCAGGCAACTGAACACTTTTTGTAATTACGTTCATCTAAAAATTAAAAACTTATTGTTTTGTCTAACATCTAATATCTAAAACGCTGCAAAGATACCTTTTTAATTATTAATAAACGAATAAATGTGCAACTATTTTCTGCTTTTTTAAATATTTTATCTATCTAAGAGACCATATTCACAATTTTATTGCTACCTTTGCAGTCGATAATTTTGCAAAATACAGAAATTCATGAAAATAACCAGAATCTTTTCAGTGGCAGTGATCATGGTTGCTGCGCTGGCTCTCACTTCTTGTCATAACAAGAAATTTCATATCAACGGCAACATTACTGAAGCCAAGGACTCCATGCTCTATCTGGAGAATATCGGTCTGAACGGTCCTGAGAAAATAGACTCGGTGAAGTTGGGCGAAGACGGTTCCTTCGCTTTCGAAGAAAACGCCATGGACTCTGTTTCTCCTGAGTTCTATCGCCTGCGTATTGCCAACCAGACCATCAACCTCTCTATTGACTCTACGGAAACCATCCTCGTAAAGGCTGCATACCCTACGATGGCTTACAAATACGAGGTGGAAGGTTCGGAGAACTGTTCTACCATCAAGGAACTGTCGCTCAAGCAGATGAACCTGCAGGCTACCATCAACAGTATCACCAAAAATCCAAACATGGGAGTTGACTCCATGAACGTGGCGATAGCTCAGGTGATCAACAGCTACAAGCAGGACATCAAGACCCGGTATATCTTCAAGGCTCCAATGAAGGCTTCTTCCTACTATGCTCTTTTCCAGACCATTCAGATAGGTGGAACCAACTCCCTATTGTTCAATCCACGCAACAACAAGGATGACATCAAGGTGTTTGCTGCCGTGGCTACCAGTTGGGATACTTACTATCCTAACGCTGAGCGTGGCAAGAACCTCCACAACATCGCCATCCAGGGCATGAAGGACGTTCGCATCATGGAAAACCAGATGGCAGAGCGACAGATTGATGCCAGCAAGGTGAGCGTAAATGGATGCATCAACCTCTCGCTGACAGACAACAAGGGTGTGGTACGCAATCTTACCGACCTCAAGGGCAAGGTAGTGCTGCTCGACTTCCATCTCTTTGCCAACAGAGAGAGTACCAAACGTATCATGATGCTCCGCGACCTTTACAACAAGTATCATGCTGCAGGTCTGGAGATTTATCAGGTATCCGTAGATCCAGACGAGCATTTCTGGAAGACTTCTACTGCCGGAATCCCTTGGATTTGCGTGCGCGACGAAGATGGCATTCAGGGACAAAGCCTGGCAAGCTATAATGTGCAGAGCATCCCTACCTTCTTCCTGATAGACCGCAACAATACCTTGCAGGCTCGCGATGCACAGATCAAGGACATCGATGCAGCTATCAAGAGTCTTCTGTAAGACCTTCAAGGGTCTTCTATAAGAAAAGGTTTCTAACTAACTTACTCTATCAACATTCATCAACATGGACAGATAAAACCATTAAAAATTATAAACTTAATACACTAAAAAATGAACAAGAAATTCTTTTCTTTAGCAGCCTTTGCTCTCTTCACTTTGGGAGCACAGGCTAAAGTTAAATTGCCACACATTCTCGGTGACAACATGGTTATCCAGCAGAACTCAGAAGCCAATCTCTGGGGATGGGACAAGCCTGGTACGGAAGTGAAGGTCACCACATCCTGGTCTTCCCAGAAATATTCTGTGAAAACCGGCAAAGACGGCAAATGGGCTGTGAAGGTGTTGACACCAAAAGCCAGTTATACGCCGCTTTCCATCACCTTTGATGACGGAGACCAGACAACTCTCAACAATATCTTAGCGGGTGAAGTATGGGTTTGTGCCGGACAGAGCAACATGGAAATGCCAGTCAAGGGATTCGGCAACTGCCCTGTGAAAGGCTACAACAAGGCGGTGGTGAGAGCCAACCAGTATAAAGGCGTTCACTACGTGAAGATTCCGAGCGTGATGAGCAGCAAGCCGCTGGACGATGCCAACTGCGAATGGAAGGTAATCAGCCCAGAAACCGTGGGCGATGCTTCAGCCACCGGCTATTTCTTTGCGCAGGTGGTAAACAAGGCGCTGAATGTGCCTGTGGGACTGGTGATGGCAAACAAGGGCGGAAGCCGAGTAGAGAGCTGGTTAGACCGTGACTATCTGAAAAAGAACACGAAGGAAGACCTCGACTCCATCAAGATGACGAAGAATCCTAAGTTCAAGTGGGACTTCCTTTACCCTCTTCTCTGGGGCAACGGAACCTTCCATCCTATCCTCAACTACAGCGTAAAGGGTATTCTCTTCTACCAGGGCTGCTCCAATGTGGGCGACCCGGCAGGTCAATACACCCAGCGCCTTGCCGACCTCGTAGCCCAGTGGCGCAGAGACTTCAAGCAGGGCGAACTGCCATTCTATTTCGTGCAGATTGCACCTTATCATAATGGTGATGTGAATGGCGATGCAGGTCCAAGACTCCGCGAGCAGCAGTTTAACGCTGCCAAGGTGATTCCTAACAGCGGCATCGTGTGCACCGAAGACCTGGTTTATCCATACGAGGTAGAGCAGATTCATCCATGCCAGAAGCAGCCTGTGGGCGAGCGCCTTGCCCTGCAGGCCCTGAGCAAGACCTATGGCATGAAGGGACTCTTCTGCGAGAGCATGACCTTCAAGGAGATGAAGATTGTTGGCGACACCGTGAAGGTTCACTTCGACAACACCTACGGAGCCTACAACCGCTTTGAAGGCATCAAGGGCTTCGAGGTAGCCGGCGAGGACAAGGTGTTCCATCCTGCCACAGCCAAGCATTTCTGGCAGGAAGGCGGCAACGACGGTTGGAACGAGTGCATCATCGTAACCAGTCCTGAGGTAAAGAAGCCAGTGGCTTTGCGCTATTGCTTCCGCAACTTCCAGCTCGGCAACATGGCGAATGCAGGCGGCCTGCCTCTCTTCCCATTCCGGACAGACAATTGGGAATGAGAAATTTCTAATTTATAATTCTATTATGCACGTTTTAGACAAATTTCAGTATTGTCCGATATGTGGTTCTCCGCATTTCGAGATCAACAACATCAAAAGCAAGAAATGCAAAGATTGCGGTTTCAGTTATTACCTCAATGCCAGCAGCGCCACAGTTGCCCTCATCGTCAATGAGAAGGATGAACTCTTAGTGGTCCGCCGTAAGAATGACCCGGGCAAAGACATGCTCGACATGCCAGGCGGTTTTGTCGATATGGACGAGACGGGTGAGGAGGCCATGGCACGCGAGGTAAAAGAAGAGACGGGTCTGGAAGCTACGGAAGTCAGCTATCAGTTCAGCTATCCCAACACCTATCTTTATTCCGGCTTCTTAGTTCATACGCTCGACATGTTTTTCAAGGTGAAGGTCAAGGACTTATCTCATGTAGAAGCGATGGATGATGCAGCCGCCTACTACTGGATTCCATTCTCGGAAATAGATATAGACAAGTTTGCTTTTGATTCCATCAAAAAGGGACTTACCAGATTTCTAATGGATCTTCGTTAAGCCACAGATAAATCTTCGTTCCATACTACGGAACGAAGATTTAACGATGTAATTGTGGTCATCAGACTGTGGTTTAATATCCAAGGGTGCCAAGGTGCAAAGCAATAACAATATGGAAAAGAGTCTATTCGTCATATTCTCCTTATTTATCTCTATATTCATGAACTTCAAGTTTCATCAAGGATTTTTTATTTTTTTTATATTCTTCCAAGGTGCAACCAAAACATTCTGTCAGCTTAATGTTTGTGATTTTATTTTTTAGTAAAGCATCTTTTATATCTTCGGAAACAATTATGCATTTTGTACCTTCTAAACTAAAAATGGGTAACGATTCATCTTGTACGCCAATACAACCTGGTTCGTCCTCAAACAAATTCTCTTCCAAATTTAAGAACTTATATTTCTTTAAGTTATAAATAACATAATATTGCGCCTCAACCCCTTCTATTCTTATAGGATAGCATTTATCTGACATATCGACAAATTGAGATAGAACATCTATGATTTTTTGAGAGAAAAATTCTTCTCCACTTTCATAAAGTCGAATTATGTCATATTCCTTTTTCCCCGCAGCTACCGTAAATGTAACATCAGCAGGAAGAGGTTTTGTCTTGTATGGAAGCAAATATTTCCACAAGACATCATAGGATGTTTCAGAAGTAATTTCCAACATACTTCTCTTAAAACGATGGGTCAAGAAATAAAATGATATCATAATGTGCTATTTTAAATTGTTAATTTGTAGATATACAGTATTTTATACCAAAATATTTTTTCACTAGTGTCATGTCTCTATTTATGAGGTTTTACACCTTGCAAAAATAGTAGAATTATCCTAATGCCACAAGTTTTTAAGCATGTTTTTTTGAACTATCTGTCTTTTTTCTCGCAAAACATTTAAAAAACTAAAAAAAAACACTATATAATAAGGTACAAGCAAAAAGTTTATTTACTTTTGCAACCAAAAGTAATTGTGTAGAAGCTTATGCAAGAAAATTTAGTAATCGTCGAGAGCCCTGCAAAGGCAAAGAAAATCGAAGAGTTTTTAGGTAAAGACTATAAGGTGATGTCTTCTTACGGTCACATTCGTGACCTGAAAAAGAAGGAACTTAGTATAAACGAGCAAACCATGGAACCAGACTACGAGATTCCTGATGAAAAGAAAAAGCTCGTTACAGAATTGAAAGCAACTGCAAAGAAAGCCAAGAAGATCTGGTTGGCTTCCGATGAGGACCGCGAGGGAGAAGCCATCAGCTGGCACCTTTGCGAAGTTCTCGGATTAGATGAAGAGAAGACAAGCCGTATCGTCTTCCACGAAATTACAAAACCGGCTATCTTGGATGCTATTCAGCACCCACGCCACTTGGACATGAACTTAGTGAATGCCCAACAGGCTCGCCGTGTCCTCGACCGACTGGTGGGTTTCAAGCTTTCTCCAGTACTTTGGCGCAAGGTGAAACCTGCTCTCTCTGCTGGTCGCGTACAGAGCGTAGCCGTCAGACTCATCGTAGAACGTGAGCGCGAAATCCAGAAGTTCAAGAGCGAATCTTACTACCGTGTTTCTGCCATCTTCGCATTGATCAACGAAAACGGAAATGCTACGGAAGTGAAGGCTGAACTGGACAAGCGTTTCAAAACACATGAGGAAGTAGAGGCTTTTCTGGAAAAATGCAAGGATGCCAAGTTTACAGTAGAAGCTGTCAACAAGAAACCTCTGAAGCGCACACCAGCCCCTCCTTTTACAACCTCTACCCTACAGCAGGAGGCTGCCAGAAAGTTGGGATTCACCGTGAGCCAGACCATGATGATTGCCCAGAAGTTGTACGAAAGCGGACGCATCACCTACATGCGTACCGATAGCGTCAACCTCTCCACCCTCTGCACCTATGCCAGCAAGGATGAAATCACCAAGGTATATGGAAGCGAATACAGCCAGCCACGCGCCTACCACACCCATTCCAAGGGAGCACAGGAAGCGCACGAGGCTATCCGCCCTACCTATATGAATGAGACATCTATCGACGGAACCAGTCAGGAGAAACGACTCTACGAACTGATCTGGAAACGCACCATCGCCTCTCAGATGGCTGATGCGCAGATAGAGAAAACAACGATCAACATTCATATCGACAATGCTGAGGAGAAATTCGTTGCCAATGGTGAAGTCATCACCTTCGACGGATTCATCAAGGTTTACCGCGAGTCAACTGATGATGAAGATGGTACAGAAGATGCAACACACATCCTCCCTGCCATGAAGGAAGGAGACGAACTGCAGCGCCGCGAAATCACCGCTACAGAGAAATTCTCGGCAGCACCTCTGAGATATACCGAGGCCAGTCTGGTAAAGAAACTCGAAGACTTAGGAATCGGCCGTCCTTCTACCTATGCGCCAACCATCAGCACCATCCAGCAACGTGAATACGTGCAGAAAGGCGACAAGAAGGGCGTTGAGCGTTCCTATACCATCGATTCGCTGAAGGGAATCAAGGTGACACAGAAAGTGAAGAAGGAAATAGCAGGCAACGAAAAGGGAAAACTGCTGCCTACAGATATCGGAATCGTTGTCAACGACTTCCTGATGGAAAACTTCCCTGGCATCATGGACTACAACTTCACAGCCAATGTGGAACAGAAGTTTGATGACATTGCCGAAGGAAAGACCGAATGGAACAAGTGGATGAAGACATTCGACAAGGACTTCGAGCCGGAAGTAAGCAAGGTGATGAATGCCCGCAGCGAGCACAAGGCTGGCGAAAGAGAATTGGGAACAGATCCTAAGACAGGCAAACCGGTATTCGTCAAGATAGGCCGATTTGGTCCTGTGGCACAGATCGGTTCTGCCGAAGACAAGGACAAGCCACTCTTTGCCCAGCTCCCTTCCAACCTGAGTATCGAAACCATTACGCTGGAAGAGGCACTGGAACTTTTCAAGCTTCCTCGCGAACTCGGAGAGTTTGAGGGCACCAAGGTGAGCGTAGGTACAGGTCGCTTCGGTCCATACGTGCAGCACAACCGTAAGTATGTTTCCATTCCTAAGGGAGAAGATCCGATGACCATCACTCTCGACAGAGCCATCGAACTCATTCAGGAGAAGAGAGAGACTGAGCAGAAACGTCACCTCAAGAGCTTCGCCGAAGATGAGAAGCTGGAACTTCTGAACGGAAAATATGGTCCTTACATCGCCTACGATGGTAAGAACTACCGACTCCCAAAGAACAAGATGGAGAATGTAGAAGCACTCACCTATGAAGAGTGCATGACCATCATCAAGGAAGCACCGGAGCCAAAAACGGCACGTCGCAGGAAATAAAAACGCAGATAGAACAACAAGAGAGAAATGAAATCAATCATCATCATAGGATATATGGGCGCCGGCAAAACAACTGTCGGCAAAGCCCTTGCCAAGGAACTCGGCGTCATGTTTTATGACCTGGATTGGTATATAGAAAGCAGGATGCGCAAGACCGTGAAGCAAATCTTCGACGAAATGGGAGAAGAGGGATTCCGACAGATAGAGCACAACATGCTGCACGAAGTGGCTGAGTTTGAAAATGTTATCGTCAGTTGCGGTGGAGGCACACCTTGCTTCTTCGACAACATAGACTATATGAACCAATGCGGAGAAACCGTCTATCTGAAAGCATCCGCAGAAACACTTTACGAACATCTGAAGATGGGCAAAGGAGTACGCCCTCTGCTGCTCAACAAGACACCAGAGGAGGTTCAGGTATTCATCAGAGAACAGCTCAAGCAGCGCGAGCCTTTCTACAGCAAGGCAAAGCATATATTCGACATCAGCGTGATGGATGATTTCGATAAAATCAATGATACCGTCCAGCAGCTACGCAAGCAGTTGGGCATTTAAAAAAGAATGATCAGTAAAGGTAAGCACCCGCAGAAAAAGGTAGCTTACCTTTATCACGTCAATATCAAAACAACATTTATAATACAGACTAATAGCAAGAACAAGAACAGAAAATGAAGAAATGGACTATTGAAGACTCGAAGGAGCTCTACAACATCAGCGGTTGGGGCACTTCTTACTTTGGCATCAACGAAAAGGGTGATGTCTATGTAACTCCATGCAAGGACAATACGCAGATAGACCTGCGCGACATCATGGACGAGTTGGCTTTACGGGACATCAACGCTCCTGTATTGCTCCGTTTCCCAGACATCCTCGACAACCGCATTGAGAAGACAGCCAGCTGTTTTCAGAAAGCCAAGGAAGAGTATGGATACAAGGGAGAAAACTTTGTCATCTATCCTATCAAGGTAAACCAGATGCAACCTGTCGTGGAGGAAATCATCTCTCACGGTAAGAAGTTCAACCTCGGACTGGAGGCGGGTTCCAAACCAGAACTTCATGCCGTCATTGCCGTGCAGGCTCAGAGCGACTCGCTCATCATCTGCAACGGTTACAAGGACGAGAGTTATATCGAACTTGCCTTGCTGGCACAGAAGATGGGCAAGCGCATCTTCATCGTGGTGGAGAAACTCAACGAGCTGGACATCATCGCCAAGGTGGCAGGCAAGCTCAATGTGAAACCCAACATCGGCATCCGCATCAAGCTTGCTTCTTCAGGCTCTGGCAAATGGGCTGAGAGTGGTGGCGATGCATCGAAGTTCGGTTTGACAAGTGCCGAACTCCTTACCGCCCTCAACAAGATAGAGGAGATGGGCTTCCACGACTGTCTGCGCCTCATCCACTTCCACATCGGAAGCCAGATTACCAAGATCCGCCGCATCCAGACTGCCCTCCGCGAAGCAGCACAGTTCTATATCAACCTCCACAAGATGGGCTACAATGTAGATTTCGTAGATTGTGGTGGTGGTCTTGGCGTGGATTACGACGGCACCCGCTCTTCCAGCAGCGAAAGTTCCGTGAACTACTCCATCCAGGAATATGTGAACGACTGTGTCTATACCTTCGTGGATGCAGCCAACAAGAATAATATCGAGCATCCTAACCTCATCACCGAGAGTGGCCGTTCGCTTTCAGCCCACCACTCCGTATTGGTCATCGACGTATTGGAGACCGCTTCCCTGCCGGAAATGCCAGAGGAGTTTGAGGCAAAGGAAACCGACCATCAATTGGTCAAGGACCTGTATGAGATATGGGACAATCTGAATCCACGCAACATGCTGGAAGACTGGCATGATGCAGAGCAGATACGTGAAGAGGCATTGCAACTCTTCTCTCACGGCATCGTAGATCTGAAGACCCGTGCAGAGATTGAGGCGATGTACTGGAGTGTGTGCCACGAGATCAACAACCTTGCCAAGCACATGAAGCATGTGCCTGAGGAGCTCAGAGGATTGGACAAGATTCTTGCAGACAAGTATTTCTGCAACTTCTCCCTGTTCCAGAGCCTGCCAGACAGTTGGGCCATCGACCAGCTCTTCCCTATCATGCCTATCCAGCGCCTGGACGAGCGTCCTACCCGCAACGCCACCCTGCAGGACATCACCTGCGACAGCGACGGAAAGATAGCGAATTTCGTGACCGATGGTCATATCGGCAACGTACTCCCACTTCATCCATTGAAGAAGAACGAGCCATACTATCTCGGTGTGTTCCTCGTAGGAGCTTATCAGGAAATCCTGGGAGATATGCACAATCTCTTCGGCGACACCAATGCAGCCCATATCTCTGTAAAGGACGGCAAGTACTGCATCGACCAGATATTCGACGGCGAGACCGTGGAAGAGGTTTTGGACTACGTACAATACAATCCTAAGAAACTCGTCCGCCAGTTGGAGCAGTGGGTGACCAAGAGTGTGAAGGAAGGCAAGATTTCGCTCGATGAGGGCAAGGAATTCTTGGGCACCTATCGCAATGGTCTCTTCGGATACACTTATCTTCAGTAAGTGAAGAGTGAAGAACGAAGAGTGAAGAATTCAATTGCTTTTCTATTAAACATTAAACACTACACATTAAACATTATAACAATGGAAAAAGTAACAGTAGTAAAGGTAGGCGGTGCCATTGTAGAAGACAGCGAGCAGTTGGCACAGCTCCTGAAGGATTTCGCAGCCATTCCTGGCAAGAAGGTATTGGTGCATGGCGGTGGTCGCCGTGCCACCAAGGTAGCTGCAGCCCTCGGCATCGAGAGCAAGATGGTGAACGGTCGCCGTATCACCGATGCAGACATGCTGGAAGTGGTGACCATGGTTTATGGTGGACTGGTCAACAAAAACCTGGTGGCAAAACTCCAGGCAAACGGTGTGAATGCATTAGGTCTGACAGGAGCCGATATGGATGTCATCCACAGTCATAAGCGCCCATTGAAGGACGGTATCGACTTCGGCTTTGTAGGCGATGTGGAACGTGCCAACGGCAAGATGCTCCAGACATTGCTGGAAGAAGATATCACCCCAGTAATGGCTCCGCTGACCCATGACGGCAAGGGCAATATCCTCAACACCAATGCCGACACCATCGCCAGCGAGACCGCCAAGGCACTGGCTCCTTACTACGATGTGACATTGATATACAGTTTTGAAAAGAAAGGCGTGCTCAGCAATCCAGACGATGACGATAGCGTAATTTCTGTGATTACCCATGCCGATTTTGAGAGATACAAAGCAGACGGAACCGTAGCAGGTGGCATGATTCCAAAATTGGAGAATGCACTCGCAGCCATCGATGCAGGAGTAAAGGAAGTGATTATCACCCTCGCTACTGCCATTGACGGAAAGCACGGAACGGTGATTAAGTAAAGAGTGAAGAACGAAGAGTGAAGAATTCATTTGCCCTTCATTCCTTAATAAGAGTTAAAAATAGAAATAATTTAAGATTGGTTGTAACTTTCTTATAACATAGTCGTCATTGATAATAGAGGGATGAAAGAAATCAGTTTCCGAAACGATGTTTTGCCACTGAAGAATAAACTCTTCAGACTGGCTCTGCGCATTACTCTCAACAGGGAGGAAGCAGAAGATGTCGTGCAGGATACAATGATTAAAGTCTGGAACGCCCGCGAAAGATGGCAGGATTTGGAATCCATCGAGGCATTCAGCCTCACCATCGCCCGCAATCTCTCGCTCGATCGCATCAAGAAGAAAGAAAATCAGAATGATTCGATAGAAAACGAGAAGATAGAGCAGCCAGACACCGCTTCTACCCCATCCGAGCGAATGATTCAGAAAGACAAGCTGGACATCGTGAGAAAAATGATAGACGAGCTGCCAGAGAAACAGCGCTCCTGCCTGCAACTGAGAGATATCGAAGGAAAGGCATACAGGGAAATAGCTGAAATCCTGGAAATAACCGAGGAACAAGTAAAAGTAAATATCTTCAGAGCTCGTCAGACAGTAAAACAAAGATTTCAACAATTCGACAGATATGGATTATAAGTACATCAACCAACTTTTGGAACGCTACTGGAAGTGCGAGACCTCTTTGGAAGAAGAGAACATCCTCCGCACATTCTTCAGTCAGGATGAACTTCCTGCCGAGCTGGAGCCGTATAAGTCTCTCTTTGCCTATGAGTTGAGCGAGACCAAGAACGAGGCTTTGGGTGAGGAGTTCGACCAGAAGATGATGGCTATGATCGAAGATGAATACACCAAGGAGCCTAACAAGGCAAAGGTTGTATCGCTGACAGAGCGCCTGAAGCCATTATTCAAGGCTGCCGCTGTCGTAGCCATCTTCCTCACTTTGGGCAATGCTGCCCAAGTTCCATTCCAGGAAGATTCTCAGAATGTTGAAAACGTGGGAGTTATCAAGGCGACAAGAGGCGCTTCTGTTGCATTGAGTGGAGATTCTGCAAAAGTAGATTCCATGCAGCACACCAGCATCGACAAAATGACTGTTGATCAAGCCTCTCCCACCATATTAAAGTAGTAATTTCTATGCTTTCTCTATATAAAAAGAATCATGTTTAGTAAAACAATTCGAAACTGTGAAGTTTCATTTCTCTCAAATTTTTCATAACATACTAACGTAATAGGGCTGCCAGAATATTCTGGCAGCCCAACTTATTTTTATTCGTTTCTTACAGGTTGTACAACATATCCTTAGCTACCATTTTCGAGTCATCCACTCCTTTATGAACTAAAGGTTGGGTGAATACTTAATAGTATAGATGAGGAATGAGCGCTATAGTCGTACAACATAGGAGTTTATAGTCGTACGACATGAGACCAGAATAAAGCTTTACTCATATTTTTTGATACGTAAAGTTGTGAAATGAGAATCTTTTTTATGCAGAAATCCTGTCTTTGAGTGCTACATTAACTTAAAACAAGCAGGTAAAATTCGGAAGGAAATAATTACAAAGAAGGATATATCATATCGTTTATATATCTATCATATGGAATCTATTAGGAGAATAGACTTAAACACCAAATAATGACATAGTTTTTTGCAACTTTCGATTATTTTGCTTATCTTTGCCCTCACAATCAGAACAGAAAGCTATGGCACTGAAATTATATCCAATAGGAATACAGACATTTGAGGAGATTATCCACAGAGATCTTCTCTATATTGACAAGACGGAATACATTTACCGAATGTCACATAGTGGCGGTAAACATTTCTTCTTGGGACGACCACGCCGTTTTGGAAAGTCACTCCTGGTATCAACCATGCAAAGTTACTTCGAGGGTAAAAAGGAACTCTTCAAAGGACTTGCCATGGAGAATCTGGAGAAAGAATGGACTGAGTATCCTGTGCTGCACTTCGACATGAGTGGAGGTAAGCACATGGAGAAGGAACAATTGGAGAGATATTTAGCAGATGTACTAGAAGAACAAGAGACTAAGTGGGGCTATCACAGCAAAAAGATTGATGCCAACCTCCGCCTCAAAGACCTTATAGACTTTGCTTACGAAAAGACAGGCAAGCAAGTGGTTGTACTTATCGACGAGTATGATGCACCTTTGCTTGATGTGGCTCATGAGAAAGAGCAGCTTGACGAATTGCGTAATATCATGCGCAATTTCTTTAGCCCATTGAAAATGCGAGAAGGCAAGCTTCGCTTTGTCTTCCTCACTGGTATCACAAAATTCTCGCAACTCAGCATTTTCTGCGAATTGAACAATATCACCAACATCTCTATGGATGACGAGTATGCAGGTATCTGCGGCATCACTAAGGAAGAGCTATTGGAGAATATGTCAGAAGATATAGAGATGCTTGCCAAGGCTCTAGACCTATCAGTAGATCAGACTACTGCCAAGCTCAAGGAATATTATGATGGTTATCATTTTTCAAAGGCTTCGCCAGATGTGTTCAATCCATACAGTCTGCTCAATTGCTTTGCAAAACGAGAACTGGGTACCTATTGGTTTGCCTCTGGAACGCCAACCTATCTCATCAATACGATGAAAAAGTTAGATACGCTTCCTACTGACATCGGTCGCATTGAAGCTGACGAGAGTGAATTTGATGCACCAACGGAGAATATGAATACCATCATGCCATTGCTCTACCAGAGCGGCTACATCACCATCAAGGATTACAACAAGGACTACAACTATTATACCCTTGACATACCCAACAAGGAAGTGAAAGTAGGTTTGACCAAGGCTCTAATCCCAGCGTATGTTACTCACAATACACTTGCCACCACGACAACAGCTCGTCGCTTCGCCCAAGCTCTAGACCAGCAGAATATGGATGGAGCCTTGCATCTCTTGCAAGATTTTCTGGGTACTATTCCTTATTGTAACGTAACCAATTATGAAGGTCATTATCAGCAGATGCTCTTCATCATATTCTCGCTCCTGACAGATTATCTGGTGGACGTGGAAGTACATACGCCAAATGGCAGAGTAGATATTGTTTTGCTCACCAAGACCCACCTCTACATTATCGAACTGAAATTGAACAAGAACGCCAAGGCGGCGATGCAACAGATCAATCTGAAGAACTATCGCCAACGCTTCGCCCTCAGCAGCAAGCCTATCACCAAGGTTGGCATCAATTTCGATTCCACCAAGGGAAATATAGAGGATTGGGTGATTGCATAACATATATACAAAATCTGCCACAGACCTCTTATCCGAAGACTGATTATTTGTCATGGGCATGGGAAAGAAAGTCTTGCAGAAAGCCTCCCATACCCCACTTTCATTTTTCCCTGGGCAAGAAAAAATTTTTCTCTGCCCAGGGGAAAATTTTTCTCGCGGGATTTATCAATGCTTTAGTAACAAGAAAAAAACAGTCAACAGATTTTACAAAACCCGATTGACTGTTCTGTTTGTTATCCTTTGGCAATCTAAAAACCAAACTAAATAATTTTAATATAAACCTAAACCTTAGCTACAAGTCTCAATCATTTCAATGCCTTTGCCCTCATCAATGCCTCCAGATAATAGTAGTCGGCATAGATGATACTGGCATCAATCTCACTTCCTGCAGGATGATGACCTGTACTGTGCATGAGGAAAGCAACATTTTTCTTGCCGCTCTGGTATCGGTCTGTACTCAACTGAGCCAAAGACTGCAAGGCAAACAGCTTATATTCCTCACCTTTCTCACCTCCCACATACTGCTGGAGTTCCAACAAGGCATCTGCCACAACACAAGCAGCACTGGCGTCCTTAGGAGCGCCACCTTTCACCCCACGTGGATCATCCATATCCCAGAGAGGAACGAGATCATCGCTCGTTTCCTTCAAAGATTCCGTATAGCCCTCAGCAGCCTTGCGTACAGCCTCATCCTTGGTGTTCTGATAATCCATCCAGAGAATGCACGGCCAGAATCTGTCGCACCACTCCTCAGGAGTTGCCTTGCGGCAGTTCCATCCCTTCTGTCTGTCGCCCTTCAGGATATTGCGCGGTTCCATCGAGAAGTCATAACTGCCATCCTTCTGGCGCAATTCATCCAAGGCTCTACCCACTTGCTTGTGGCAATATTCTAATTGCTTATCCACATCAAGCACCCACATCTTGTCTGCCGCAGAGTTCTTATCCGAAGCCTGATGATTTGCCATTCCCGCTTGCGAGAAGGCAAGAGCAGACATCAAAAAAAGTATTCTTCCTATTTTCATCGTTATTGTTTATTATTAATACGAATCAAATAAAAAGAATACTTATTAACAAATTCTTTTGGATGCAATAAATGATTGATTTTCCCTGCAAGACGACAGAAACGGGCATATATCCTATTCAATCACCCAGTCCAAAGTGCTAACCTCCTCGGTAATGGTATAGTTGATACCAATCTTTATCACAGGCTTACCTTTCAAGGCAAAGGCATCGGCATAATGCTTGTCTTTGATTTGTTGCAAAGCCTCTTCTGCAGTCTTATTGAACTTCAGTTCTATCACATAGATGGTATCATGAGTTTCCATCGTGAGATCGGTTCTGCCTTTAGCAGTATGTTGCTCTACGAGAATACAGAAGTTGGTGAGCAAGGCGAAGATGATGTACATCATTTGCTGATAATGCCCCTCGTAATTAGTGTTGTCGCAATAAGGAACGGTTTCCAAGAAAGTCTTGAGCAGCAGCAAGGCTTCATCCATTTTGCCTTGATTGATGAGTTTAGACATCTTGGCAATAGTCGTATTTCCCATTACTGACATTCTATTCAGATAATGAGGAAGGAGACTTCTGAACAAACCTATGTGAATTTCCTTGTTAGGGAGTGCCAAGGTGTAAAGTTCCGTATCCTCGTCATAGTCTTTGATGGTAATATAACCGCTCTGGTAAAGCAATGGCATTATGGTGGTCATGGTTTCTGTAGCTGCATCAAAGTCATCCTTTCCAGCTTCCATCTTTTCTCCTAAGTTGATAGGAGTAAAAGCATACTTACGCATCATGTTGAGCAGATAAGTTGGTGTTCCTGAACCGAACCAGTAGGCATTGAATTTTCCTTCGGCAAAACAATTCAACAGGCTGAATGGATTGAAGACATCTGGTGAAGGCCACGTAAAGTGATAACCATCATAGTTCAATTTCAATCTATCTACAGTTTTCTCATAGGAAATCCTATTCTTTTCTGCAAGGCGATTAATGTCATCACTCATCAAAGTCAACAACTCATCCTTTGTAATACCACAGATTCCAGCATACTGTTCTTGCATACTGACATTGGTAATATTGTTCAATTCACTGAAGATGCTGAGTTGTGAGAACTTAGTGATACCTGTGAGGAAGACAAAACGTAACATTTTCTCGCAACCTTTCAATGGACTGTAGAAATTACGCATGATATCACGCAAGGCATCTAACTGGGTATCTTCATGCGCCACATCAAGCAAAGGGGCATCATACTCATCAATAAGAACGACCACTTGTTTTCCGGTTTGCTCAAAGATAGTCTGCATCAAGTTCGCAAAGCGCACATTTAGGTCTGGCAAATGGGATTCCACCCCATACCGCTTCTCGTTATTTTCGATAATGAAGAGGAGGTATCTTTTTAATTGTTCTATATCCATGTGCTTACCAAGGCTCATGTCAAAGTGTAGCACAGGATATTCTTTCCATTCTTTCTCCAGTTTCTCAATGGCAAGTCCTTCAAACAATTCCTTTTTACCCTCAAAATAACTTTCGAAGGTAGAAACGAGAAGCGACTTACCAAAACGACGTGGACGGCTGAGGAAGAAATATGTTCCATCAGTATGGGTCATACGATATACATATTCCGTCTTATCCACATAGAACTTGTCTTCTTTGCGGATGCGTTCAAAGGTCTGTATGCCTATAGGATATAATTTTCTTGCCATAATCTCTTGCTTTACTTAATGCGATGGCAAAGATAAGCATTTTTCTTGAAAGTAACAAGTCTATATGGATTATTTACAATTGGAATTCCCTATTGCGGTCATTTTAGTTCCTACTATAGGCGAGGCTTGGTCGCTAATATCCTATCATACATTTTCTTATTATATTCCGCCACAAATAATAAAAATAAACGATTTGGCGGTTTTCATAGGTATGAAAACCGCCAAATTATCACATATTGTATATTCTATGGCAGGATATAGCATAAACATTGCCATACCATTACAGCGTAAAACGATAGCCCACAGAAACCGTAAAGGCATTTGTCTTAGACTGGCTTGGCATATTGGCCATCTTATCCACCTTGCTCAATCCTAACTGATATCTCGCATCCAATATCACATTCTGATACTCGTAAGCCACGCCAATCGGAATAGAGACATCACATTTCTTAGCTGGCCATTTCTCATCAAAGGATTCTTTCTCCTCATACACCGAATGGCCGGAATTATCAATCGTAATTTCCGAAGAATCCCCCTTATATTTAGCATTACCCAAGAGGAAGCCAGCCTGTACGCCCAGCAGCAAAGCCAACTGGCGTGTGACGTAGGCCTTCACCATCAGAGGCACTTGAATATAGTTCAGGTCCACGTGCTGGTTGTTATACCCCGTCAGCACCGTCTTGCCATTGTCCTTACTTTCCGTCTGATAACTTGGCCATCGGAAGCCCTGTTTGGCATAATAAGCTCCCAAGCTGATGCCCACCTGTTCAGTAGCCCGATATTCGAAATCAACACCGCCCATAAATCCAGCTTGATATTTGGATTTCATATAGTCAGCATTTTCTTCAGTAGTGAAATAGATTTTATTATTACTCCAATTAGAGAGCACCACACCAATACGAGGGATAACAGATATTTTCCCCACAGGATTTTCTACATCTTGCGCCACGGCTGTCATTACAGAAAGCACCATCAAGGCGACTGCCATCATATACTTTTTCATACTATTCATATTTTGAGAATGATTATATAAGAAAAACGGCACAATTCCATAAATATTGCATCAAGAATCTGCAATTTCAAGAAATAGACCTGCAAGCCAACGTACGTCTGCTTCATTAGATTTGTCCTTTCCACAACATCTTGAAAAAATCCAACACGTAGATACATTCAATGTTTCCCATGCGTCGGTTTATCGGATCCAAGGAGACTACCAATTGGCGACTGTCAGGATAATCTTCCGCAAAAGCCTTCAGTCCCTTCAAATGGCGATACATAACCTCTTCCACCGACTTGATTTCAATCGCAATTCGGGCATCACCAATCACCGCATCAACCTCTAATCCCGTATAAGTACGCCAATAGCTCAACTTCTCTTCACTCTCAGAATAAGAAAGCCATGCACGCAATTCCTGAATAACTAAATGTTCGAAGGCATGTCCATACTCAGCCGTACCTCGCACCAACTCCTTTCGATGCAATAAATGATTGACGATTCCAACATCAAAATAATAGAAGCGAGGAGCTTGCACCAAGCGGCGCTTCAAAGTCTTCGTATAAGCTGGCATACGGAATCCCAACAACGTATCTTCCAATATATCAAAATAGCTAACTACCGTATTGGCACTAACCCCACAATCTTGGGCTATATTGTTGTTGTTTACCATCTCGCCATCCGTAAGGGCAGCAACCTCCAAGAAACGTTGGAACGCATTCAGATTACGAACCAAAGCTTCTTCTTTGATTTCTTCCTTCAAATAGACATCTATATAAGCAGATAGACGACGATGTGGATTCTTTGCCAAATAATGAGGCGGCAACATTCCATAGTTAATAGCTTGCTGGAGATTGAAGTTAGGAATCTCTGTCGTTACAAATGGAAAAAGATATACAGGATATGCCCTTCCACCCAAAGTATTATACCCATTACGTTTCAACTTGCGAGCACTGGAGCCACACAAGATAAACACCAAGTTCTTTTCAGACATTAAGCGATGTACTTCGTTGAGCAATTCTGGCACCTCAGGTATTTCATCAATAATGACAAGTGTACCCTCCGATTTGTCACAAAGCATCTCATACAACAATGTGGGGCGACGTTTCAATCGTCCTTTCATTGCGGTATCCAACAAGTCAATATAGATTGCATCGGGATATTTCTGACGCAAAAAAGTACTTTTTCCTGTCTGACGAGCACCAAACAAGAATATACTATCTTCTAACTCTTTATCTATGTGACATATACGTTCAAACATCATTGAATCATTTAATCGTTTTTACTGCGGATTTTCAATGAAAATCCGCAACACTACTGAGGATATTCCATAAAAATCCGCAGCAAAGATACGATTATTTCTTGAGACGACCAAGAAATCTGCAATTTTTCTTATGACGCATTCCCCCATATTTCTTAAGTTTCTTATTCGTTATGCAAACGAAGCTGATTACCCAAGCAAGTAACTTTAGTTAAAGTTCAACAATAAATATCACTTTAATTATCAGACATTTGGAAATATCTTTGAAAAAGATTATCTTTGTGCAAGATATTTCTAATGCAAAGCTTATGGAATTTAAGAAACTCATAGATAGAGGGGCAGAATTAGAGCGAATGAATGAAGCCCTTCATAGAGAAGAGACTCAGTTTATCGGCATTTTTGGGATAGAGAAAGTTTGTCGTGTCTAACAATAGGCGTGAATCAAGAGGTACAACAATTAATATTTTTTCAACGCCAAATTTTAATTGGTTGCTATTCAGCAGTCCCTATTTATAGGAGTTGCTGAATAGTTACACAGTTTGCTCTTCAAATATTGTTTGCACACAAGAAAAGAAATGGTAGATCTTTTATTTGACAATATATTCCGTGCCTCTTCCTTTCCCTACTTTTTGGATTTCTCCAGCATCCAGCATTTCTTTTAATGTTCGTTCGATGGTGCTGATACTGATGTCTGGGCAAAGGGCGGAAATGTCGGTCTTGGTAATCTTACCTATTCTCTTTTGGAAGATAGACTTAATGCGATCTGCTTTTGAAAGAGTTTTACCATGTAGATGCTCTACTCTGTCTTGAAACTCTTGGTAAGCTTTCAAGATGACACCAAGGTAGTAACTTGTAAAGGGTTGGTAGTCATTCTTGCTTTCATGCCATCCCATGGAACTCGCTTTTAGGGCTTCATAATAGGTTTCCTTCGACTTCTCAATGAACATTTCTATACTGATGTATTTGCCGACAATGTACCCACAACGATAGAGCAAGAGAAGTGTGAGCAAGCGACTCATGCGACCATTGCCGTCATTGAAAGGGTGGATGGAAAGAAAGTCGAGCACGAACATGGGTATGAGCAACAGGGCATCATACTCACTTTTGTCCAAGGCTTCGTTGAATGCCTGGCAGAGATCTTCTATCGCTTCTGGCGTTTGGAATGCAGGAACAGGCTTAAATCTGATATGCTCTTTCCCCTCTCGGTCTGTTTCTGCGATGATATTATCTGTGTTCTTGAAACGTCCACCAACTTCTTTTCCACCGAAGGAGTAAAGGTCACGATGTAGTTGCAATAGGTTGTTGGGGCGAATGGAAATGTACTCATAGTTCTCATGGATGGTAGTGAGTACTTCTCGATAGCCGGCAATTTCTTCCTCTGAGCGATTTCGTGGTTCAGTTTTCTCTACGACAAGGGCATGAAGGCGTTCATCGGAGGTGTAGATGCCCTCAATACTATTGGATGCTTTGGTACTTTGTATCTTTGCAATCTCTAACAGGGCTGAAAGAGTATCTACTTGGGCCGAAATATAGAGGTCTTGTTTGCCCTTGTATTCGTGAAGTGCTGCAATTTGGCTGACGATGGAAGGTGTCAGCAACTTCTTGGGGGTATCTTTGTAATCGAATTGATGCATGCCTATTGTATTTA